>Ga0079224_100007783_pt1 | contig 14428 bp, 13 predicted proteins | sample Stecom2015_FD_80414 | JGI IMG/M metagenome (GOLD analysis project Ga0079224, IMG submission 80414) | Agricultural soil microbial communities from Utah to study Nitrogen management - Steer compost 2015 | ecosystem: Environmental > Terrestrial > Soil > Agricultural land | place: USA: Utah...
TCTGTAACGGCAGCAATCAAACTCGGGCTGCCGACCAGAATATCTTTATCCTGCCGACGTTTGAGTGCCGTCACTTCTTCTTTTAGGCCCCGTTTCGCAATCCGTGCGCTGTGCCAATCCACTTTATCCAAAGTAGTAGAAAAAACGATCTTCGGAATTTGATCTATTATCACCGCGAATTCATCGATTACCCGGTTGCCGGTGGGCTCTTTGACAATAGGCGGCCAGTATTCCATCAGCTGGTAGGTTATCCTGCCATAAAGTAACGCCCCTGCATTGTGCAACAGCTCGCTGTAATGCTGGTGCAACTCATCATCCGCAATCCCGTAGGTATGGTCACAGTAGCCATCAAGCGTCATATTGATTACTGCAATTAGTTTTTCCCATCCCGTGTTCGCTATTTATGCCAAAAATAGGGTATCTACCTCTAAAAGTAGCCGGCAAAAAGGGACAACGTGCGGGGGCGGAAGAGACATGATCATCTCATGAACAGGCTTAGATTTACACAAATTTCATACTTTAGGAATTAAAATATTGATGGAAACGTTATAAAGCAAGTCACAAATGATCAAGGACATCTGCAATAGTGAACATTATGTTTGGGGCAATAAGTGCGACGGTTGGCATCTGGTTAATTCGCCCACGCTCAGTATTATTCAGGAAAGGATGCCTCCTGGCACTTCTGAAAGTTGGCATTACCACACCCGTGCGCAACAGTTTTTCTTTATTCTGAGCGGCACAGCAACGTTCGAAACGGAAGGAGAAGCGTTTCAAGTCCAACATGGCAAAGGATTCCATATTCCTCCTGGACGGCGGCACCGCATCGCAAACCATACGGACGCCATGCTGGAATTTATTGTCATTTCGGAACCTCATTCACACGGTGACCGATCAGTTTCTTAAGGAGGCATGACTTTTGCCCGCCTGGATGTATTAAGTTAACAAAAAAACCCGTCACCTTAAAGACAACAGGTCCGCCCCAATGGACATTGGGACTACAACCTAAACCGGAACGAAGATAGAGATTTAAAAAAATATAACCCACGCGATGGTGAGCGAAAACAAGCAGGTAAGACCGAGTCAACTGCCATGACTAAATTCTCTCCACCAACACGGGGACGAAGAAACGATTGGGATTTAGTTTTGGAGTTTAACCAATAGTTCATACAGATCGGAAATCACCCATCGCTCTACCAGCATTTCGTTTTCTACCCGATAAATCGCTACCCCCTTCAGCTCTACTTTTTGGCCTGCAGGGGGAATATCAATCCCAGGAAATGAAGCGCGATAAGTACCGTACATAACCCATCTGACCGCAACGCGGTCACCGTCGGCAATCATATCCATTACCTCATAACTGGCGTCAGGTATTGCATTTTTAAAAACCTTGTAATAGTTTCGGAAGGCTTGAGGCCCTTTTTGTCCCGCCGGCCAATCGTGTGAAACAAAATCAGGCGATAAAAGCTGGTCTGCCGTTTCCATTTTCCAATTTTTATACACCTCGTGGTAGAATCTTTTTAACAGTTGTTTGTTTTTTGACTCGCCGGTCGATCCGACGCAGAAGAATAAAGGAAACAATGCTGGAATGAATGTGTAGATCATAGCGTAACTAATTATTATCAACACACCAAAGGTCCGATATCCCGCGCCCAAAAAATTGTATAAAACTGCTAATTTTTCAGCGCTTTAAATGGACTGCTGCCAAACATACGCAAGAACACCTTGTGGAAATGCGAGGAATCAACAAAACCGGCAGCATGTCCCGCAGATGTCAACGTATCACCGTCCAGAGTTCTTGAGATGGCGAATGCCAACCTATTCCATAATACATATTGCCTGATCGGGACGCCAACCTGCTTGGCGAAAAGATGAGAAAGGCGACTCTCCGAAAGAAAGGACACTGAACAAAGTCTTTTGATTGACAGATCGCTGTCTGTCAGGCCCTGATGTATAATAGTCAAGCATTTTTGTATCCGCCAGTCCAATCTGGCTCCCTCGCAAATCCGGTCGTCCGGCGATGATTTGGCCAAGCCGAGGTTTTGAAAAAGAAATTCGATATGCCTTATGTTTGTTGATATTTCAGGTGTGCCGCCCATACCCGAATCCATGACGTACCTGCCTATGTCCGACAAGGGGTCCAGAAAAAGCAATTGACAATTTGAATCTTCGCATCGAAACGCATGCGGCATATTTGATGGAATAATTGCTCCCTGGATCCGCATATATTTACGCCATGGGGTGATCAGGTCAAAACAACCTTGATGGCAATATATAAGTTCGATACCATAATGCCTATGCATCCGGGTTGCATGGGAATGTTTTTCGAAAAGCGCATATCCCTGGGGGATGTTTAACTGTCTTACTGCCATACGATAACTCCTGTCTATCAAATCGAAAAAAGCCCCGAAACGGGGAGAATCGGGGCTTTCAAACTAACCAATTATAAACCTAAATTATTATGAAAAGACAAATTTCACTAGCTATGTATACAACGCCTGGAAGTCGCGGATTGTTACAACGCAATTGTTAAGATTTGTTAAACGTAGATTCAAATGACAAAACCGCTTAGGCCTTCCGTCTGATTCGGAAGCTACCTTTAACGTGCTTACTTGTTTTCGGGTCGCAGCCAATGCTGTAGACCGTGGCATCAATACTTCCCGAGATAATGCCTCCAACACTTCCATATTGATCAATCTTTAGCTTTCCTTTTCCGTAGTGAACCTGGCTGTCGTTGCACAAATAATAATTTCCCTGATACATGATTTCGTTGCCGTTAGACAAGTATGCAACGATACTGAACTGATCCGGCACAGCTGGGTCCCCCAGTTCATATTCACCGGTCTCCGATGCTTTCACCGAAATATTCAGCCCACCTGTCAAACCGGTTCCCAAGATGAGCGTAGAACCAGCCAGGAAGTTCGCATCCAACGAGAGTCCTGTGTGCGTCGTTCCATCCAAGTCCCACGTAAAATACTCATCGGGCACCAGTTCTATTTCCCGTTGCACAATGACCACGCCCGATGTTCCAGGTCGGTCGGGGTGCGTCTTATTGACCATGTTTCTGACCTGGGCACCGACGGCTATGGTTGTCGGCCTGACGATACTGGCCGGAGCCGTATATTGGGCTTGAACGATGGTAGATGTTGCGCCCGTGTACCCTATTCGCTGTACAGTACCAGGACCGTTTACAAACCAGGTATCGGTGGTGATATGTTCCTTTGTCCGCTCCCCTAAACGCCCGTCAGGCCAGGTCTCCGTATAGAAAAGAAGTAAATCGGTTTCCTCGTTAGCTGAAAGGCGTCGCTTCAGTGTTTCGACGGAAAAAATGCGATTAAGGTACCAGTCGCTAAAATGCCGTGTGGTTACTGATATTGCCCGACGCGTTTTATCGATCTCTGACAGGGATTGCTGATAGAAATAGCCTGCTTCATCCTGATAGGTAAGATACAGAAAATCTTCGGAACTGCCCTCGATATCCGTCTCCGTATAGGTGAACGTTATTCTGACTTCCTTCTGAAAATCCACACCTTCAGGCCCTAGCCGAAAGGCCGGACCTACCGCGGATTCCAGCGTCTTTGTAATGGGCTGTATGGAAAACAGCACGTCGTGAGCGACTGTCCCTGCGGGAATATCTATTTGCACCTTCCCATCAGGCGTTGAAAGCTGTCCGCCGCTTGGCCCCACTACTTTCGTAACCGGATTCCCGACTGCATCTCCATGCTCCGCTTTTAGTGGCTGTACATGATCGTCCTTTCCCCTTTCCGGTTCCTTTTTACACGAAACAGCCACCAGAAGACATATTATCCAAAGCCAAAGGCTCATACATTTAGAGTTCATTTTGAGCTGATTCTTGTTTAAAAACGGGTTGCCCGTAAGTTTAGTTCAACCTCAATATCGTTTTTTATCCTCTCCGCCGCTGGAAGACTGGCATCTGTGGCGTAAGTCATGCCCCACCTTGTGCGGTCAAACGTAAATTTAGTAGCCACTGTAACGTGGGTATTTGTAATCGTTACGTTGGCTGGAATATCCAGCGGCAGCGATTTTCCCAACAGCTGGAGACTACCTGTGATAAGGTAATTGTTCCCATTGGCGTCAACTGAACTCATCTTTTGCGCCGAGGTTACAGAGTAAACCACATGGGGATAAAGGGCGAGATTAAAAAAATCCACGCTTTGTAGGTGATGGGTAAGCTCCAGTTTTTGCGCCGGCGGCAAATCATTGGTAACGACGATGGAATAAACAGGAATCCGTATCTCTCCGCCCCTTATTTCGTCGCCTTTCAGCCGGAGTTCTTCGGCATCCATCTCTACGGTTCCTGAGTTAAAATATCCGGTTTCCAGGTAACCCTTCCAGCTAACGAGCGAACCGGTTTCCACTACAAGATCCTCTTCCCCAACGGTGATCGATCCATTTTCCTTTTTACATCCCATCCATGCCATACAAAAACATACGGCCGTCATTATTGTTCTCATTTTCATATTAACATTTTTTGCAAGTCTGCGCACTTTACTTCCTATTATTAAGAACGAGGTTCCTACAACCGAACTTGATTTTCCGGTTAATATCCTGAACAACTTATCGCCGCGGCCTGCGACACATCAACCAATCCCATTGCCAAGTGATACAGTAGCATACGGCAGATATCTGGTCAATGCCGCCGGCTGCGTAGACTGTCATAGTCAACAGGACAAGGGTCGAATAGTACCAGGCAGTGAATTTGGAGGAGGCATGGAGTTCCGCCAGCCCGGAGGCATTGTCCGTGCGCCAAACATCACGATGAATCCTCAAACCGGGATTGGCAACTGGACGAAAGAGCATTTTGTAAACCGGTTTAAAGCTTTTGCGGATACCAGCTATAAACGAGAAACTTTGGCGAAGGACATGCTCAACACCCCGATGCCGTGGACCATGTATGCCGGAATGAGCAGGCACGATCTGGAAGCAATTTACACCTATCTGAAGAGTCTCAAGCCAAAGGGCATATCCCTTTACTGAAATCACTAAAAATTATAAAAAAATATGAACAAGAGTTCGATTTTAGCCGTCTTATTATTGATCGGCTGCGCGAAAAATCCGGCTATAGAGTCTTCTCCCTTATGGGAGGCACAACCCGACCTCCCGATTGTCGATGGACAAGCGAATTTTACGATTTCCGGCAACAATTATTATGTAAACGTGATGGACAATGCGATTCCCCGGATGCCCAACTTTCCTTCCATCCCGGCCAAGCCCGATATGGCGCGGGGTTTCGTCGCTGACTTGTCAGGCAGATCGTTAAAAGGAGCACACATTGGTGTATCTTCTTCTTTAGTGGGAGGTTACTATTCAAGTGGAAGTGGTATTACAGACGAAAACGGGTATTACGAATTTGCGATATCCCGGGGAGCAGCGTATTTCTTTGGCACGGCTGTTACTATTATTTATAACGACACACCCGTCGTAATGGCCTTGTATCCTGTTGGAGGGACGACATCGTTCCCATCGGGCAGTGGTATCGTCAAGAACTTTGTGTTGTTATCCTATGGGCCTGCTAACCCTGACGAGGTTTCTCGACAGCCCAATAATGAGAGTAACTATTACGGCGGTGCACTGTCATTCCATTTCAACACGTATTACCCGAACGATTATTATAAGAATCCGGAATATTTGCCGTCCGATGGCATCATCGAAATTGAACTTATTCCCGTCGCCCCAGGCCTATATGGTGAGACACGGACATTTAAAATAACACGGCAAATAGGTGATTTCGAACAATTCGCCATCCATAATATTCCAATAGCCAAATACATCATTAAAGCAAGACTTGCAGATGGTCGTCCCTTGAAATTAAACGCTATAGGCCCTATGGCTAACGTTTTTCCAACGTTGGGCCTCCAAGAGGACGACAATGGTATACAAACCGTAACGTTTACTCCTAACCACCAATATACAGCGGTTATGGTACCTTCTTTCAAGAGTAATTGGGATGCCTTGGAAATTGGATTAAAATTGTAGAACCCTCAGAAAATATTATCAAATGGCCTGGTTGACGGTAAATATCGTTATACTTGTACTCCGGATTCAATCCGTTAAACCAAGTATAATAAAATAGAAGCATGAATATCAGATCAATTATGTCTGCTGGAGTCGTCACGCTACTGGCCATTCCAGCCCTCGCACAACAAAACAAAATGAGACCGGAAGAAACAGAAGTCTGGGAGCCCGAACCGCGTGTGGTTATCACGTCAGCCGACAAAGCTCCCTCCGATGCCATTGTGCTGTTCGACGGCACATCGTTGGATCAGTGGGTAAGTGAGAAAGACGGCTCCTCTCCCGCCGAGTGGGAAGTGGCCGATGGTGCTTTTACCGTGGTCCGTGGTAAAGGAGGTATCCGCACCAAGCAAGAATTCACTGACTACCAATTGCATGTGGAGTGGAGAACGCCTACCGAGATTGTGGGTGAAGGGCAGGGGCGTGGAAACAGCGGTATCTTCATGCAGGGACTGTACGAGGTACAGGTGCTGGATAGCTACAACAATCGCACCTATTCCAACGGCCAGGCGGGTAGCATCTATAAACAACGTATTCCATTGGTAAACGCGACAAAAGCTCCCGGCGAGTGGCAAACCTATGACATTATCTGGACTGCGCCCCGATTCAATGCCGATGGTATCCTTACCAGTAAGGCCCGCGTTACGGTGCTCCATAACGGAGTGCTGGTACAAAACAATGTGGAATTGGATGGCCCCACTGAATACATTGGCATCCCTAAATACAAAGCGCACGGCGCCGGCCCAATTGCCTTGCAGGATCACGGCAACCCCGTCAGCTTCCGCAACATATGGATTAGACCCCTGTAACCGGGCAAACACCAAAAGAAAGTCCGGAAAGCTTCACACTTTCCGGACTTCCTATAATAAACAATCGACAATTAAAAATTAACCATTAAAAATTAATCACTGTCTTTTCATAACTTTCATTGTGAACATTGGCAACCGCCCTTCCGGACGGATCATTCACATTCTGGAACGAAGCATCCCAAGCGAGAGCCTCCGGCGTGCTGCACGCCACAGACTTGACAGAAGGCACCGTCTGTGCGGCTGTAACTGAAGGGAAATGTTCGGCAAATATAGACCTGTATAGATATTCCTCTTTATTTTGCGGTGGGTTGATGGGGAAGCGTTCGGCTGCCGACGCGAGCTCTTCATCACTGACACGCAGCGCAGCCTGTTCTTTTAACGTATCTATCCAGCTATATCCCACACCATCGGAAAACTGTTCCTTTTGACGCCAGGCAATGCTCTCTGGCAGATAGTCCTCAAATGCCTTCCGCACCACCCATTTCTCCATCCTTCCGTTACGAACCATTTTATCTTCCGGATTCAACCGCATGGCCACATCGATGAACTCCTTATCCAAAAAGGGAACGCGCCCCTCTACGCCCCATGCAGCCAATGACTTGTTGGCGCGAAGGCAATCATACAAGTGCAGCTTGCCCAGCTTCCGGACGGTCTCTTCATGAAACTCACGCGCATTCGGCGCCTTGTGGAAATAAAGGTATCCACCAAACAGCTCGTCTGATCCTTCGCCCGAAAGCACCATTTTGATGCCCATCGACTTGATAACGCGGGCAAGCAAATACATCGGTGTAGATGCACGAACGGTGGTCACGTCGTACGTTTCCAAGTGGTAAATGACGTCACGTATCGCATCCAGACCTTCCTGAATGGTAAAGTTGATCTCGTGGTGAATAGTACCGATGTGGTCCGCGGCTTTCTTCGCAGCAATCAGGTCTGGCGAGCCTTTCAGTCCTACGGCAAAAGAGTGTAAACGAGGATACCATGCTTTTTCCTGATCGTTTGATTCCACACGACGGGATGCGAACTTCTTAGTTACTGCCGCGATTACCGATGAATCCAGTCCGCCTGACAATAACACTCCGTAAGGCACGTCAGACATCAACTGCCTGTGTACCGCGTCTTCTAACGCTTTACGAAGCACGTCAATATCTGTCACGTTATCTTTTACATGCTCAAACTGCTCCCAATCCCGGGTATACCACCGGCGAGGGGTATTACTCTCCTCGCTATATAGATAGTGTCCAGGAGGGAAAGTCTCTATGCGGCTGCAATACCCTTCCAGCGCCTTTAGTTCGGAAGAGACAAAAAATGTTCCCTCATCATCCCATCCCATATACAAGGGGATGATGCCGATATGATCCCTTGCAATCAGGTATGCATCTTTTTCTGCATCATACAATGCGAAAGCGAAAATACCATTCAAGTCCTCAATAAAATCAGGTCCTTTCTGTTCATACAACGCCAGGATAACCTCGCTGTCACACTGTGTGGAAAACGCATAATTCGGCAACTCGTTCCGCAACTGTTGGTGATTATAGATTTCTCCATTCACAGCCAATACGACCGTCCGACTTGGATTATATAAGGGCTGCTGGCCTGATTTAGGATCAACAATCGCTAAACGTTCATGCGCTAATATAGCCCGTTCTGAGCTATAGATCCCCGACCAGTCCGGCCCACGATGGCGAATTTTTTTCGACATCTTCAACACTTGGGGACGCAATTCTTCCGACTTAATTTTTAGGTCGAAAGCTCCAATGATTCCACACATAAATGAGAAGTTAAATTTCAGTTATAACACTAAGGTTGCAAAGTAACAAATAAAATATTGATATTCGCAACAATTTAAATATTTTTTAACGATTTTTTCAATAAAACGACTTTTTTTACGAAATAATATCAACAAAACAAAAAATCCACTGTCACAATTCCAATATACGAAATGATGCTACTGAACACCTCCTGACGCCCTATTTGGTCCGCTGTTGCAGAAAGTCTATTTTTGCAGTGCCACCGCCAACGCAAACGTTTTTCATGCGTCAAAAGGTATGCATTTTACAGACAGTACATGATTATTCAAGTAATTCATTAATTTTGGTTGCAATCGACAGGAAGAGGTCAACAGCTACTTATTTTATAAAACGTGAAAAAACGAATTGCAATATTTGCGTCCGGCTCCGGATCAAACGCACAGAAGATCATGGAACATTTCAAATATCATGATTACGTGGAAGTGTCACTGGTACTAAGCAACAATCCGGACGCCTACGTATTGCAACGAGCCGATAATTTTGAAGTGCCCACGCACGTGTTTGATCGACACGAATTCTATGAAACGGACGAGGTGGTTAAACTGCTGGAAAAGCTCAAAATTGACCTAATCGTTTTGGCTGGGTTTCTCTGGTTGGTTCCTGCTAACCTCCTTCGTAAATTCCCCAATAAGATCATCAACATCCATCCTGCTCTTCTCCCAGCGTATGGAGGTAAAGGGATGTACGGCGACCGGGTACACCAAGCGGTCCTGGATGCACATGAAGAAGAGTCTGGCATTACCATTCATTTTGCGAATGAGCATTTCGACGAAGGCGAGATCATTTATCAGGCTCGTTTCCGTATCGAGCCCGGTGACACGCTTGAAATCATTAAATTCAAAGGGCAGCAGCTGGAACATCTTCATTATCCAAAAATAATTGAGAATCTGCTTAAGAAAATGTGAACGTATGGCAAATTTATCTAAGTTTGCGCCTCAAAAATAACAAAGCTGAATAGCGAATGAGTCATCCCGTCAAAATAAAAAATGCACTGATTTCCGTCTACTATAAAGACGGTCTCGCTCCGTTAATAAATCTGTTAAACAAACAGGGTGTCACCTTTTACTCAACGGGCGGCACAGAATCGTTCATCCGTGAATTGGGCCATGATGTGGTTGCCGTGGAAGATTTAACGGGGTATCCTTCCATCTTGGGAGGCCGTGTAAAAACCCTACATCCGAAGATATTCGGGGGAATCCTTTCACGCCGACCGTTGGAAACCGACCGTCAGCAGTTGGAAGAATATAATATCCCGGAAATTGATCTGGTTATTGTAGATCTCTATCCGTTCGAAGAGACCGTGGCATCCGGTGCCACCGAAAAGGAGGTGATCGAAAAAATTGACATCGGCGGAATTTCTTTGATCCGCGCTGCGGCCAAGAACTTTAACGACGTAGTAATCGTCGCCTCCAAGGAAGACTATGGGCGTTTGGCAGGCATTCTGGAAGAAAATGAAGGTTACACCTTTCTTGAGCACCGTAAAGACTTCGCCAAACGGGCATTTAATATCTCGTCACATTACGATACAGCGATCTTCCACTATTTCAACCAAGAGGACCCGCTTCCGGTTTTCAAGCAGAGCGTGCAGCTTGCCCAAACGCTCCGTTATGGCGAAAACCCTCATCAACAGGGCGTATTTTACGGCAACCTCGACGAGCTTTTCGAAAAACTCAATGGTAAGGAATTATCCTATAATAATCTCGTTGACATAGATGCTGCCGTTGCGCTCATCGAGGAGTTCCGGGAGCCTACTTTTGCCATTCTGAAACATACCAACGCCTGTGGCGTGGCCTCTCGTCCAAACTTGCTGTCAGCATGGACCGACGCCTTAGCCTGTGACCCGGTGTCAGCTTTCGGTGGCGTGCTCATCTGTAACGGGGAAATCGGAGAAGATACAGCAGAAGAGATAAACAAACTCTTTTTCGAAGTACTAATTGCTCCGGCTTATACCGAAGAAGCATTACATATTCTTACCTCAAAGAAAAACCGGATCCTGCTGAAACGTAAACCCATCGCCCTGCCCACCAAACAGTTCAAAACACTACTCAATGGTGTGATTGAGCAGGAAAAGGACGCAGTAATCGAGGGACCGGATGCCATGAAGTCGGTGACGGACCGCCAAGCTACCGAACGGGAGTTGAACGATCTCTATTTTGCCAATAAAATCGTAAAGCACACCAAGTCCAATGCAATTGTTCTGGCTAAAGAGGGTCAGTTGTCCGCTAGCGGCGTAGGACAAACATCCCGTGTAGATGCCCTAAAACAGGCCATTTTGAAAGCAAAAACTTTTGGCTTCGATCTCAACGGTGCCGTACTTGCCTCGGACGCATTTTTCCCTTTCTCCGACTGCGTTGAAATTGCTGCCGAAGCCGGTATAACTGCCATTGCACAACCCGGGGGTTCGATTCGCGATCAGGAATCTGTTGACATGGCTAATAAAAAGGAGGTGGCCATGGTAATCACCGGCGTGCGGCACTTTAAACACTAGAAACTAGTTAAGCAGATCCGCAGTGTGGGGATCCGCAAGCTAAAAAAAATAAACAGGAAACGATGAAATTCGGAAGCGTAGAAAACCCGGAGGCAGTTGACTTCTCCCTCCCGCCTACCCATCCCGCCACATTGGATTTGTTAAAGAAACAGTCCCGCTATTCCGAAGAACTTGCGGTGTACGTCGGCTGCGCAAAATGGAACAAGCAGGATCTCAAAGGGTTTTATCCCCGTGGAACCAAAGATGAGTTGACGTACTACGCCACCCAGTTCAACAGCATCGAACTCAATGGCACCTTCTACAATTCGCCCGATAAGGCACAGGTGGAAACCTGGAAAGCGAAAACACCGGCTGATTTCAAGTTCTTTCCTAAAGTTCCTCAGTCTATCAGTCACTACGGAAGGTTGCTGAACGTTGACGAAAAAATGATGGCATTTTGCGATGCCATCACCCTGTTTGAAGAAAAATTGGGCGTAAGCTTTCTTCAACTCCACGATAATTTCAAACCGAAAGATTTCGACCGTCTCGCCGGCTTTCTTCGAAAATTTGCGAAATCCGTCCCACTGGCTGTAGAGGTACGGAACGGGGAATGGTTTGCCAACGACCAAGTTCGCGAACAGTTATGGGCATTCCTCGAACGGGAAGGAATAGCCAATATCATAGTGGATACCGCCGGCCGGCGTGACATGCTGCATATGCGGCTCACCACCCCTACTGCATTCGTCCGCTACGTTGGGGCAAATCATTCTTCTGACAAAAGCCGGTTGGACGACTGGGTGTTGCGGATCAAGGAATGGCGCGACGCAGGCTTACAGTCGCTGTACTTCTTTGTGCATCAAAACATAGAAGTGGAGTCTCCCTTACTATCAGCATACTTCATCGATCAGCTTAATAGGGTGCTGGGGCTTCAGGTAAGAGGTCCTCACGCAAAACTGCTTTAATGGGAGTGCCCGGCCGTACCGGAAAGTACGGCATTGACAAAATAGGCTCCCTGTACAACCACCTCTGTGTCATCTGCTAACGGACGTACCGGCGTAATGGCTGTAAACCCCATTTCACTAGTGCCTCTTATCACTTCAATGCGCTCGAATTCCTTTGATTTCTGAGTTTCGCCACCATGGTCGTCGGCATGAGCAATAAAAACATAACTTTTTCCCTCTGCCTCCACCACTGCTTCATCGGGTACAGCATCGCTGGTATCATGCGCCAGACTGATAATCGCCGAGACATCCATTCCATCTATTAACCCTGACTTATCGCCACTCACCGTACAATGCACGGGCACCGATTTACTATCGTTCCCAAACGTAGCCCCTACGGCATAAATACGCGCGTCGTAGCGTTTTTCCGGATTATTGGTTTGCACAAAATGAATCTGCTGCCCCACCTTTAAACGAGGAAGATCTTTCTCGAACACCTCTAAATCAACGTGGAGACGGCTGTTCTCGATCACTTCAGCGACTGGAGAAGAAACATCCACGTAGCTACCCTGCTTGGCAAACACCGTCCCTACCACACCGCTGATCGGACTCCTAATCGAGAGCGTACTCCATAACCGTGTGGGACTGAGGGTCGTCACATCGACATTCAACAGCTCGAGCTGCTCCTTCAATGAAGTCTGCCGTGTCTTCAACTGGTAGTATTCATATTCAGCCTGCTGCAAGGTTTTCTGCGCAGCTACATTCCCATCGGTAAGGAGCTGTTGTCGCGACCGCTCTCGCTCGGCAAGCTCGAGTTTGCGGGTAAGATTCAGGTATTCCTCCTGCAACTGGATAAATTGGGGGTGTACCAGGGTAGCTAGCTCTTCGCCCTTCCGCACAACGCTACCCACGTCAACGTTCAATGTTTTAATTACTCCGCCGTATAGCGAAGTGATCATAGCACGGTTGGTATTTGGCACCTTCACCCTGCCGTTGACACGCACTGTCGCCGTCAGTGCTTTTTGCTCAATCTTTCCCAAACGAAGGCCAATTGTCCGCATCTGTTCCGCGGTAACCGTTGCAACCGTATGATCCGCGATTTGTCCAGCATGGCCGTGATCATGCCGATCTGTTTCATGTTCATGGCGTGGTTGGCCGCAGGCGGCACTCAAAACCAGTATCCCTATGTATACGACTGAATAGTTTCTCATTGCATAACTTGATTAAGATGGTACTCAATTTGGATTACCGACTGGTTCAACGTGTGGATGGCCTGTAAGTGCGCGAGTTCGGTGTCTGTAACCATTTGTAGCGCATTCAGGTATTCCACATAGGAAATTTCGCCTGTTCGAAAGCCCAGTTCAGCGCCACGAAGTATCTCTCTGGAGTTTGGTAGTGCCTGGTCTACTATGTAGTGATAACGGTCGAGGCCAAGTCCGTACTCAGCAACTTCCTGCTCAACAGCTACACGTAGTTGTTGCGCTTGTTGAACGGCGTCAGCTCTTGCCGCATCGGCATCGTGTTCCAATCCCCTGATCCGGGCTTTGCTTGCGCCTACGGTCAACGGAAATTGGATTCCCACATTTACGTAACTGAACCGCTTTTCACGGCTGTACTGTCGAGACACGCCGCTAAAGTCATATACACCTATCAGCGACTGGTTTCCGTATCCTATTAACAAGTCGGGCAACAAATTGGTTACCTCCACACGTTTACCCGCTTCGGCAACGGCTGCCTCCTGTTCATGGAGACGCACCAGTGGATGTCTGTTCAACGCAACGGAATTCATCGATATTGGCACCTGCAGTGGTGTGAATGGAACGCCGTCGGGAACTGTCCATCCGTAGCCGCTGTTCATAAGTGCGAGCAGTGAGGTGTGCGCATTCCGAAGGCGAACTTCGTTTTCGTGTACCATCAGCTGTACTTCCCCCCGCCGGTTTTCGGCAACACGTACCGGTAGCTGGCCACTCTCGCCGACCTGAAACCGGAGTGTCGCAGCGGCAACAAACTGCTCAAATAAACTATCCAGACGCTGCAACCGTAGCTGACGCTGCTGTAGGTAGCGCACTTGGTGGTAAGCCAAGCGCACCTCCTTACGCAACGCTGCCAGCGTATTTTCCCGTTGTACCTCAGCACTATTTTTTTCGGCATTTAGCCATGCGCGGCGTGCACTAATCGAACCAGGAAACGGAAGGGTTTGCGTCACCTCCACCGCATTGTCACGCTCTGGACTGTTAAAACTCCCATACTGGACCATGGCCTGCATTTTGGGTAACTCAAAAACGCCACGCCTCCGCACTTCGGCTGCCCGTACGCGGGCGTCAGTTGCGGCCATCCGTTTGCTGTTTTTTTCCGCCAGGTGCAACGCCA
>Ga0079224_100007784_pt1 | contig 14428 bp, 11 predicted proteins | sample Stecom2015_FD_80414 | JGI IMG/M metagenome (GOLD analysis project Ga0079224, IMG submission 80414) | Agricultural soil microbial communities from Utah to study Nitrogen management - Steer compost 2015 | ecosystem: Environmental > Terrestrial > Soil > Agricultural land | place: USA: Utah...
CCTACCGGCCCTCCTGACCCGCCCGGCCCTCCGGGGCCTGCGGGTCCGCCCGGTCCGCGGCCGGGCTCCCCCTGCTCACCCGGGTACTGCTGTCCGTGGCTCATCCGGCACCACCGCTCCGTGCTCCCGATTCGGAGGCGAGGACACCTCCCTCACCCTCCGAAAATAGACCACGACCCCGGGCCATCACCGCTGGTCGGGCCTGCGGCGCGCCGCGCGGGCGGTCCGGGCGGCCCCGGCGGGCCGCCTTGGGAACGGCACAGGGCCCGCCGGTCGGCGGGCCCTGCCGGGAACCGGGGCGCGGTCCGCCCCCGGGGCGGCTCAGGTGTCGATCCGGTCCAGGTCGAGCTCCTGGGCGCCGTTGGCGATGAACCGCCGGCGCGGCGCCACCTCGTTGCCCATCAGCAGGTCGAAGACCTTGGCCGCCTCCTCGGCGTGGTCCACCCTGATCCGGCGCAGCGTGCGGTAGCGCGGGTCCATGGTGGTCTCCGCGAGCTGGTCGGCGTCCATCTCGCCCAGGCCCTTGTACCGCTGCACCGGCTCCTTCCAGCTGCGCCCCTTCTTCTCCAGTTCGAGCAGGGTGCGCTGCAGCTCGGCGTCGCTGTAGGTGTAGATGTAGCGGTCCTCGGGCTTGGCCCCGCGCTTCTTGCGGACGTTGGTCAGCTCGATTCGGTGCAGCGGCGGGACCGCGGCGTAGACCCGGCCGGCCTCCAGCATCGGGCGCATGTACCGGTAGAACAGGGTGAGCAGCAGGCAGCGGATGTGCGCGCCGTCCACGTCGGCGTCGGCCATCAGGATGACCCGGCCGTAGCGGGCCGCGTCCAGGTCGAAGGTGCGCCCCGACCCCGCCCCGATGACCTGCAGGATCGCCGCACACTCGGCGTTTTTCAGCATGTCGCCGACCGACGACTTCTGCACGTTGAGGATCTTGCCGCGGATCGGCAGCAGCGCCTGGAACTCCGAGTCGCGGGCGAGCTTGGCGGTGCCCAGCGCCGAGTCCCCCTCGACGATGAACAGCTCGCTGCGGTCCAGCCCTTCGCTGCGGCAGTCCACCAGCTTCGCCGGGAGGGCCGAGCTCTCCAGGGCGTTCTTGCGCCGCTGGGTCTCGCGCTGCTGCCGGGCGGCCAGCCGCGCCTTGGCCGCGTTGGCGATCTTCTCCAGCACGGTGCGGGCCTGCTGCTTCTCCGCCCGCTTGGTGGAGGACAGGAACTCGCGCAGCTGGTTGCCGACCACCGCGGAGACGATCCGCGAGGCCGCCGAGGTGCCCAGGATCTCCTTGGTCTGCCCCTCGAACTGCGGCTCGGGCAGCCGCACGGTGACCACCGCGGTGAGCCCTTCCTGGACGTCCTCCTTGGTGACCGCGTCGTCGTTGGCCTTGAGCAGCTTGGTGGCGCGCAGCTGGTCGTTGACCACCCGGACCAGGGCCCGCTCGAACCCGGTGATGTGGGTGCCGCCCTTGGGGGTGGCGATCACGTTCACGAACGAGCGCACCGTGCTCTCGTAGCCGCTCCCCCAGCGCAGCGCGACGTCGACGTCGAGGGTCCGCGCGACGTCGGTGGGGGTCATGTGCCCCATCTCGTCCAGCACCGGGACGGTCTCGTTGAAGGTGCCGCTGCCCTGGAAGCGCAGCACCGGGCTGATCGCCTCGTCGGGGGCGAGGAAGGAGCAGAACTCCCCGATGCCGCCGTCGAAGCGGAACTCCTCGGCGTAGGGCGGCTCGCCCTCGGTGCGCTCGTCGCGCACCGCGATGGTCAGCCCGGGGATGAGGAAGGCGGTCTGGCGCGCGCGCTCCAGCAGCGACTCGCGCGCGATGTCGGCCTCCTTCAGGAAGATCTGCCGGTCGGCCCAGAACCGGATCCGGGTGCCGGTGGTCTTCTTCGCGATCTTGCCGCGCTGGTCCAGCCCGGAGCCGGCGGTGAAGGCGGCGTCGGGGCCGGCGTCGGCGAAGCGGCCGGGGATGCCCCGGCGGAAGCTCATCGCGTGGGTGCGGCCGCCCCGGTCGACCTCGACGTCGAGCCGGGCGGAGAGGGCGTTGACCACCGAGGCGCCGACGCCGTGCAGGCCGCCGGAGGCGGTGTAGGAGCCGGAGCCGAACTTGCCGCCGGCGTGCAGCTTGGTCATCACCAGCTCGACACCGGTCAGCCCGGACTTGGGCTCGGCGTCGACCGGGATGCCGCGGCCGTTGTCGCGCACCTCCACCGAGCCGTCGGCGTGCAGCACCACGTCGATGCGGGTGCAGAACCCGCCGAGGGCCTCGTCGACGGAGTTGTCGATGATCTCCCACATGCAGTGGGTGAGGCCGCGGCTGTCGGTCGACCCGATGTACATCCCGGGACGCTTGCGGACCGCCTCGAGTCCTTCCAAGACCGAGAGATGCCGCGCGGAGTAGTCCTCGGGCTCGTGAACGGCTGCGGTAAGGGCGGTCACCTGGACGTCTCCTGCATTCGTTGGACAGGGCGCGCCGCGAAGCCGCTCGGTTGCGTGCGCGGAGCGCCGGCGTACGCGTTCGCCGCGCGGGCCGGCTGGTGCGGGGCCGCGGCGCCGCGGGGCACCGGATCACGGGGCCCGGCCCAGCCTAACCGCGCCTGGGGACATCCTCTGTGGCGGACGGCGGCCTTCCCGCTCCGCCCGCTACGCCGCGTCGCGACCCGGCTCCGCTCCGATGCGGGGCCCGCGTTCCTTCGCGGGTCCGGCCGACGGCCGAACCCCAGCGACATTACCACCTCCCCGGAACGCCCATCCGGGCCCTCCTCCCCTGCGGTTTCCGGCGTGTCGCACCCGCCGCTCCCCCGGCCGGCCGCCCGCCTTCCGAACGTGATTCCGCTGTCGGCGTACACCGGGGCCGGTTGGGAACGTCCCGGTCCGGTTAGATGTTGTGCTGAGTGACTAGCGCCGAGCATTGAGGAAGGCGAAGTGACTGGAACCCTTGCCCCCACCCAGCCGCTGACGGCTGCTGACCGTTGCGACCGCTGTGGTGCGCAGGCCTACGTCCGCGTGCTGCTCAACTCCGGCGGTGAACTGCTCTTCTGCGCTCACCACATGCGCAAGCACGACGAAGAGATCCGCAAGATCGCCGCGGACATCCAGGACGAGACCGGCCGACTCCAGGAGACCCCGGCCACTTCTCCCGACGGGGAGCAGTAAGGACTCCCACCCCCAGGCGCACGGCGGCGGCCCCTCCCCGGGGCCGCCGCCTTCGTCTTGCCCAGACCACTTCTCCGCTTCAGCCTCCCCTGAACACACTCAGGAGATATACTTGCAGTGCAATCTATATATACCTTCGTCCGGTTGGAGACGGTATGACCAAGATGCTGATCGACATCAACGAGGAAACCCTCACCAGAGCCGCTGAACTCCTCAAGACGAAGACGAAAAAGGACACCGTCAACACCGCACTGGAGGAGACCATCGCCCGGCTGGAACGCGCCGAGGCTCTCATCAAGCTGAGGGAGATGACCGCCGAGGGCGCCCTCGACCTGGAGCTGCTCAAGGACAAGAGGAACTATCGGCGGTGACCCCTGCAACACATCTGATCGACACGAGCGCCCTCGCCCGCCTCTTCGACAAGTCCAGCGCACCGGAGGTCGAACCGTGGGCTCAGGCCGCGATAGCCGGACTCATCGCCGTCTGCCCCATCACCGAGCTGGAGTTCCTCTACAGCGCGATATCTCCTTCGCACCGCGCGCAGATGTCCGAGGAGCTCGGGAGGCTCTTCCTTCCCGTAGACCTCGGCGACCGCTGCACCTCTCGGGCTCTCGAAGTGCAACGCCTGCTGGCCGATGCTTCAGAACACCGCAGCGCCGGCCCGGTCGACCTGCTGGTCGCCGCCTGCGCGGAGCTCTCCGGGCTCACCCTGCTGCATTACGATCGGGACTTCGAGACGATCGCGAAGCACACCGGGCAGCCGACCAGCTGGTTGGCCGAGCCCGGTTCGCTGTGAGAGGGAGCCGATGCTGATCCTGCTGCCCCCGTCGGAGGGGAAGGCGGCGGCGGGCGAGGGGCCCGCGCTGGAGCTGTCCGGACTCGCCCTGCCCGAGGTGAACGGGGCCCGGGAGGCCGTGCTGGAGTCGCTGGAGGCGCTGTGCGCCGGGCCGCGGGAGAGGGCCCTGGAGGTGCTGGGCCTCACCGCCGGCCAGGCCGGCGCGGTGCAGCGGAACCTGGAGGCGCGCACCGCCCCGACGCTGCGCGCGGCCGAGCTCTACACCGGGGTGCTCTACGACAACCTCCGGCTGGGCGAGCTGCTAGCCGGTCCGGCGGCCGCGCGGACCGCCGAGTCGGTGCTGGTCTTCTCCGGCCTGTGGGGGGTCCTCGGGGTGAACGACCGGGTACCGCCCTACCGGCTGTCGATGGGTGTGAAGCTGCCCCCGCTGGGCGGGCTCGGCGCCTACTGGCGCTCCCACCTGGCCGGGCCGCTCGGCAAGCTGGCCGAGGAGCGGCTGATCGTGGACTGCCGGTCGGCCGCCTACGCCGCGGCCTTCCGCCCCTCCGGCGCGGCCGCCGAGCGGACCGCCGCGGTGCGGGTGCTCAAGGAGACCGCCTCCGGCGGGACGGTGAAGCGCTCGGTGGTCAGCCACATGGCGAAGGCGACCCGCGGTGCGATCGCGCACACCCTGCTCGCCCAGGGGCGCTCCCCCGAGACCCCGGCCGAGCTGGCCGAGGCCCTGAACGACCTGGGGCACCGCGCCGAGCTGACCCCGCCCGGGCGCGGCGGCAAGGCATCGGTGCTGGACGTCGTCGTCACCGACTGAGCCCGCCCTCCGCTCTCCCCCGGGCACCTCTCCGCCGCCCTCCGGCGGCAACGTAACGAAAGCGTCTCGGTGCTTTATCTCGCCCATACGCGGTGTGGGCGATGATCGGGCCTGGCAGAGATGTTGGACCGCTGATCGGACGCGAAGAACACCCGGCCCTCCCCCGCGGGCGCGTCGCGCGGCGCCCCCTCCCCGGGCCTCGCCACACCCGGGGCGCGGGCCCGTCGGCCCCGATGGCCGACCGCGCACACACCGCGGGGGATCCGGGTCCGCTCCGATCAGGGGACAGGCCGGGGCGCCGGCGGCGCCGAACGGACGCGGCGCCCGACGCACCCCGGAGACGCAGACGCCTCGGGCGCCGGTCCGCCGTGAGCGGCCGGCGCCCGAGGCGCACCAGGTCGGCTGCTGTCAGTCCAGGTAGTCGCGGAGCACCTGGGACCGCGACGGGTGCCGCAGCTTCGACATGGTCTTGCTTTCTATCTGGCGGATCCGCTCACGGGTGACCCCGTAGACCTTGCCGATCTCGTCCAGGGTCTTCGGCTGGCCGTCGGTCAGCCCGAAGCGCATGGACACCACGCCGGCCTCGCGCTCGGAGAGGGTGTCCAGCACCGAGTGGAGCTGCTCCTGGAGCAGGGTGAAGCTGACCGCCTCGCCCGGCTGGATCGCCTCGGAGTCCTCGATCAGGTCACCGAACTCGCTGTCCCCGTCCTCGCCGAGCGGGGTGTGCAGCGAGATCGGCTCCCGGCCGTACTTCTGGACCTCGACGACCTTCTCCGGGGTCATGTCGAGCTCCTTGGCGAGCTCCTCCGGGGTGGGCTCCCGGCCCAGGTCCTGCAGCATCTGCCGCTGGACGCGGGCCAGCTTGTTGATGACCTCCACCATGTGCACCGGGATGCGGATGGTGCGCGCCTGGTCGGCCATGGCCCGGGTGATGGCCTGCCGGATCCACCAGGTCGCGTAGGTGGAGAACTTGAACCCCTTGGTGTAGTCGAACTTCTCCACCGCGCGGATCAGGCCCAGGTTGCCCTCCTGGATCAGGTCCAGGAAGAGCATGCCGCGGCCGGTGTAGCGCTTGGCCAGCGACACCACCAGGCGGAGGTTGGCCTCCAGCAGGTGCTTCTTGGCGCGGGCGCCGTCCTCGGCGATCCACTCCAGCTCGTCGCGGAACTCGACGCTGAGCGAGCCGCCCTCCTCGGCGAGCTTCTCCTCGGCGAACAGGCCGGCCTCGATCCGCTTGGCGAGCTCGACCTCCTGCTCGGCGTTGAGCAGCGCGACGTTGCCGATCTGCTTCAGGTAGTCCTTGACCGGGTCGGCGGTGGCGCCGGCCGCGACCACCTGGGCGGCGGGGGCGTCGTCGTCATCGTCGTAGAGGACGAACGCCTCGTCCTCGGAGGTGTTCGCGGCGGCCTTCTCCGGGATGCCGACGGCCTCCGGCTTGCTGCCGGTCCCGGCGACCGGGCCGCCCACCGGCTCCGGCTTGTCGTCCCCGGTGTCCTCGACGAGCTCCAGCTCGACCCCGGTGTCCTCGAGGTCGTCGTCATCGACGTCGAGGTCGATGTCGGCGTCCTCGGCGGCCTCCAGGGCGATGTCGTCGCCCTTCTTGGCCGCGGACTTGGCGGTGGTCTTCTTCGCCGCGGTCTTGGCCGTCCCCTTGGCCGCGGTCTTGGCCGCGGTCTTCTTCGGGGCCGCCTTCTTCGCCGCCTTCGGCTCGGAGGCCTCCGCGGGCTCCGCGCCGCCCTTGGCCGCACCGGAGTCGACGACCGCGGTCACGGTCTCCGGCTGGTCCTGCGCGGCGGCCGCGCGCCGGGGGGCCCGGGCGGTGGTCGTCCGGGTCGCGGCGCTCTTCTTCGGCGCGGCCGCCTTGCGGCGGGTGGACTTGCGGCGCGTGGGGGCGGACTCCTCGGCCCCGACCACGAGGGTGACGCCCTCCTTGGTCAGGATGCGGAGCACGGCCTGGGCCTGCGACATCGGGATGTCGGCCTCTTCGAAGGCACGGCGCACGTCCTCGGGCTCAAGGTACCCCTGGGACCGCCCACGCTCGATCAGCTGCTGGATGACGGGCTCGTGCAGCGACTCCGGCTGTTTTGAGCGGGTCGAACTGGCAGGTGACACAAACACCTCTCGAACGGACGTGTGGCGAGATTGCTGGACCCGGCGGCCCGAAGACCTCCGTGGAGCCTCGCGGAGGGCGGAGCCACCGCCCCCCGGCCCCAGCCCGGGATCATCCCCGCCGCGGGGATGCCGACTTCCTTATCAGCGTATGCGCCCTGTCCAACGCTCGGGACACATGCGCCCAGTAGGGTTTTTTCCGCGGCCGTGCGGATCCAACCCCACCGTCGGGTCCTGACCCCACCCCCCGCGTGCGCGGGGTTGATGGATCCTCCACCTTAGGTGTCGGACTTCCTTCTTCTTTACGGACTACTGCTCCGGTGCGGCCTCGATCACCGGTAGGTGGACGGCGAGCAGAGTGACGTCGTCGTCCTGCTCATACCCTGCGAGCATGCCCTCCACAAGGTACTGGAGCATCAGCTGTGGATCGCCCACCACCTCCGGCGGCGCCTGGGACGCCACGGTGACTAGTTCCTCCAGACCGGAGGCGACGGAGCGCTTCCGGTTCTCTACAAGACCATCGGAATAGAGCACCACGGTGTTACCGGGTTGGACGAAGAATTTATGGTGACCCCGCTCGGAGCTGATCCCCAGCGGGGTGTCCGGCTCGGTCTCCAGCAGCCACGGCTCGGTCCGCTCGGTGACCACCAGCGGCGGAAGGTGGCCGGCGTTGCTCAGGTCGATCTGCCCGGTGCCGGGGTCCAGAACGAAGTAGACCAGGGTGGTGACCTGGTCCACCGCCTCGGTGGCGTCGAACATCCGGTCCAGGCCGGTGAGCACGTCGGCCGGCTCGGGCATGCTGACGGCCAGCGCCCGCAGCGCGTTGCGCACCCGGCTCATCCCGGTGGCCGCCTTGATGCCCTTGCCCATCACGTCGCCGAGCACGCCGGCCACCCGGCCGTCGGGCAGCGGGAAGGCGTCGTACCAGTCCCCGCCGACCTGCACGTGCTGGGTGCCCGAGCGGTAGAAGGCGCGCATCCTGATGCCCTGGACCTCCGGCAGGGCCTCGGGCAGCAGGCTGGCCTGGAGCGCCTCGGCGGTGCGGTGCTCCCGTTCGAAGAGCTTGGCCCGCTCCAGAGCGAGCGCGCACTGGCCGGCGAGCGCCTCCAGGAAGACCTTCTCCTCGTCGGAGATGTCCCGCGGCGCGGTGTGCGCGAAGCGCAGCGCGCCGACCGGCTGGCCGCCGCTGAGCAGCGGCAGCGCCGCCCAGGCCCGCTCGTCGGTGGCCTTGACGAAGGCGGCGGCCTCCTCGTCCTCCTCCAGCAGGCCGAGCAGTTCCAGCGGCCCGCCGGCGATGCACGGCCGCTGCTCGCGGACGGCCAGCGACATCAGTCCGGTGTGGTCGGGGGCGGATCCGGCGGCCGGCTCGCCGGCCCGGCCGATGACGCGCAGCCGCAGGCCGTCCCCGCCGATCTCGGCGACGGTGGTGCGGTCGGCGCCCACCGCGGAGCGGCCGATCTCTCCCATGGCCTGCACCACCTGGTCCACGGTGAGGGCCTCGGCCAGGTCGGCGGTGGCCTTCTGCAGCCGCACCGTGCGCAGCGCGGCCTCGCCGAGCTGCTGGGTGAGGCGCTGGCGCATGTCGTCGGCCTCGTGCTGGGTGGTGACGTCGGTGTTGGCGCCGACCCACTCGCTCAGCTCGTCGCCGCGCATCATCGGCACCGCGCGGGAGCGGAAGTAGCGGAAGTCCCCGGAGCAGGTGCGCACCCGGAAGGTCTCGTCGAAGACGGTGCGGTCGGCGATGGAGTCGTCCCAGGAGCGCTCCACCCGGGGGCGGTCGTCGGGGTGGACCGAGTCGAGCCAGCCGCGGCCCAGGTACTCCTCGCGTCTCTGCCCGGTGACCGCGCGCCACTGCGGGCAGTCCTCGGCCACCGCGCCGTCCGGGTCGGCCGCCCACACCCCCTGGTTGGTGGCCTCCAGCAGCGAGCGGTACCGCTCCTCGCTGCGGCGCAGCTCGCCCTCGGCGCGCAGCCGGTCGCTCAGGTCGACCGCGATGAGGGCCACCCCGTCGACCTCGCCGCCCTCACCGTGGGTGGGGAACCAGGACGGGGCCCAGCGGGCCGCCTGGGCGCCGGCCGGGCCGAACGGCGGGAACTGGTCCCCGTAGACCACCGGCTCGCCGGCGAGCACCCGGTCGACCGCCGCCACATGGGCCTCGGCGGCCGCCTCCCCGAGCACGTCGTGCGGGAGGCGGCCGATGCACTCCTCCTCCGCGCGGCCGTACAGCCGGGCCAGGGTCGGGTTGACCCGCTGGAAGCGCGCGGAGGTGTCGAAGAAGGCGAAGCCGACCGGGGCTTCCTTGAGGATGGTCTCCAGCAGCGCCGATTCAGAGGGGCCGAGTCCGGACATGCGAGGGAGCGGAACGGACGTATCGGTGCTCACCAATGACACCTCCGGGGGCCTTTCCCCCCGCGGACGGGGGCTCGCGTGAGCGGGCGCCGTGGAACTCCTCCACCTGCCGGCCGCACCGGGTGCGACCGCGGCCGGGGCGGCCTGGGGGCGACATCGGGCGACCGCCGCCACCGGTTCAGCATAAGCCACCCGGCCGGCCGGCGACCGGGCCGCGGCGGAAAGTCGGCGGCGATAGCGGAAGGTAAATGATACGTCTCCGTCGTGCAACCAAGCGCCATCCGTGGATTTTCGGCTGCCCATTTCCGAAGGGATCTTCCTTTACCTCGTCGGATCCCGTTTTCCTGATCTTCCGACTCGCCCGGCACCATGCCCGAAAATGCGCAGACAGGCCGAATACACTCTGTTCTGCCATGGATTCGCACGGTCACCGGTGTTCTCATCCGCCCCACCGGCGCCACGGTCACCTCCCGGCACTCCCGCCCCGGTCGGAGCCGGTGCGGGGCGCTCCGCGGCGCGCCGCAAAGCCTGGGCAACGACTCACCGGGCGGGGCTTGACACCCCGATGCGAAGCAGTGAAATGGATGGTGGTCACCGTCCGACCCGCCGGCGAGAGGCGTGAGCGAGGATGCTCCAGACTTATCCCGCGGCCGACCTGCAGCAGGTCGCGCGGCGTTTGAACGACGAGTTCAGTTCCCTGGCTCCGGGGAACGTGCACCGCTGCGTGCACGACACCTGGAAGTGCGCCGAGCACCTCGGTTTCCGGGTCACCCCGGGGCTGGTGGAGCGGGTCGCCCGCGAGCGGCTGCAGGCCATGGTGATGTCCCGCCCGCCGTCGGAGCGGCTCGTCGGCCCGCGCCTGCCCGACCACGACGCGATCGCCTGACCGCCGCCCGGGGAGCCTCCCCAGCTCCCCGCCCGATTCCACCCGGGGTGCACGACAGGTGCCATAGGCTCTGTCAGGTGTCCGTACCTCCCCTGACGCCGTCCCCAGACGCAGCCCCCGACCCGGTCTTCGCCGAGATGCTCCGCGTCGCCCGCGCCCTGCTGGCGATGCGCGACCCGCTCGACGCCGAACTCGTCGTCAGCAGGATGCTCGGCGCCTGGTGGGGGCAGCGCATCCCGGGCATGTCCGACGCGGACCTGGAGCGGCACCTGACCGAGGGGCTGATCGCGCACGCCGCGGCCTCGGGCACCCCGGCCGGACTGGCGCTGCTGTCCGGAATCGCCTCGCTGGGCGCCTCGGCGCACCGGCGCGAGCTCGCCGAGCAGGGCGTCCTCGCCCTCGCCGACCGGGGCGACCTGCGCCGCCCGGCCTGGGCCGAGGCGGTGGGCCGGGTCCGCCCGCTGGGCGCCTACCTCTCCGGCGACCGGTTCGGCGACGCCGACGAGGTCATCTGCACCTTCCGCTACGACTCCGACCCCGGCGGCCCGGAGCGGCCCGGCCACGCGCTGATCGCCGTCATCGACCACAACTGCGGCGGGGTGCTCCGGGACGCCTGGGTGACCACCAAGGTGGACCGGCTGCTGGAGCACTGCCGGGCCGAGGCCGAGGAGAACCCGATGGCGGTGTTCCACACGCTCGCCCCGGCCCGCGCCCGGACCCTGCTGGAGCGCGCGCTGGCCGGCACCGACCTGGTGGTCTCCGGCGCGCCCGGCGAGCGCCCGGCCCGGCTCACCGCTGCCCGCGAGGCCGACCTGGTCGGCGGCTCCCTGGGCGCGCACCACGCGCTGCTGCGCTCCCGGGTGCGGGCGCTTCCCGCGGAGGCCCGCCCCACGGCCGAACCGGTGTGGCGCCGCGACGCGCGCGCCACCCTGGCCGCCCGCTTCCTCGCCTCCGACGAGGCGGCCGAGCTCTCCGACTCCTATGCGGCGAGCCGCTGCGTCGACCACGTCATCGGCTACGGCTGCGACGTCGACGCCGGGCGCCCGATGCGGGTCAGCCCGCGCAAGGTGGAGACCTTCCTGCTCACCTGGCTGCCCCGGCGGGTGGTGCTGCTGCCCGAGGAGAGCGAGGCGATGCCGCACGTGCTGGGCGCCTGGATCCGGTGGGCCGGCCCCCGGGCCGGGCTGCCCGAGCCGGCGGTGGGCGCCGCGCTGGACGCGCTGTGGGAGTCGTTCGAGGCGTTCGCCCGCACCTACCGCGACCCCGCCGAGGCGCTCGGCCTGGGCCGCCGGGAGATCCGCCGGCTGCTGCCAGACGGCGACCTGGCCGCGCTGCCCCGCCGCATGTTCGCCTTCCCGCTGCTCGCCGGCGACCTGCTGGACCGGGCCGAGGGCGAGTTCGACCCGACCACCCCGGAGGGGCGGCGCGCGCTGCTCCGGCTGGACCACTTCGGCGAGATCGACGTCCCTGAGGGGCCGCCCGGCCGGCACGCGGTGGACGGCGGGCGCTCCGGCCGGGTCGGCCGCGCCTCCTCGGCCCAGGCCGACCTGGACGCGCACGAGCGGCTCGCGGTGCGGCTGTGGCACGGCGACCCGCCGGAGCTGTGGGCCGCCGCGCAGCGCCTGCTCGACAAGGGGAAGAGCAGGCCGGAGGTACTGCTCACCCTGCTGGACGCACTCGCCGACGGCGGGGACGAGGACGGAGGGCTGCTGCTGGCCCGGCTGCGCGCCCTGGGCTGAGCAGGCCCGCCCGCCGCGGAGTGCGCGGCGGGCCGCATGCGGGCCGCCCCTCCGGCGGTCTCAGCCCTCCAGCAGCCGGTCGCGGAGCCGGTCCACGGTCCGCGGGGTGAGCTTGAGCCCGTCGGCGACGTAGCCGTCGAAGGACCCGTAGACCCGCTCCAGCTCGGTGAAGGCGGTCTCCAGGTAGGAGCGGCGGACCTGGACGATCGGCTCCATGAGGGCCGGGTCGATGCCGCCGCGCTCCGCCTGTCGGCGCACCATCCCGCGCAGCCGGTCCATCCGGGCGTTGCTGGCCAGGTAGTCCTCGAAGACGGTGTCCCGGGAGACGCCCAGCAGGGTGAGCAGCAGCGCGGCCGCCCAGCCGGTGCGGTCCTTGCCCGCGGTGCAGTGGAAGACCACCGCGGTGGGGCCGGCGGCGGTCCGCTCCACCAGCTCGCGGTAGCCGGCGTGCGCGTCGTCGGTGGTGACCAGCGCCCGGTTCACCTCGTGCATGAAGGCCTCGGCACCGCCGCCGCCCAGCGCCGCGGCGGCCGCCCGGGGGTCGCCGAACAGGCTGTTCAGGTCGCCCCCGGTGGTGTGGTCGCCCTGCACGTCCAGCACGGCGTACTCGGCGCCCTCGGGGACCCGGTCGGGCTCGGCGCTCCGCTCGTGCACGGTGCGCAGGTCCAGGACCTGGCGCAGGCCGCGCTCGGCGAGCACGGTGAAGTCGCCGTCGTCGATCCGGGAGAGGGAGTCGGCCCGGTAGACGAGCCCGGTGCGGACCCGCGCCCCGGAGCCGGTGCGGTACCCGCCGATGTCGCGGAAGTTCGGGAGGGTTCTGAGCATCGCGGAATCGTTGGTCACCGGACTGACGATACCCGCCAGTCGGTCGTCCTACCTCGGGGAGTCCCGGCTCCGGGAGGCGCCGCTCCGCACACCCCGCCGAGGGTCCGGGGCGGTGCGGCGGCCCTGCGGGCGCACCGCCGCGCCCGAGGTCTTCATCCGCGCTTCACTCCGGCGCCGCCTCCCCCTGCCCCGGGGGGGGAGAGAGGGGGGCGGGCGCCGCCCGGGCCGGCCGGCCCGGGTCAGCCGGCCCTGCCGAGCAGCTCCGGGATCTGCTCGCCGGCCTCCTTGACGTCCTTGACGGTGTCCACGCCCCGCCAGAACCCGTCGATGCGGTACCCGAAGAGCCGCCCCTCCTCGGCGAGCCGGGGGAAGGTGGAGGACTCGTGGTCGCCCTTCTCCGGGAGGAGCGCGGTGAGCTCCGGCTCGAAGAGGTAGACCCCCGCGTTGATCCAGAACGGCAGCAGCGGGCTCTGCGTGAAGCCCCCGATCGAGCCGGCGTCGTCCACCTCCACGATGCCCCAGCTGGTCCGGTACTGGGCCAGTGCCAGGGTGCCCAGGCCGCCCTTGGCCCGGTGGAAGGCGGTGAACTCGTCCAGCGGGAACCAGGTGAGCACGTCGCCGTTGAGCGCGAAGTAGGGGGCGCCCGGGTCGCGCAGCCCGGACGCCGCGTAGCGGAGCGCCCCGCCGCGGCCCAGCGGCTCGTCCTCGACCAGGACGGTGACCTCCGGGCCCTCGGTGCGCCCGGCCAGATGCTCGCGCAGCACCTCGGCCTTGTAGCCGCAGGACACCACCGCGTGCCGCACGCCGTGTCCGGCCAGCCACTCCAGCTGGTAGTCGATGATCGGCCGGTCGGCGACCTCCACCATGGCCTTGGGGCGGGTGTCGGTGTAGGGGCGCAGGCGGGTCGCCTGCCCGCCGGCCAGGATGACGGCTTCGCGAACGGGGGCGCTGCTCGAAGTCATGGAGCGGACATTAGCAGGGCGGCCGCCGCCCGCGCCGCCGTGCCCGCGCCCCGTTCCGGGGCGGGCGGGCACCACCGGGAAGGGTGGTGGTGACCGCCCGGGCCCGTGCGCGCTCCCGCCGGCGGCGCCCCGCGGCCTCGCCGCGCTCCGCCCCTGCCGACCGCCCCCGCCCGGCGGAGACCGCCCGCGCCCCGGCGCGACGGGCCGGGAACGGCGCCCCGGCCGCCGGGACCGGGGGAACGGGAGGCCGCGGAGACGGGGGCGTCCGCCGGCGGAGGACCGCCGGATGGGCGACAATCCGGTGCCCGACGCCGCCGGCACGATGACGTCGGGCGCGGGGGCCGGGGGCTCGATTCCGGTGGGCGCGGGACCGAGCCCTGGGACAGGCCGGGGCTCCGCAGCGGGCGGCCCCCATCGACGGTCTCAGACGGGTCCGGTGCTCCCCGCGCGGTGCCGATCTCGGCGCCGCCACTGCAACGGCGGCCGGGACGGCCGCGACGCCCAGGGCGACGAGGGAGGGGGACGTGCCGCGGCCCGGTCTTGCGGGGCCGCCTCGCGTGCCGCAGCGGGTGGCCGTTCGCCTGTTCGGGGGCTCCTCAGCGCTGGGTCACCTCAGCGTAGGCGTCGCGGACGTCGGCGCTGGTGATCACGGTCAGCTCGGCGGCGGTGGCGGTCTCGCCGAGTTCTTCGGCGACTCGCAGGTCGCGTTGGGAGCAGGCCTTCTCGAACAGCGAGCGGGCGAAGCGCCCGTTGCCCAGTTCGTCGATCCAGCCCTCCTCGCACACGTAGCCGAAGATCCGGCGCAGGTCC
>Ga0079224_100007785_pt1 | contig 14427 bp, 10 predicted proteins | sample Stecom2015_FD_80414 | JGI IMG/M metagenome (GOLD analysis project Ga0079224, IMG submission 80414) | Agricultural soil microbial communities from Utah to study Nitrogen management - Steer compost 2015 | ecosystem: Environmental > Terrestrial > Soil > Agricultural land | place: USA: Utah...
ATTCTACCAGCGCTTTTCGTATTTCTTTCTCAACCAGATGGCCAGGCCGTTTAAACCAATCATCATCAACAGCAATACAATGATAGCGGCAGATGTGCGGGCCTCGAAGAAGTTACGCAGCTCATTGCCCTGCCACAGGTAAATTTGCACCGGTAAGGCACTGGCCTGCTCAAAAGGTGATGCCGGCACCGATGCCACAAAAGACTTCATACCGATAAGCAGTAACGGCGCGGTTTCCCCCAACGCCTGAGCGACACCTAAAATAGCACCGGTTAAAATACCCGGTATTGCCAGTGGCAGTACATGGTGGAAAATAGACTGCATCTTAGATGCCCCCAGACCCAGCGCCGCTTGTCGGATCGATGGCGGTATCGCTTTTAGCGTCGAGCGGGTCGCAATAATCACCGTAGGTAACGTCATCAATGACAAGACCAGGCCACCCACTATAGGCGCAGACATTGGCAGATTAAACCAGCCAATTAATACCGAGGCCCCGAGCAAACCAAACACTATCGACGGCACAGCGGCCAGGTTATTAATATTTACTTCAACCAGATCGGTCAGCTTGTTACGTGGGGCAAACTCTTCCAGGTAAATAGCGGCGGCAACTCCCATAGGTACCGCCAGCAAAATAACCACCAGCATCATGTAAAACGAGCCCATAAAAGCCCCGGCCAAACCGGCAGATGCCAGTGAGCTGCGTGAGTCAGGATTCATAAACAGCGCCAGGCTGAAACGGTTCTGAATTATGCCTTCGGCTTTCAGTTTATCCGCCCATTCGCGCAATTTCGGGCTAAGCTGCTGCTGTTCATCCGGCAGGCTGCGATCAATATTCCCTTTTAGCCATACGTCAATGTTGGCATCCGTCAGCAGATGTAAAGTGCGGGTTTGGCCAATAATGGCTGGATCTGCCACTACCATGTCACGCAGCGCAAAACGTTCACCTGACGTGACAATACGAGTCAGATCGCGCCTATGCTTGCTGGCATCAGGCAATACTTTTTGCAAGCTGTCAGTAATTAGCCGGTTAAAGTTAATAAAGCCCACTTCAGTTTGCCAGGCCAGATCACGCTGGCGGAAGTCGTTGTCCGACTCCTCTGCTTGCTGCACCGGTTTGGCCGGTATCTTAATAATCGCCGGGTCAAAATAAATATCCAGTGTCACAGCCGACTGCCAGAACGCCGGCACGCCTTTGGAAAAAATATTAATGAACAGCACAGCCACCAACGCCAGACTGATCAACACAGCGGTTAGCCCCAGACTGCGGAACAGCTTTTCTTTACGGTGACGCTTATTCAGCGATGCAATTACTTTTTGCTGCACCTGGCTGGGCGCTGCGACAGCCTTAATCGGGTTTTCTGCAATAATGGTCATAACTTACTCGTATTGCTCACGGTATTTACGCACTATCACCAATGCCATTACATTCAGCAGCAGGGTAATAACGAACAGGGTCAAGCCGAGGGCGAAAGCCACCAGCGATTGCGGGCTGGAAAAGTCATTGTCACCGGTAAGCTGGTTAACGATGGTAACAGTGACTGTCGATACTGCCTCAAACGGATTTGCGGTCAGTGCCGGGCTGTTACCTGCCGCCAGCACTACTATCATCGTTTCGCCAATCGCCCGGCTGACTGCCAGTAATACAGCACCGACAATTCCGGGTAAAGCGGCCGGTAACACCACTTTTAAGATAGTTTCAGATTTCGTGGCACCAAGCCCAAGTGAACCATCGCGCATTGATTTAGGCACCTGCGTGATAATGTCATCCGACAGCGACGAGATAAACGGGATAATCATAATCCCCATCACCACGCCGGCGGTTAACGCCGACGTTGCATTAATGTCTAACCCGACAGTCTGGCCTAAATCGCGAAGAAACGCACCGACAGTCACCAGTGCAAAAAAGCCATAAACGATGATCGGAATAACCGCCAGCACTTCGATCATTGGCTTGGCAGTATTACGCAGCTTCACCGGCGCATATTCTGCCAGGTACACAGCTACCATCAGACCAAGCGGTATCGCCACCAGCATGGCAATACCGGCAATTAACGTGGTACCTGCCAGCAGTGGTATCAAACCAAAATCGCCCTGCTCACCCACCCCCACAGTAGAAAAGCGGGGATTCCAGGTGGTGCCGAAGAAAAACTCGGTGGGTGGGATATAACTGAAAAATTTCAGCGTTTCGCCAGCCATCGAGAGCACTATGCCGATGGTTGTCAGGATGGCCACGGTGGAGCACAGCACCAATAATGCCTTAACCACACGCTCTACCTGATGCCGGGCTTTTAACCTTGGCGTGATCTTCAGCAAGCCCAGCAACATGCCGATAGCCCCAATGACAGCCATCAAAGCCGTTAACACAATTGCACTGTTGGCTTTTAACTGGCGCAAATGCTCTGCTGCATTCAGCTCCCAGGTTTCAGCATCTGCCACCACACCAAAATTACTTGCCAGATTACTGATACGCTGCGAAACCACTCGCAGTTGATCGTCACTAAGTGCAGTGACCTCTGGTGGCAGCTGCGCTACCATCATGGCATTGATAACAGCCGGTGACAGCCACAACCACAGTAGCAGAATAAAAAATGCCGGCAGTACAGCCCACAAGCCCACCATCATGCCGTAATGGTGAGGCCTGGAATGCATACGTAAATCAGAGTTAACTGTCGCCACTTTTCGGCTTCGGGTCATACCAAGCTGGTAGCCCAGTGCCAGCAAAACAAGCAGCACTACAATTAACGAAAGGTTACTCATGGTTGCTCCGTTTGCAGCTTACATGTCATCAAATACTCTGGCAGGCAGTGTAAGCAGCTTTTATTTCATTTTTATGACAGTCATAAAGTAAAAAAGAGAACCCAAAACAGGTTCTCTTTCATTAAGCCGAATTTATTATAGCGACTTTTTCTGCTTGATGTTCTGGATCATTTCCGCACGTTCTTCATCAGATAACGGAATTAAACCCGCGCTTTCCAATACGCTGCCAAAACCAGACATTGCTTCGCTAACATGGAACTGAGCATATTCCTGTAAGCCCGGGATCACACCGATATGAGCACCTTTTACATAGATGTACAGTGGGCGCGATACCGGATACTCACCAGAAATGATTGTGTCCTGATTTGGCTCAACACCAGACATAGTAGCGACTTTAATCCGGTCACGGTTGGCTTCATAGAAGCTCAGACCAAATACGCCAATTGCATCTTTTTGTGCGGTCAAACGTGCCAGGGTTTCAGTGTAATCGCCGGCGATTTCAACGACGCGGCCATCAGTGCGCATTGCGGTACAGAATTTATGCGCGGCATCCTTCTCCATTGCTTTTACTTCAGCCAGTGTCTGACACCCTGGGATAACCGCCTTTTCTTCATAAACTTCACGGGTACCGTGGTTTGAGCCCGGGATAGCCAGCAGAATGTCCTGATCCGGTAAGCTGCTGTCAATCTGGTTCCAGCGGGTGTAAGGGTTCGCTACTATTTTACCATTCTGTGGTACTTCGGCCGCCTGCGCTAAAAAGACGTGACGTGGTTCCAGTTTGAAAATAGCCGCATCGGTACGGGAAGCAAACACAATACCGTCGTAGCCAATCTTTACTTCAATGATCTCTTTTACGCCGTTTGCTTTACAGGCTTCCACTTCGTTTGGACGGATTTTGCGCGATGAATTCGCAACATCAATAGTGCTGGCACCCACACCCTGGCAGAACTGACGTAAACCACCTGACGAGCCGCCTGAACCCACAACCGGTGTACGGAACTGAGCAAAGTTATTACCAAATTCCTCAGCTACCACAGATGAAAACGGCAAAACTGTAGATGAGCCGGCGATCTGAATAGTGTCACGGCTTTGTGCGTGCACTGCTGTTGACGCAGCCATGGCGATGGCAGAAGCCAGCAACAGATTTGAAAGTTTGTTCAGTTTCATATTAATTCCTCGGTCATCCGGTTTAATGTACGGGCCAATGATGTACGCACATAGTTTGCTGCACTTTTATTGCAGTAATATGACAACAAGAAATTATTTCACGCTGCCACCGTGATGTTACTGTTGCACACAGCAGCGGTTACGGCCCTGGTGCTTAGCCTGATATAACGCCTGGTCGGCTCTGAGTAACAATTTATCGAGATCGTCCTGCTGCGGCATATACATAGCAATGCCGATACTGCAGCTAACTGACAGTACAGTACCATCGCTGAGCTTAAACGGGTGAGCAGCGACAGTCATCCTAAGCCGCTCTGCAGAGAGAATAGCTGTTTTCAAATCTATTTCCGGCATCAGGATAAAAAACTCTTCACCGCCATAACGGCCGGCTAAATCACTGTCACGAATGCTCTGCACACACAGCGCAGCAAACTCTGCCAATACCCGGTCTCCGGCAGCATGGCCGTACAGGTCATTTACTTGTTTAAAGTGATCAATATCCAGCATCATTACTGCTAAATCTTTCTGATACCGACTGGCGCGGCGAATTTCTGCCTGCGCTTGCTGAATAATAACCCGCCGGTTAGTCAGTCCGGTCAGGATGTCTATGCTGGCCAGTTGCAGTAATTCTTCATTACGCTCTACCAATAACCGCTCGGTCTGTGCATGCCGGTTCATCTCAGCCTGTAATGCAGAAGTCAGCCGCCGGTAGCGCAGCGTACAAAAGACCAGTAATGCGATAACCAGCAACATCAGTAACACTGACTTAATCAGCAGGCTGTAGTCCGTTGGCAAAGGGTCGGTGTAGATAAAATTATCCAGCGGCCGCACGGCTTTAACCATACCGAGCGCCTGATAGGTAGCGGCTATCTGTTGCCAGCGGTCCGGGTTCATATGCCCGAGCTCAACCAAATCAGGCATCACCAGACGACGGATAACGCCCGCTTCGTAATGTAAGTGCGATAACGATTTCCCGGGGGCATAATGCTGATGAATATAATTGACACTGTAATCGATATTATCCAGTGCAAACTGCCAACCATCGAGGCTGGCTTTTCTGAATGCAGCGGCCTGCTTTGGGTGCCGGCGTACCCAATCAGCATGACCGATTAATATATCCTGGTAAAAATTCACGCCATATTCTACCGGCTGAATAACCCGATATGGTATGCCCAACTGCTCAAGCAGATAAGGTTCATTCGACAAATAGCCGTTAAACGCATCCGTTTTGCCACTTATCAGATCATCCAGTTTCATGCTGGAACTGCTCAGCTGCAGCTTACTGACATCGATACCTTCTTTAGCAAAAACTGCCAGAAACTCGGCATTTTCCTGTGACAGACTAAGCTCCAGCTTTCTGCTGGCAAGATCCTGTAATGTATAAATGTCTGAGTCAGCACTGACCAGCCATACATTAGGCGATTTTTGCAAGACTGCCGCCAGAGCGACCACCGGGCGCCCCTGCAGATAGGCCAGTACCGCGCCTGATGCTGATACCGCAAACTGCGCCTTACCGGCCAGCAGCTGATCCAATGCCGAAATCCCGGGCGCGCCGGGCACAATGTCGACTTTTAATCCGGCTTGTTGATAATAGCCTTGCTCCAGTGCCATATAGTAACCGGCAAACTGAAACTGATGATGCCAGCGTAACTGTAATCTGATGTCATTATCAGCCTGCGCCTTTGGCATTAGCAGTGCCATTATCAGCATAACCAGCCTGATAATTCTGTTATTCACTGTCCCTGTCATTTCGCTATAGCATTTGAATTGCCCGGTTTATAGGTGCGGGAATGCTTTCTCAGTATAGGACAGGCTTAACAAGCGTAAAGCAGAGCTAAAGAATAAAAAGCCGGCATAGACCGGCTGTTGTTTATCAGGGGTTTAATAAGCGGCTTAGCTGAGCCTGGGCCAGTGGCTCGCTCTGCTCTGCTGCGCGTTGATACCAGTCACGGGCTTTTATAAGATCTTTACTGACCCCGCGGCCATATTCATACATCCAGCCAAGGTTATACTGCGCATTGGCATAACCCTGCTCAGCGGCTAGCAAAAACAGCTCCGCCGCTTTTTTATCATCCGCTTTTACCTGGCGGCCGTTTTTGTAAAACAAGCCCAGTGCCGTCAGTGCCCTCGGCACCCTTGCCGATAATGATTGCTGATATAAATCAAAGGCTTTTCGCTCATCCATGCTGACGCCATAACCTTTCTCGTACATATAGCCTAAATAAGCAATAGCACGCAGATGCCCCTGATCTGCAGCTTTCTGGTACCATTTTACCGCCTGTATATCATCCTGCCGCACACCTCTGCCAGTTTCATAGCGCAGCCCCAGATTAAACTGGGCATCGGCATCACCTGTTGCAGCAACCTTGCTATACCAGTACAGGGCTTTTTCATCGTCCTGTGGTACACCTCTGCCGGCACCATACATAAAGCCAAGATTATATTGCGCATACACTACACCTTGCTCAGCTGCGCGCTGGTACCATTTAACTGCCTCAGCATCATTCTGCGCAGTGCCGGTACCATTGGCCAGACGCAACGCGGTCAGATATTGCGCCTCTGCATGCCCTTGTTCTGCCGCGCGTTTGAACCATTGAAACGCAGCAGTTTCATCTGCCGTACTCAATGCATTCTGGCTGAGCAGCGCACCCAGCCTGAATTGGGCCTGCACATCTCCGGCTTCGGCGGCCTGCTCAAACAAAAGCGCCGCCCGTACTTCATCGGTTTTAACGCCCCGCCCTTCGCTCAGATGCACTGCAAGGTAATAGCATGCTGTCGCATCCTGCCCGTTGCACGCTGCTTCAAGCGCCGATACGGCTTTGCTGTCATTGTGACGAACGCCACGCCCAACAGAATAGCTGATACCCAGTTCCCGCTGCGCTTCAGTCAACCCCTGAGATGCTGCTCTGCTGAATAAGTCAAAGGCCCGGCTTTCATTTTTAGCCACCCCTTGTCCGCGTAGATAGTAATGCGCCAGCTGATAGCCCGCACGGGCATGTCCCTGCTCCAGTGCACGTTGATACCAGCCAATCGCCTGATTGAGATCAGCGTTCGCACCACGACCACTCTGGTAACGCTCTGCCACTATATATTGCGCATCGACATCGCCCTGTTCAGCCGCACGCTGATACCACAGCAGTGCACTGGCATAATCCTGCGTCACACCGCGGCCATTGGCATACATAAACCCCAGATTATACTGCGCCAAAGCATATTGCTGCTCAGCCGCTTTAAGGTACCAATACACGGCCAGGGCGTCGTCCTGTGCTAACCCTTTGCCGTTGGCATGGGCCACTGCCAGCTGATATTGTGCCTGTGCCATCCCTTGCTCCGCTGCCTCACTAAACCAATGCGCAGCCTCGGTGTCATCTGCCTGTATGCCATAACCGTTGGCATACATCGCCGCCAGATTAAACTGGGCATCCACTTCGCCTGCCTGCGCAAGCGGGTACCAATGGCTAAAAGCTTCAGCATAGTGCTGGCGCTGAAATGCGCGCATGCCGGTATCGAAATTTGCCTCTGCCAGTGTTAATACGGCTACTTCAGGTTGTTTTGTTGTCGTAGATGTGACGCTGATCTGCGCCGCCGCACTGTCGGCCGCTTTGGCTGTTTCAACTTGCTGTTGCGGTTCTGCTGCCAGCATAAAACTACTCAGCATGGCGCCGGTTATTATTCTGTTTAGCCGCATAGATGCCCCCTTTACTACTCTTTGTTATACCAAAGATCAGTGTTCACACCAAGGGACAAACCAAGATAAAACGTGAACATAGCGTGAACAAAATCAGCAAAACTGCGACCAGCCGCAAAATTCAGCCGTTAAATTGCTGCTGATAGCCCTGCAACAATGCTTGCCATTGTTCAGGCTGCCACTGAAAACCACCATGCAGGCGACGTTCTTTTTCAAGTGAACGCAGCAGCCTATCAAGATTTTGCTGACGCCAGCTACCAGGTAAGCGAATACCACATTTGTCGAAGTCAATTAACCAAAACTGGCCGTCTGCTGCGAGCAGAATATTGTGACAATTCAGATCGGAGTGAAATACGCCATGGCAGTGAAAACGCGCAATCATGGCGCCAACCTGTTGCCACTGCTCAAACTTTAGCGCTTGCTGCAATAACAACTGGGCTAAATCTGTTGCACCCTCTATGCGCTCAATCAGAATATCTGCACTATAACCAAAGCTGCGCTGCTGATAACGTGCTGCGCAAGGCCGGGGAACGGGCAAACCCCAATGCCGCATCTGGCACAACAGCCTGAACTCCGCCATAGCGCGGCTTAACAACACCGGCTCAGGCCAGAAGATATCCTTATTAAACTTACCTACAACACCACCGCGATAATAGTGCCTGAGTACCGCTTGTTTGCCCTGTTGCTGAATAAACCAAACTGTATTGCGACCGGTAGATTGACCAGTAACCAAACCTTGCTGCTGCCAGAACGCCGGCTCAAAATAGCCTGGCTCAAACTGCGGGAAAAACGCCGGGTCAAACCAGGCAGTGCTGCCAGCGGACTCGGCGATACTCATCTGCGCCAGCGGCAGTAAAGCTTCTGCCTGCAGCATAATACGGGTTATCGCCCCCTGCTGTTTACGATACAAATCCAGGCCTTTGTTACCCAGCCGCTGCGCCAGTTCAGATTGTTGTATTAACTGTTGTACTGCACTGGCAAGGCTGTCGGCATCCGACACCGGCAGATAAGCCTGCCGCTTGCCAAGCTGACTAAACACCTGCTGAAAATTAAATACATGTGGCCCGGCAATTACAGCCTTGCCAAATGCCATCGCCTCCAAAGGATTATGGCCACCACGCTCGATCAAACTGCCACCGATAAAAACAAAACTGGCCAGCTGATACCAGCTTAATAGCTCGCCCATCGAATCCGCCAGCCAGACTGCAGTTTGCGCTTGTGGCAGCTCACCACTACTGCGGCGGACAAAAGTAAGCTTGTGCTGTGTCAGCAATTGGGCTACCGCATCAAAACGCTCGGGATGACGCGGCACCAGAATCAGTAACAGCTGAGGAAATTGTATTTTTAGTTTCTGATAAGCCTGAATTAACAGCTCATCCTCACCGGCGTGGGTACTGCCGGCCACCCACACGACACGCCCTGCAACAACCGGCTGCAAAGCTTGCGCCAGTTGCCGGCTGCTAACAGGAATATCCAGCTCAAATTTCATATTACCGGCGACAGCCACATGGGTAGCACCCAGAGCGCTAAACCGCCTGGCACTGGCATTATCCTGCGTCAGAATTTGGCTAATCTGTTGTAACATAGGTTTAGTCAACGCACCAAAACGCCGGTAGCCTGCAGCAGAGCGGGCTGATAAGCGGGCATTGACCACTAATGTCGGTATCGCTAACGCTTTACAGTTTGCCAGTAGATTTGGCCATAACTCTGTTTCCAGAATTAACATTAATTGCGGCTGCAGTCTTTTCAACCAGCGGCGCATCAACAACGGATAATCAAATGGTAAATAACAATGTGTCAGTTGTCGGCCCTGTTGTTGCTGTTCATGCTGAAACTTGACAATAGCTGCCGAGGCCGTCGGTGTCGTGCAGGTTAAAGTCAGCGGTAATTGCGGGTAAGCCTGCAGTAGGTTTTTAAGCAACGGTTTGGCCGCATTAAACTCGCCAACTGATACCGTATGCACCACTATGCCATCTCTGGCACTTACTGCAGGTAGGACGAAAGCAAAGCGCTCGGCAAACCGCTGCCGGTAGGCTTTGTCTTTACGCGAACGCAATAGCAGATACAGCAACAGTAACGGTGTCAGAATCAGCAGCAGCGTGCTGTAAAGCACCCGTAAAAGCAGAAATATCACAGCTTAGCTACTGACGTTGTTAGCTTTAGCATCCGCCACCAGGGTTGCCAGCGCCGCATACTTATGAAACGCATATTGCCCGAGCACAATCGCCATCAGCAAGCCGCGCCAGCCGTCCAGAAAACCCAGCCGCAATAAGTACTGCTGCAGAAAATCAGTAAAAAACCGCAGAATTGCATAGGCCAAACCAGCTTTTTTACCGCGGGCAAATTTGTCTTCGGCGCCGAGGCAGGCATATTTGATATGCTTTTCCTGACAATGCTGATAGCTGCGCCAGCTGTGGTGAATAATCGCTGACTTCAGTACTCTGACCTTTTCATACGGCAGTAACAGCGTTTCATGTACCTGACGGTCTTTAAAGCTGGCACCGGTTTTTAAGAATAACTTACCCTGCGGGGTGGAGTAACGGCCATGTTTAAGCAACTTACCAAAAAAGTAGGTATGCCAGGGCATTTTTATAAAGTTGGCATCAAGCTCAGGTTCTGACAACACCCGATCAATCTCCACCTTCAGCTCTGGTGTCAGTATTTCATCGGCATCAATACTCAGCACCCAGTCATGCTCACACCAGGCCAATGCCCGGTTACGCTGCGGGCCAAACCCCGGCCAGTCAGTCTGGTACACTTTGTCAGCGTAGCGTTCAGCAATTGCTACGGTGTTATCTTTACTGCCTGAGTCCACCACGATCAGTTGATCCACCCAGCCAGCAAGCGACTGTAAACACGCTTCAATGCGATCTTCTTCATTGCATGAAATGACAAAACAGGAAATTTTACGGCTACGCATGCTTAAACCTCATCCTGTTTGGCTGGAGTAAACTGTACCTGCGACAAATTGCCCGACAGATGATTATTGCGGATAGATTTAAGCTGGAAACGGTATTTCAGGTTACGCCAGAACGAAGTACCGCCTTTACGGCTACCGCCACTCATTTTGTCAATTTCGCTTTCAAAACGACTGGCAGACCAAAGCCGGTAAGGTAAAATGGAATACACCGACAGCCCCAGCTCAGGGTAAAACTGCAAATCAACATCCACCGGCCGGAAAAACCGTGACCGGCCAAGCAGCTTTTTCGCGCCTTGCAGCGTTAACGCATAGCCGGTGGTACAGTTTGGTACTTTGGCAAAATTCACCAGTTCATAGCCATCACCGAGTGCTAACTTTTGCTCGCCTTTACCGTCCCGGTCATCGGCCAGCTTAATCATATCCCAGTTATCTAACTGGCTGATTTTCTGCAGCACCGTAACAAATTCAGCTTCCACGTCGATATCATCTTCGAGGATAAGTGCCAGCGGGATTTGCTCATCAACCATACGCTGCCATAGGGTTCTGTGACTTAAGTAGCAGCCAATTTCACCCGGTGACAACGGCCGGCGGAACCTTTTCCGGTTCAGTTTACTATCATAACAAGCGTTAATAGCCTGTTCCGACAGGCTTTTGCCGTAAATGGCACTGAAGCGCTCAGCCTGCAGCCCGAGCTTGTCCAACTGCTCAGTCGCAGATTTATAACGCTCCGGGTTTGAATCCAGGTTTATCAGCCAGACAGGAAAGCTCAACTGTTGTGCCATTATGTTTTCCATTTTATTTTTATCTGTCGCGCTATTTTACCTAACAAACGTCGTTTTACCTAGGCAGTGGCTTGACGGCCATGATCTGGTTGCCTATTTACTGTGCCTGCTCAAACAACAATGCCAATGATGGATCCGGCTGCTGTTGAATAAATGGCGCTAAGCGCTCAAACACCTGTTTTGGCGGTAAGCGGGTTTTGCTGCCCACCACACAGAACAAGCCGGGGTTTTCTGCAGCAAAGCTGTCTGCCACCTGCCAGTGCTCGTAGGGATGCGAGTCGTGGATCAGCAGTAACTGGGGTACTGCGTCGGTACCTGCGATGACATGAAACTGGTGCAGAAGATCCAGCTTTAACGCACACAGATAATACAGTGAGTATTCGGTCCATTTCAGTTTCAGGTAGCGGCCAATCCACCAGTTGCGCGGATCTGATGGGTTGTGCAACGAGCACAACCTATCCACCCAGTTCTGATTGGCAGCTTTTGGCGTTAACTGCTGCATCAGCTGCTGGCTTATCGTTTTGGACATCAGTGCCGGCGTAACCGTCATACCAACGCCTTTAGGGCCGATATCCGGGCTTATCCCCAATAACCGGGCGGAAGAGCGCCACCATTTCGGATGCTGCGCCCGCAGTTCATACTGTAACAGCGCCTTACCATCAACAATAAGCTGCTGTTCACTAAGTGGCTTTAAACATACCACGTCCGCATCCAGCGTCAGGTAAAACTCATTGGCCACCTTATCGGCGATAGCAATTTTGACCAGTTGCTGCTTACGCCAGCCACGCATTTTCGGATAACGTTTAAACTCGGGCAGCAATTCGTCTTCTGACAGCACTATGATGTTAAGCGCCTGCCAGCGGGCATATTCCTGCTTAACCAACTCAACTTCCTGCTCTGGCACGACGATAAATAATTCACTGATAAGACCAGGGGCCATAAAGGTGCTGAGCGACGTGAACAGAATATGCGCACGCTTCAAATCGTTTACATCATAACTGCCACAGGCTTTAAGCGGCAGCACAGCGCTGATTGCCATACACACTCCTTGTTATTTAAACAGGGTCTTATCAGATTCGTTCCGGCTTTAATGATGCACTGCAACATCACAGGGGTGTATAACAGCACAAACCGGCGTAAAAAGGTGCAATAGCTTAACCGAAGCACAGCACGCGAGTAAAAACTTCTTTTGCAATAAGCAAGATCCGTTAAAATAAGCTCACCTGTGCACCGACTTGAGCCTGATATGCCAAATATGACCCAAAGTTTTCTGGATAGTTTAAAACGCCATCGCGACGCTTTTGCCACCGTAGAGGCCTATCTCGATGAAGCGATGCAATTACTTGCCGCCGTACAACAGTGTCTGGCGCAAGGCGGTAAAGTGGTGTGGATGGGTAACGGTGGCAGTGCTGCCGACAGCCAGCATCTGGCGGCCGAGTTTATGGTGCGCTACAAAGCTGAGCGCGGCCCACTGGCATCAATAGCGTTAACTACCGATACCTCTATTCTGACCGCGCATGCCAATGACTATCACTTCGACAGCGTATTTGAACGTCAGGTACGTGGCCTGGTGCGGTCGCAGGATGTGGTGATTGGTCTGACAACGTCCGGCAAAAGCCCGAATATCAACCTGGCGTTAAAAGCCGCCAATGAACTGGGCGCTTACACTGTAGCGTTAACGGGCCGTGATGGTGGCCTGGTAAAAGATATTGCCAAACTGCCCATTATTGTAAAAAACGACGAGACGGCCCGCATTCAGGAAGTGAATATGTTTATCGGCCACTGGTTATGTGAAGCGCTGGATCTGGCTATCGTAGGGAATAACTGATGATTGATCTGAGCCTGCTGCAAAACTTGTCTTCCGCCTCTGTGCTGGTGGTCGGTGACGTCATGCTGGACCGCTACTATAACGGCGACTCGCAGCGTATTTCACCTGAAGCACCGGTACCGGTAGTTAAGATCAGCAAAATAGAAGACAAAGCAGGCGGCGCGGCTAACGTGGCGCGTAATATTGCCCACCTGGATGGCAAAGCCGGCTTGTTAGGCATTATTGGCGACGACAGCGCGGGTACCTCGTTACAGCAACTGTTAGCCGGTGAGCACATCCATTCAGAACTGGTTAGCCAGCAGCATAAACCCACTATTGCAAAAATCCGCGTTGTCTCGCGCCAGCAGCAAATAGTCAGGTTGGATCAAGAAGAAACCTTCAGCGCAGAAGATGCGCAGCGTCTGGCTGAACATTTTGCCGCCGTTTATCAGCAATATGATGTGATAGTGTTCAGCGATTACAATAAAGGTTCGTTGCAACAAATTGCCGGCATGATCAAACAGGCTAAAGCTGCCGGAAAAACCGTATTAGTCGACCCGAAGCAAACCGATTTGTCGGTATATGCCGGTGCTGATGTTATCACCCCCAACTTAGGTGAGTTCAGGGCGGCGGGTGGCAAAACCGGCTCGGTTGAAGAAATGCTTAGCTCAGCCAGAAAGCTGATGCAGGATGCCGGTTTAGCGTCTATTTTGCTAACCCGCAGCGAACAGGGTATGAGTCTGATTACTGCCGATGAGCATTTCCACTTCCCGGCGCAGGTACTGGAAGTCAGTGACGTAACCGGTGCCGGCGATACCGTCATTGCCACCTTAGCGGTTATGTTAAGCGCCGGTATGCCATTGCACGATGCAACACAACTGGCGAATCTGGCCGCTGGCATAGTAGTGGGTAAAGTTGGCGCCGCAACGGTTTCGCCGGAAGAGCTGGCAGCAAAACTGAATAAAGACTTATTCCGCCAGGGCGATTTCTACCAGACGCCATTTGATAAAGTAGTGCAGCATATCCGCTTTGCGCGCCAGAGCGGTGAACGTATTGTGTTTACTAATGGCTGTTTTGATATTTTACACGCCGGCCATGTGCGTTACCTGGCGCAGGCAAAAGCACTGGGCGACCGTTTAGTCGTCGGGCTAAATTCAGATGCTTCAGTGCGCCGCTTAAAAGGCGAGCAGCGGCCAATCAATACACTGGAAGACCGGGCTACCGTGCTGGGCAGTCTGGCCAGCGTCGACTGGGTAGTACCTGTTGGCGATGTCTCAAGCGAAAACGACACTCCGCTTCAGCTTATCAG
>Ga0079224_100007786_pt1 | contig 14425 bp, 15 predicted proteins | sample Stecom2015_FD_80414 | JGI IMG/M metagenome (GOLD analysis project Ga0079224, IMG submission 80414) | Agricultural soil microbial communities from Utah to study Nitrogen management - Steer compost 2015 | ecosystem: Environmental > Terrestrial > Soil > Agricultural land | place: USA: Utah...
TCCGGCGACGAATTGCCGCGCGAATTCTCGACGGGCAGGCTGGAACCTGCGTCACCGCGGCCCGGAGGGCCGGGCACGCGTACCGACGTGGGCAGCACGGCGGTCGAGATCGGCGATATGGAATCGCTCATGGCTCGGACCCTTCACGATACGCCTTCGGGTTGCCGAGGCCGGTCCGCGGCTCATCGCCGCGGACCGGTGAAGGCGCTTTATTGCAGCAACGCGAGAACCGACTGCGGCGCCGCGTTGGCCTGCGACAGGATGGCCGTGCCCGCCTGCTGCAGGATCTGCGCACGCGTCAGTGCCGCCGTCTCGGCCGCGAAGTCCGCGTCCTGGATGCGGCTGCGCGCGGCGGAGAGGTTCTCGACCGCCGACTGCAGGTTCGCGATCGTCGACTCGAACCGGTTCTGGATCGCGCCGAACTGGCTGCGGAGGCTGTTGACGGACCGGAGCGCGGAGTCGACGCGCGTAATCGTGTCGTTGGCGTTGGCGACGGTCGTCACGGACGACGAGTTGAGCGCCAAGGTACCGAGCGCGTAGTCTCCGTTGAAGCCGATTCGAGCCGTGGCAGCGGTGCCGCCGATTTCGAATTCCTCTGCCGATATCAGGCGAATAGTGCCAGTTGCAGTCTCTGCCCCAGACGACAAATCGATCGTCGCGTTCGTTGTATTGTTCGTCGCAGCCATCGTAGTCAGGCCGTCGGCATTGGCGAAGTTTACTCCCACCTTCTGACTGATCGTGATATCTCGACCGTCCGCCGCCGACAGCGTCATGTTCGTCCCGTCGAACGTGGCGATGACGCCGGTCGTCCCAGACGCCGCGTTGATTTTCTGGGCGAAAGCTTCACCCGAGATGGCGGTCCCGGTGCCATCTTCATTCTCGTAGATCTTTGCGTCGTTGATCGTGAGCGAATACGCGGCAACGTCCACCTCTGCGAACACGAACGACACTGTCGTATCCGCCAGTGCCGTGAGTCCGCTCACTCCCGACGTATTGATGGCCTCCGCTTTCGCATACGCGCTGGAAGCGCTCTGGCCGTTTGCGGAACCCGCCACTGACGGCTGAATGGCGACTGCATCGCGGTCACCGACTTTGATCGTCAGCTCGCCTCCGGCGAGAGCCTGGCCATCGACGCCGGCGCCTTGCAGACCGAGCGCAACCGTTGGATCGTACGCCACGCCGCCCGCATGGTCGGCCGTCCTGCCGATCGTCATCGTACGCATGCTCGTGCCGAGCGTGACGCTGATCGTCTGGCCGACGTTCGCGCCGATCTGGAACGACGCGTTACCGAACGTGCCGTCGAGCAGCTTCTGATCGTTGAACGCGGTCTGCGTCGCGATCCGATCGATCTCGGCCAACCGCTGCTGCACCTCTTCATCGAGGGCCTGGCGGTCCGAAGGCGAGTTCGTCGAGTTCGCCGCCTGCACCGCCAGCTCGCGGATACGCTGCAGGTTGTTCGTCAGCTCGCCGAGCGCACCCTCGGCCGTCTGCGCGAGCGAAATGCCGTCGTTCGCATTCCGCACGGCCTGGTTCAGGCCGCGGATCTGCGTCGTGAAGCGCTCGCTGATCGCAAGACCGGCGGCGTCGTCCTTCGCGCTGTTGATGCGGAGGCCGGACGAGAGGCGCTGGAGGGAGGTGGCCAGATCGCCTTGCGTCCGAGCGAGGTTGCGCTGCGCGTTCAGCGACAGCACGTTCGTGTTGATCACTTGACTCATGTCAGGAAATCTCCTTGTTGCTCAGCTCAGGGTCGGCCCTCATTGGCCTCTTGTTCGGTCGATGACCGGCCAGCGCTACATGCGGCCTCGGATCACTCGGCCCTTTATCGGGCGGTGCAACGGAACCTTGAGCACGAAAAGTGCGAGGTGCGTCACGAAGGACACAGGCGGTGACCGCGTAGCGTCGACTCCGTCACACAGGAGGCGCGAGCCAAACGCGGCCGCTCGGAGGATTCCCGGAACGACTCAGAGGAGAGGCAAAGAGGGGGCGGGAACCTACCCGCCGCGCGATCAGAGGAATCGGAACAGCGACAGATTCTGCGTGCGCGAGAACGCCTTCTGGGCCGCGTCGATCTGCAGCAACTGCTGCGAGAGCAGACTGATCGCCTCCGCGTAGTCGAGATCGCGCAAGTCCGAGAGCTCGCGCGTCATCTGGATCTCGAACGCCTCGGTGCTCGCGGCCTCGTCGTCGACCGCGCGGAGCCTTGCGCCGATCCCCGCCCGGAGATCGATCATGTGGTCGATCGCGCGGTCGAGGTCAACGAGCGTCTGGCCGAGCGTGTTGTGCAGCGCGGCGCGATCGGCTTCGCCCGCGACCGGGGTCTCGAGGCGTCCGAGGAGCGTGCTCAACGTCGTGAAGACGTCGCGGTCCGTGCTCGGCTCGACGGTGAACGTATCGCCCGTCTCCGGCGAGCCGTTCAGCACGACGCCGATGCCGAGAAACTCGATCGAGCCGCCGGGCGCATGGTCGCCCGCCGCAATCGGATTGTCCGCCGCGTCGCGCACCTCGTAGCTCGTCGGCGTCACGAACACGATCCGATAGACGCCCGTATCCGCCGCCCATGCCACCGGATCGACGACGGTGCCCGCCCCCAGCACGCCCGTTCCCGTGTTGCCCGGATCCGCGGCAACGCTGAACTTGCCGTTGCCGCTCGGGATGCGCTGGAACACCGCGTCTCCGGAATCGTTGATCGCGACCCGCCGCTCGTCGTTGATCTCGACGAAGCGCTGTCCGCTGTCGCCGCGATACTGAACGCTGCCGTCTCCTGCGACGACGAACGGCTGCGTGCTCTCGCTGTATCCGGCGAAGAGGTGGCGCCCGTTGCCGTCGACGCTGTTCGCGAGCGCAAGGACGCCGTCGAACCGCTCGCGGATCTCCGCCGCGATCCCGGCCCGCTCGCCGTTGCCGAGCGTCGCGGAGTTCGCCTGCAACGTCAGCTCGCGGATGCGCTGCAGATTGTCGACGACGTCCGCAAGCACCGTCTCCTCGAGCGACAGCCGGTTCCGGGCGATGATGCCGTTGTCCCGCAGCTGAGCGAGCCGCGAGAGCCCGGCATCGATCTCCGTGATCCGCGCGGCCGCGAACGAGTCGTCGGACGGCACGTTGATGCGCCGGCCCGTGCCGATCTGCGTCTGCGTCTTCAAGAGGTGGCGGTTCGCTCGCTCGAGAACCGCGAGAAACGTCGCGCGCAGCGAATCGCTCGTAACCCGCATCGGCTATCTCCTGAGCGCCATGAGCAGCGAGTCGAACAGCGTGCCCGCGACGGCGATCGTCTGTGCGGCGGCATGATACATCTGCTCGGTCCGCAGCATGTTGGCGGCCTCCTCGTCGAGGTTCACGCCTCGCAGCGAGTCGAGCCGTGCGCGCGACTGCTCGAGGAGCGCGCCTTGCGCGTCGCGCCGCCTCTGCGTCTCCGCGGAGAGCGTGCCGACCTGCGCGACCGTGCGGCCGACCGCGCCCTGCAGCGTCGTCGTTCCGCCGTCGAGAATGCCGGCCGCGAGCGCGTCGATCATCGCAAGCGCGTTGCGGTTGTCGCCGATGCCGCCCGAATTCGATTCGATTACGAAGACGTCGCCGGCGGCCGGCGCGCCGGTCAGCACGACACGCGCGCCGTTGACGGCGATCTCGTCGCCGGGCGTATACGCGAACGCGCCGGCGCCGTTGATGCTGTACGTCGCCCCGTCGATGAACTCGATCGTCGTCGTCGTGAGCAGACCGGGATCCGCCGGGTCGTCGATCGCCGCGAGCTCGAGCGCGCCGTCGCCGACGTTGCCGATCGCGGCGCGCGTTCGCACCGGGGCCGCCGCCGCAACCCGATCGGGATTCTGCACAAGCAGCGCCAGGTCGGAGAGCGTGTGCTCGAGCGCACGCACCTCGAACTGGTCGCCGGCCGCGGGCGGCGCGGCGAAGGCCACCTCGAGCCCGTCGAAGACCAGCGGATCCGCGACCGTGCCGGCCCCGGAAACGGGGATCTCCGCGCCGGTCGCGGCGTCGAGCACCCGATAGTCGGCGCCGTCGTAATGCATTCGGTAGCTGCGCGGCTCGAGCGCTCCGACGTCGGCGATCGTCACGCTCGGCACCGAGCCGCCGGTATTCGTCGACGCCTCGAACGCGGCCGGCGGCGCAAGCGCGAAGAGCGGCTGGCCGAGATCGCCGTGCAGGTCCATGCCGTTCGCGTGCGCGGCATTCGCCGCGTTGACGAGGCCGACGGCGATCTGCCCGACCGCCGAGCGGGTCGGCGCGAGCATCTCGCGGCGGAAGTCGAGGAGTGCACCGAGCTCGCCGCCGGTCAGGAACTGCGTGACGGTTACATTGGTTCCGCCGCTGCGCAGCACCATGTCGGGCTGGCGCGGGTCGAAGCGGCCGGGCACGGCGTCGAGCTGCATGCTCGTCGCCCCGAGCACGAGCGCCTGGCCGTTGCCGATGAGCACGGTCGTCGAGCCGTTCGCCTCCATGACCGTATCGATATCGACGAGCTCGGCGAGCCGCTCGAGCAGCTTGTCGCGCTGGTCGAGCAGGTCGGCCGGCGGCCCGTTCGCGCCGGACGTCGTCAGAATCCGCTCGTTGATCTCCGCGATGCCGGCTCCGAGCGACGTGATCTCGGTCGCGACGCCGTCGAGCCGGCGCGCGACCTCGTCCTCGAGGCCCGTGAGCCGATCGTCGATCGCGCCGAAGCGGGCGACGAGCGTCCGCGCTTCACTCAAGAAGGCCTCGCGCGCGGACGTCGACGCGGGGTCGTTCGCGACATCCTGCAATGCGTTCACGAACGACTGCAGGGTCGCGGCGAGCCCGAGCTCCTCGTCCGCGAGCAGATTCTCGACGACCGCCGCAAGACTCGCGAACGCGTCGGCGCGGTGAAAGGCCGACGACGCTCCGCGCATCTGCGCGGCGGCAATCTCGTCGCTCATGCGACGGACGTTGCCGATATCGACGCCGCTGCCGACGAAATGCTGGCCGATCCGATCGGCCGGACGCTCCGAGAATTCGACCCGCTGCCGCGAGTAGCCCGGCGTGCTCGCGTTCGCGATGTTGTTCGCGGTCACCGAGAGGGCCCGCTGCTGCGCGAGCAGCGCCGAGACGCCGATGTTGAAAATACTGGCCACGCGCTCAATCCATCCTTGCGGTCAGGCCGTCGTAGCCGGCCGGGTGACGCGGCGTTGCCGGAACGAGCGGCTCGTTCTCGGCGCCGTCCTGCGCCGCGGTCACCGAAGCGTTATCGGCGACCGGCGGCCTTTCTTGAACCGGATGTGCGAACTGCGTCACGGCCGCGCCGGCGATCGTCTCGCTGCGATACACCGCGAGCCACTTGTCGGCATACCCAGGATCCGTCGCGTAGCCTGCGTCGGCGACGGCGCGCGCGTAGGCCGCGGGATCCGCCGCGTCGCGCCGCGCATCCGCATAGCGGGACAGGCCTTCGATCACGGCGGCGTAGTCCGCGAAGCTCTCGGCGATGCTGTCGTACGCACGGAAATCCGCCCGCCGCCGCTCCGGCACGCCGTCGACGACCTCGAGCGTCCATGCGCCCGCCTTCTCGCCCTTCCATGACGCGCCGGCCTTCATGCCGAAGACGTTGTGCGTCGAGCGGCCGTCCGCGTGCCGCGGAATCGATGCGCCCCAGCCGGTCTCGAGCGCCGCTTGCGCGACGAGAAGCTTCGGATCGACGCCGAGGCGCTCCGCGGCCCGCCGCGCGTGCGGCAGCAGCGCGTTCACGAAATGCCGCCGCGAGTGCGCCGTCGGCGTCTCGGCGGCCGTCGCCGTCCGCGGCACGGCAGGCTCCTTCACCCCGGCTGCCGCGGCCGACTCGCGATCGACCGGCGGCGTGCGCATCCCGTCGACCCGCTCCGCCAAGCCCGTCTCGCTGGATCGGACCGGCAGGTCCGTTCCGCCGAATCGAATCGGGGCACGCGTCTCGCCGACCCGGCCCGGCGCCGTCACCCGATCGACGGCCGCCGGGCGCGATTCGCCGCCGAGCTGCTCGACGAGCATGCGGCCGAAGCCGAAGCCGCCGCGCCGCGCGATGTCCTGCGCAACCTGCGCGTCCATCATCTCGAGGTATTGGCGCGTGTCGCCGCCGTCGAGGAGGCCTTCGCCGAGGCTCGCCGAGCGTGCGCTCTTCAGCAGCATGCCGATGAAGAGGGCCTCGAAGTGCACCGCCGCTTCGTCGAGCGCGCCCTGCTCGCCGCGCGCGGCGGCCGAGCGCAGGGCCGCGAGGCTGCCGGTGTCGACGACGGGCGCGAAGCTCATCGGCAAACCTCTCGTCGCTTGGCGATATCGATGCGCATGCGCCGTCCGGAGCCCGTCAGATGACGATGAGCTGCGCGCGCAGCGCGCCGGCCTCGCGCAACGCCTCGAGGATCGCGACGAGATCGCCCGGCGCCGCGCCGACCTGGTTCACCGCCTCGACGATGTCGTTCAGCGACACGCCGGGCTCGAACAGGAACATCCGGCTCCCGGTCTCTTCGACCTCGATGTCGGACTGCTCGACGATCGCGGTCTGGCCGAGCGAGAACGGATTCGGCTGGCTGACGAGGTCCGTCTCGGTGATGCGCACGACGAGCGAGCCGTGCGCGACCGCAGCCGGGGAGACGCGCACCTGGCTGCCGATCACGACGGTGCCGGTCCGCGAGTTCACGATGACCTTTGCGGCCGCCTCGGCCGGCTCGACGGTGAGGTTCTCGATGTGCGAGAGATACGCGACGCGCTGACTCTCGTCGAGCGGCGCGCGCACGCGCACGGAGACCGCGTCGAGGGTCTCGGCGACGCCGGCCCCGAGCTCGCCGTTGATCGCCTCGGCGAGCCGGTGCGCGGTCGTGAAATCCGGCGTGTGCAGATTCAGCACGATCGCGTCCGGATAGCCGACCGTGCTCGGCACGGCACGCTCGACCGTCGCGCCGTTCGGAATCCGTCCGGTGCTCGGCACGTTCACGGAGACGCGCGAGCCGTCGTCGCCCGCGACCCCGAAGCCGCCGACGACGAGGTTGCCCTGCGCAAGCGCATAGACCTCGCCGTCCGCACCGCGCAGCGGCGTCATCAGCAGGCTTCCGCCTCGCAGGCTCTGCGCGTTGCCGATCGACGAGACCGTCACGTCGATCGTCTGGCCGGGCTTTGCGAACGGCGGCAGCGTCGCCTGCACCGTGACGGCCGCAACGTTGCGCAGCTGCGGATTCACGTTCTCGGGCACGAGCACGCCGAGCTGCGCGAGCATGTTCTTCAGCGCCTGGATCGTGAACGGCGTCTGGCTCGTCTGATCGCCGGTGCCGTCGAGGCCGACGACGAGACCGTAGCCGACGAGCTGGTTGCCGCGAACGCCGGCGACGGTCGCGATGTCCTTGATGCGCTCGGCCGACGCGGTGGGCGAGAAAAGGGCGGCGGCCGGCACGGCGAGCGCGAGCGTGACGAGCACGATCGCGGTTCGCCAGGCACGACGCGCGGGCTCGGCCGGGACGGAATGCGGTATCACGGACCGAAGCGCGGCGTGCCGAGAGCCTGCCGCCGCCGATAAGCGAATCGCGGTCATAGCGGGAACCACGGCGAGTTGAAGAAGCGCGAGAGCCAGCCGGCCCGGCTCGAGTCGGCGAGCGTGCCCTTGCCGCTGTAGACGATCTTCGCGTCGGCGACCTTCGTCGACGGAATCGTGTTGTCGGGGCCGATGTCGACCGGGCGCACGATGCCGGAGAAGCGGATCAGCTCCTCGCCGTTGTTCAGCGTGATCCATTTCTCGCCGCGAACGAGCAGATTGCCGTTCGGCAGTCGCTCGGCCACCGTGACCGCGACGCTGCCGTCGAGGCGGTTGCTCTGGCTCGCGTCCGCCTGCCCGCTGAACGAGCGCTCCGACGAGATCTCGTTGTTCAGGATCGGCGTGCCGTTCCGCGTCACCGGCCGGCCGCCGAAGATCGGGAACCCGGTATCGACCTCGGTCGACTTCGCGCTGCTCGCGCTCGATTCCTTAGACGCGTTCGTGCGCTCGATGAGGCGCACCGTGAGGATGTCGCCGACGTCGTGCGCACGCAGGTCCATGAACAGGTGCAGGCCGCCCGGGCGATAGATCGTCCCGGGCGCCGCGCTCGGAGCGTATGCTGCGGGCTCGGTCGGCGCGTAGCGCGGATCCTCCGCGGGCGCTTGCGGCGCGGACGCGCATCCGGCGAGCGCGGTAACGGCGGCGGCGGCGATCAGGATGCGGTGCATGGTCGGCCTCCCGAGGCGCATCAGAGGTTGTTCGTCACGTGCTCGAGCATGCGATCGCTCGTCGAGATCGCGCGCGACGCCATCTCGTATGCGCGCTGCGTCTCGATCATGCTGACGAGCTCCTCGACGACGTTCACGTTCGACGTCTCGAGCGCGCCCTGCACGAGCAGGCCGAGCCCGTTGAGACCCGGCGTGCCGGGCTGCGGCGGACCGCTCGCAACGGTCTCGACGTAGAGGTTCTCGCCGCGCGGCTGCAGGCCCGCCGGGTTCACGAAGTCGACGAGCTGCAGCGTCCCGATCTGAACCGAATCGGACTGCCCGGCGAGCGAGACGGACACGACGCCGTCGCTGCCGATGGTCACGGTCTGCGTGCCGGGCGGGATCGTGATCGCCGGCTCGAGCGTGTAGCCGCTCGACGTCACGAGCTGGCCGTCCGCATCGAGCTGGAAGGTCCCGTCCCGCGTATAGGCCTGCGTGCCGTCCGGCAGCCGGATCTCGAAGAAGCCGCGCCCCTGGATCGCGATGTCGAACGCGTTCTCCGTGGTCACGACGTTGCCCTGCGTGAACTGCTTGTCCGTCGCAACGACGCGCACGCCGGTGCCGAGATTCAGGCCCGTCGGCGCCTCGCTCTGCTGCGACGTGAGCCCGCCGGCCTGCACGACGTTCTGATACAAAAGATCCTCGAACATCGCACGGGCGCGCTTGTACCCGGTCGTGTTGACGTTCGCGAGATTCTGCGAGATCACGGTCATGCGCGTCTGCTGCGCCTCGAGACCGGTCTTCGCTACCCATAACGATTCCATCGCTTCTCCTTCAGTCGGCCCGCGAAGGGCCGTTTCCCGCAGCCGCCTTCACGCCGCGCGCGAGATCGCTCACGACAGCCGGACGAGATCTGCGGCGCGGCTCGCGTTCTCGTCGGCGACGCGCATCATGCGCACCTCGATCTCGAACTGCCGCGCGAGCTCGATCATGTTGACCAGCATCTCGGCGCCGTTCACGTTGCTCGTTTCGACGAATCCGGACACGATCCGCACGCGGCCGTCCGGCTCGGCCGCCGCGCCGCCGGCGACCTGCACTCTGCCGTCGGTGCGCTTCTCGAGCGTCGCGGGATCCGGGTCGACGAGCTTGATCCGGCCGACCTGCGCGAGCGTCTCCGCGCCCTGCCCTTGCGGCACGATCGAGATCGTGCCGTCGCGGCCGATCGCGAGCTCGACGTGCGGCGGAATCGCGAGCGGGCCGTTGTCGCCGAGCACGAGATCGCCTCTGCGGGTCTCGAGCAAGCCGAGCGCGTTGATCCGGAGGGCGCCGTCGCGCGTCAGCGCCTCGGTGCCGTCCGGCGCCTGGACCGCGATCCAGCCGGAACCGTCGATCGCGACGTCGAGCACGTTCCCGGTCTCGACGAGCGTGCCCGGCGTCGAATCGAACCCGAGCCCGTTGGCGACGCTGTTGACGCGCGACGCGTAGCCGGGCCCTTCGACCTGCAGCGCGGAGAAGCGCGCGAGGTCCGCGCGAAAGCCGTTCGTCCCGATGTTGGCGAGATTGTTCGAGACGAGCGATTGCGCCTGCATCAGCTGCTTCGCCCCGGTCATCGCCACATAGATCAGGCGGTCCATCGCGCGTTCTCCGAGCTAGCTCTAGCGCAGATTGATAATGGCCTGCGTGACCTGATCCGCCGTCGAGATCACCTGCGCGTTCGCCTGGAAGTTGCGCTGCGCGGTGATCATGTTGACGAGCTGCTGGGTCAGGTCGACGTTCGACGACTCGAGCGCGCCCGACTGGATCTGGCCGAAGCTTGCCGTGCCGGGCGCGCCGCGAATCGCGTCTCCGGACGAGAACGTCTCCGCCCACGACGTATCGCCGAGCTGACGCAGACCCTGCAGGTTCGTGAAGTTCGACAGCGCGACCTGCCCGAGCGCCTCCGACCGCCCGTTCGTGAAGCGTGCGAACAGCACGCCGGACTCGTCGACGTCGACTCCGGCGAACCGGCCGGAGGCGAAGCCGTCCTGCGACAGCCCGTTCACGCCGAACGCGGAGCCGAACTGCGTCGACTGTGCGAGGTTCACCGTGAGCGTCAGCGGCTCGGCGCCGTTCCCCGGATCGTAGGCCGGCAGCGCGAACTCGCCGCTCGCCGGCGTCGTCAGCACGCCGAAGCCCGAGTACGTCATCGCGTTCGCGCCGCCGACGGCGTTGCCGTCGACGTAGAAGTGGGCGTCCCACTCGTTCGGGTTCGCAGTGCGCACGAAGTACGCGGTGACCGTGTGCGGAGTGCCGAGCGAGTCGTAAATCGTCATCGGCGTCGAGTGGTTGTATGACGACGGATTGGCCGGATCGAACACGGCGATCGCGGGCGGGGCCGCGTCGCCCGGGAGGTTCACGCCGAACTCGAGCGACGTCGTCGCCTGCGGCGGGGAATCCGTCGTCGAGATCCTGAGGTCGCTCAGCGATCCGGTGTTGAACGTGCCGTTGGCGGTAGCCGCGAACACCTGCAGCCGCTGGCCCTGATTGTTGACGACGTAGCCGTCGCGGTCGAGATCGAACGAGCCGACCCGCGAGTAGATGATCTGACCGCCGTCGTTCAGCGTGAAAAACCCTTCTCCGGAGATCGCGAGATCGAGCGCCCGGTCGGTCAGGTCCGTGCCGCCCTGCCCGAACTCCTGCATAACGCTCGAGAGCCGGACACCGTTGCCGATCTCCTGCGCGCCGACCGCGAACACATCCGCGAACAATGCGCGCGAGCCCTTGAAGCCGACGGTATTCGCGTTCGCGATATTGTTGGCGGTGACGTTGAGATCGGCCGAAGCCGCGTTCAACCCGCTCAAAGCGACTCTGAATGGCATGAGCTTCTCCTTTCCGCTTCAGCCGATTTCCTGAACTGCGCCGAACGACGTCGCGCCGAGCCCGCCGAGATGGAGCGTCAGCCCCCGCGGGCCGAACGACACGCTTTCGACGGGCGCGCGGACGAGCGTCTCGGCGCTTTGCATCTCGTTGCCGTGACGGAACTGCGCTGTGATCGTGTACTGGCCGGGCGACGCACGCTCGCCCGTGTCCGTTTCGCCGTTCCAGCGAAAGCGCACGGTCCCGGCCTCCTGGGCGCCGAGATCGATCTGCCGCACGAGCTGACCTTGCGCATCGCGGATCTGCACCTGCACTGCGATCGAGCTCTGCGGAAGCTGAACCGCAGCCTCGACCCCTTCGTCGCCGAGGGCCGCCTGCTGCGAGCGCACGAGCACGTGCCGCCCGATCAGCCCCGACGCCTCGAGCGCCTGGTTCGCGACGAGCGACTCGGAGAGCCCGGCAAACGCGCGCTCGAGGCTCGCGATGCCCGATACCGTGCCGAACTGCGCGAGCTGCCCGAGGAACTCCCCGCTCTCGAGCGGCTTGAACGGATCCTGGTTCTCGAGCTGCGTGATCATGAGCTGCAGGAACTGCTCCTGGCCGAGACGGCCTTTGTCCGTCTCGATCCGCGCGTCGCCGCCTGCGTGCTCGCTCGTCGAAGCGATTCCCGACAGCATCGCCGGTTACCCCTGACCGAGCGACAGCGTGCGCAGCAGCAGCTGCTTCGCCGTGTTGATCACTTCGAGATTGCTCTGATACGAGCGCGAAGCCGACAGCATGTTGGCCATCTCCTCGACGGCGTTGACGTTCGCCGAGTAGACGAGGCCGTTCTCGTCCGCCTCGGGATGACCCGGGTCGTAGCGCTCGAGCGCCGGCGCCGGGCTCTCGACGACGCCGAGCACGCGAACGCCGACGGCCGCGAGCCGATCGGCGAAGGTCGCATCGGCCGAGCGGAAGACCGCGTGACGCGCGCGATAGACGTCGTCCGGGGAGCCGGCGACGTTGTTCATGTTCGCGAGGTTGCTCGCGGTGAGGTTCAGACGCAGCGACTGCGCGCTGAGCGCGCTGCCGGCGACGTCGAACGTGCTGAAAAGACCCATGTCAGCGTCCTCCGGTCAATGCGAGACGCAGCGTCGAGATGCGCCCGTCGACGAACGCGAGACTCGCCTGGTATGCGACCGAGTTCTCGGCGAACCGTGCGAGCTCGAGGTCGGCTTCGACGGTGTTGCCGTCGACGGCCGGCTGATGCGGCACGCGGTACGCGAGATCCGCCGACGGCGCGCTCGACGGCCCGCCGATGTGCCGGCTATGCGTCACGCGCAGCGGGCCGTGTCCCGCCGCGCGATCGAGCGCCGCGGCGAAATCGAAATCGCGCGCCTTGTAGTGCGGCGTATCCGCGTTCGCGAGGTTCGTCGCGAGCACGTCCATGCGCTGCGATCTGAGAAGCAGCGCCGAAGCATGAACACCGAAGATTCGATCCATCGAGTGCGATCCGAGGAAATTCCGGGGTGCAGGAGCAAACAGCGTGCCAGCCGGCAAAACGGCGTGTTCTCACGGGTCGCGGCCGCCGAAGCGGAAAAAGGTTGCCGCTTCGCCCCGGCGCGAGCGGCATCGGGTTGCCGCCTTGCCGGCCGACCGATTCGGACCGCAGTCAGGGGCGGCGCAACGGTGATCAGGGCGTCTGGCCCGGGAATTGGCGGAAGTTGGGGCGGAAATTGGTGTCTGACACGAGTTTTCGGAAATAGGGTGTCTGACACGAATTTTTTCGAAATGCGTGCCTGACACGGTTTTTTCGGGCTGGCACGTCGCTTGCAGAACTTTCCGTATGCGGAACGATTGGAGTTTCTTCGCACGGGGCGCAGTGCTTGCGCTGCTCGTTGCCGGGGCGTCGCCGGGGATCGCCGCAGACGCCGCCTGGGAACCGCCGGAGAACGTGCGGGCGGCAGCGGAAGCGTTCGCGCGCCGAATCACCGGCCGGCCGGATGCCGCGGTCGAGGCCGTCGCGGTCGACGATCGGCTGCGCCTGCCGAGCTGCGACGAGCCGCTCGCCGCCGACGCCGCCGGGGCGTTCAATGCCGGCCGCGGCACCGTCGTCGTCGCGTGCCCGGGCTCGAAGGCGTGGCGGCTGTTCGTGCCGGTCAGGCTGTCCCACAGCGTGCCGGTCGTCGTCGCACGCCGGGCGCTGCACCGGAACGCGGTCTTGACGGCGGATGATCTCGCCGTCGTCGAGCGCCCGGCGACGTCGCTCCCGTACGAGTACGTCGCGACACTCGAGGCGGCCGTCGGCATGACGCTGCGCCGCAGCCTGCCGGAGGGAACGGTGCTCGTTCCGGCCGCGATCGATCGGCCGAGCGCCGTCGAGCGCGGTGCGCGCGTGACGCTCGTTGCCGGCGCCGGCGGCATCGAGGTGCGCTCGGAGGGCATCGCGCTGCACCGCGCGGCACTCGGCGAGCGGGTGCGGGTCGAGACGCGGTCGGGGCGGATCGTCGAAGGCCGGGCCGAGGCACCGGACATAATCCGGGTCGGATCGTGAGCGCATTCCGCTTCGGAGGCGCTAAAGGATTCCCCTAAGCGGCCGATAACGGACCCGGCGGTGCCGTACAGCGCCGCCGGATGGAGAGCGAGATGCCGGAAAGAATCACTGGCACCGGCTTCAGGCCAACGGAGGCGTCGAGCGCCCGCCGGACGGATCCGAAGCCCGGGAGCGAAGCCACACCGCGCAAGCCGGCCGGGCCGGCCGCGGGCGACACCGTCGAGCTGACGCACTCGGCCCGGCTCATGAGCCGACTCGAGGAAGCAGTCGACGCGGCGCCCATCGTCGATGCGGGGCGCGTGAAGTCGCTGAAGGATGCGCTCGCCGGCGGAACGTATACCGTCGATGCGGACACGATCGCGGAGCGGATGATCCGCTCCGAGCGCGAGCTGCGCTGACGCCGTGACGACGACGAGCGATCTGACGGGAACGGGCGACGGCGTGCTTGCGCCGCTCGCGGCGGTGCTCGACGAGCAGATCCGCTGCGCGGAGGCCATGCTCGGCGTGCTCGACCGCGAAGCTCGCGCCCTCGAGGCCGGCGACGCGGAGGCGCTGAACGATACCGGAGCGGAAAAGGTGCGTCTCGTCGAGACGCTCGATGCGCTCGAGCGCGAGCGGCGGGACCTCGCCGCGGCCGCTTCGGCCCCGGCGCCGGAGGCGCTCGGCGGACGCTGGCAACGCCTGCTCGACCTGACCGAACGAATGAAGACCGAGAACGCGCGCAACGGTGCGCGCGTCGAGGCCCGCCGCGAGCAGATACTGGCCGCCCTGCGGCTGCTGCGCCGCGCGGACGTCCCGCTCTACGATGCGGCAGGCGCGAGGCAGCCGGCCCGTGAGGGCCGCGTGCTCGGCAGCGCATGACGCGCCGTCGACACA
>Ga0079224_100007787_pt1 | contig 14424 bp, 11 predicted proteins | sample Stecom2015_FD_80414 | JGI IMG/M metagenome (GOLD analysis project Ga0079224, IMG submission 80414) | Agricultural soil microbial communities from Utah to study Nitrogen management - Steer compost 2015 | ecosystem: Environmental > Terrestrial > Soil > Agricultural land | place: USA: Utah...
CGACATGGGCCGGATCCTCGAGCTTTGGCCCAAGGCGCGCTGAGACGCTTCGCTCAGCATGACCGAAGAACAAGCCGCCGCGCTCATGCAAGCCGTTATGGAGCAGATCAGAATATGACCATGCCTGCCGTTCTTTGGGATACGCCGCAACCTTACGTTCACGTCACGGTCATGCCGGAGGAAGTGGTGCAGGCGCTCGCGCCGGACCGCGGCGGCCTGTTCCTGGACATGACCGCAGGTGGCGGCGGGCACGCCGCGGCGATCCTGTCGGCGTCGCCGCGGGCACGCGTGATCGCCTTCGACCGCGATCGGACGGCGGTGCTCGCGGCGCGCGAACGGCTCGCCGAGTTCGGCGAACGTGCGCGGGTGGTGCACGCGGCCTTCACGGAGGCCGCGGAGTGGGTGGAGCACGAAGGCATCCACGAGGTCGACGGCTTGGTCGCGGACCTCGGCATCAGCTCCCAGCAGCTCTCCGATCGACTGCGTGGCATGAGCTTCCGCCAAGAAGGCCCGCTCGACATGCGCATGGACCGCACCGACGGTGAGACGGCCAAGGAGCTGGTCGCGCGCCTCACCCAGGATCAGCTCGCCGACGTCATCTATCAGTTCGGTGAGGAGCGCGCGTCGCGCCGAGTGGCTCGCTGCATCAAGCAGGCGCTCGCCGAGGGGCAGCTCGAGACCACGCTCGATCTGCGGCGGGCCGTGGTGCGCGCCGTCGGCCCCCGGCGCATCGGCGGCATCGACCCCGCGACGCGCACCTTCCAGGCCCTGCGCATCGCCGTCAACGACGAGCTCGGGCAGCTGCAGGCGCTGCTCGCCTGGGCGCCGCAAGTGCTCCGTCCCGGCGGCACGGCGGTGTTCTTGAGCTTCCACTCGCTCGAGGATCGCCTGGTCAAGCGGGCCTTTCTCGACCGCGAGGTCTGGGATCGGCTGACCACCAAGCCGCTGGTCGCCAGCGAAGCCGAGCAGGCGCAGAACCCGCGCGCGCGCAGCGCCAAGCTGCGGGCCGCTCAGCGCTACGCGCCGCCCTACGACCTCCAAGGGGAAGAGACATGACCCGTAGCCGCTCGTTCCTGGCGCTCTGGATCCTGGCGGTCGCGGCGGCGACGGCCGCCTTCGTGCTGTACCTGGCCTTGCGCGTGAAGTCGGTGGAGCTCGGCTACGAGCTCGGCCGCGCCCACGCTCGGGTGGCGCGCCTGCGTGAGGTCAAGCGCGTCCTCGAGCTCGAGCTCAACAGCCACAAGACGCCCGAGCGGGTCGAGATGGTCGCGCGCACGATGCTCGGCATGAGCGAGCCGAGCGCCGACCGGATCTTGCCCGCAGGCCAGGAGCCTGAGGTAGAGGAGGATGAGCGTGTGGCCTCCGGGCAGCCCTTGCCCCCGGCCGAGTAGTTCGAAGCCCGAGACCCTCCATGAGCAGTCTGCAGACCGAGCGCGGCCGCTGGATCCGGATGCGGATGGGCGTTTTGTGCGGCGGGCTCGCGCTGGCGCTGGGCCTCTTGGTCGCCGGAGGCTGGGACCTGATGGTGCAAGACGGCGCCGCCTGGCGTGAGCTCGCCGAAAAGCAGCGGCAGCGCCGGCTGCACGTGGTGCCGAAGCGCGGCACCATCTACGACCGCAACGGGGGCGCCCTGGCCGTGAGCGTCGAGGTGCCGAGCGTCAGCATGGACGCGGTCGAGCTGCTGCGCGGCGTGAGCCCGCAAAAGATCCCGGTGGTGGCGCGGGATGCCGCCAACCGCATCGGCCGCGTGCTCTCGATCGACCCCGCGCGCGTCGAACGCAAGATTCTGGCCAAGCGCCGCTTCACCTGGCTCAAGCGGCGCATCACCGCCAAAGAGGCCGACGAGATCCGGGCGCTCGGCAGCGCGGAGGGCGACCGGCGGGTGCGGGGTTTGGTCGTCGAAGGCGAAGGGCGGCGCTACCACCCTCGGCGGGAGCTGCTCGGACCGCTGCTCGGCTTCGTGGCGCCCGATGGGGAGGGCAAAGACGGCCTCGAGCTGAGCATGAACAAGGAGCTCAAAGGCCACGTCGAGCAGCTCCGCGGGCTGCGCGACCGGTCCGGCCGGCTGCTGTTTGCCGACGGCGTGCAGGATGAGCAGGCCCTGGCCGGGCACAACCTGTATTTGACCATCGATCAGGGGATTCAATACGTCGCCGAGCGCGAGCTTTCGGCGGCGGCCCGCACCTTCGAGGCGGCAGGCGGCTCCGTCGTGGTGGTCGATCCGAAGACGGGCGAGCTGCTCGCGATGGCGTCCTGGCCCGGCTACAATCCGAACGACTACACCGAGAGCGAGCCCGGACAGCGGCGCGACCGCAGCGTCACCGACGTCTTCGAGCCGGGCAGCACCATGAAGATCTTCACGGTGGCCGCGGGGCTGTCGACCGGCGTCATCACGCCCACGCAGAAGCTCTACTGCGAGAAGGGCGCGATGCGGGTCGACAACGTCGTGATCCGCGACACCCACCCTGCCGAGTGGCTCACCATCTCGCGCATCCTCGCGATCTCGTCCAACATTTGCTCGGCGAAGATCGGCATCAGCATGGGCGGGGACAAGCTGTACGAGGCGTTCCGGCGCTTCGGCTTCGGCCAGGAGACGGGGGTGCCGCTGCCGGGGGAGTCGAGCGGGACGCTGCGTCCGCGCGGGCGCTCCTGGGTCCAGGTCGAGACGGCCGCCGCCGCCTTCGGACAAGGCATCAGCGTGACGAACTTGCAGATGGCGATGGCGGTCGCCGCCGTCGCCAACGGCGGCGAGCTCTTGCAGCCGAGCATCATCAAGAAGGTCACGACCGCCACCGGCGAGGTGGTGCGCGAGCACAGCCCGTTGGTGCGGCGCCGGGTCGTGCCGCGCTGGGTGGCCCGCGCCATGGCCGAAATGTTGGTCGCCGTGACCGAAGGCGAGGGCACCGGCGTGGAGGCCGCGATCGACGGCTACCAGGTCGCGGGCAAGACGGCCACCGCGCAAAAGACCGACCCAGCGACGGGCCGCTACTCCCTCGACAAGTACATCGCGTCCTTCGTCGGCTTCGTCCCCGCCAACGATCCGGTCGTGGCCATCGCGGTCACGATCGACGAGCCGATGGTCGACCACGCCGGCGGCTCGGTGGCGGCGCCGGTCTTTCGTCGCGTCGCCCAGATGGCGCTCAAGTACCGCGGCTTGACCCCGCGCCAGAGCGATCGGGTCGATGTCGCGGAGCTGTCGACGCGTCCGGACCCCGCCCACCTGGCCTACGAGGTCTTGCGTCAGCGCGAGGGCAAGGCGCCGCCGGTGCAAGTGGTGGCGGCGACGAAGCAGGCCGTCTCGGACGGGAAGGTGCGGCTGCCGGACATGACGGGCTGGCCCGTGCGGCAAGCCATCAAGCACGCGGTCGAGCTCGGCCTGTCGCCGACGGTCGAGGGGACGGGGCTGCTCGCGCGCCAGCAGCCGGGCCCCGGCGAGGTCGCCGACAAAGGCACGAATTTGCTTTTGGTGTTCGAGCCTGCTTCATAAGTGAGGCAATGCCGCCCATGGCTCCCCCCGTTGGCCTGCGCCTCGAACGGCTCGAAGGGCGGCTCGCGCGCTTCGGGGCCCGGCTGCGGGGCGCGGGTGACGTGTCGATCCGGGACGTCAAGCAGGACTCCCGGCGCGTGGAGCCGGGGGATCTGTTCGCGGTCCGGCGCGGGGAGCGGACCGACGGCGCCAGATTCGTCGCGCAGGCGGTGGCGGCGGGGGCGGCGGCCATCCTGGCCGAAGCTCGGACCCTCTCCGAGCCGCCCGGCGTGCCGCTCTTGGAGGTCGACGCCATCGACCCGGCGCTGGCCTTCGCTGCCGAGGCCGTGCACGGCGACCCGAGCGGGACGCTCGGGGTGATCGGCATCACGGGCACCAACGGCAAGACCACCAGCGCCTGGCTGACCGCTGCGGCCCTGGACGGCGCGGGGGCGCGCACGGCGAGGCTCGGCACCCTGGGCTTCGACTTCGGCGGCGGGCACGACGAGATCGGGCTGACCACGCCGTTTGCCGATGAGATCTCGCGCTGCCTGGCCAGGGTGCGCGATGGCGGCGGCAGCCACCTGGTGATGGAGGTCTCGAGCCATGCGCTCGCGCAGCGGCGGGTCGAGGCGATCCGGTTCCAGGTCGCCGCGTTCACCAACCTGACCCAGGATCACCTCGATTTTCACGGCACGATGCAACGGTACGCCGCGACCAAGGAGCGGCTCTTCACCGAGCTCGATCCGGCCGCGAGCGTCATCAACATCGACGATCCGTTCGGTCGCCGCTTGGCGGCGCGCGCCCGCGGGCGCGTGCTGACGGTGGGGCGGCGCGAGGGGGACGTGCGCCTCGGACGGGCAGAGCTCGGTCCCGGCGGCATCCAAGCCCAGATCGTGCTTCCCTCCGGCGCCGTGGATCTGGCAAGCCCCCTGGTGGGGGAACACAACCTCGACAACTGCTCGATCGCGCTCGGGATCGTGGAGGCGCTCGGGATGGACGTGACAGCGGCCGCGCGCGCCCTGTCGCAGACGCAGGCCGTCCCCGGTCGTCTCGAGCGTTGCGACGGGGCGGGGGACGACCTCGTGGTGCTGGTCGACTACGCGCACACGCCCGACGCGCTCCGTCGCGCGCTCGGCGCCGTGCGCGGGCTCACGCGTGGCCGCATCTGGTGCGTCTTCGGCTGCGGCGGGGACCGCGATCCCAAAAAGCGCCCGAAGATGGGAGCGGCGGTCGCCGAGGGGGCGGATCGGGCGGTGCTGACGAGCGACAACCCGCGCTCCGAGGCGCCGGCCGCCATCGCGGCCGCCGTCGAGCCGGCCTTGAAAGCGGGGGGCAAGCCCTACGACGTGGAGCTCGATCGGGCCAAGGCCATCTCCCTGGCGGTGACGGCGGCGAGCCCGGGTGACGTGGTGCTCATCGCGGGCAAAGGGCATGAGCCCTACCAGATCATCGGCGAGCAGGTGCTCGCCTTCGATGATCGCGAGCAGGCGCGCGCCGCGCTGCGAGCGCGCCGAGGGAACGCCGGCTGATGGCCACGCCCATCCCCGAAAACCGCGCCTCGTTCAGCTTGGCGGAGATCGCTTCGGCCACCGGCGGGCAGGTTCGGGCGGGGCGGGCGACGAGCGTGACGGGCGTCGTGACGGACACCCGCGCAACGCTCGAGGGCAAGTTGTTCGTCGCGCTCCGCGGCGAGCGGTTCGACGGCCACGCCTTCGTGGCGCAGGCGCTCGCAGGAGGAGCGGCAGCGGCGCTGGTCGATCGCGACGTCGACGTCCCTCCGTCGGCGTCGCTGATCCGCGTCGCCTCCACCCTCGACGCCCTCGGGGCGCTCGCCAACGCGCACCGGCGCCGCTGGGGCGGCCAGGTGGTGGCCGTGGCTGGCTCGGCGGGGAAGACCACGACCCGTCATGCGATCGGCGCCGTGCTGCGGGCGCGGCTCGCGGGCGCCGTCCACGAGCTGCCGGGCAACCTCAACAATCGCATCGGCGTGCCGATGGTGCTGCTCGCGGCCGAGGCGCGGCACCGAGCCGCGGTGGTGGAGATCGGCACCAACCAGCGCGGTGAGGTCGAGGCGCTGACGCGCGTGGTCCAGCCGGACCTGGCCGTGCTGACGTTGATCGCCCTCGAGCACGCCGAAGGGATCGGGGATCTCGACGCCGTCGAGCTGGAAGAGGGCGCGCTGTTGCGCGGGCTCCCTGCCGGCGCCGCGGCGCTCTGCAACGGCGACGACCCCCGCTGCCGCCGGCAGCTCGAGCGCTCGCCGGCCGCGGTCCGGCGCACCTACGGCGCGGGCCCGGACAACGACTACCGGCTCTGCGAGCGGGTGCCGCTCGGGATCGAAGGCAGCCGCCTCTGCATCGAGCGCCCGCGCGTCGCAGCGGGTCAGCTAGAGCTGCGGGTCCCCCACCTCGGCCTGCCCGGCGCGCTCGCGACCCTCGCGGCGATCGCCGCCGCCGAGCAGATCGGAGGATCCGCGGCCCCCGATCTCGCCGCCATCGAGCGGGCGCTCGCCGCTTGCGAACGTGAGGCAGGTCGGCTGCTGGCCACCCTGCTGGGCGACGGATCGGTGCTGATCGACGACGCCTACAACGCCAACCCCGCCAGCGTGGAGAGCTCGCTGAGCGTCGCCCGCGAGATCGCGACGGCGCGCGGCGCGCGGCTCTTCCTGGTGCTGGGCGACATGCTCGAGCTCGGCGACCACAGCGACGCCGCCCACCGGCAGACCGCCGAGGCGGTGCGCGCCGCGGCGCCCGCCGAGCTGATCGCCGTCGGCCCCGCCGCGACCGCGTTCCTCGATCCTGTCCGGCAGGCGGGCGGGCGCGCGGAGGGCCGCCCGCAGGCGGACGCCGAGACCGCCGCGCTGCTGATCGAGCGGGTGCGGCCGGGCGACGTGGTGCTGGTCAAGGCATCGCGCGGCATCGGCGCCGATCGCCTGGCGAAGGCTTTGCTCGAGGCAAAAGGCAGGGCAGCGTGATTTACGAGCTCCTCTATCCCCTGAGCACCCAGTTCGGCTGGGCCAGCGCCTTGAACGTGCTCAGGTACACCAACTTCCGCGCCATCATGGCCGTCATCACCGCCATGCTGATGTCGTTTTTCGTGGCGCCGTGGTTCATCCGCAAGCTGCGGGGCAAGCAGATCAGCCAGATCATCCGGGAGGAAGGGCCGGCGTCGCATCAGGCCAAGGCGGGCACGCCCACGATGGGCGGCGCGCTGATCCTGCTGTCCGTCTTGGTGCCGACGATGCTCTGGGCGGACGTGCGCAACGTGTTCGTGCTGGCCACCGCCTCGGTGACCGCCGGCTACGGCCTGATCGGGTACATCGACGACCGGCTGAAGATCGAGGGGAGCAACACCCGAGGCCTGCCGGGTCGCTTCAAGCTGCTCGGACAGTTCGCGATCGGCGGCGTGGCGATCGGCTATCTGTTCATCGGCGGCCAGGATCTGCCCGCCGATTGGCTCGCCATCCGCGGCCGGCTCAGCCTGCCGTTCGTCGCCTTCGAGAAGTTCCCGATCGAGCTGCCGCTGCCGCTCTACGCAGCGTTCGCGCTGGTGGTCGTGGTCGCCATGAGCAACGCGGTGAACCTCACCGATGGGCTCGACGGTCTCGCGATCGGGCCGGTCATGATCAACGCAGGCACCTACAGCATCTGGGCCTACATCGCCGGGTCGGTGCTGTTCGGCCGTCCCCTGGCGTCGTACCTGGACATCGCCGGCTACAACGAGATGAGCGAGCTGGCGGTCTATGGCGCGGCCATGGTCGGCGCGGGGGTGGGTTTTCTTTGGTACAACACCTACCCCGCGCAGGTGTTCATGGGGGACGTGGGGTCGCTGGCGCTCGGCGGTGGCCTCGGCATGATGGCCGTCCTCACCAAGAACGAGCTGCTCAGCTTGCTGATCGGCGGCATCTTCTTCATCGAAGCCGTGAGCGTCATCACCCAGGTGATAAGCTTCAAGCTGTTCAAGAAGCGGGTCTTCTTGATGGCGCCCATTCACCATCATTTCGAGAAGAAGGGCTGGCCCGAGCCGCGCATCATCGTGCGCTTCTGGATCATCTCCATCTTGCTGGCGCTGGTGAGCTTGGCGTCCTTGAAGGTGCGCTGATGGCCTCCCAGCGCAGGCTATCCCTGGAGGGGAAGCGGGTGGTGGTGGTCGGCCTCGGCAAGAGCGGGGTGGCCGCCGCCCGCCTCTGCCTGCGGCTCGGGGCGCGGGTGGCCGGCGCCGATCGGAAGCCGCTCGAGCAGCTCCCGCCGGAGGTCGCCGATCTCGGCATCGAGCTGTTCACCTCGGGGTACGGCGGGGTGGATTTCGCGGCGGCCGACGGCATCGTGGTGTCCCCGGGGGTTCCATCGCTGCCGGAAATCGTGGCGGCCGAGCGCGCCGGCGTCCCCGTGATCGGCGAACTCGAGCTCGCGGTGCGGGCTCTCCGGAATCAGCCGAAAATTTTGTGCGTGGGCGGCACGAACGGCAAAAGCACGACCACGATGCTGCTCGGCCGCATCATGGAGAAGACCGTCCCCGAGGTGTTCATCGGCGGGAACCTGGGCACGCCGCTCTCGTCCCAGGCCGAGCGGGCCTTCGACGCGATCGTGCTGGAGGTCTCGAGCTTTCAGCTCGAGCGGGCGCCCACGTTTCGGCCCCACGTCGGCATCCTGCTGAACGTGACCGAGGATCACCTCGACCGGTACGCGAGCTTTGCCGCGTACGCGGACGCCAAGGGCAACGCCTTCGTCAACCAGCGCGAGCAGGACGTGGCGCTGATCCCGGCGGGCGACGCCCGCTGCGAGGCGCAGGCGCGCCGCGGCCGGGGACGCATCTGGCGCTTTGGGACGGCCGCGCCGGCCGACTATTTGATCGAGGGCCAGGCGGTGCACGAAGCGGCGACCGGCGTCCGCTTCGACCTCGAACACGTGCCGCTCCACGGCGGGCACAACCTGCAGAACGCCGCCGCGGCCATCGCCGCGGCGCGCGCGGCCGGCGCCACGCCCGCCCAGGTGCGCGACGGGCTCGCCGGGTTCGTGCCCCTGCGGCATCGGATGGCGCTGGCAGGCGAGCTGTCGGGCGTGCGGTTTTACGACGACTCGAAGGCCACGAACGTCGGCGCGGCGGTCACCGCGCTCGCCGGGCTGCGTGAGCCGAAGGCGGTGTTGATCGCGGGGGGGCGCGACAAGCTCGGTTCGTACGCGGCGCTGGTCGACGCGCTGGTCGCCAAGGGCCGCGCCGCGGTGTTGATCGGCGAGGCCGCCGAGCGCATCGCCGTCGCGATGGGTGGGCGGCTGAAGGTCGTGCGGGCGGGCGGCATGGAGGAGGCCGTCCGCGCCGCCTTCGAGCTCGCGGAGCCCGGAGACGCCGTGCTGCTCAGCCCCGCCTGCTCGAGCTTCGACATGTTCGAGAGCTACGCCGAACGGGGGGACGTGTTTTGCCGAGCGGTGGCCGAGCTCCGCCGGACCTGCGAGGAGAAGGACGCATGAAAGGGCTGACCGCGCTGTTCAAACCGGCGGTGCGCTGGGGCGAGATCGACGTGCTGCTGGCCGCCGTGGTCGTTGCCCTGATGGGGTTCGGCGTGGTGATGGTCTACAGCGCCAGCGTGATCGAGGCGACGGTGGTGTACGCCGATCCTCAGTATTTCCTGAAGCGGCAGGCGATTTTCTGCGGGGTTGGCCTGTGCGTGATGCTCCTGGTGTCTCGCGTCGACTATCACCTGCTCCGGCCCTTCACCTATCCGGTGCTGCTCGTCGTGACCCTGTTGATGGTGCTCAGCGTCATCGGCTTTGGTCACACCGGGGGCGGCGCCGCGCGCTGGCTGCGGCTCGGCCCGGTGCACGTGCAGCCGTCGGAGGCGGCCAAGCTCGCGCTGGTGCTCTGGCTCGGCTACTCCCTGGACAAGAAGAAGGAGAAGGTCAAAAGCTTCTCGATCGGGATGCTGCCGCACTGCCTGTTGGCGGGCGTTTTGGTGCTGCTCTGCATGAAACAGCCGGACTTCGGCGGAGCGGTGATCCTGGTCCTGCTCACGTTCACGCTGCTGTTCGTGGCCGGCGCCAAGCTCGGCTACTTGATCGGTATCGGCATCTTGGGGGTGGGAGCGGCCGCCTGGGCGATCCGCTTCACGGCCTATCGCTTCGAACGGGTGCTCGCGTGGCTGAACATGAGCGAGCACCGGCAGGACCTGGCCTATCAGCCCTTTCAGTCCGTGATGAGCTTCGGCTCGGGAGAGGTGACGGGGCTCGGCCTCGGCAAGGGGCTGCAGGTGCTGTATCTGCCCGAGGCTCACACGGATTTCATCGCGGCCATCGTCGGCGAGGAGCTCGGGTTCCTCGGCATCCTGGCGCTGTGCAGCGTCTATTTGCTGATCGTGGCGCGCGGCGTGCGGGTGGCGCTGTCGGCCGGCGACGACTACGGCCTGTACGTGGCGTTCGGGATATCGGTGCTGTTCGGGACCCAGGCGTGCTGGAACATCGCGGTCGCCATGAGCATGCTGCCGACCAAGGGCCTCACGCTGCCGTTCGTCAGCTATGGCGGCTCGTCGCTGCTGGTCAACTCCGCCGCGATGGGCGTCTTGCTGAATATCTCGAGGCCGAGGTTCTGGTCCGCCAACCAACGGCGCGTGGAAGACGCTGGCCCCGCTCCGGAGGCCAGCGCCGTCCTCGTCACCGAGGCCGAGTTCGGACCAGAGGCGGCCAAGCCCAAGACCAAACCCAAACCGCGGCGGCCGAAGGCGACCCTCGCGCCGGAGGCAGGATGAGCGCAGCGACCCTGGTGATGGCTGGCGGCGGCACCGGCGGCCACGTCTTCCCGCTGGTGGCCGTGGCCGACGCGTTGCGGGCGCTCCGACCCGAGCTTCGGCTGGTGTTCGTCGGGACGGCCAAGGGCATCGAGAGCTCGGTCGTGCCCGCGCGCGGCTACGAGCTCGAGCTGCTCTCCGTGCTCCCCATCCGCGGCGGGGGCGTGAAGGGCGCCGTGCGGGGCGCGGCCCGCGCCGCCGGGGCGGCGGGCGAGGCGCGCGCGCTGCTGCGGCGGCTCCGGCCCGCCGCGGTCTTCTCGATCGGCGGCTACGCCGCCGGTCCGGTGACGCTGGCGGCGCGCTCCCTCCGGCTGCCCGTCGGGCTGATGGAACCCAACAGCGTCATCGGCCTCGCCAATCGCTGGATCGCCCCGCTGGTGCAGCGGGCCTACACGGCGTTCGCCGACGTCGAGCGTCACTTCCGCTCGCGCGTGGTGCTGCGGACCGGCGTGCCCATCCGTGACGGCTTCGAGCCGCGACCCTACGAGGGCCCCAAGAGCCCGCTGTCCGTGCTGGTGCTCGGGGGCAGCCAGGGCGCCAAGGCGCTGAACGAGGCTGTGCCGCGGGCGCTCTCGGACATCCGCAGGCCGATCGACGTGGTGCATCAGTGCGGGCGGGTGCAGGAGGCCGAGGTCGTCGCGGCGTACGCCGAGCTCGCTGCGAGGACCCGCGTGCGCGTGGTGCCCTTCATCGACGACATGCCCTCGGCGCTCGCCGCCGCCGACCTCGTCATCGGCCGGTCGGGGGCCAGCGCGCTGGCGGAGATCTGCGCCGTCGGCCGCCCGAGCATCCTCGTGCCGTACCCCCACGCCGCCGGCGACCACCAGCGGCGCAACGCCGAGTCACTGGCCCGCGCCGGCGCGGCGGTGTGCGTGCCGAGCGCGCGCGCGTTCCCCGAACGGATCGCCGCCGAGCTCTGCCAGTTGACGCGCGACGCCAGCACCCTGCCCACCATGGCCCGGGCGGCCCGCGCCTTGGGGCGGCCCCACGCGGCGCGGACGATCGCCCGCGATCTGTTGGCCCTGGCCGGCCTGGGCGACCCGGTCCCGGTCGCAGGGGGGAGCCCGCCGGGCGATCGGGACCTTGGGTTCCGCTTTCAGAGCGGCGTGGAGGACGCGGTCTGATGTTTCGAGGACGCGTTCGGCACGTGCACTTCATCGGCGTCGGCGGGATCGGCATGAGCGGCTTGGCCGAGATCCTCCGGACCCTGCAGTTCGACGTCTCCGGCTCGGACTTGCGGAGCGGGGAGACCACCAACCGCTTGTCGCGTCTGGGAGTGCGCATCGACGTCGGCCACCGCGCCGAGAACGTGCGCGGCGCCGATGTCGTCGTCTATTCGAGCGCGATCGCCCCGGACAACCCGGAGATGGTGGAAGCGGCGCGCCTGGCCATGCCGGTCATCACCCGGGCCGAGATGCTCGCCGAGTTGATGCGGGTCAAGTACGGCGTGGCCATCGCCGGCTCCCACGGCAAGACCACGACCACCTCGCTGGTGGCCACGGTGCTGCGGGCCGCTGGTTTCGACCCCACCGTCGTGGTCGGGGGGCGGATGGCGGCGTTCGGGAGCAATGCTCGCTTGGGGGAGGGAGACCTCCTGGTCGCCGAGGCGGACGAGAGCGACGGGTCGTTTCTGCGCCTGACCCCGACGATCGCCGCCATCACCAACATCGACCCCGAGCACCTCGACTTTTACGGCACCCACGAGGCGCTCAAGGACGCCTTCGTGGAATTTGCGGAGAAAGTGCCGTTCTATGGCCTCGGCGTCTTGTGCCTGGATCACCCGCACGTGCAGGATCTGCTGCCAAAAATTCGCCGCCGGCACGTGACCTACGGCATTTCTCCTCAGGCCGACTACTCCGCGCGGGCGATCCGGTTCGAAGGGGTCGCCACGCGCTTCGTCGCCTACCGCCGGGGGGAGACCCTCGGAGAGTTCAGCTTGCGCATGCCGGGCCAACACAACGTCTTGAACTGTCTGGCGGCGATCGCGATCGCCGACGAGCTGGAAGTGCCGCTCGACGTCATGAAGGAGGCGTTCTCCACCTTCAGCGGTGTCGCCCGGCGCTTTTCGGTGGTCGACCAGGTGGCGGGCGTCACCCTGGTCGACGACTACGGCCACCACCCCGCCGAGGTGGTGGCCACGCTCGACGCGGCGCGGCGCGCCTACGATCAGCGGGTCTTGGTGGCGTTCCAGCCGCACCGCTACACCCGAACCGAGCACCTCTTCGACGACTTCACGCGCGCCTTCAACAAGGCAGACCTGCTGCTGCTGACGGACATCTATCCCGCCGGGGAGAAGCCGATCCCGGGGATCACCTCCGAACGGCTCGCGCGGGCCATCGCCGATCACGGCCACCACGCGGTGTCCTACGTGCCGGACCGTTCGGCGCTCGCGGAGCGGCTCGCGGCCGAAGCGCGCCCGGGGGACGTGGTCATCGCGCTGGGTGCCGGTGACATCAACCGGGTGCTGCCCGAGATCGCGCGGCGCCTGCTAGGGCGGCGGACGGGGGAGGGCACCTGATGGCGCGCCGCCGCGCCGTCCAGTTCGACGCGCCCGAGGAAGCTCTCGATGCGACGGGCAGCGAGCCCGAGGCCCCGGCGACCCGGCGCGCGGGCAACGCTCGGATCGCTCCCGGCCCCGACCCGGGCGCGCGGCCCCCTGCGGCCTTTTCGCGGATCTGGGCTGCCCTCAAGATCCTGAGCGGCGTCGGCCTGGTCGTCGGGACGGCCGCCGGGGTAGCCTTTGGCGCCCACCACTACGCTCTGCACAGCCCCCGCTTCGTCATCGAGTCCATCGACGTCGACGGCAACCGCCGGCTGAGGGACGCGGAGGTGGCGCGGCTCGCTCAAGTCTCCAAAGGAGCCAACATCTTCGCCCTCGATCTGGCCGAGGCCGAGCGGCGGCTGCTGTCCGATCCGTGGGTGCGTGAGGTGAAGGTGCGCCGCGAGCTGCCGTCGGCCGTCCAGGTGGAGCTCGTCGAACGAGAGGCAGACGCCCTGGCCGTCATCGGCGAGGGGGTCTACCTGGTCACGCGCGCGGGCGAACCGTTCAAGCGCCTGGAGCCTGGCGATCCGCACGACTTGCCGGTCATCGGTGGCGTCTCCGCCGACAACATCGCCCGCGACCGGCCCCGCGAGATCGAGCGCATCGTCTCGGCGCTGGAAATCCTGCGGCACTGGGGGCGGCTCGACGTGAGCCGCCGCTATCCGGCGCAAGAGATCTTTCTGACGCCCGGGGGGGGAGCGGTGCTGACGGTCGGCAAGCGGGGCACGGCGCTGCACCTGGGGGAGGGGAGCTTTCGCAAGAAGCTCTTGATGGCCGAGCGGGTGATCGGTCGGCTCGAGCGGCAGGGACAGACGCCGGGCGTGGTCTTCCTCGACAACCGCGCGCATCCGGAGCGGGTGGTCGTGCGGATGCGCCCGTGAAAACTTGGCCCGCTTAGGACCGGCGTGGCAGCGTCCGTCCCGCCTGTACGGATGGCGTGGGAACGCGCCGCGGGCGCTCGAAGTCCACAGCGAAAACATCATGAAGCACCCGATCACAACGCCGGAGATCATCGTCGGCCTCGACCTGGGAACCACCAAGGTGAGCGCCGTGGTGGGTGAGGTCGACGCCGAGGGCATCACCATCCTCGGCGTCGGCAACGTTCCGTGCCGCGGCCTGCGAAAAGGCGTGGTCAGCAACATCGAATGGACCGTGCGGTCGATCCGCGAAGCCATCGACGCCGCTCAGACCATGGCGGGCGTCGAGATCAGCACCGTCTACGCCGGCGTGGCCGGCAGCCACATCCGCAGCTTGGTGTCCGACGGGGTGTGTGCGATCGCAGGGCGTGAGGTGACCCGGGCCGATCTGGAGCGCGTGCTGGAGGGCGCCCGCGCGATCCCGGTGGACGCCGATCGCATGATCCTGCACGCCTTGCCGCGGGAGTACGTGGTGGACAACCAGGATGGCATCCGCGATCCGATCGGCATGAGCGGTGTGCGCCTGCAGGTCCGCTGCAACCTGGTCACCGCGGCGACCTCCTGCATCCAAAATGTCGTGCGCTGCGTGGAGCGTTGCGGCCTGTCGGTGGCCGACATCGTGCTCGAGCCGCTGGCGAGCGCCGAGGCGGTGCTCAGCGAGGACGAGAAGGAAATCGGCGTCGCCGTGGTCGACATCGGCGGCGGCACCACGGACCTC
>Ga0079224_100007788_pt1 | contig 14424 bp, 4 predicted proteins | sample Stecom2015_FD_80414 | JGI IMG/M metagenome (GOLD analysis project Ga0079224, IMG submission 80414) | Agricultural soil microbial communities from Utah to study Nitrogen management - Steer compost 2015 | ecosystem: Environmental > Terrestrial > Soil > Agricultural land | place: USA: Utah...
GGCTCCTCCCGGCCCTGGGCGCCGACCACGTTCACGTGCAGGTTGCCCTCGTTGAGGTGCCCGAACAGTACCGCCCGGGCGCCCGGCGCCGCCTCACCCACCGCGGCCTGGATCTCGCCGGCGGCCGTAACCAGCGCGTCCAGCGGCACCGCGACGTCGAGCTTGACCACCGGCCCGGTGGCGGCCACCGCCTCGGGGATGCGTTCCCGGTACTCCCAGAGCCGCGCGCGGGTACGGGCATCGGTGGCGATGGTGGCGTTCTCGGCGCCGGCGGCGGCCAGCGCCGCCATCAGCTCCTCGGTCGGGTCCGCCCAACCGGCGCACTCGACCAGCAGCAGCGCCGCGTCGGGCGGCCCGGGTAGCGGGTGCGGCAGGCCGGCCTGGGTCCGCACCAGCTCCAGGCCGTCGCGGTGGAACAGCTCCATCGCCGCCAGCGAGGGCACCTGGTCTCGTAGCACCCGGGCCAGCGCCAGGCAGGCGGTGGTGTCCGCCAGCCCGACCAGCGCCACCGCCCGGGCCGGCGCCAGCGGCCACAGCCGCAGCCGCAACTTCGTGATCACGGCGAGCGTGCCCTCGCTACCGGCGAGGAGCGAGACCAGGTCGTAGCCGGTGTTGTCCTTGGGTAGCCCGGCCATCCGGGTGACCACCGCACCGTCGGGCAGCACCGCCTCCAGCCCCACCACCTGGGCCCGGGCGGTGCCGTAGCGCAGTACGTGGTTGCCGCCGGCGTTGGTGGCGACCAGGCCGCCGAGCGTGGCCGACCCGCGGGCCCCGAGGTCGACGCCGAACTCGAAACCGGCCGCCCGCGCATGCTCCTGCAGCACCGCCAGCCGTACGCCGGCGCCGGCCACCACCTGGCCGCTGACCCGGTCGACCGGACCCAGGTCGGTGAGCCGGACCAGGCTCAGCAGCACCTCCCCGGCCATCGGGGTGGCCCCGCCCACCAGGCCGGTGTTGCCGCCCTGCACCACCATCGGTACCCCGGCCGCGGCGCAGGCGGCGACCACCCCGGCCACCTCCCGGGTGTCGGCCGGCTGTACCACGCACCGGGCATGGCCGCGGTACCTGCCGGTCCAGTCGGTCAGGTACGAGCCGGTCACCGCCGGGTCGGTCCGCACGTGCGCCGGCCCCACCAGCTCCCGTAGCCGGTCGAGCAACCCGCCGGTCGGCCCCGGGTGGCCCATCACACCCACCGTGGGGCGCCGGTGTGGTCAAGGTCGGTACGTACGGGCACGGGTATCACTACTCCCTGGGTCAATGATCACACCGGCGACCGCCGGGGCCGCGACCACGACGGTGGGCGAGGTGGTCCACGCCTGCCGAGTGCCGTCGGCGCCAGGGTAGTGCCGCGGGTCCGCGATCGAGATACCCGTCGCCGCGGTGGCATGACTCCGGCGGTGGCGGGTAGACGGGAAAATGCGGACCGTGAGGGGATCATGACCGACCAGCGGATAGAGCGCCGGCGACTCAGCGGCGGGGCCATCGCCGCCCTGGTCGGCCTGGGCGCGCTGGTCGTGTTCGTGGTCCAGAACACCGACCGGGTCGAGGTCCACTTCTTCAATCTGACCTTCAGTTGGCCGTTGTGGCTGTACACCATCGTCACCGCGGCGCTCGGTGCGGTGGTGTGGTTCGGCCTGGGACTCATCCGCCGCCGGCGACGCCGGGCGCGGCGACAGGCAGGCCGGTAGCCGATCGGGTCCACTCCGGTCATCACTTCAGTCACTAATTCACATAGTGACGAATGTCGCGGTCGTCGTACCTGGTCAAAGCTCATACCGGGGGTTGCTATAGCCTCCGATCATTGTTACTTTCCCCGATAGGTCATCGGTGAGGGAGCCTTGTGTTGTCCGGACAATGGACGCCGCCACGACTAGGCCACGCGCGTGGCGGAGCATACCACGGTCTCTCAAGTGGAATAGTCCGATGTAGTCCAAATCGTCCAGTGTGTGCTCACAACGGTCACCCCTGACATGAACCTAGCCCCGGCGAGGTCGGGACCGCAGCGATGACACCGGCGTCACCCGCACGGCCCCTGAACGTCCCGGACTCCTTTCTACGGGGGAGGTACCCACATGCACGAGGGCGATCGCGGCCCGCTCACGCCGGCGCAGCGACGTCTCTGGTTCCTCGATCGGCTCTCTCCGGGCGATCCCGCATACCACATCTGCTACCCCGTACGCCTGCGCGGCGACCTCGACACAGACCGTTTGATCAGCGCGCTTGACGCGGTCGTCGCCCGGCACGAGAGCCTGCGTACCCGGTTCATCGAGGTCGACGGGGTGCCGGTGCAGGAGGTGCTCCCGCCGCGGCCGACCCCGGTGGAGCGGCGCGACGTGCCGGACGAGGACGCCGCCCGGCAGGCGGTGGACGACCTGATCGCCCGGCCGTTCGACCTGGCCAGCGGGCACCTGATCCGGGTCGGGCTGCTGCGGCTCGGCCCGCAGGACCACGTCCTCGCCACCGTGGTGCACCACATCGTGGGCGACGGCTGGTCGCTGAACCTGCTCTACCGGCAGGTCGCCGACGCCTACCAGGGGGCCGAGCCAGCCGCACCGGGCATGCGGTTCCTCGACTATGCCCGCGCCCACCAGTCGGTCGACGAGGCCGCGTTGGCGTACTGGCGGGACACCCTGGCCGACCCCCCGGTGCTGGAGTTGCCCCTGGACCGGCCCCGCCCGGCGGCGCTCAGCTCGGCGGGCGTGTCGGTGTTGCGCGAGTTCGACGGCGAGCTGTGGCGGTCGGTGCAGCGGACCGCCCAGCAGCTGCGGTGCACGCCGTTCATGCTGCTGATGACCGTCTACCAGTTGACGCTGGCGCAGGCCAGCGGGCAGGACGACGTCTGCGTCGGTACGCCGGTGGCGGGCCGCGACGACGTGGCGGTGGAGTCCGTCTTCGGCTACTTCACCCGGATGCTGGTGCTCCGGGGCGACCTCTCCGGCGACGTCACCGTCCGCGACCTGGTGCTGCGGACCCGGCGGCAGTGCCTGGCCGCGTTCGCTCATCAGGAGGTGCCGTTCGACGAGCTGATCGCCGACCTGCCGCGCGACCAGAGCCGCAACCCCCTGTTCCAGGCCATGTTCACGCTGCACACCACGATGGACGTGTCAGCGACCGGGTTCGAGACGTTCCAGGGCGTCGAAGCGGAGTCGTTCAGCGAAGGTACCCGCCACACCGTCACGGACGTGGCGATGGACGTCTTTGTCAGCTCCACCGCGATCAACGTGAACTCCGCGCAGGACCGCATGAACGTCCTGCTCACCGGCTGTAGCGACCTGTTCGACCCGGCCACCATCGAGTGGCTGGCGGACCAGTTCACCGCCGTGCTGCGCGCGGTACTCGCCGACGTGGAGGCACCGGTACGAGCCCTGCCGCTGGTCGACGAGGCGGGCCAGGCCGAGCTGCTACGCATCGGCACCGGGCCGGCGCTCGCCAGCGCGCCACCGCTGCTGGCGCGGATCGAGCGGGCCGTCACCGCCGCCCCCGACCAGATCGCCCTGGTCAGCGGCGCGGAGACGGTGAGCTACCGGCAGCTGTGGGCGCGAGCGGGAGAGCTCGCCGGGGCGTTGAAAGACGCGGGCGTGGCGCCCGGGCAGCTGGTGGGCGTGAGCCTGCCGCGCGGCGGTGATCTGATCGTCGCCCTGCTCGCCGCCTGGCGGGCCGGCGCGGGCTACGTCCCGATCGATCCGGAGCTGCCCGCGCCGCGCCAGGAGATGCTGGTAACGCAGGCCGGGGTCGCCGCCGTGGTCACCGCCGACGGGGTCCGGCCCGGCACCACTCCCCCGGCCTCCGCGCCCGACCCGGCCTACGTGCTGTTCACCTCCGGCTCGACCGGCACCCCGAAGCCCGTGCTGGTCGGCCAGGCGGCCCTGGCCGCGCGTACCACCTGGATGGCCGACGCCTACCAGTTCACCCGCGCCGACCGGGTGGTGCAGTTCGCCGAGATCAGCTTCGACGCCCACGCCGAGGAGGTCTGGCCCACCCTGGCCAGCGGCGCCACCCTGGTGCTGCTGCCTGACGGTCCACAGTCGCTACCGGAGGTGATCGCCGCCGACCCGGCGATCACCGTGCTGGACCTGCCGACCGCGTACTGGCAGGAGCTGCTGGCCGTGGTCACGGCCTGGCCCGCGGCGCTGCGGCTGGTGATCCTCGGCGGTGAGCAGGTGGACGCGGCCGCGGTCGCCCGGTGGCGGGACCAGCACGGCGACCGGGTGCGGTTGGTCAATACGTACGGGCCGACCGAGGCGACGATCATCGCCACCGCGATCGATCTCGGAGCCGCCGACACCCGCCGCCGCCCGCCGATCGGCCGGCCGATCGGCGGGGTGCGCGCCTACGTGCTGGACTCCGCCGGCCGGCTGGTGCCCCGCGGCGCGGTAGGTGAACTCTGCCTCGCCGGCGCCGGCCTCGCCGACGGCTACCTGGGCCGGCCAGACCTCACCTCCGACCGGTTCGGCCCGGACCCGTACGGTGAGGGGCGGCTCTACCGCACCGGCGACCGGGTCCGGTGGCTCCGGGACGAGCCGGTGTTGGAGTTCCTCGGGCGGATCGACCGCCAGCTCAAGGTCCGCGGCGTGCGCATCGAGCCGGGTGAGGTCGAGGCCGTCCTCACCGGACACCCCGGCGTCGGGCAGGCCGTGGTCACCGCCGCCGGCGCCACCCTGGTCGGCTACGTCACCGGTCAGGTGAGCCCGGAGGAGGTCCGCGAGTACGCCGGCGAGCGGCTGCCCGCGCTGCTGGTGCCCAACGTGATCGTGGTGCTCGACGCGCTGCCGCTGAACCGCCACGGCAAGGTGGACCTGGCCGCGCTCCCGCCGGTCGCCGCCGCGGAGCAGACTCGCCCGGAGTACGTCGCCCCGCGCAGCGACGCCGAGGCGCTGATCGCCGGCATCTTCACCGAGCTGCTGGCGGTCGAGCAGGTCGGCGCGCACGACGACTTCTTCGAGCTCGGCGGCCACTCGCTGCTCGCGATCCGGGTCATCGCCCGCATCCGCGCCGCGATCGACCTGGACCTGCCGGTACGGGCCCTGTTTGAGCAGCCCACCGTCGCCGGGTTCGCCGACACCGTGGAACAGGCTCTCATCGCCGAGATCGACCGCCTCACCGAAGAGGAGGCCGCCGCCAAACTCGCCGCCACCGGACAGGAAGCATCGTGACCGACGTCACCGACACCTCACCGCGGACCACGCTCTCCGCGACCAAACGCTCGTTGCTCGCCGCCCGGCTAAAGCAGGCGGCGGCCGCCCCGGCCGCGACCGCCCCGGCCGCCATCCCGCCCCGGCCCCCGGGCACCACCGTGCCGCTGTCGCACGCCCAGGAACGGCTGTGGTTCATGGAGCAGTTCGCCCCCGGCACGGCCGCGTACACCATCCCGGTGGTGCTGCGGATCCGCGGCCGGCTGGACCCGGCGGTGCTCCAGACCGCGCTCGGCGACGTCATCGCCCGGCACGAGAGCCTGCGCATGCGCTTCGACGCCGACGCCGACGGCCAGCCGGTGCTGCACATCGACGAGAACGTGCCGGTCACGCTCGCCGTGGTGGAGGCCGAGGGCGCCGACCTGGCCGCCCGGGAAGAGTACGTGCACCGGGCGATCCAGGTCCGGCTGGCCGAGCCGTTCGACCTGGCCACCGGCCCGCTGCTGCGCGCCGCGCTGTACCGGCTGCACCCGGACGACCAGGTGCTCATGCTCGCCGTGCACCACATCATCTGCGACGGCTGGTCGGTGGAGGTGCTGGTCGACGAGGTGTTGACGCGCTACGACGCGCACACCGCCGGCCGGCCCGAACCGCTGCCGCCGCTGCCCGTGCAGTACGGCGACTTCGCCTGCTGGCAGCGGGGCCGGGTCGCCGACGGAACCCACGCCCGCGACGTGGCGTACTGGCGGGAACGGCTGACCGGCGTGCCACCGCTGGACCTGCCCACCGACTTCCCCCGCCCGGCGGAGCAGACGTTCAACGGTGACACCCACAACATCGTCCTCGACGCCGAGCTGAGCGAGGCGCTGCGGCGACTCGCCCGGGAGCACGGCGCCACGCTGTACATGACGCTGATGGCGGCGTACGCGGCGGTGCTGGCCCGCTACGCCGGGCAGGACGACTTCGCGATCGGCTCGCCGCAGGCCGGGCGCTACCACCCGGAGCTGGAACCGTTGATCGGCATGTTCGTCAACATGCTGGTCACCCGGATCGACGCCGCGGGCGACCCGACCTTCGCCCAGCTCCTCGCCCGGGTCCGGGAGACCACTCTGGACGGGTACGCCCACCAGGAGTTGCCGTTCGAAGAGCTGATCACGGAGCTGAACGTGGTCCGCGACGTGGGCCGCTCGGCGCTGTTCCAGGTCGCGTTCGCGCTGCAGAACTACACCGCGCCGGGCAAGACCGCGGGCAAGGGGCTCAGCGTGGGCCCGTTCGGCTGGCGGGCGGTGGCGACCCGGTTCGACCTGGAGCTGGCGCTGTTCGATGACGCGGACGGGCTGTGGGGGGCGTTCACCTACAACACCGACCTGTTCACCGCGGAGACCGTGGCCGGCATCGCCGACAGTTTCCGGCAGGTGCTCACCACGGTCGTCGCCGACCCGCACCAGCCGCTGAGCCGGCTGCTCAGCGCCACCGGCCCCGCCCGGGCACGGGTCCTCACCGAGTGGAACGACACCGAGGCCGAGTTCCCGGACACCGCCACGCTGCCCGAGCTGATCCAGCGGCAGGCCGCCGCCACTCCGGACGCCCCGGCGCTCACCTTCGAGGGCGAGACCCTCACGTACTCCCAGCTACTGGCCCGGGCGTACCAGGTGGCGCACCGGCTGCGCGCGCAGGGCGCCGGTCCGGGGAAGCTGGTCGCGGTCTGCGCGCTCCGCAGCCCGGAACTGGTCGTCGGGCTGCTCGGGGTACTGTTCTCCGGCGCGGCGTACGTGCCGCTGGACCCGGAGTACCCCGCACAGCGGCTGGCGTTCATGCTCACCGACGCGGACCCGGTGGCGGTGCTGACCGCCGGGGAGGCCGCCTCGGTGCTACCGGCGACCGACCATCCGGTGCTCGCCCTGGACGACCCGGCCACCTGGGCGGAGTCGCCCACCACCGCGCCGGAGCTACTGGCCGGGCCGGACGACCCGGCGTACGCGATCTACACCTCCGGCTCCACCGGGCAACCCAAGGGCGTGCCGAACGGCCACCGCGGCGTGGTGAACCGGCTGCACTGGATGCAGCGCCGCTACCAGCTGCGCGCGACCGACACCGTGCTGCAGAAGACCCCGGCCAGCTTCGACGTCTCGGTCTGGGAGTTCTTCTGGCCGCTGCTGGCCGGGGCCCGGCTGGTGCTGGCGCGACCCGGCGGGCACAAGGACGCCGCGTACCTACGCGACCTGATCGTGGCCGAGGGCGTCACCACCCTCCACTTCGTCCCATCGATGCTCGCCATCTTCGTCGCCGAGGACGGGATCGAGCGCTGCGACACCCTTCGGCTGATCATCTGCAGCGGCGAGGAGCTCCCGGTCGACCTGGCCCTGCGGACCCTCACCACCCTGCGCGGTGCCGAGCTGCACAACCTCTACGGGCCGACGGAGGCGGCGATCGACGTCACCGCCTACCACTGCACGGTGGAGAACCTGACCGGCGCGGCCCGGGTGCCGATCGGCGCGCCGATCGACAACATCCGGGTGTACGTGCTGGACGAGCACGGCCAGCCGCTGCCGGTGGGCGTGCCGGGCGAGCTGCACCTGGCCGGAGTAGGGCTGGCGCACGGGTATCTCAACCGGCCGGAGCTCACCGCGGAGAAGTTCATCACCGGCCTGGACGGGCAGCGGCTCTACCGCACCGGTGACCTGGCCCGCTGGCGGCCGGACGGGACCATCGACTATCTCGGCCGGATCGACGGGCAGATCAAGCTGCGCGGCCTGCGGATCGAGCTGGGCGAGATCGAGGTGGCGCTGCGGGAGCAGCCCGGCGTACGCGACGCCGCGGTGGTGGTCCGGGAGGATACCCCGGGCGACCGGCGGCTGGTGGCCTATCTGGTCATGACCTCACCGGCGACCGACCCGATGGACCCGGTGGCGCTGCGGCTCGCGCTCAAGCGGCGGCTGCCGGACTACATGGTGCCCTCCGCCTTTGTCGAGCTGGCGGAGCTGCCGCTGAGCCCGAACGGCAAGCTGGACCGGCGAGCCCTCCCGGTGCCGCAGCGCACCCGCGAGGTGGAGGCGCCGTTCGTGGCGCCCGGCACGCCCACCGAGATCATGGTGGCCGGCATCTGGTCCGAGGTGCTCGACGTGCCCCAGGTCGGCCTGGACGACGACTTCTTCGACCTCGGCGGGCACTCGCTGCTGGCGGTCCAGGTGGTGGCGAAGCTGCGCCGGGCCGCCGGTGAGGCCGGCGTGACCGTGATGGACCTGTTCAAGCACCGGACCGTCCGCGAGCTGGCACAGTTCATCGACGTTCCGCCGGACCAGCGTGGGCCGCAGGAACTGCTGCACGAGCTGACCCGCCCGGTGCCGGCGGCCCAGCGGGTCCGCAGCCTGGTCTGCGTCCCCTACGGCGGCGGCAGCGCCGCGGTGTACCAGCCGCTCGCCGACGCCCTGCCGGCCGGGCACCGGCTCTTCTCGGTCGCCATCCCGGGCCACGACATCGGCCGGGACGAGGCCGTGCTGCCCGTCCACGAACTCGCCGAGCGCTGCGTGGACGAGATCCTGGCGAAGGTCGACGGGCCGCTCGCGCTCTACGGCCACTGCGCCATCGGCTCCGCGCTCATCGTGGAGATCGCCCGCCGCCTGGAGCGGCGCGGGCGCGAGGTGGAAGCGGTCTACATCGGAGCTATCTTCCCGTTCGCCCGGCCGAAGAACCGGGTCTGGAGCGCGCTGTCCCGACTGGTCCGGATGGAGTGGCTGCGCTCCGACACCATGTACGCCAACTGGCTGACCTCGATCGGCCTGGAGATCGGCGACATCGATCCGGAGCAGGCGAAGAAGATCATCCGCAACCTGCGGCGGGACGCCGACAACGCGGAGGAGTACTTCACCGAGGTGATGCACTCCGACCCCGAGCGGCTGCGCGCGCCGATCATCACCGTGGCCGGGGAACGGGACCCGGCGACCGAGTTCTACTCGGAGCGCTTTACCGAGTGGCACTTCATCGCCGACCGGAGCGCCGTGGTGGTGCTGGACGAGGCCGGCCACTTCTATCTGAAGTGGCGGGCCGACGAGCTCGCCGAGATCGTCACCACTGTGGACGCCGCGGTGGTGGCCGAGCGCACCGAGCCGCTGACCCGGGCCGCCCGCGGAGAGCAGGCGACCTGGTGGGTGGACGGCACCTCGCACTCAACCACCCGGGCCGTCACCACCGGCCCGCAGCCCAGCATGGGTCGCTTCCTGGTGGTGGCGGTCGCGCAGCTCATCGCGATTCTCGGGGCCACCCTCACCGACGTGGCACTGCCGCTGTGGGTGCTCAGCGAGACCGGGTCGGTGCTCAACTTCACCCTGCTCGCGGTCGCCGCCCTGGTGCCCGGCCTGCTGGTGCTACCCTTCGCCGGCGCCATCGTGGACCGGCACAGCCGGCGGGCGGTCATGCTCTGCGGCAACCTCGGCGCGGGCGGGACGCAGCTCATGCTGGGCCTGCTGCTGTGGACCGGATCGCTGGAGGTCTGGCACATCTACCCGCTGCTCTCGCTGCTGTCGGTGTCGCTGACGTTCCAGCGCCTCGCGTACGCCTCGGCGATCCCGCAGCTGGTGCCCAAGCAGTACCTCGGCCACGCCAATGGCGTGGTGCAGATGGTGAGCGGGGTCGCCACCACCCTGATGCCGCTGCTGGCGGTGGCGCTGCTCGCCACCATCGGGCTGGGCGGCATCCTCATCATCGACGTGCTCGGCTACGTGACGGCGATCGCCATCATCCTGCTGGTGCGGTTCCCGCGCACGCTGGCCTGGCGCCGGCGGGAGAGCCTGGCCGAGGAGATCCGGGAGGGCTTCCGCTTCTCCTGGGGGCACCGCGGCTTCCGGGCCATGCTGATGTTCTTCATGGCCCTGAACGTCTTCCTCTCCCCGCTGTTCATCATGTTGACCCCGCTGGTGCTGTCGTTCGCCGGTCTGGAGCAGGCCGCCCAGATCTCCGTGGTGGGCGGCGTCGGGGCGCTGGTCGGCGGCTTGACCATGACCATCTGGGGTGGGCCGCGGCACCGGCGGCTGTTCACCGTGCTCTGCTGCACCCTGGTGTTGGCCGGGTTCTGCCTGGTCATCGGCTTGCGGCCGACGCTGTGGGTGATCGCGATCGGCGCGTTCGGCGTCTCCATGTGGCTGGTGCTGCTCAACGGCGTCTACGCCACGATCGTCCAGGTCAAGGTGCCGCAGCGGTTCCACGGCCGGATCTTCGCCATCAACACGGTGATCGCCTGGTCCACCCTGCCGATCGGCTGGACCGTGGTGGGTCCGGGCGGCGCCACCCTGCTGGAGCCGCTGATGGCCCCGGACGGGCTGCTCGCGGGCACGCTCGGGCGGGTCATCGGCGTGGGTGAGGGTCGCGGCATCGGCCTGCTCTACCTGCTGCTCGCGGTCAGCATCGCGGCGGTGGCGCTGGTGGCGATGCGGCGGCCACGGCTCGCCCGGTTCGACGACGAGGTACCCGACGCCAAGCCGGACGACCTGGCCGGGGTGGAGGCGCTGCGCCGCCGCGGGGCCCTGATCGACCCGGCCAACCCCACCCGCAAGCGCCCCGCCGGAGGCAGGAGCGGGCCGGCAGGCTCGGACCAGGGCGACGGTCCCGCCGGCAACGGTCACCCGGGCAACGGTCACGCGGACGCGGCGAAACCGCGCATCGAGGCGAGGGTGCCGGCGCGGCCGGCGGGACGGGCGGCGCGATGAGCCGCCCCGCGGCGCTCACCGTGCCGCAGCTGCTCGCCGCCCGCGCCGGCACCGAGCCGTCCCACATCGCCATCAGCCAGGGCGGCGGCACGCTCGACCTCGCCACCTGGCAGGCCCGGACACAGGCGATCGCCGCCGGGCTGCGGGAGGCGGGAGTACGCCCCGGCGACCGGGTCGGGCTGCTGTACGGTCCGCAGGACTGGATCGCCTACGCCTGCGCGTACACCGGGGTGCTCGCCGCCGCCGCGGTCGCGGTGCCGATGTCCACTCGCAGCGCCCCGGCCGAACTCGCCTACATGCTGCGGCACAGCGGCGCGGTGGCCCTCCTGCACGGGCCCACCGCGAAGCCGCCGGACGCGCCGGTCCGGCTGCGCTGGGGGCCGGACGCGGTCGCGGAGCTGCCGGCGGCGGCGCCGGTGGCCGGACCGCGCGCAGGCGACCCCGCCCAGATCCTCTACACCTCCGGCACCACCGGCCGGCCCAAGGGCGTCACCGCGGTACACGCGAACCTGACCTACGGCGCCCGGCTGCACCCACCGCTGCGGCCGCTGGCCCACTCCCGGCAGTTCCTGCACGCGTTCCCGATCGGCACCAACGCCGCGCAGACCATGCTGTTCAACGCGCTCACCGCGCACGCCGGGATGCTGGTGACCGCCAGGTTCGGCGCGGACCACTTCGCCCGGCTGATCCAGCGGTACGCGGTGGGCAGCGTCTTCGTGGTGCCGACCATGGCGGTCGAACTGCTGCGGTCGGGCGCGCTGAAACGCTACGACGTCTCCAGCGTGGTGCTGTTCGGCTCCACCGCCGCCGCCCTGCCCCCGGCCGTGGCGACCGGGTTGGCGGCGGCGCTGCCGAAGGCCACGATCGTCAACTACTACACCTCCACCGAGGCGGCGCCGGCACAGTCCAGCATGGTCTTCGACCCGGCCCGCCCGGCCGCGCTGGGCAAGGCGGTCGCCGGGGGCACGGTGCGGGTGTGCGACGAGGCCGGACAACCCTGCCCGCCCGGGGTGACCGGCGAGGTGTGGCTGCGCGCCGCCGGCGCGGCCCGGTCCTATCACGACGACCCGGACGCCACCCGGCAGGTGTTCCGGGGCGGCTGGACCCGCATGGGTGACCTCGGGTACCTCGACGCCGACGGCTACCTCTACCTGGTCGACCGGGAGAGCGACGTGATCAAGAGCGGCGCGGACAAGGTCTCCACGGTCGCGGTGGAGGCGGCCCTGCACGAGCACCCCGACATCATCGAGGCGGCGGTGCTGGGCCTACCCGACCCGGTGCTCGGCGCGGCGCCCGCGGCCGCGCTGGTGACCACCCGCCCGCTGAGCCTGGCGGAGGTGCGCGGCTTCCTCGGCAGCCGGCTCGCCGCCCACGAGCAGCCCAACCGGATCGTCCTCCTCGACGAACTTCCGCGCAACGCCGGCGGCAAGGTCGTCAAGTCACGCCTACGGGCGCTCTTCGACCAGCCCGGCGACCAGCCGGGACAGCAGGCGGGGCAGCGGGCGGCAGCACAGGCAGGACCTGGCCGGGAGCGGGCTGGTGACCCATGACGAGAAGGAACGGCAAGCCATGACTGAGGCAGTGAACGGCGTCCCGATGACCCTGGCCCAGCAGGGCATCTGGTTCACCGAGCAGAGCGGGGACGTGTCCACGGCGTACCTGCTGGCGGTGACGCTGACGGTGCCCCGCCCGGTGACGCCCGCAGCGCTGGACCGCGCGTGGGCGGCGCTCACCGGGCGGCACCCGGCGCTCGCGCTGAGGGTGCGCGAGGTGGCCGGCGAGCCGATGCTGGTACCGGTCGACCCGGCGCCGGCCAGCCACCGGGAGATCCCCGCCGCCGCGCTGGAGTCGGCGATCGCGGCGGAGCTGGCGGTCGGCTTCGACCTCACCGCCGCTCCGCTCGCCCGCTGCGTAGGCTTCCGGCTCGACGACGACCGCACCACCGTGCTGGTCGTCGCCCACCACCTGGTCTTCGACGGCGGCAGCAAGGACGTGCTCGTCGCCGACCTGGCCCGGGCACTCGAAGGCCAGGCGCTCGGCACCGGCTCGCTGACCGGGCTGGCCGCGTCGGTCCAGGCCCAGAACCAGCGGATCGCTGAGGCGCTGCCGGCGGCACGGGACTTCTGGTCCGCCCGCCCGGCCCCGGCCGACGAGGTGGTCCTGCCCGGGTCGGCGGGTACGCCCAGCGGCGCCGAACCCGCCACCCACCTGGACCTGGCGTGGAGCCGGGCAGCGGATGCCGCGTTGACCGCCGGTGCGGAGGCGCTGGGAGTGACCCGGTTCGAGGTGCTGCTCGCGGGCGTGCACGCCCTGCTCGCCCGCTACGGCAACCCCACCACCTCGGTCGCGGTCGACCTCTCCACCCGGCACGAGGAGACCACCGGCGAGATCGGGATGTGGGTCAACGAGCTACCCATCACTCTCCACGCCGACCCGGGCGCGTCCTTCGCCGAGCTGGCGCGCGCAGCCCGGGCCGAGGCACGGGAGGTGTACCGCCACCGCGAGGTGCCGCTCGGCCGGGCCCTGCCGGGCCTACCGCCCCGACCGGCCCTGGCCCCGGTCTCCATCAGCTACCGGCGGACCGACGATCCGTCATCCGCGGTGGACTGGCTGCTCGCACCGCTGACCGTCCGCAGCACCCTGCACCTGCACCTGGTCGACACCCCGGCCGGCCTCGCCGGAAAGCTGCACGTGCCGACCCGGCTGCTGCCGGCCACCGACGGGGAACGGATCGCCGGCCACCTGCGTACCCTGCTCGACGCCGCACTGGCCGAGCCGGACCGGCCGGTCGGGGAGCTGGACCTGCGCGTCCCGGCAGAACGGGAGCTGCTGGCGCGGTTGAACGACACCGCCCGACCCCGCCCGGCCACCACCGTGCTCGACCAGGTGCGGGCGGCCGCCCAGGCCACTCCGGAGGCGGTGGCGGTCTCCGGCGACGACGGCGCGCTGACCTACCGGGAGCTGATCGCGGCCGCGCACCGGATCGGTCACGGGCTGCGCCGGCGCGGCGTCGCCTCCGGTGACCTGGTGGGCCTCTGCGCCCACCGCGGGGTGGAGCTGGTCGCCGGGGTGCTCGGCATTCTCGCCGCCGGGGCGGCGTACCTGCCGCTGGACCCGACCTACCCGGCGGCACGGCTGGAGTACATCACCAGCGACGCCGGGGCGAAGCTGGTGCTCGGCCACACCGCGGCCACCGCCGCGCTGGGCGAGCTGCCCACCGACCTGGTACCGCTGGACGGGCTGGCGGCCTTCGCCACCGAGCCCGAGACCCCACCCACCGCCGTCGACCCGGACGGGCTGGCGTACACCATCTACACCTCCGGCTCCACCGGCCGGCCCAAGGGCGTCGAGATCGGACACGCCGCGCTGGTGAACCTGATCGCCGCGATGGGTGAGCTGCTCGGCGCCGACCCGGCCGACCGGTGGCTCAACCTGACCACGCTCTCCTTCGACATCAGCGGCCTGGAGCTGTTCGCGCCCCTCACCACCGGCGGCCAGGTGGTGGTGGCCGCCGACGCGGCGGTACGCGAGGGCGCCAGCCTGAGCCGGCTCATCCGCGAGGCCGAGGTCACCCATGTGCAGGCCACCCC
>Ga0079224_100007791_pt1 | contig 14423 bp, 13 predicted proteins | sample Stecom2015_FD_80414 | JGI IMG/M metagenome (GOLD analysis project Ga0079224, IMG submission 80414) | Agricultural soil microbial communities from Utah to study Nitrogen management - Steer compost 2015 | ecosystem: Environmental > Terrestrial > Soil > Agricultural land | place: USA: Utah...
ACCGGGACGGCGGAGTGTCGACCACGATCAGATCCCACTCGTCGGCCGCCCGTAGCTGACCGAGCTTTTCCATGGCCATGTACTCCTGCGTGCCGGCGAAGGTGGAGCTCATGGCCTGGTAGAAGGGATTGGCGAAGATCTCCTGCGCCCGCTGCGGATCGGTATGCGCCTCGACGACCTCGTCGAAGGTGCGCTTCATGTCGAGCATCATCGCGTGCAGCTCGCCGCTGCCGTCGATCTTGACGGGGCGAGGCTGGTTGTCGAGCTCGATCAGTCCCAGGGATTGCGCGAGCCGCCGGGCAGGATCGATGGTGAGCACCACCGTCCGACGCCCGTGCCGTTCGGCCGCCCGGAGGGCCAACGCCGCCGCGGTAGTGGTCTTACCTACCCCACCGGCGCCGCAGCAGACCACGATCCGCACCCCGACGTCGGCCAACACCCGGTCCACGTCCAGCGGAAGGTGATCAGCCACGAATCGAGCGTAACCGGCATCCGGTGCGTACCGCCGGCAGCGCCGCCAGCCGAGTGACCGGTCAATCAGCCCGTTCGAGGGTCCGGGCGAGGGTAGCCAGACCGGCCCGATCCACCCCGTCCACCAGTAACGGCAGTTCCAGTACCGGTGGACCCAGCCCCGCGAGCTCCCGGCGCAGTCGAGCCTCCAGGAGTTCCCGCTCCAGATGAGCCAGCGTCTCGGCGTGCAGCCCGTCGACCGTGCCCGGGTCGTTCGGGAGTCCGGCCGCGGCCAGACCCTCCCGGAGCCGGGCCCGGTCCGGCGAACTGCGCCCCGCTCCGGTCAGTAGCGCCGGGCGGGTGGCGTTGACGATGATCCGGCCGACCGGCAGCCCCAGCTCGGCCAGCTCCGCCAGCGTGTCCGCGGTCTCCTGGACCGGCATCTCCTCCAGCAGGGTCACCACGTGCACCGCGGTCATGGGGGAGCGCAGTAGCGCCGCCACCCCCTCACTCTGGGACTTGATCGGCCCGACCTTGGCGAGCCGGGCGGTCTCGGCGGTGACGTTGAGGAACCGACCGATCCGGCCGGCGGGGGGAGCGTCCAGCACCACCGCCCGGTACACCCGCTGGCCGTTCTCCGTCCGGGTGGTCGCCTCCTTGACCTTGCCGGTGAGCAGCACATCCCGCAGCCCGGGGGCGATGGTGGTGGCGAAGTCGATGGCACCGAGCCGGCGCAGCGCCCGGCCCGCCGCCCCGAGCCGGTAGAAGCGGTCCAGGTACTCCAGCAGCGCCAGCTCCGGGTCCACCGCCAGGGCCCGCACCTGCCCGCCGTCTCCGGTATGGGCGATCCGCCGCTCCTCGTACGGCAGTGGGTCGATGCCGAACAGCTGGGCGATGCCCTGCCGGCCCTCCACCTCCACCAGCAGGGTGCGATGCCCGCCGGTGGCCAGCGCCAACGCCAGCGCGGCCGCCACCGTTGTCTTCCCGGTCCCCCCTTTGCCGGTCACGACGTGGAGTCGGGCCGGCCACCGGGGCGGAACTCCCCCGCTTGCGGACTGCACGCTGCCGAGGCTACTCGCCGTTCTCCTCCGACGACCGCTCCTCACCGGCGTCGTCGGCGGATTCCGCGTCATCAGCGGGCGCTGAGTCCTGGTCGGTGTCCTCCACCACCGCGACGTCGCACACCCACCAGCCCCGGTCGCCACCGTCCAGCACGCTCACCCGCAGGTGCTGGTGGGCCACCCGTTCGTCCCGGGTGATCATGGTGACGGTGATCTCTACCGTGGCGGCCTGGTCGGTCTGCTCCACCACCTCCGGTGCGCTCCACTGGAACCGGGGTTCGGCCTCGGTTTCCTGGTAGGCGCGGATCTCCTCCACCTTGGTGGCCAGGGACTCCTCATCCCGGGCCTGGGAGCAGACCAGGGCGGCTGCGGCGGCGGGATCCTGCTCCCGGTAGACCGCTCGTAGGAACGACTGCACCGCCAGCTCGGGGCTGTCAGCGCCCTTCTCCGGCTCCCGCACCAGGAACCAGGTAGCGGCGGCGCCGGCGCCGACCAGCAGCAACCCCGCCAGCGCGATCGCGACCACCACGAGCGGGTGGCGCCGCCGCGGGGGTGGGGCGGGCGGACGCCAGGCGGACTGGCTCGGTCCCGGAGACATCGGGTGACCCGGCCCCGGAGGTGGCGAGGACGGACGGCGGTCGGGGGGCGGTGGGTAGTGCTCCGACGAGTTGGTCATGGCAGCTCCGAGGGGTCAACGTGCCGAGGAGGGACTGTATCAACCTCCCCTGGCGCCGCCCGGGCAGTTCCGCAGCGGTGCGTTAGGGTTCGGTCATGCAGAAGTGGGAGTACGCCACCGTACCGCTGCTGATTCACGCGACCAAGCAAATTCTCGACAACTGGGGTGAAGACGGCTGGGAGCTGGTGACCGTGATCCCCGGTCCGAATCCGGAACAGCTGGTCGCATACTTCAAGCGGCCCAAGGAGTGACCCGTAAGGAGGCGACCATGGCCGATGTCTATTCCCGGCTGGCTGAGCTCGGGATGACGCTTCCGTCGGTAGCCACGCCCGCGGGTTCGTACCTGCCGGCGGTACGCTCCGGCAACCATGTGTATGTGTCCGGCCAGCTGCCGCTGATCGACGGCGCCCTGCCAGCCACCGGCAAGGTGGGGGCGGAGGTCTCCCCCGAGCAGGCGAACGAGCTGGCCGCCCGATGCGCGTTGAACGCCCTGGCCGCGCTGGAGCAGCTGGTCGGCCTGGCCGCGGTGACCCGGATCGTGAAGGTGACCGGGTTCGTGGCCTCCGCCGCCGGGTTCACCGGCCAACCGGGGGTGGTCAACGGCGCCTCGGATCTGTTCGCCGCGGTGTTCGGCGAGGCCGGCCGGCACGCCCGGAGCGCGGTGGGGGTCGCGGAGCTCCCCTTGAACGCGCCGGTGGAGATCGAGGTAATCGCGGAAGTAACGGAAAGCTGACATTAGCTGAGAGCCGGCTTGAGGCCGGCTGAGAGTTGGCCCCGGAATGGGTGCGACGTCACATCGGCGACGTACCATCGCGGCTATGGTGGCTAACCCTGGTCCGGCTCACGTCACCAGTCCGGTCGCTCCGGTGACCCAACAATTGCCGAAATGGGTCACCCTGGTGCGGGCACCCAATCCGGGGCCGATGACGCTCGACGGCACCAATACGTGGGTGTTGCGGGCCGGCGCAGGCTCCGCCGGGGCGGTGGTGATCGATCCCGGTCCAGACGACGAGGCCCATCTGCGGGCGGTGGCTGAGCTGGGTCCGGTGGCCGGCATCCTGGTCACCCACGGCCATTTCGATCACACCGACGGGGTCGAGCGGCTCCGCGCCCTCACCGGCGCCCCGCTCCTTCCTCCCACCAGCACCCGGGTGGCCGGACTGACGATCACCGCGCTGGCCACCCCGGGCCATACCGCCGATTCGGTCTGCTATCTGGTCCATCCGGACGAGGACGCCACTGAGCAGGTGGTGTTCACCGGAGACACCATCCTCGGCCGGGGGACCACGGTGGTGGCGTGGCCGGATGGCGACTTAGGCGATTATCTGGCCAGCCTGGAGCTGCTCACCGCCTACCGGCGGTTGCCGGCTCTGCCCGGCCATGGGCCAGCCCTCGCCGATTGTGGTGCGGCCGCCGCGTTCTATCTCGCCCACCGCCGGGCCCGGCTGGAGCAGGTCCGCGCGGCGGTGGCGGCCGGGGCGACCACCCCCAGCGAGGTGGTCGACCGGATCTACACCGACGTGGACCCATCGCTGCGCGCGGCAGCCGAATGGTCGGTCCAGGCTCAGCTGGCGTATCTCAATCGGGAACCATCTGACCACTCGCAATCGTTGGACCAGCCGTGACCTGTGCCATTTGTGGGACGGTCGCGGTCCCTGGCGCCCGGTTCTGCCACTACTGCGGCAGCCCGTTGGCGGTCGCCGCTACCGCGCCGACCACCGAACGCCGAGTGGTGACGGTCCTGTTCGGTGATTTGTCCAGCTTCACCTCCTGGTCGGAGGATCTCGACCCGGAGCGCGTAGGCGCGGTAGTTGACCGGATCCTAGCGGCGCTGGCCCAGGCAGTGAAGACGTTCGGTGGGCACGTCGACAAGCTCACCGGAGACGGCATCATGGCGGTGTTCGGAGCGCCCGTGGCCCATGAGGACGACGCCGAGCGCGCGGTCCGGGCCGCGCTGGCGATGCAACGGTCGGTGCGGCGGGTGCTGGACGACGAGCGCGGCGGTGGCGCCCCGCTCGGGTTGCGGGTCGGGCTCAACACCGGAGAAGTGGTCGCCGGGGTCCAGGCCGCGCTGGAGTACACGGTGATCGGGGATACCGTCAACACCGCTGCCCGGCTGGCCGACTCCGCCGCCGTGGGCACGGTCTACGCCGGCGCCCGCACCGTGGCGGCCACCCGCCACCTGGCGGCCTGGCGACAGCTGCGGCCGCTGCGACTGAAGGGCAAGCGGGAACCGGTCGAGGCGTACGAGCTGCTGGGGCTGCACGACGCCCCCGGCACCCGCAGCTCTCTGGGGGACCGGGCCCCGTTCGTCGGCCGGGAGGCCGAACTCGGGCGGGTAGCGGGGCGGCTGGCGGAGGTCATCGACCAGAAAGAGCCCCAGGTCCTGGTGTTCACGGCCGAGGCCGGGGTGGGTAAGACCCGGTTCGCCGCCGAGGTGGCCCGGTACGCCGCCAGCTACACCGAGCCGGCGCGGGTGCTGAGTGTGCGGTGTGTGGCGTACGGGGAGCGGCGCCGGTTCGCCCCGTTGGCCGACCTGGTCCGGGTGGCGATCGGTGCCCCCAGCACCGCGGGGCGCACCGAGGTGGAGCAGCGGCTGCGGCGGCTGGCCTCCCGGCTGGACACCCCGCTGCACGTCGAAGGGCTGCTGGCCATGCTCGGGTACGGCGAGTTGGCCGACGACGCGCTCACCGGAGCCTGGGCCGGTAAGGAAGGACTGGACGCGGAGGCGATCCCGGCCGCGGTCGCCGGCCTGCTGTCCGGGCTGGCCGCGCACGAACCGCTGCTGCTGATAGTGGACGACCTCCACAACGCCACCAATGAGAGCATCACCGCGCTGGGGGCCACGCTCTCCCGGATCACCGGGCCGGTGCTGACGTTGCTACTGGGGCGACCGGAGCTGGTGCGCGGGCCGCGCCGGCTGGCGGCGCTGCCGGACGCCGAGGTGGCGCCGCTGCCGCCGTTGCGGGGCGCCGATGCCTCCCGGCTGCTGAGCGCGTTCCTGGGGGGCGGGCGGTTGCCCCGGTCCGACGAGGACCAGCTGCTGACCACCGCGCAGGGCAACCCGTTCTACCTCGCCGAGCTGGTCACGCTGCTGATGGAGCGGGGGGCGTTGACCCGAGCCCCCCGGCAGGCGGGGCGGGACTCGCAGCAGTGGCAGTTGGCGGCCGGCTCGCTGGGGGAGCGGCTGTTGTCGCGCGACCTCGCGGCGGTACTGGCGGCCCGGATCGACGCGCTGCCGTCGGAGTCCCGGGCGGTGCTGCGGGACGCCGCGGTGGTGGGGGACCGGGTGCCGGCCGGGGCGATCGAGGCGCTGGCCGAGCGGCGAGGCACCCGGGGAGCGCGGCCGGCGGCGGTGGCCGCGGTGGAGCTGGAACAGGCCGTGGACGAGCTGCTGCACCGGCGGATGCTCAGCCGCAGCAACGGCGGGTACGAGTTCGTCACCCCGCTGCTGCGGGAGGCCGCCTACCGGGGGATCGGAATGGCGGAGTTGGCGGAGCGGCACGCGTTCCTGGCCCGCTGGGCCGCGACCGGTAAAGCCGGGCTGCCGGAGGACGATCGGGACCTGTTCGTGGCCCGACATGTGGAGCGCGCCGCCGAACTGGCCGATCTGGTGGGACTGGCCCCGGACGCCAACCCCCGGCTGGTGGTGCCGCTCGGGGTGTCGGCGCTGACCGCGGCGGCCCGCCGGTCGGTGGCGGCGAGGGAGCCGGCCCTGGCCATCGACTACGCGGAGCGGGCCAGCGCGCTGGCCGGAGGCATGCTCAGTCCTGCCGATCAGCTGGTACACGCCCGGGCATTGCTGCAAAGTGGTCGGGCCGCCGAGGCGAGGGAACTGGCTGAGAAGGTCAACGCGGACGCGGGCGACAACCCGGCGATTCGGGCTAATGCCTTGTTGGTCACTGGACGGGCGCACCGCGAGCTCGGCGACCTGCCGCGGGCGCTGCTGGCGTGGCAGGAAGCGCACGAGGTGGCGGCCGCGGCGGGGCTGGCCCGGGAACAGGCGGACGCCCTGCGCCGGCTGGGCATGACCGACTACTTGGCGGGGCAGCTGGCTCGGGCGGCCGAGCGGTTCACCGAGGCGTACGAGATCGCGGTCGCCGCCGACGACCGACGCAGCCAGGCCTGGTCCCTGCACCACCTGGCCTGGGTGACCACGTCGCGGGGAGACTTCCAGGCCGCCGACCGTGCCCTGGGTGGGGCGGCGCGCCTGTTCGCCGAGCAGCGAGACCAGTTCGGGCGGTTGTGGCTGCGGGGCAGCGCCGCGTTCACCCGGCTGTTGGCCGGCCGGCTGACTGAGGCGCGTCGGCTGGCGCGGATCTTCCTGCCGTTCGGGGAGCGGGTCGGGGAGGCCTGGGCGGTGGGGGCGCTGCGGGCGGTGTCGGCGTACGCCGCCGCCCTGCAGGGGCAACTGACGGAGGGGGACGAGCTGGCGCGACTGGCCTACCGGGACTTCGCTCGGGCCGGGGACGACTGGGGACGGGGCCTGGCGCTGGTCGTCCGGGCGGAGGTGGCGGCCGCGCGGGACGAGCTGGACCATGCCGCGGCGTTGCTGGAGGACGCGGCCCGGTACGGCGAGCGGACTGAGCACCCCCTGTTGATCGGGATCACCCGGACGGTGCAGGGCGAGATCGCGCTGCGCCGGGGGGAACCGGCGACGGCGATCGCGCTGGCGGAGTCGGTGGACCAGTTGGCCGAACCGCACGGTGCCCTGGAGCCGGCCCGGGTGGGCCCCCGCGCGTTGATCGGTTCCGCCCGACTGGCGATCGGGGACGTGGACGGCGCGTTGGCGACGCTGCGGCCGTTGGCGGAGGCGGCGGACGCGCCGTCGCTGCTGTTCCCCCGCCAGGAGGCGGTGGCGCGGTACGCCGAGGCGCTGCTGGCCGCGGGGAAGGTCACGGAGGCGGTCCAGTGGGCGCGCCGGGCGATCGAGGTGCCGGCCGAGCAGGTCCGCAGCCAAGCGTTGACACACCGGGTGTTGGCCGAGGCGCTGGCGGCCATCGGGGCAGAGGAGGAGGCGCGTGCGGCGGCCGCGGAGGCGGTCCGCTGGGCCAACGCCACCGAGCGGGTCAGCGAACGAGCGCCGGTGGAGCAGACCCGTTCCCTGCTCGAAGGGGCTGCTTAGGGCACCTCCCCGGTCCCGGGGGAGGTGCCCCGTCACCCGATTACGTTACGGTCGAGTGGTGAGCGAGGTTAAGCCTGCGGCGCGGGTGCCGACTATTCCGGGGTTGTCCCAGCTGTCGGTGCTTGCTCGGGGTGGGTTCGCCACCATCTACCGCGCTATCCAGGACTCGATCGGGCGTGAGGTCGCGGTCAAGGTGGAGCACCGGACCCTCGAAAGCGAGCGGGACCAGCGCCGGTTCCTACGGGAGGCCCGCGCTGCCGGTCAAATGTCTGCGCACCCGTACGTGGTCGACCTGCATGACGTGGGGGTGACTGAGGACCAGCACCCGTACATGATCATGGAGTTATGTGCGGGCTCCTACGCCGATCGAATGCGGGTAGGCCCGCTCAGCCCCGCCGAGACCCGCGAAGTCGGGATCAAGATCGCAGATGCGCTGGCGGTGGCGCACGAGTGCGGGGTACTGCATCGGGACGTAAAGCCAGCCAACCTGCTCATTAGCCGGTTCGGGGAGCCGCTCCTGGCCGATTTCGGCCTGGCGGTTCTCGCCGAGACCCGTGAGACGTCCATCACGTTGGAGGTGAACACTCCCGCGTACGCGCCGCCGGAGACGTTCCAGTCCGGCCCACCGACGCCGGCGGTGGACGTGTACGGGCTGAGCGCCAGCCTGTATGCGATGCTCAGCGGCCACCCGCCTCGGTTCCAGCGGGATCCGAATCCGAGTCTGCTGTCCTTGCTGGAGCTGTTCGACGAGCCGATCCCCGATGTTCCCGGGGTGCCGACCGAGCTGGTGGATGTGCTGCGGATGGGCATGGCCAATGATCCGTTGGCCCGCCCGACCGCGGGGCGGCTGCGGGATCTCCTCCGGGAGCTGCCGCTGCAGTCGCCGCCTCCCCGGGTGATTCGGGCGTCGGCGCCGGTGCCGCCTCCCCGTCGGGTCCAGCCACCCGTGGTCTGAGGCGGTCGTGGGTGAACCTGGAGTCGCGGCCAGGCGGCGTCCGGCGGCGTCGCCCGGTCGGCGCGCGATCACGCCAGTGGCCCCGGAGGGAGTGCTCCGGGGCCACTGCCTGACGCGGGCACGCCAGGTGACCGGGGGAGGGTCAGCGTCGCTGGCTAATGGCGGCGGCGCCACCGTCACAGCCCGCGAAGGCGTTGCCGAGGACCGCGATCGCGTTGCCGCAGATGTTGACCGGCAGCTGGATCGGCGCGTACACCTGGGTGCCGCTGAGCGCGCCCTGGTTGCCGACGCTGATCAGGCGTAGATCGTCCGCGGCATGCCCGCCGCCTCGGCGCCCTTCCGGCTGGCCGTAGGCCTGCCGGTCGGCTTCACTGGACTCGTAGTAGTAACGGGGCTTCTTCTTGTGCTTCTTGTCCCGTTTCGGGGGGCGCTGGTCCCGTTCCCGTTCCGCCACCGCCCCGCCGTCACACCCGGCGGCAGCGGTGCCGAGGACACTGATGGCGTTGCCGCAGATGTTGACCGGCAGCTGGATCGGCGCGTACGCCTGTAGGCCGCTGGCCACCCCGTCGTTACCCGCGCTGATCATGGTGGGAGCGGATTCGCGGTAGTGGGAGTAGCTCCACTCCTTGTCGATCGCGGCTGCCCCGCCTTCGCACCCGGCGAGCGCGCTCCCCGCCACCGCGATGGCGTTACCGCACAGATTGAGCGGGGCCTGGATCGGCAGGTACGCCTGAACGCCGGAGGCGGTGCCACTGTTGCCGGTGCTGATCATGGCCGGCTCGGCCTGGGCAGCCCCGCCCGTCACCAGTAGCGCCCCCGCTGCTAGCGCCCCTACGTTCACCGAGTGTCGTAGCCAACTGTTCATGTGTCGTCGAACCCTTTCGACCGGGGATGGTCTACGGGCGTCCTAACGACGACACGCGGTGCGGAGGTGTAGTTTTGTTAAAAACCCGACACTAGGCAAGAGGCCGGACAAAGCGTGAAAGTTGCTCTATCTGGGGATGGCGGAGGCTCAGACCCGTGCCCGCCGGGCCAGCCGTTCCGGATCCAGAATGATCACGCTCTTGCCATCCAGCCGCAGCCAGCCCCGGGAGGCGAAGTCGGCCAGCGCCTTGTTCACCGTCTCCCGAGACGCCCCCACCAGCTGGGCCAGCTCCTCCTGGGTCAGGTCGTGCGTCACCCGGAGTACGCCACCGTCGCGCGAGCCGAACCGACCGGCCAGCTGGAGCAGGTTCTTCGCCACCCGCCCCGGCACGTCCGTGAAGATCAGGTCGGCCTTCTCGTCGTTGGTGCGGCGCAGCCGCCGAGCGATCACCCGCAGCAGCTGCTCAGCGATCTCCGGCCGGTTGGCCAGCCACGGGCGCAGTGCCTGCTTCCGCAGCTTCGCCAGCTTGGTGTCCACCACCGCCGTGGCGGTAGCGGTCCGCGGGCCCGGGTCGAACAACGACAGCTCGCCCACCATGTCCGACGGCCCCATCACCGCGATCAGGTTCTGCCGTCCGTCCGCAGCGCGGCGCCCCAGCTTCAGCTTGCCGGAGAGCACGATGTAGAGACTGTCCCCCGGCTCGCCTTCACTGAAGACCACCTCGCCCTTGCGGAACTCGACCGTCTCCATTTCTTTGGCGAGCGCCTCTGCGGCTTCTGGATCTACCCCCTGGAAGATCCCGCTGCGAGCCAGTACCTCGTCCATCGCCCACCTCCAGTCGCGCGCCCCCGCGCCCGCACAAGTCTAGGCGCTGATCACCGCCTCTGGACACCTGCCCCGGGCTTCTATGCTGCTCAGGCGGTACGTATGGGCCGAAAGACCAGCCGGTTGACGGGTGTGACTCGGCCGTTGGCCCAGCTAGCCTCCCGAGCGGTCCTATTGACAGCCACTGACCTGGGGGAGTGACGATGTTCGCCGGTTCCACCCAGCCTAACCCGTCTGGGGCCACCACTCCGCGGCAATCGCGTCGCCAGACGCTGCTTCTGCTCGCGACGGTGGTGGCGCTGGTGGCGGCCCTGCTCGGGATTGTCGTGGTGACGAACATGATGAACCGGGCCGCGGAGCAGACCGAGGCGGTGCCCGGGCAGTGGGTGACGCCGGCGCCTACTCCGACGACCACCCAGGCGGTGCCGGAGGCGACGGATCCTCCCTCGATCACCCTGTCGGCGACCGGGGACATCATCCTGGGCGACGTCGGTGCGCTGCCGCCGCGGGACGGGAAAGGGTTCTTCGACGACGTCCGGGAGGCGCTCGCGGCTGACCTGGTGATGGGCAATCTGGAGCAGCCGCTGACCGACGACACCGGGTACGACAAGTGCGCTCCGGACTCCGAGGCCTGCCATGCCTTCCGAGCCCCGCCGCACTACGCCGCCCACCTGGCGGAGGCGGGGTTCGACGTGCTTAACATCGCCAACAACCACGGCAACGACTACGGCCCGGAGGGGCGGGCGAACACCGTGGCGGCCCTGGCCGAGCACGGCCTGGCCTACACCGGGGAGCGGGACCAGATCACGGTGATGGACGTGGCCGGAGTGTCGGTGGCGGTGGTGGGGTTCAGCCCGTACGAGTGGACCAACGATCTGAACGACCACGCCCAGGCAGCCGACCTGGTGGGCCGGGCCGCGCAGCAGGCCGACCTGGTGGTGGTGCAGGTGCACATGGGGGCGGAGGGGGCCAATGAGACCCGGGTCCGTCCCGGGCCGGAGGAGTTCTACGGCGAGCAGCGGGGCGACCCGATGGCGTTTACCCGGGCGGTGATCGACGCCGGAGCCGACCTGGTGGTGGGGCACGGGCCGCACGTACTGCGGGGACTGGAGTTCTACCGGGGGCGGCTGATCGCCTACAGCCTGGGCAACTTCGCCGGGGGTGGGGGCACCCTCAGCGCCGCCGGAAACCTCGGGTTGGGCGGCATCCTGAAGGTCACGCTCACCGCCGGCGGAGAGTTCGTCTCCGGCCAGTTCATCTCCACCCACATGTACGACCGCGGGCTGCCCACGGTCGACTCCCAGCAGCGGAGTCTGGAGCTGGTGCAGGAGGTGACCCGGAAGGACTTTCCGGAGACCGGGGCGCGGTTGGGCTCGGATGGTGAGATCAGGCTGCCGTCGGTGGGGTGACGTACCCTGGCCGTCGTGGCCACCTCTGTACCCGCTGCCCAACCCGCCCGGGCGGAGTCGCCGCTGGCTCGGAAGCGTCGGGCCCGCCGGATGGCGCGTGAGCTGGCAGTGATCCACCCGGATGCGCACTGCGAGCTGAACTACTCCAACCCGCTCGAGCTCACGGTGGCGACCATCCTGTCCGCGCAGACCACCGACGTGCGGGTCAACGAGGTGACCCCGAAGCTGTTCGCGCGGTATCGGTCCGCCGCCGACTACGCCGCCGCGGACCGGGCGGAGCTGGAGGAGCTGCTGCGCCCCACCGGGTTCTTCCGCAACAAGGCGGACGCGTTGATCAGGCTGGGGCAGGCGCTGATCGAGCGGTACGACGGTGAGGTGCCGGATCGGCTGGAGGAGCTGCTCACGCTGCCGTGGGTCGGGCGCAAGACCGCCAACGTGATCCTCGGCAACGCGTTCGGGGTGCCGGGCATCACCGTCGACACCCACTTTGCCCGGCTGGTGCGGCGGTGGCAGTGGACGGAGGAGACCGACCCAGTCAAGATCGAGTTCGCGGTAGCGGAGCTGATCGAGCGATCCGAGTGGACCATGCTGTCCCACCGAGTGATCTTCCACGGGCGACGGGTCTGCCATGCCCGCAAACCCGCCTGCGGCGCGTGCCCCTTGGCGCGGTGGTGCCCGGCCTACGGCACCGGCCCCACCGACCGCGCCACCGCGGTCACCCTGCTGAAGGGGCCCCGGGTCGCGGAGCTCGCCGCGCTCACGGAGGGGACATGATCGACCAGCCGCGGGCTGGTGAGCGCGCTTTGCGTTGGCGGCTGCCGCGCCGCATGCTGGCGGCGCTGGCGGTCACCGCGGCGCTGCTCGCCGTGGGCTGCACCAGCCAGGACGATCCCGCCCCCGAGGTTCCCCCGCTCGACTCCCCGCTGGCTGACTGCGCCGAGCTCACCATCCCACCGGCGCAGGCCCCGGAGGCGCCCCCGGCGGCGACCGGCGACCCCCGACCGCTGCCGGAACTGACCTTGACCTGCCTGACCGGCGGGGAGCCGTTCCACCTGGCCGAGCTGCGGGGGCCGGCGGTGGTCAACGTGTGGGCGACCTGGTGCCGGCCCTGCCTCACCGAGCTGCCGGTGATGCAGCGATACGCCGACCAGTACGCCGGCCAGGTGCACGTGGTCGGCGTGGCTACCCGCTCCGATCCGGCGGCCGCGGTGGAGTTGGCGCGCGAACTTGAGCTCCGGTTCCCGTCGCTGCACGACTACCATGAGGAACTGTTCGGCAAGCTCGGACTGTTTGCGATGCCCAGCACCCTGCTGATCGACCACACCGGTCAGCTCCGGTACGTCTACCAGCAGGTGCCCTTCCAAGACGAGCACGAGCTGGCTGAGCTGGTCGAGCAGCACCTGGGGGTGGCGAGCGGGCGTGTCGAGGGCTGAGGTGGACGGGGCGCGGCTGGCGGAGGCCGGGGCGCGGAGGCGACTACCGGACTGGTGGGAACCGCTACGTAGTCGGGCCGCCACCGCGGTCACTTCCGACTTCACCCGATGGCCCACCCCGACCGGCCGTGGCCGTCGCAGCGCGGTCCTGATCCTGCTGGGGGAGCAGGACGGAAGGCCGGACGTACTGGTGGTGGAGCGCGCCGCCAATCTGCGCACCCACGCCGGACAGGTCGCCTTCCCGGGTGGGGCGGAGGAGCCGGAGGATTCCGGGCCGGCCGCCACCGCGTTGCGGGAGGCCAACGAGGAGGCGGGGGTCGACCCGGACAGTGTCACGGTGGTCGCCCAACTGCCCCAGTTGTTCATCCCGGTGAGCGAGTTCGTGGTCACCCCGGTGCTGGCGTGGTGGCACGCGCCCCACCCGGTGTACGCCCGGGACCGGGCCGAGGTGGCCCGGGTGGCCCGACTTCCGATCGCGGCCTTGGCCGACCCGGTCAACCGGATGCGGGTCCGCCACCCCAGCGGCTACGTGGGGCCGGCGTTCCAGGTGGACGGGTTGTTGGTGTGGGGGTTCACCGCGGGGGTGCTGGCCACTCTGCTGGAACTCGCCGGGTGGGCCCGTCCCTGGCCGACGGACCGGATCGTCGACCTGCCCCACGACCACGTCCGGCCCGTACCCTGAACAGATGTCCGTGGTGGACCTGCTCCTCATCGCGCTGCTGCTGTTGTTCGCGTTCAGCGGATATCGGCAGGGCTTCGTGGTGGGGGCGCTGTCATTTCTCGGTTTCTTCGGCGGCGCGCTGCTGGGGCTGCAGATCGGCCCGCTGCTGGTCCGACAGATGCATACCGACGCCCAGCGGGTGGTGGTGGCGCTGGTGTCGGTGTTTGGCCTGGCGGTGATCGGGCAAGCCTTGGCCGGTTGGTTGGGGTCCCGATTGCGACGCACCATCCGGAGTCGTTCCGGGCAGCGGATCGACGACATCGGCGGCGCGCTGGTGTCCCTGGTGGCGGTAGCGCTGGTGGCCTGGTTGGTGGCGGTTCCGCTCGCCTCTTCCTCCCTGCCGTGGCTGAACAAAGCGGTCCGGGACTCGGTGCTGTTGACGCAGATCGACCGGTGGATGCCGGAGCCGGCGCGGCAGTTGTCGCAAGCGCTGCGGGACACCATCGACACCCGGGGCTTCCCGGACGTGTTCGGTGGACTGACCCCCACCCGGGTGCCCGAGGTGGACCCACCGGATGCGGCGCTGGCGGTCCACCCGGTGGTGGGGGAGGTCGCCGGGTCGGTGGTAAAAGTGCTGGGCAACGCTCCCAGTTGTGGCCGGCGGATTGAAGGCTCCGGCTTCGTGTACGCCACCGACTACGTGATGACCAACGCTCACGTGGTGGCGGGCACGGACGTGGTGGTGGTGGAGCTGAAGGGCAGCCGGTACGAGGCGACCGTGGTGGTCTACGACCCGGCCCTGGACCTGGCCGTGCTGTACGTACCCGGTCTGCCGGCCTCCCCGCTGCCGTTCGCCACTACCCGGGCGTCGACCGGCGACGACGCGATCGTGCTGGGGTTCCCCATGGACGGTCCGTTCGACGCCCAGTCTGCTCGGGTGCGGGACCGTCGGACCATCCGGGG
>Ga0079224_100007792_pt1 | contig 14422 bp, 11 predicted proteins | sample Stecom2015_FD_80414 | JGI IMG/M metagenome (GOLD analysis project Ga0079224, IMG submission 80414) | Agricultural soil microbial communities from Utah to study Nitrogen management - Steer compost 2015 | ecosystem: Environmental > Terrestrial > Soil > Agricultural land | place: USA: Utah...
CTGCAGCTGGTGTTATCAACATAGCTGCCATGAGTACCACACCAACAGCCGTGATTCCCGTCACCACAGCCAACACGGTTAAAGTAGTTAATAACAGCTCTAACTTCCCTACTGGCAGTCCCAAAGCCACAGCATAAGGCTTATCAAAAGACACCAAAGTGAACTCTTTAAAAAAGCTGATAATGGTTGCAATCAAAACAACTGCAATGATCGCAAAAGCTATTAAATCATTCCCCACTAAAGCAGCCGCCTTACCAAAAATAAAGCTATCCAAACCACTCTGTGATGAATTGCCCGAATGCTGAATGTAGGTAAGTAAAACAATTCCAAAACCAAAGGAAACCGTTAGTACGATAGCGATGGCGGCATCTTTCTTAATTTTAGTGTGCTTAATTATCCAGTCTATCACTAGTAGGGACAACCATCCGGAGATAAAAGCTCCACAAATTAACACAACAATGTTTTTTGTCCCGAAGATTAAAAAAGCCGCACAAATCCCTGGTAAAACACCATGAGATACCGCATCCCCCACCAAAGCCTTTTTTCGGAGTACTATAAAAACCCCTACCATGGCTGAACTAGCTGCTAAAAGCATGGATCCAAATACTACAAAACGAATATTGGCATCTGTAAAGGAAAAGAATTCAATAAGATTTTCCATGATTATTTCTCTTTAGGAAACTCCGTATTTGCAATTATATTTCTAACGTTTGAAAGTAAAGTCAATTTCCCGCCATAAGCCTTTTGGATGTTCTCTTCCGTATAAACTTCGCTCATAGGCCCTGATGCGACTAAATGGACATTTAACAGGATCATCCAATCAAAGTAATTTTGAACAGATTGTAGATCGTGGTGGACTACCAACAGCGTTTTATTTTCGGAAGCCATTTTTCGTAGTAACTGAATAATAGCTTCTTCAGTGGCAGCATCTACACCGGCAAAAGGTTCATCAAGCAGATAAAAATCAGCTTCCTGAGCTAAAGCCCTAGCTATAAATACACGTTGCTGCTGTCCACCTGAAAGTTGTGAAATCTGCCGAGATGAAAAAGCTTCCATTCCTACCTTTTCCAAACATTCCATTACAACTTCTTTATCCTTCTTTCTTGGTTTTTTAAATAAGCCTAACTTTCCATAACGCCCCATCATTACGACATCAAATACAGAAGCTGGAAAATCCCAGTCCACCGATTCACGTTGAGGGACGTAACTAACCCTTGATCGTACCTTATCCAATTCCTCACCAAATACCCTTACCCTTCCTCCTGATACAGGAATAATATTCATAATAGACTTCAACAGCGTCGATTTACCGGCCCCATTAGGTCCAACCACACCTACAATTTTACCTTGTGGAATTTTCAGATCTACACTCCAAAGCACAGGCTTATGGGTATAACTTACCGTTAAGTGGTTTACTTCAAGAGCAGGAATACTAGTATCTTTTATATATGATTGTTCCATTTTCTATTTTAATGCTTTAGTGATGGCATTGACATTATAGGTCATCATTCCTATATAAGTTCCTTCAGGAGTATCTTCTGCACCCAATGCATCAGTATATAATAAGCCTCCAATAACCACCTTCTTTTTCTTATTTTCTGCTCCCTCAATAACAGCACGTAACGCTTTATCCGAAACGGATGTTTCAACAAAGACGGCTTTAATATCTCTATCCACAATTATATTCACGAGATCTGAAACATCCCTTAACCCAAACTCTGCCTGGGTAGAAATCCCTTGCAACCCCATGACTTCAATACCATAGGCTCTTCCGAAATAGCTAAAAGCGTCATGAGCGGTGATAAGAAGACGTTTATTTTCAGGAATGCTGAGTATTTGTTCACTTATATAGGCATCCAAAGAATCTAGCTTTTCGATGTATGACTGGGCGTTCAATCTAAAGTAATCTGCCGCGTCTGGATTCTGTTCAATTAAAACATCTCGGGCAATTATTACCACATCTTTCCATATACTTACATCAAACCAAATGTGTGGATCCGGAAAGTTGCCGCCCTCGACTGGCTGATGTACCAAATGTAGCGGAAGTCGATTTCCCAACGCGGTAACCGATTTTGTACGCCCTAACTTCTCTAAAACCTCTCCCATCTTCCCTTCAAGGTGCAATCCTTGATAAAAAATAAAATCTGCGTCAATAAAATTTCTTAAATCCCCTAAACTTGCTTTGTACAAATGCGGATCCACCCCCGGCCCCATAATAGATACTACCTCTGCCGAATCTTTTACAATGTTTTTTATAGCATCAGTAAGCAGAGTAGTAGTAGCCACAATATAAGGCTTGGACGACTGTCTTGGCGGTGGCGCTTTACAAGAGCCCAAAAAGCAACAACAGAGCAGAAAAACAGGAAGTCGATTTATTAACATTCACAATAGTTTAGTATACAAAAGTAATTAAATTAGACTAACCTAACAATATCTTAATGTTAAAATTTGTTATTTAATACAAGATACTTTACAATTGTGCAACAACTAATAGGCTGAATTACTTACTTTACATTCACTAACCTTTTCTACGACATGCCCACGGCTAAACACTCATTTTTGGATTAAGAAAAGGCGGATCAGGACTTATCTCAACTAAACCTCTCCTAAATAAGAATGCAAAACATGATCATAAATACTTTTGGCATGGGCGGTAGTATCGTACATCTCATCATCTACTACATTCCCTGACGCAGCAACTACGCCTAAATAAGTAAAATCGACAGTACAGGTCGTCATCGTATCTACAAATACTTTACGATTTTCTGGCTTCACAGAAACTATTACACGGCCCTGCCCTTCGCCAAATAAGAATGCATCTTTCCGGATTTCACTGTCACTTTCAATTGCGAATCCAAAATTATTAGGCATAGCAGATTCTAACAAAGCAATGTATAGTCCTCCACCAGAAACATCGTGAGCGGAAACAATTAACTTCTTATTGATTAAATACTTTACTGCCTGATGCATATCTAACTCCTTATCGATGTCAAAATAGGGTGCTGGAGATGCGTCTATTTTGTGATAAGATGTTAAATATTGAGAGGAAGAAATATCGTTTACCGATTCACCTATCAAATAAATAAAGTCATCTTTGGCCTTAAAGTCAAGTGTCATCAAGGTAGTTACATCTTCTAATAAGCCTAACATTCCAATTGTGGGGGTGGGAAATACGGCCTTCCCCTCAGAAGATTGGTTATAAAAGCTTACATTTCCACTAGTAACCGGGGTATTAAATTTTAAACAGGCTTCACTCATCCCCTTTATTGTTTCTACAAATTGCCAATACACTTCAGGCTGATAAGGATTGCCCAAATTAAGACAATTGGTGATGGCCAAAGGCTCTCCGCCAGCACATACAACATTCCTAGCTGCTTTCACAACCGCTATGGCTGCTCCGTTTCGGGGATCTGCTTTTACATATCTCGCATTACAATCAACAGTCAGCGCTATCGCTTTTTCTGTACCTTCTATTGATACTATTGCTGCGTCAGACGGTTTATTAGCTGTTAAATTCACTCCCCCAGCATCCGTGTTATACTGGTCAATAATCCATTGCTTAGAAGCAATATTTGGATGAGCAATTAAATGTTGAGCAACATCCCTCAAATCAGGAGGCATTTCTACGTCAGAAATTTCAAATTTCTTATACTCTTCAAAATAAGCGGGTTCTTTATAGTCGCGGTAATAAAATGGCGCTCCCCCTCCTAAAACTAGGTCATAGGCAGGAACATTTGCTACCAGTTCATTATTAAAATAATACTTAAGCTTACCTGTATTGGTTACCTCCCCTATGTGATTACAATTAATATCCCATTTTTCAAAAACAGCTTCAACTTGTGATTCACTTCCTTTTTTTACTACGATCAACAGTCGCTCTTGGGATTCTGAAAGTAGTATCTCAAACGGTTGCATATCCTCTTCGCGAAGAGGCACCTTATTCAAATTAATGCTCATACCGTGCTCTCCTTTAGTAGACATTTCAGAGCTAGAGCAAATAATTCCTGCCGCACCCATATCTTGCATTCCGATCACTGCTCCTTTTTTAATGACCTCTAATTAGGCCTTCATTAAAGCTTTTCCTAGCAGAGGATTACCTTTTGGAACTACGGAGAAATCGTTAACCGATTCTTCAGAAATTTCTTTTGAGGCAGAAGCAGCCCCATGAATACCATCTCTCCCTGTACTTGCTCCTACTATATAAATAGGATTTCCCACGCCATATGAGGTCGCAAGGGCTGTCTCCCCTTCTCTCACAATCCCTACAGACATTGCATTTACTAGTGGATTCGATTGATAGCAGTCGTCAAAAAACACTTCTCCACCAACTGTTGCAGCACCAAAATTATTACCGTAGTCGGCGATGCCTTTCACCACTCCCTTTACTAGCCCTTTAGTATAATCATCTTCGATATTTCCAAAATGCAAAGATTTTAACTGAGCTATGGGACGTGCCCCCATCGTGAAAATATCTCTATTGACACCTCCTACTCCGGTTGCAGCCCCGTCGTAAGGCGCTATAGCGGAAGGATGATTATGAGATTCTATTTTAAAAACACAGCCCAATCCATCTCCTATATTGACTAAACCGGCATTTTCCTCACCAGCTTTTATCAACATACGCGACCCCTCTTTAGGCAATGTTTTTAGCCAAACAATAGAGTTTTTATAAGAACAATGCTCACTCCACATTACTGAAAAGAGAGAAAGTTCAGTAAAATTAGGAGTTCTACCTAAAATCTTCTCGATTCGCTCAAACTCCTCAGACAACAGTCCTAGCTCTTGCGCCACTTTCAGGTTAACGATGATCTGGTCTTCCAAAACGTTGAATTAACAAATAAACTTATGATTAAATCTACGAAGATTAAATGGCTTTAAACCTTTAAACCTAAATTTAGTAATCGATTAAACTGAATACTAAATTAATAGCACAAAATAAACTTAAAATAAAACGAAATATAGATTAACACTTCAATATTTATAATAAACCTATATTAAACACACTGAATTAAAGGATTTATATCAAAAAACTCGATAAATCACCTATTTTTTCTATCGTTTTCTTAAAATCACAAAAAATATTATAATATATTGTATTTTTTTATTCATTTTTGTGTATTCTTTATCTAACACAAAATAGCATGGCTAATTTAAGATTTGACGCAGTAGAGGCTGCGATTTCCAGACAAACAAAGGTAGTTCCTCCTTTAAAAGACAAACCTTCTAACATCTTTCAACAAAATGTTTTTGAGATAAAGAAAATGAAGGAATATTTGCCAAAAAATGCTTACGAAAGGTTATTAAGTACAATTGAAACGGGAGAATCAATTGATATTGACTTAGCTGAGCATATATCGCAGGCTATAAAGACTTGGGCAATTTCTAATGGCGCCACCCATTACACCCATTGGTTTCAACCTTTGACCGGGACAACCGCTGAAAAACATGATGCCTTTTTTGAACCCGGAAACGACGGAAATGCTATTGAGAAATTTACGGCTGAAGTCTTGATTCAACAAGAACCAGATGCTTCTAGCTTCCCACATGGAGGAATTAGAAACACATTTGAAGCGCGCGGCTATACAGGCTGGGACCCTTCGTCACCAGCTTTCATTTTTGAAACTGCAGCTGGAAAGACTTTATGTATTCCTACAGTATTCTTATCCTATACAGGAGAAGCACTAGACTATAAAGCACCACTTTTAAAATCGTTAAACGTATTAGATAAAGCCGCGGTAGACGTGTGCCAATACTTTAGTCGCAATATAGACCGCGTTACTCCTTCTTTAGGAATTGAGCAGGAGTACTTTCTGGTAGACTTAGCCTTATTTAACGCTCGTCCAGACTTACAACTTACAGGCCGCGCGCTTTTCGGACACATGTCTGCAAAGGGACAACAGCTTGATGACCATTACTTTGGAGCAATACCCGAGCGTGTTTTAGCGTTCATGGCCGACCTAGAGAATGAATCTTTAAAACTAGGTATCCCTTTAAAAACCCGACATAACGAAGTTGCGCCTTCACAGTTTGAGTGCGCACCCATGTTTGAAGAAATGAATTTAGCGATTGATCATAACCAATTGCTATTGAATGTCATGGAGCTCGTTGCTTTAAGACATAACTTTAAAGTCTTAATTCATGAGAAACCCTATGCAAATATTAATGGTTCAGGAAAGCATAACAACTGGTCTTTAATTACTAATACAGGTATCAATTTATTATCGCCTGGAAAAACCCCTAAGACTAATTTAATGTTTCTGACATTCTTCGTGAACACCATTAAAGCAGTTTATGAGCATTCGGATTTACTAAGAGCGTCCATCGCCACCGCGGGTAACGACCACAGATTGGGTGCGAATGAAGCGCCACCAGCCATCATTTCAATCTTTTTGGGAAGTCAGCTAAACGCTACCCTTGACGAAATTGAAACGCCGAGGATTGCAAAGATTGTAAAAGCTGAAAGTTTATTATGGCATGGTATTCCCAAGATACCGCAAATAAACTTAGACAATACAGATCGAAACAGAACATCGCCTTTTGCATTCACTGGAAATAAATTCGAATTCCGTGCAGTAGGTTCATCTACGAATTGCGCTAGTCCGATGACCGTTTTAAATTCCATTATTGCCGATCAGTTAATCAAATTCAAAGTAGAAGTAGATAAAGAAATTGCTAAAGGCGCTAAAAAGGATTTAGCTATCTTAAACATCATCCGCAAGTACTTAAAAGAATCGAGAGCAATACGTTTTGAGGGAAATGGCTATAGCAAAGAATGGGAGGAAGAAGCGAAAAAACGTGGTTTATCAAATATAAAAACTACACCTAAGGCTTTAGATGCTTATGTAAGTGAAAAATCTCTCAACCTATTTGAATCTTTGGGTGTACTATCCCGTCGTGAATCTATAGCGCGTCATGAGATTCTTGCTGAAAGTTATTTCAAAAAGATACAAATTGAAGCTCGTGTCATTGGTGAGATCGTTAATAGCATGATCGCTCCGGCTGCCATTACCTATTTAAATGAGGTAATAGAAAATGTTAAGGGATTAAAAGAGCTTGGATTTGATAAGGCAACTTACAGTTCACAATATAATATTATAGAACGAATTACACTTCATGTGAACTCAATTTTAGAAGTTTCGGAAGCGATGCGCCAAGAACGTAAGGAAGCGAATTTGATAGAAGATTTCAGAAAAAAAGCCATTGCCTATGACGAGAACGTAAAATCTCACTTTGATAAAATCCGATATCACATTAACAAACTGGAGCAAATTGTGGATGATAAAAAATGGCCACTACCAAAACTTAGGGAATTGTTATTTGTGAAATAAATAGAGATTTAATTATCTCAAATCAAATCCCTATTTTTGCAGATATGTCAGATTTAAAATATAATCAGCGTGGGGTATCTGCAGGGAAAGAGGATGTTCATAACGCTATCAAAAATATCGATAAGGGTCTTTATCCACAGGCATTCTGTAAAATAATCCCTGATATCTTAGGTGGTGATGATCGCTACTGCAATATCATGCATGCTGATGGCGCTGGTACAAAGTCTTCTCTTGCTTATACATATTGGAAAGCAACAGGCGACAGCTCAGTATGGCGTGGTATTGCACAAGATGCGATCATCATGAACTTAGATGATTTGCTTTGTGTTGGCGCTACGGATAAGATTTTACTGTCTTCCACCATTGGTAGAAATAAAAACCTTATTCCAGGAGAAGTAATTGCTGAAATCATTAATGGTACAGAAGATATCCTTGCTGAATTGCGTGAATTAGGCATTGGTGTATATTCTACTGGTGGCGAAACTGCAGATGTTGGCGATTTGGTTCGTACCATAATTGTGGACTCTACGGTTACTTGCCGGATGAAGAGAGAAGATGTGATTTCCAATCATACCATTCAAGAAGGTGATGTTATCATCGGACTTGCCTCTTTTGGAAAAGCTACTTATGAAAAGGAATACAATGGAGGCATGGGCTCAAATGGACTAACTTCCGCAAGGCATGATGTATTTCATAAGCTGATCGCTGAAAAATATCCTGAAAGCTTTGACCCTTCCGTCCCGGAAGAATTAGTTTTTGCTGGAAGTAAAGCATTAACTGATAAAATAGAAATTGGAGAAGGTGAATATATCGATGCTGGTAAATTAGTTTTATCACCTACTCGTACTTATGCTCCTGTTATCAAAGAAATATTAGATAAGCATCGTAGCCAGATCCATGGTATGGTTCATTGCAGTGGTGGGGCACAAACGAAAGTGCTTCATTTCATTGAAAATTTACATGTTATAAAAGATAACTTATTCCCTCTCCCTCCGCTTTTCAAACTTATTCAGGAAGAGTCAAACACTTCTTGGGAAGAAATGTATAAAGTATTTAATATGGGCCACCGTATGGAATTATATGTTCCTGAGGAGTTGGCAGAAAGTATCATTAACATCTCTGAAAGCTTTGGTATTGCCGCACAGAAAGTAGGTTATGTTGAATCAGCTAGTGAAAAAAAGGTAACTATTAAGTCGGAATTCGGTACCTTCACTTATTAAGTTATCGATGAGAACCATTGGTTGGAAAGAAAATATTGACTTTATAGATTTTGAAATCTATGATGTTCCCGCAAAAATCGATACCGGTGCAAAAACTTCTGTGTTGCATTGCGAGAACATTGAATTGTTGAAGAAGGGTCGAAAGCAGTTTGTTAAATTTACTCCTCTTAACAACGAGCTTTCTAAAGGAAAATCCTTTACTTTGCCTTTCCATAAAGAACGAAGAATTAAGAACTCTTTCGGTCTAGAAGAAAATAGATTTATAGTGCGTACAACAGTGCGTTTATTTAATGAACTATTTGACATAGAAATCTCTTTAAGAGATCGCTCTAATATGGAGTTCCCGATGCTTTTAGGTAGAAGTTTCATCAGAAAGAAATTCTTGGTAGATGTGAACCGAGCTAATTTATCCAGCAAAGCTCATCAACATACTAAAACTCTAAATGCAACAAAAGCTTAAGTTAAGGCTTATATACTATATTATAACACACAATAAATACCCGATCAGTGAAAATAGCCATATTATCCACGAATAAAAATCTTTATTCGACACGCAAATTAATGGAGGCCGCACAAGAACGTGGTCATGAATGTGTTGTTCTTGATCATCGTAAATGTTATGTTGGAATTCAACAAGGAAAACCCAGCATTCATTATAATGGTCAAGATGTTTCCGATATTGATGCAATTATTCCACGAATCGGTGCTTCCGTGACGTTTTATGGAACTGCTATAGTGCGTCAATTTGAAGTGATGGGTGTAATTTCAGCAAATCATAGCCAGGCTATTATGCGCTCCCGAGACAAGTTGCGATGCATGCAAATTTTATCTGGAGCTGGAATAGGACTTCCGATTACAGGCTTTGCTAGAAGCACTCATGATGTTGATGATCTAATTAAGATGGTGGGTGGCGCACCTTTAGTTATTAAATTATTAGAGGGTACTCAAGGAATTGGAGTGGTTTTAGCGGAAACTAAAAAGGCTGCAAGTTCGGTAATTGAGGCATTTTATGGATTGGGAAATAACATCCTCATCCAAGAATATATAAAAGAATCGCGGGGCACCGACATCCGCGTATTTATAATTGATGGCAAGGTTGTTGGAGCGATGAAGCGTACTGCTAAAGATGGTGAATTTCGTTCAAATTTGCATCGGGGAGGATCCGCAACCTTAATTAAACTTTCTAAAGCGGAACGGGAAACTGCGTTGAGCGCCGCTAAAGAATTAGGATTAACGGTATGTGGAGTGGATATGCTGCCCTCAGACCGCGGACCCTTGGTCTTAGAGGTAAATTCTTCTCCTGGTTTAGAAGGAATTGAGAAAGCCACTGAAAAAGACATCGCTTCTAAGGTTATCGAATTTTTAGAGAAGCAATATGCCGCAAAAGTGTCAAGCGTCGGAAAAGAGCGTAAAACTAGGGTCGGTAGGAAATTGTAAAACATTGCTTAATTATCAAAATACAGGAGTAAATTGGATTATTTAGAAACATTAAACCCATCACAACGTAGCGCGGTAGAGCAAATAAAAGGCCCTGTTATGATTGTTGCGGGTGCGGGCTCTGGAAAAACCCGTGTAATTACTTATCGTGTAGCACATCTTATTCGTTCAGGAGTAGATCCTTTTAGCATATTGGTGCTTACTTTCACCAATAAGGCGGCGCGTGAGATGCGTGAACGTATTATGAGCGTGGTGGGAAACGAAGCTAAAAACATATGGATGGGAACCTTCCACTCTGTTTTTGCAAGAATTTTAAGAGTAGAGGCAGAACATATCGGCTATCCAAGCAATTTCACTATTTACGATAGCGATGACACCAAAAGCTTAATCCGTACGATCTTAAAGGAGATGCAGCTGGATGATAAACTATACAATGCTAATTTTGTCTACAATAGAATTTCCACGGCTAAAAACAACTTGATATCTCCTGCGGAATACCTTCAAAATAAAGGGATACAAGCGGAAGACAATTCGTCAGGGAGAGGACAATTGGGCCTAATTTATCAAACCTATGCACAAAGGTGCTATCGGGCCGGCGCAATGGATTTTGATGACTTATTGTTCAAAATGAATGTATTGGTTAAAGATCACCCTGCCATACTATATAAATATCAGAATAAATTTAAATACTTGATGCTTGATGAGTATCAAGACACAAACTTCTCGCAATACCTTATCGTAAAAAAACTAGCAGCTATACATGAGAACATCTGTGTGGTTGGAGACGATGCACAAAGTATTTATGCCTTCCGGGGAGCTGATATTCAAAACATTTTAAATTTTGAAAAGGATTATCCGGATTTAAATGTTTACAAATTAGAGCAAAACTACCGTTCTACACAAACCATCGTTAGCGCTGCTAATAGTGTAATTGCAAGAAACACGAATCAACTGGAAAAGGATGTGTTTTCTAAGAATGAACTGGGTGATAAAATCAAGGTTTTACGCGCCTTCAGTGATAATGAAGAAGGAAAGATTGTCGCCGAAAGTATCGTCGAGAATCGTTCTTTAAGTGGTCTTCCTTATAAAGCTTTTGCTATTCTCTATCGTACAAATGCTCAATCCAGATCTATGGAGGAGGCTTTGCGAAAGTTAAATGTTCCGTATAAAATATACGGAGGTACCTCTTTTTACCAGCGTAAAGAGATAAAAGATCTGATTGCTTACTTTAAGCTTACTTTTAATCCCAACGATGAAGAAGCCATAAAGAGGGTCATAAATTATCCGCGTCGTGGAATTGGTAACACTTCTATTGAGCGCGTGATGATTGCTGCCAATGAAAAGAATATTGCTTTATGGGATGTTATTAGTAACCCGTCAGCATATTTAGATAGTAGAACGGCTGGCGCCATTACTCCTTTTAGTATATTAATTCAGAGTTTTCAAGCAACAGCTCAAAATAATACTGCTTTTGATGCGGCCATGCACATTGCTCAACATTCTGGGATTTTAAAAGAACTTTATAATGATAAATCTGTTGAAGGTATAAGTCGTTACGAAAATATCCAAGAGTTATTAAACGGAATTAAAGAATTTAGTGAACGTGAGGATATTGAAGATCGGGGTCTGGATGTCTATATGCAAGATATTACCTTGCTAACCAATGAGGATAATGACAAAGACCCTAATGCAGATACGGTATCTTTAATGACGATTCATGCATCAAAAGGATTAGAGTTTCCGCAGGTTTATGTTGTTGGATTGGAAGAGAATCTCTTTCCTTCTCAGCGATCTTTAAGTTCAAGAAGTGATTTAGAAGAGGAAAGGCGGCTATTTTATGTTGCTATTACTCGTGCAGAAAAGAAATTATACTTATCTTACGCTACATCACGTTACAAATGGGGTTCTTTACATAATTGTGAGCCAAGCCGCTTCTTAGATGAATTAGATCCCCAATACCTTGATTTGGATTTTAATCCTAAACAGAGAGTTTCAACTTCCTTTTTAGATAAAGAAAAAGGAAATTCACAATCTCAGGATACATTTAGTAAACCTAAGCCTAGGATAATTCCCAAAACGACCACACTTTTACCAAAAGCTCACGTACCGACGGCAGGATTTACGCCCTCAAATACTAGCAATTTGCAAGTAGGAATGGATGTTGAACATGAACGTTTTGGATTTGGGAAAGTATTAACACTTGAAGGAAACAATCCAGACGTGAAAGCAACCATCTTCTTTAAAGATCTTGGTCAGAAGCAATTGCTTTTGAAATTTGCAAAACTAAGAATAGTAGAATAAAATATTTTATATGAATTTTGATTATAATAGTACACGTGGCAAACTCATTTTATCCGAATATGGACGAAATGTGCAAAACATGGTCGCTTATATTTGTACGCTCCCTACAAAAGAAGAGCGTAACCGCTACGCTCAGGTCGTCATCGACCTGATGGGCTTTCTAAATCCCCATTTAAGAGATGTAGCGGATTTTAAACATAAACTTTGGGATCATCTGCACATAATATCAGATTTCAAGATAGATGTAGACTCCCCTTATCCACTTCCTGTACCGGGAGCAATCCGTAGTAAACCTGAGATTCTAGCTTATCCTCAACACCGTATTCGCTATAAGCATTACGGAAAAACCGTTGAAAAGATGATTGCTAAGGCATTAGAATTGGAAGATGAAGCACAAAAGAAGCAAATGTCTCAGTCTATTGCCAACTTCATGAAGATGGCTTATGTGACTTGGAATAAAGATTCAGTTGCTGATGAGAAAATTCTTGATGATTTAAAAGAATTTTCAAATGGCGAGCTGACTGTCGACGATAGTGTTAATTTAGCAAAAGTAGATGTTAAAAGTCCTTCTACCGGAACACGTACGAAAGGAGGTTCCAATCAAAATCAGCACAAATCACGCGGCAGTGGCGGAAGATCTCAAAACAACGCCGGAGGCGCTAAAAAAAGAATGAATACCAAACGGTATTAGTACCGGTATACCTTATTCCTAAGGCTATAACTAATTAGTAACGTAAGAAGTTTTTAAAAAAGAATAGAAGCGATAATGAATGCATTTAAGATTAATGGTGGCAAAGCACTAAAAGGGGAAATTATCCCTCAGGGTGCAAAAAACGAAGCTTTACAAATCCTGTCAGCAGTTTTGTTAACGGCAGAAAAAATAACTATTAGCAATATTCCAAACATTAAAGACGTAAACCGTTTAATTGATTTATTGCAAGCCCTTGGTGTAAAAACTGAACGTATTAATGAAGATACCTATACTTTTGAAGCGAAAGATATAGACATTAATTATTTTGAAACTGACGAGTTTAAATCCCAAGGAAGCGGATTGAGAGGATCAATTATGATCGTAGGCCCTTTATTAGCACGCTTTGGCAAGGCCGCAATTCCTAAACCTGGAGGCGACAAAATAGGACGAAGACGTTTAGACACCCATTTTATTGGTTTGGAAAAGCTGGGTGCGCGCTTTGACTATAACCCAGATACTCATTTCTTTAATATTGATGCTAGTGAGCTAAAAGGTGCTTATATATTGATGGATGAGGCTTCTGTAACCGGGACGGCAAATATTGTGATGGCGGCATCTTTGGCAAAAGGGACTACCACCATTTATAACGCAGCCTGCGAACCTTATCTACAGCAATTATGTAAAATGCTCAATCGGATGGGGGCTAAAATATCAGGTATCGGTTCCAACTTATTGACCATTGAAGGAGTTGAGAGCTTAAGCGGAACTGAACATAGGATGCTTCCAGACATGATAGAGATTGGCTCTTTCATTGGATTAGCAGCGATGACCGGTTCTGAAATCACCATTAAAGACGTTCATTTCAAAGAACTGGGTATTATCCCTTCTATATTTTCTCGATTAGGAATAAAAATAGAACTGAGGGGAGATGATATTTATATTCCTGCGCAATCGGAATATGAAGTTGAAACCTTTATTGATGGATCTATCTTAACGGTCAGCGATGCGCCCTGGCCTGGATTTACGCCCGATTTAATAAGCATTATCTTAGTAACTGCCATCCAGGCAAAAGGAAATGTTCTTATACATCAAAAAATGTTTGAAAGTCGACTGTTTTTTGTAGATAAACTCATTGATATGGGAGCTCAGATTATCCTTAGTGATCCACATCGAGCTGTAGTTATTGGATTGAACCACACTGTAAATCTTCGCGGAATAGAAATGAGCTCTCCAGATATCCGCGCTGGCGTTGCCTTACTTATTGCAGCTTTATCTGCACAGGGTACCTCGGTAATTCATAATATTGAACAAATAGAAAGAGGCTATCAAAATATTGAAGGTCGTCTAAAAGCACTAGGCGCAGACATTCAAAGAATTGATGTTAATGAACCTATTTAAGTACAAGGTAACTGTACCACGCTTAAGTCATTAAATACAATGTTAAC
>Ga0079224_100007794_pt1 | contig 14421 bp, 11 predicted proteins | sample Stecom2015_FD_80414 | JGI IMG/M metagenome (GOLD analysis project Ga0079224, IMG submission 80414) | Agricultural soil microbial communities from Utah to study Nitrogen management - Steer compost 2015 | ecosystem: Environmental > Terrestrial > Soil > Agricultural land | place: USA: Utah...
AGGAAGCAAAATTAAGATGCTCAAATTCGAGACAAGCTCTGGACAAGTAGAAGTACACTACCGTCCCAATTCAGAGACAAGCAGTGGACAAGCATTGGTACCTATATATAAACATATACAAACATTAGAAAACAATAAAAACATTAATAAATTAGACCAGCCAACAAATGAAAAAGAAGTGATTGATTTTTTTAAAAAAGAAAAGTGGCCAATCAATGAAGCAAAAAAATTCTACAACCACTACCAAGGTATCGGATGGAAAGTCGGAGGAAAAACTAAAATTGTCAATTGGCAAGCCACAGCTCGTAATTGGATGCTCAAAGCTGAAGAATTAAAAAACAAAAATCAACAGTCTCATTTTAAAGACAACTTACATCTTCCCCCTTCGGGGGAATTAAAGGGGGCTGACAACCTCAAGACCACTAAAAACAAAAACTACAATGAACCTTTGTAAGTTTAATAATAACTACTTGCTCCACCCTTCAGATGGAGGGAGGTGGCCAAATGCCCTAGCATTTGGACGGAGGGTTTGAAATAAAAGAAATACTGTCATTCAGAGCATTACTGAAATGAAAATATATTTTCATTGAAAGTACATAGCGTTGCTAAATGAAGCAATCTCACCGTCACTTCGAGTGATTTTGAGAATCAAAATTGTATCGAGAAGCAAAACAAACATGAACACCCGACCACCACATATCATTTTTGAAAAAGGAGTAGAGTACCACCTCGGCACACTCCAGGGCGACACCATCCAATATGATTTCCAAAAAATCCTAATCTACCTAGACCATAAAGGAAAAATGTTGTTCGGCAAAAACTTCAAGATTTATGAAGAAGATGAGGTTGTGTTGTACAAGTTGTGTATCTATTTTATCCGTGATTTTGAAGCTTGTGAAAAACTAAATATCGACCCAAATAAAGGCATTCTGCTATCAGGTCCTGTAGGTTGTGGAAAAACCAGTTTAATGAAACTGTTAAGGCACATCGTTCCACACCAAAAATCTTACGAATTGATACCAGCAAGAAACATCACCTTTGCGTTTAATAACATTGGCTACAAAACCATTCAAGAATACGGAAACAGTAATTTCTATTGCTTTGATGATTTAGGCGTAGAAACAACCGGAAGACATTTCGGCAAAGACTGTAATGTCATGGGAGAAATTCTTTTATCACGTTATGATTTATTTCTTCAGCGAAAAATCAGAACCCACGCAACTACAAACCTAAACGCACAAGAATTGGAAGAAAGATACGGCAACCGTGTTCGTTCCAGAATGCGCCAACTCTTCAATTTGATTGCTTTTGACCAAATGAGTAAAGACAAAAGGATTTAAAAAATGTGTATTATAATAAACATTTAAGCTTATTTTTGCTATATTTGTGTATTATAATAAACAACAAAATGATTGATGCTGTTACAATTAAGGATGTCAAGTTGCAATTGGGAGAGCTTTGCAAGCAGAAAAGACAAAGTTACGAAATGTCTCAAGAAGATCTTGCAGAAGCATTGGATATCTCTCGATATACCATTCAAAAATTTGAGAATGGAAAAAACGCAACATTAGATACAGTGTTGAAAATTGCAAACCATTTCGATTTATTAAACAATTTATATCAAGCCTTAAAAGATATTGAAAAGTCTAACGATATAAACTCATTATACTAAAGATGGCTAAAAATAATATCATAGAAGTCATATTATTTGGCCAAGAAATAGGGAAATTAGGCTATGATGTAGATAAAAGGGCATCCTATTTCCAATACAACCCAGACTTTTTAGAATCCAATCAATACACCAATATTTTTCCCTACGTATTTAAGCGAATAAAACCAGTACAAGTATTTAATAAATTTGAAGGGGAAACCTTTAGAGGCTTGCCACCAATGATTGCCGATTCGTTACCAGATATGTTTGGTAACATCATCTTCAAGGAATGGTTTGAGGCCAAAAATAAAGAATTCAAAAAAATAACACCATTAGAGCAGTTAACCTATGTGTCTAATCGTGGTATGGGTGCTTTAGAATACCATCCAACGGCTGAAATACCAAAATCATCAACAATCAATATTGATGAAATTGTAGAGGTGTTAAATAAAGTGTTGGATTTAAAAAATGAAACGGCAGCAGAAGCATTGAACGATGCGGCACTGTTAAATATATTCAAAATAGGAACCTCTGCAGGAGGTGCGCGTCCTAAAATTTTAATCTCTGAACATAAAGATACGGGCAAAATTATTCCTGGAGATATTGAATATAGTGAAGACTATAACCACTATTTGGTCAAATTAAGTATGAATGAAGAATGGGGCTATAACAAAGAAAAGGTAGAATATGCATACTATCTAATGGCTCAAGAGGTAGGCATCCAAATGATGCCTTCAAAATTAATTGAAAATAAACACTTTGCAACCCTTCGTTACGATAGACAAAATGGTGAAAAACAACATGTACTCACAGCAACTGGGTTGACGGGTTGGGATTTCAAAAAACCAGATAATGCAAGTTATGAGAATGTATTCAAATTAGCGTTAGACCTTAAAGTGCCCTACAAGGATATTCAAGAATTGTTTAAACGGATGGTGTTTAATCTCGTTTTTGCAAACATAGACGATCACTTAAAGAACCATAGTTTTATATACAATAAGGAAACCGATACTTGGGGTTTGGCACCAGCCTATGATTTGACATATCCATTAAATATTAATTTCAATTACAATAATATTTCTAGAGCGCTGTCTATAAATAATAAAAGGGCAGATATTACTTTAGAAGATACCATGACCATTGCAGAGACCTATGCAGTTAAAAACCCTAAAGGAATTATCAAAGAAGTACAGGAAGCAATAAAAGGTTGGGATATTATCACCAAAGAATTGGAAATACCAGAAAAAGTAAGAAAGGGTATTGGTAAAGAATTTATAAAATATATATAGTAATGGCACGATTAAAACCTAAAGAGTCAGTAGTAAAAAGATTGTTTACCCTAGCTGGAAATCAATGTGCTTATCCCGGATGTAAAGAATATTTAGTCGATGAATTAGGTACTGTTATTGGGGAAATATGTCATATTGAAGCTGCTGAAGTAGGTGGAGAAAGATATAATGAAGATTCAAATGATGAATATCGTAGGAGTTTCGAAAATTTAATTTTAATGTGTAGTAACCACCACAAGAAAACTAACAATACCCAAAAATATACTACATCTCTATTAACCAAGTATAAATTGGACCATGAAAATCATTTTAGGAGTCAGCCATATGATGCTACAAATGAAGTGATAACTAAATCAATTCAAAATTTTATGGAACAGAAAAATAATAACACAGGATCAGGTGCCCAGTTTAATAATCAAGCGAAAACTCAAAAAATTAAAAATCAAATTGGCGTTCAGAATGTTTATAATAATGGTAATAAAAATGAATCTCCAAAAGTTGATGGGGCTAGACCTATAAATCGAAGTTTTAAAGCAATAATAGATAAATTCAAACAAAAAGCAACTGCTCCTTCGACTGATGTAATAGATTTTAGAAATGAACTCAAGGAGAGGTTTGAAAGACCTGTAGAATCTATTCCCACAAAACATTTGAGGTTTAGAAAAAATAATGGGAGGATTATAGCTGATGTTGAAAGTTATGAAAAAGAAAATAATATTGTTTTAAATGAAGAAGATGATTTTACTCAAGAAAAACTACGAGAATTTTTACTGAATAATGATAAAGAAAAAAATGAAGAGTTAAAACGCTCTTTAGTACAAAAAACGCAACAACGTCCAGCTATTATTACTTGTGATGGTTTCCTTATTAATGGAAACAGGAGGAAAATGGCTTTAGAAGACCTATATAGTTCAAGAAATCAAGATTCTCAATTTGAAATGATGAGAGTTGTGATTCTACCTGAAGGAGTTACAGAACTTGAAATTCAAAAAGTAGAAAACAGATACCAGCTACAGAGTGAGGGTAAATCAGAATACCAAGGTTTGAACAGGGCGATTAAGTTTAAAAGAAATATTGAAAACGGTTTTTCTCTTGAAGCTCAATTGAAAGATGACCCAAATTATCATGAGCTATCCGAGCGAGATTTTAAAAAGAAAGTCAGAGAATTTCAAAAGAATTTTTTAAAGCCTTTAGAATGCGTAGATAAATATTTAAGCACTTTTGAAAGGGATGGCATGTACAATACTATTTCTGAAAATGCTAATGACAGAGAGGGTAGATGGCAGGCATTTATAGACTATAGTAACTTTAAAACAGGAACGTTAGAAAATGAAAAAAGAACGACGCAATTAAAGATAAAAGACAATGAAAAAGGTAAGATTGAAAATGCAGTCTTTAAAATTATAAGGAAAAGAAGTTTAAGTGTAAAGGGAACGGATTTAGGTAAAGTTCATGAGTTTGTTAGAAAGGTACCAAAGTATTTAGCAAATGATGAAGCCAAAAAGTTAATTCTGGAAATTGCTGATGTTCCTGAAGATATTCCAGAGAAATTAAAGTATGATAAGAATGGTAAAAAATTAAGTGAAAGAGAAATTGATGAAAAATGGGGAGCAAATAATAGAGAGAAAATTTTAGGTAACCTTATTCAGGCATATGGTCACGTATCTAATCAAGAACAAAGAGATAAACCTTTGGAGCTATTAGAGGATGCCCTAAAAAAGCTTAAACATGATAATCTTAAGATAGAGAATATGGGGATAGAGTATTATGGCAAAGCTTTAGACCTAACTAAAAGTATTATTGGAGAGGCAGAGACAATTTATAAGGCTGTTGATGATGCTAGGTATAAAATTAAAAAGTTAGGTAAAAAGAAATAAAATTTGAGAATAGTTGTTGAAAATAATATAATAAGCTTATTTAATATTGAGGATTTAAAAAAGTATCAAATCTCTCAATTAGAGTTTTATGGCTTTTCAAAAAATCAAAACTTTATTGAGAAACAATCAGAAAGTGTTGAAAGTGAGTTATTGAAAATTATTGATTATCTAGAAGAAGAGGACATCGTATTTGATTTATCAAAAACTACAGATGAGATAGTCAAGAAATCAAAAATCAATAAGAAAGAACTAGATAAAGCATTTTCCCTAGCAAAAAGAATTAAAGAAGAAGCTGTTTTAGATGTGAATTTTGAACACTTTAAAAATTTCACCAACACGTTACCAAGAAAATTAAAATCGCATCAGCTAAAGTCAGCGTACCACTTTTATACATTAAAAAATGGAGCGAACTTTTCTGTTCCAGGAAGTGGTAAGACAACAACCTTATTATCTGTATATGAAAAATTGAGGTTAGAAGGTAAATGTAATTTACTTTTTGTTGTAGGTCCACCATCTAGTTTTCAACCTTGGAAAAATGAGTTTTATGAAACTCTAGGGAGGAAACCCAAATCTGTTATATTGTCTGGAGGAAATAAATCTTTTCGCAAAAGTGAATACTATAGATCAAGCAAAAATATTCATGAACTTTATTTAAGTACGTTTCATACGGTATTAAATGATGTTTATGATATTGTAAAGTTCTTTTCACAAATAGACATTAATGTTTTTTTAGTTGTGGATGAAGCCCATTACATGAAACAAGTTGAGGGCTCTTGGGCGAATTCAATTTTAGAAATTGGAAAGTATTCTGCTTATCGTGGTGTATTGACAGGTACTCCAATACCTAAAAGTTATAAAGATATCTTTAATTTATTTGATTTTTTATGGGAAGAAAATTCTCCTTTAACTCAAAATGATAAAATTCAGATACATATATGGGAAAAGAACAAAAAAAATGAAAAAGTAAAGAACTTGCTAAACGAAAAAATCGGACCTCTGTTTTATAGAGTAAGAAAAAAAGATTTAGGGCTAGTTCCAGCAGTATTTCATAAACCAATTAATGTTTCTCTTAAACCAATAGAAAGAAGCATATATGATTCTGTTAAAGCTAAAATTTTTGAGTTGGACAAAGAAGATTATTTTAGAAATGAGAACATATTAAATAAGCTTTGGAGAGGTAGAATGATGCGTTTAAGGCAGTCAGTATCTTATCCAAAACTACTACTAACTGCTATCGATGATTATGCTGAAAAATTCATCGACGATTCGGATTTACAATATAAAATTCAAAATTATGATGAGATAGAAATTTCAGGTAAACTCGAAGCATTGGATAAATTGGTTCTGAAATTAATAAGAGAAAATAAAAAGGTTCTTATCTGGTCTAATTTTGTTGGTACGTTGGAATTAATTAGTAAGCATTTTAATTCAAAGGGAATGCGTTCTGAAATTATTTATGGGAAAACTCCTGTTAGAAAGGATGACATTGATTTGATAAATGAAGAAAAGACCAGAGAAGATATAAGAGACGAATTTTTAGATTTAAACAGTGGTTTGGATATTTTAATTGCTAATCCAGCAGCTTGTGCAGAATCAATCTCTTTGCATAAAACATGTTATGACGCAATATATTACGATTTATCTTATAATAGTGCTCAATATCTACAATCTTTAGATAGAATTCATCGCGTAGGAGGTTCTGAAACTACTGAAGCCAATTACTATTTTTTACAGTACGAAAACTCAATTGATCAAGATATAAAACAAAATCTTGAAGTTAAAGCCCAAAAAATGTATGACATAATAGAACAGGATTATTCAATCTATGATCTAGATATTTATGATGATAATGTAGAGGATGACATTGAGGCATATAAACGACTTTTTAAAAACTAATTATGGAAGAAACACTAATAATGAAATCAAAAAAAACAAAGAAAATAAATGCTCCATTTGGTTATTTTGGTTCTAAAAATAAAATTGCCTTACAGTTATGCTCTGACTTACCTCCACATAACTGTTGGGTTGAGGCTTTTTGCGGTTCAGCTGCTTTGACATTAAGAAAAGAGCCTGCTCCAATTGAAGTCATTAATGATATAGATAATGAAATTGTCAACTTATTTAATCAATTAAGAAATAATCATGAGGCCTTGTGTGATGAAATAAGTCTAACACCTTATGCGGAGCAAGAACTTATTGATGCAAGAATCCCAAAAGAAGGCTTATCAGATTTGGAAAGGGCAAGACGCTTTTTGGTACAATCAATGATGGCTATCAATGGTTTATTTGGTTCTGCTAAAGGAGGCTTTTCATATTCAGATTCATATTCAAGAAATGGTCATGATGCTAGAGTTAATAGATGGAATAATTTACCAGAAAGGTTAAAGTTAGTGGTATCTAGGCTAAAAAAAGTTAGGGTTGAAAATAAAGATGCTCTTAAAATTCTTCAGAAGTATGTAAATAGACCTGCTACATTGGTATATTTAGACCCCCCGTATTTAGGTAAAAGAACCAATGGATATAACATTGATGCAAATGACAAAGATTTTCATAAAAAATTGTTGATGTTGGCTAAAAAAGTAAAATGTATGGTTTTTATTAGTGGTTATGAAAATGATTTTTACAATTCTATACTTAATGAAAAAAATGGATGGGAAAAGAAAACTATTGATACAGTAACAAAAGATTCAAAAGGAAAATCTCATGAAAGAATTGAAGTTGTATGGATGAATAAGCATTATATTAATGCTCTTAAAACAAAGGAGGTGCCTATAAAGCTAACCGAAAAAGAAATAAAACAAGGGAAGGTAAATCCAATCAGATAATGCTACTTTTCTATGAATGGTAATCTTTTAAATAAGCTATTACAGCTAGAGTGTGAGCATGCCCTATATCGTGAAGATGGTAAATGGTACCATAATCTTAACGCTTTCCCTGGCGTGTTATTTGATAAGTCCGGATATATTATTTTTCAGTCTAAAAATGAATATTTTAATCACCCAGAGTTACAAATAAAAAAGGATTTACATATTAAAGATGGCATAGATTCTTTATTTGGGTATAACTATTTTACAAAATATCAAAAGAAAATTATTGATGGGTTTTTTAGAAATGAATTAAAAGAAAACACTGAAGAAACGATTAGGGTAAAGAGAGAATTAAATTTGATTTTGCGAAAGCAATCACTAGTAGATAAGATGAAAAAAATGTACGATAATACTTGCCAGATTTGTGGTATTAAAATAAATATTCCTGTAAATAGTACTTATTCAGAAGTTCATCATATTATTCCGTTAGGGAAACCACATAATGGAAAAGATAAATTAGAAAATTTGATTTGTGTTTGTCCAAATCATCATATACAACTTGATTATTTTAGTATATCTATAGAACTCGATTCTTTAAAGCAATTAAAACATAAAATATCTATTGATAGTATTATTTATCATAATTCAAAAATAAGAAGGACTTAATTATCCCTAAAACTAAAAGCTACTTGCTTTTAATTTAATAATATACTTAAGCCTGAAAATTAATACAACAATCAAATTTCAAAAGAGGTTTTTTTAAAAAACTCTTTAAGTTTAGCTTTTCCAATAATAATAATTAATTCCTTAATATAATTTCTAATTAAAATGTCTTTGTTCCATTTTAATTGGTCTTGAATGCTCTCTTTAATAGAAGGATCATCAGTATTTTTAAAATTATACTGCCATGTATTAATTGATTCTAGAAGACCTCTAGCCACCTTTACTTTACTGTTATCGATAGAATCTCCTTTTTTAAGTTTAGTAAAGTGCAAGCCATAGAGAACATAAATATTTTCATCTACCGTTCCCGTTGTGTGTTCTAGGGATTCTTGTAAAGCCTCAAGAATTGTTTTGTCAAATAAAGCCTCATAAAAAGTTTCAGCAGTATTATATGCAGTGGTATTGGCTATGTTCCAGAGAGTTCCAATATAAGCTCTGGCTCTTACACCTAGAAGGTGGTTTTTAATTTCATAAGCTGACCAACATGTATTGTTGAATATTAAAGGAGAATGTCTTCCGGCAGCTAGATGAGTAAACATTGCCATATGACTAAAATTGTAACATGTAATCTCATGCGAATTTTTAATTGGGACTCTCTTGTGACTAATTTGATTTTCCTTTACAGGAACCACTTTAAACATTGGAGGAAAAATAGAAGAAGGATAATTTTGCTCTTTAAACTCTTTTGTTCTAAAAGGAACACCGTTTAGTTTTTCTGGAAAAACTTTTTTAGAAACTTTTATTAATGGTTCTCCTTCTTCATTGAATTTGCCAGGTTCAGGTGTAAAGCTTAACGAAAAAAAATATTCAAAAATATGCTCTTGTCCGAATTGGTCAACATATTTTTCTTCAATATGAGAGCCTTCTGTTTGCTCTCCATGACTACACAAATGCAGGATGTTAAAGGGAAGTTCTTTAACATAATAATCAAAATTAGTAGAAGAAGCATTTTCTTTGATTAAAGCACTAACAACATAGTTATTCTCCTTTAATGTATTTATTACAAAATCAGTTTCCTCGATAGAAAAAAATCTTGGAGAAAAAACAATAGCTGAATCAATGTTAAAATTATCTTGAAAATAAATATTGTTGAAAATAAAAAAATCAGCATTTAACTTTAATCCAACGTAAGTACAAGGAATTACATTTTCTATTATTAATGAGTAGGGAGCTCCAATGGTGAAAAATGTTACAAAATCATAATTTATGAATTCAATATGGTCTATTCTATTATTAACTAAAGATTGCAATTCTACATAGGATTTCTCCTCTAATTTGCTTTTGATTTCTTCTCTCCATAACTCAATTAATTCTAAAAACTTCTTTTCATGAAAATCAAAAGGTTCAATAAACTCTATATCTGCATCAATTGAAATTGCATAGTTTGTAGCAATTACTGTTTCAAACTTGTTATCGTTTTCAACTACTATTAACCCACCAGTATTTTTTTTCTCAATTTTAATTTCGTTTGCATCATCATCAATTTTTAAAGCCTTATCTTCTTTTAAAGCTAATTGTAAGCCTATAAGTAATTGTTCAGTAGAACACAAAATAGTATCTCTATTACTAATAGGCTGTAAGAAAAAATCAACATCTTCTAAAGAATTAATCTCTACAATATTGTAATCATCTAAAAATGATAAATAAGATTTTTGATTATCGTCTAATCCAACAAGAATTAAGTATTCACAGCCTCCAATTCTGTTTAAAGTGTTTCCTAAATCAATATTTAACGTTGTTGATCTTATTCTTGTAATTTGATGCTCATCATTTGTATTCAAACTTTTACCATCATTTGCTTGAGTAACTTCAGAGTACCCAAAAACTAAAGAATAATGCTTCTTACTATTTATATGTGATGAAACAACAGCAGTTAAAACTGTTTCATTTCTATGTGCTATACAAAAGTATTTATTACTAATTTTCGGAATCGGATTTTGCATAAATTCTATTTGAACATATTCATAAAATAAAAATAGGTAAATAATACCTGCAAACTAAAATTTGAACTAAATCATTTACATATCAAATAACTTTACCTAAATTGTTAATTTGTTATTGATATTAATTAATACGAGTATATGGAGTTCAGGTTGCTAGCAATAAGACCACTTGAAAAATGTGGTATAAAATTTTTGAAAAACTTACAAAAGAATAGAATCTATAAAATGTATAACGACTATAGTTTTTATTCCAATGGTAGCATTATTGATGATTTTAATACTGATATACCAGAATATTCATCAATTGATAAAATAGAATTCAAGAATACACTACCCAAAGATTTTTTTTGTTCAAAAGTCAATGTGTCTGCAATAATAGGGAAAAATGGAAGTGGAAAAAGTAGTCTTGTTAATTTGTTTGTAGCTGCAATTAATCAGTTGTCTATAAAACTTCAAGCTCAAGGTAAGTTAGAAACGACTGCTGACCTTATACCAACAGGAGAAGAAGATGAAAGTAAGATTTATTGTGAGTTTTACTATCAATTAGAAAGTGAATACTATATAGTAACAATTGAAGATGGAGAGTTTCTTTTTAAAAATTTAGATGGAGAAATTAATTTTGATTTTGAAAAATTCTTTTACTCTAATGTAATTAATTATTCAATATATGGTTTCAATTCATGGGAACTGGGTGTTTGGATAGACAATTTATTTCATAAAAATGATTCTTACCAAATCCCAATAGTAATTAATCCAAAAAGAGAAAGGAAAGATGAAGGAATGGCCGGAATCATAGATATAAATAATGAAAATTATCTATTGCAACAGCGACTTTTGTCAGTAGTCCTAATGAATAAAGGGTTTGAAATCACACAAAATCTTGTGGTAGATTTAATACATCTGGAGAGTAAAGATTCAAAGAGTTTTTTTGTTTACAGTAATGACGAATACCAAAAAGGAAAGCAATTTGATGATGAAAAGGAAATTGAAAGAGATTTTGAAAGGATAATTAAGTCCAATTATGGTATCAGTTTTCAGAAAGAAAATGATAAAATGCCATCAGGATTATATCATCAATTAGACAATCTATTAAAAAGATTTAAAAATAAATTTGGTATATACGATGTTGTAATACCAAAGTTTCAATACAGATTGGACCTTTACATTGTTTATAAAATAATAAGTATATGCGAAAAGTACGTAAGCTATAATAAATTCATTTTACAGGAAGGACGAGACAAGTATAAACATTACTATATTGATATAGATGCATTTGTTAATAAGATGGGGGATAGTGATAGTCATATAGTGCTAAAGCTTAAACAGGTTATTAATTTTATAAAAAATTACAATGATGTTTGGAAAAAGTTTCTTAATGAAAATCCTCTAGGTAGAATATCAGTTAATGATTTATCCCAGGAATTACTTGCTAAAACGAATCAAAACTTACCTCTAATAGATTTATTACCACCTGCTATTTTTAAAACAAGATTATATTCAAAAACCGATATTGATTTACTGGATAGTATTAGTTCTGGAGAAATGCAATTGGTACATTCTACCAGTTCTGTGATATATCATTTAAGTAACTTGAATTCAGTTGAAAAGGATGAAGTGCTAGTCAAATACCAATATGTAAATCTTGTTCTAGATGAAATAGAACTTTATTTTCATCCAGAGTACCAAAGAAAGTTTTTAAAAAGATTATTAGATGATATCAATAGGGCTAATTTAAAATCAATCAAAGGGATAAATATTTTAATCATTTCCCATTCGCCTTTTGTTCTGTCAGATATTCCAAGCCAAAATGTACTTTTTCTTGAAGTCAATGAATCCAAGCAAGCAATTCCAAAAAAATATGGTTCTGATAATACCTTTGCTGAAAATGTTCATGAAATTTTATCAAATGGTTTTTTTTTAAATAATACAATGGGTGAATTTGCAAGGTCAAAGATTCAAGATTTTTTAGCTTTTGAAAAAGAGGACAATTTGGATTCAAAAAAGCTAAAATATAATGAGAAAAGAACTGATTTTGTAAAGCTTATTGATCTTGTTGGTGAAAAGTATATTAGTAATATTCTCAAAAATCATCTAGAAGTTTTAGATAAAAAATATTTAACAGGTTATAATCGTATTGAAAAAATTCAACAAGAAATTGAAAAGCTTCAATCTGAAAAAAAGAGATTAGAGGGTGAGGAAAATTAATTACCATAAAGATTCACAGGATTTTGATGCTTTTAAGGAAGAATATAAACGATGCATATTTGATAGTAATCTTCTTGATAAAGCTGAAGCAAAAAAGTTTTTAAAAGACATAGGTATTAAATACTCTTTAGAGGAAATCTTGTTATTGCCTATTGAAGAATTAATAAAATTACCAGAATTAAGTTCTTCAAATGTATTTAAAGGTTTAGATAAAAAAGCGACACAATTAGAAAAGAAAAGGATTAAAGATATATTTAACTACAAAGAATATCAGACTAACATTCTATCAAATTTCTTTATGAAACACAGTAAAGAATTAAAAATTAAAACATGCTGTTATTGTAATATAGATTTTGTAAACCCATATATCCCTTTTTCAAACGATTATATTGATTTTTATCACTTTATCAATTGTTGTACAAAAGCTGATTTATTAAAAGTAAGTAATATTGGTACTAATCGAGCAGATACTATAATGAATAGGTATCAGGGTAAGATTAAGAAGTATGAGGATATCGATAATTTAATTGATGATATAAGGTTAAAGAATATATTAAAAAAGCTCACAAATAAATCTGGTATTTTGAAAATTGATAATTCCCTAGTACAAATCAAAAACCATTTTACATTAGATCATGTCTTGCCTCAAAATCTTTACCCATATCTTTCATTGTCATTGTTTAATTTGACACCAAGCTGCTATTCTTGTAATTCAAAACTAAAGGGGGATGCTAAAATATATAGTAGCATTTCCGAAATAAAATCTATTTCACCCACAGGTGTCGATGGTGTATTTAATTTGAATTTCAAAATTTATTTTAAAGACGGTTTTGACAAAAACAATCTTCCGGATTCAGCTAATGAATACTCAATCAAAATCGATAGTACACATAAAGAGTATATTGAAAGATTAAATCTTCAAGGAAGATATAATTTTCATAAGGACATTTCTTTTGAATTAATTGATAAACGTAAAACATACTCTGATTCACAGATTCAAGAAATTGTAACTTTATTCGGTGAAATAAATATTGAAATTAATGAGATAGAATTGAAGAAACAGATTTTTGGATCAGTAATTTTTGAAGAAGATTCAAATGCTCAATTTGAAAAATACAAGAAGGATATTGCAAAACAGTTAGATATAATTTAACTTAAGTCTATTTCAATATCCCCACAAACCAAAACCCAGTTTGTTGCAAAAGCAAAAATTCTCTGTCTTTTGGTTTGTTCCGCGCGCCAACGCTCTTGTAATTTTTGGCTACCTAACCTCACACAGCACATTGCTTGTTTTGTTTAAAGGGATTATTTGTAGAAAATAGGTACAACAAAAAAGCAAAGAGCTGTTCCCGACGCTCACACCAAAAACTACCCAAAGCTATGTTTACATAACGGGTAGTTATAATAGCAGCCGCTACACCCACCACATCACCAAAGCTGTAGTTATAACGCCATTATGTAAAATATCCGCTATCCCCACCCTCAATTCCGAACTTGAATTGAAGTGTAGAACACATAACTTTGCCACTTTTCCCCACCACCCATTTCAGCGGTGTAGGTTACAGCAATTATTAATGTTTGCCAAGTGTCTGCGGTAGGATGCATTACATTCGCTCAATCCCTTATCAGGGGATCGCTCTTTTCATTTACCCACCTCAACACCACACATAAAAAAAGAGCATTTTTTATAAAATGCCCTTTATTTATCTTTCCAACCACTAAACATCAATAATCACTTCCACCTACGACACTTTTCCCCGAGAAAAGTGATTAACTTTTTAAGCAGTAGGGAAACAAAAAAACTCACGATTGCACCAACAACAGCCAAAACAACAGTAGTAATCAAATCCTCAACACCAATATTCACTATTGAAGAAAAGAAAGTACCGCCAACAATGGCAGACTTGGTGTTATAGTCCATCGTCA
>Ga0079224_100007796_pt1 | contig 14420 bp, 12 predicted proteins | sample Stecom2015_FD_80414 | JGI IMG/M metagenome (GOLD analysis project Ga0079224, IMG submission 80414) | Agricultural soil microbial communities from Utah to study Nitrogen management - Steer compost 2015 | ecosystem: Environmental > Terrestrial > Soil > Agricultural land | place: USA: Utah...
AAGGACGTCCCCCGCAACGGTGGCGACCTCACGGGTCTGGTGACCCCCGCCGGCGCCGGCGCGCTCGGCGACGCTGACCAAGGAGAAGACCGATGACCGCAACCGCCCCGCGCACCCACCGCGACCCCGACGTTGCCGCCGCGCAGCATGCCGAGGACGGCGCGTCGCTGATCTCGATCCTCGACGAGCTCACCGAACTCGTCACGCAGGCCCGCGCGATGCCGATGTCGGCCTCCGCACTCGTGAACCGGGCCGAGGCCCTCGATCTGCTCGACGCCGCCCGCGCGGTCGTGCCTCGTGAGATCCAGACGGCCGACGACATCGTCTCCGACGCCGACGCCATGGTTGAACGGGCGCGGCAGCGTGCCGAGAAGATCGTCGAGGAGGCGCGCGCCGAGGCCGAGCGGCTGACCTCCCAGGAGCACGTCGTCGAGCTGGCCAACGAACGTGCCGGCCAGATCGTGGCCGAGGCGGAGGCACGGGCCGCGAAGCTTGCGTCCGACGCGAACGACTACTGCGACCGCAAGCTCGCGCAGTTCGAGATCGACCTCGGCTCGGTCGCCGCACAGGTCAAGGCCGGCCGCGAGGCGCTGGCGGCGCGGGCGGACCGGGACAATCGCGAGCGCGAGGACGCCGACCAGCCCGCGCAGGAGTAGCGGCACGTCGGAAGCAGGATATGCCGGTGCTCAGCGCACGCTCGCCAACCACCGGGAGAGCTCGGCCACCAGGACCGCCGGCGCGTCGAGCTGGATGAGATGCCCGGCGTCCGCGACAAGGCCGAGCGTGGCGCCCGGGACGGCGGACGCGAGGCGTTCGCCCTGCTCAGCCGGGATCCATGGTCCTCGCGTCCCCAGACGACGCGCACGGGGGCGTCGATCCGGTCGAGCCGGTCGGCGAACTCGTCCGTGTACCGCTGATCGGCCTCGGCCATCTGACGGTAGAACGCCGCCTGCCCGGGCCCCGTCAGCCACGGCGCGCACAGCATCTCCAGCTCCTCGGGACGCAGGCCGCGGTGGCTCGCCCCGGCGATGTACCCGCGGACCACCGACCGGTGGATGGGGGCGGGCAGAGCCGCGAACACCTCGGCGTGCTGGCGCACCAACCGGAAGAACTCCGACCCCCACGGCGCCAGTGCCACCACGTCCACCAGGAACATCGACGCCATCGGCCGCCCGTGCAGCAGATGGGCACGCAGCGCAACGGCCCCGCCGTAGTCGTGCGCCACGACGTGGGGTCGCTGCAGATCCCACGTCGCCAGCATGTGGGCGAGCAACTCACCTTGGAGTCCCAGGTCCACGGCGTGGTCCGGATCCATCGAGGAGGCGCCGTACCCCGGCATGTCCCACAGGTAGACCGTGTGGTCCGCGCTCAATGCCCGCGCGATCGGCGCCCACAGCGCGGACGACCACGGGGGTTCCGTGACACAGCACCACAGGTGGACCCGAACCGAGGCGGCCCCAAGCGATCCGCCGGCCACGCCAACTCAGTCGTTGATCGAGCATGCCGCCATGGTGCCGTGTCCCACCCACACGGCGCGCCGGCCTGGCACCACGGTCAGGTCTGATGCCCCGTCAGACCGCCGGTCGGCCGCGTCGGCGCCGCGATGTCGCCGAACGATGCAGGAGACCACGTTCCCGGCAGACACCCGGTGCTATGTAGCATCGATTCCCGGCCCAGTCCGGCCGCAACACCGACCCGCGCGCCACGCGCGGCAGAAGGAGTGTCATGGACGCCCGCTCGCCGCTCGTCGTCAACACACACGAGCTCGGCCGCCGTCCCGGAGCCTCGCGTGCCCTCGAGCGCACCGTGCCGGCCCCCGCCGACCTCGGTACCGCGGTCATCGCCGTGCCCGAAGGCTCCGACATCGAACTCGACCTGCGGTTGGACTCGGTGCTCGACGGCGTCTTCGTCAGCGGGACCGCCCGGGCACGTACCCACGGTGAGTGCGTGCGTTGCCTGCAGGAGCTGCACGGCGAGGTGGAGGCCGAGATGTCCGAGTTGTACTACTACCCGGATACCCGCGCGACCCTGATCGAGGAGGGTGACGAGGAGGCTGAGGAGCTGCCCGTCGTCGAGGACGAGCACCTGGACCTCGAACCCGTGCTGCGCGATGCCGTGGTGCCCGCCCTGCCCTTCCAGCCGCTGTGCCGGCCCGACTGCCCCGGCCTGTGCGCCGGATGCGGTCAGCGGTGGGACGAGCTCGAACCGGACCACCACCACGAGCAGCTCGACCCCCGCTGGGCGGCCCTGACCGCGTTGCTCGAGGACGAGCAGACCCCGGACGAGGAGGAGGGCCGTTGAGCCGCCGGCGTGGCAGAAACGGGGTGGCGGATCAGCCGGCACGCACGGACGTCGAGACCCTCACCGAGGCGCTCGGCACCTCCATCGACTCCGAGCTCCTGGTTCTGGCGCTGACCCACCGGTCCTTCGCGCACGAGGCCGGCGGCATCCCTACGAACGAACGTCTCGAGTTCCTCGGCGACTCCGTCCTGGGAATCATCGTGACCGAGCACCTCTACCGGACCCATCCCGCGGAGGCGGAGGGTGACCTCGCCCGGATGCGCGCGGCGACCGTCAGCCAGAAGGCGCTCGCCTCGGTGGCCCGCACGATCGGGCTGGGGGAGTACATCCTCCTCGGCCGCGGCGAGTTGGTGACCGGCGGCCGGGAGAAGGATTCGATCCTGTCCGACACCGTCGAGGCACTCATCGGCGCGATCTACCTCTGCCACGGCCTCGAGCACACCCGCGGGGTGGTCAAGCGGCTCGTCGGGTCCCTGCTGGGCCGGGCGGCGGATCTGGGCGCCGGCCTGGATTGGAAGACGTCCCTGCAGGAGCTCGCGGCCGAACGCGGGCTCGGCGCACCCACGTACGTGGTCACCGGCGAGGGGCCAGACCACGCCCGCACCTTCACGGCGACCGTGGTGCTCGACGACGTCGAACGCGGGCGGGGGACCGGGACGTCCAAGAAGGTGGCCGAGCAGAACGCCGCGGAGGACACCTACACCTGGCTCGCCGCGCAGGACGCCCCCGCAGACGGGGACAACGTGCCAGACCCGTCCTGATGCCCGAGCTGCCCGAGGTCGAGACCGTCCGGGCCGGCCTGGCCCGTCGGGTGCTCGGACGTACGGTCGCCGACGTCGAGGTCGTTCACCCGCGGTCGGTGCGACGACAAGCCGGTGGCGCGCAGGAGCTCCGTGGCCGGTTGCGCGGCCGCATGTTCGGTGCCGCGGTCCGCCGTGGGAAGTACCTCTGGCTCACCGTGTCCGAGCCCGGCGAGGAGGATCCACCTGCCGAGGCGATGCTGGCCCACCTGGGGATGAGTGGCCAGCTGCTCGTCCAAGAACCGCCCGGTGCGCGCCGGCGGGTGGGCGAACTCGAGGACCTCATGCATCCGGCCCCGGTCATGGCCGTGGACGACCACGGCCCGGTCGATCTGACCGCGGCGCGGTCACCGGCCGTGACCGCGGAGAGCCCGGCGACCACCGCGCACCTGCGCGCGCGGATCACGTTCGACGACGGCGGACAACTCTGGTTCGTCGATCAACGCACCTTCGGTCACCTCATGGTCGTCGAGACGGCCCCGACCGACGACGGTGCCCCGGCCGGGCGGGGGAGCGATGCCGCGGTGCTTCCCGCTCCCGTCGCCCACATCGCCCGCGACCTGCTCGACCCGGCGCTGGACCGACCCACGCTCGTTCGCCGTACCGGCCGCCGCGCCACCGAGATCAACCGCGCGTTGCTGGACCAGTCCGTAGTCTCCGGGGTCGGGAACATCTCCGCCGACGAGGCGTTGTGGCGCGCCCGGCTGCACGGCGCCCGCCGGACCGAACTGCTGCGTCCGCCTCGGCTGCGCGAGCTCTACGACGCCGCCACGGAGGTCATGCGGGACGCGCTGGCGGCCGGCGGCACCTCGTTCGACGCCCTGTACGTGGACGTCGACGGCGCCGCCGGCTATTTCGCCCGCTCCTTGAACGCGTATGGCCGGGCCGGACTGCCCTGCCGGCGTTGCGGCACGCCGATCCGGCGCGAGCAGTTCATGAACCGCGGATCGTTCTCGTGCCCGCGGTGCCAGCGGCGCCCGCCCCGGCGGTGAGCCCGGCCCGTGGTCAGGACTTGCGGTTGTACAGCATCATCGACAACGGTCCGAACACGGCCACCAGCACGGCGCAGTAGACGAGGACCACACCGACGGAACCGGCGTCGAACGTGCCGGCCATGAGTTCGCGGATCGTGCTCACGACCACGGAGACGGGGTTGACCTCGACCGCTCTTTCCAACCAACTCGGCATGGTCTCCGGCCGCACGAAGATGTTCGAGGCGAACGTCAACGGCATGAGGATGAACATCGACACCCCCATCGCTGCCTGCTCGGTCCGCACGGCCAGCGAGACCAGCGTCCAGACCCACGAGAGGCTGAACGCGAACACGAGCAACATCACGAACGCCGCGAGCACACCCGAGATCCCGCCGTCGGGCCGGAAGCCCATGATGAAGCCGACGGCGAGGATGATGATGCCGGCGAGGATGTACCGGACCTGGTCACCGAGCAGGGCGCCGACGAGCTGGGCCGGCCGCCAGGTGGGCAGCGAGCGGAACCGGTCGAAGATGCCCTTGGACACGTCCCGGTTCAGCGTGAGCCCGGTGTACATCGTCACCATGATGAGCGTCTGCGCGAAGATCCCCGGGATGAGGAACTGGACGTAGTCACCCACCGAGCCGGCGAGCGCGCCGCCGAAGATGTAGGTGAACATCACCGTCATCATGATCGGGAAGACGGTGACGTCGAAGAGCTGTTCCGGGACGTGCTTGATCTTCAGCAGCGCCCGCCAGCCGTAGGTCAACGAGGCGCTCACGGCGCCGGCGCGGGTGGGGCGGTCACCGGGGTCGACCAGGACGTTGCGAATGCGTTCGGCCTCCGTCACCACGTCCGCGCCGGCCGGCCGCCGGGTGCGGGTACTCGTCTCGCTCATCGGGTGCTCGCCTTCTCCTCGGTGGCGGCGTCCTCAGCGCCGGCCGCACTGTCGTCGGTCCTGTCGTCGGTCTCTGCGGGGCGGCCGGTCAGGGCCAGGAACACCTCGTCGAGGCTCGGCTGACCGAGAGCGAACGTCTCCACCGCGATCTCGGCCTCCTCGAGGGCGCTGAGCGCGGCCGCGGCGTGGGCGTGCGAATCGATACGGGCGTGGATGGCGGCCGGGTCGGCGGCGGCGTCCACATCCGCACCGAGGACACGCGCGAGGATCTCGGCGGCCTCGTCTCGCCGCTCCGGGTCCGACACCCGGGCCTGCACGGTGCCGGAGCCGACCTGCGCCTTGAGCTGGCCCGGGGTGCCTTCGGCGATGACCTTGCCGTGGTCGATGACCGCGAGCCGGTTCGCGAGCTGGTCGGCCTCCTCCAGATACTGCGTGGTGAGCAGCACGGTGGTGCCGGCCGCGACCAGCGTGCGGATGATGTCCCACACCTGGTTGCGGCTGCGGGGGTCGATCCCGGTGGTCGGCTCGTCGAGGAAGATCAGCTCCGGGGTGGTCAACAACGAGCCGGCGATGTCGAGGCGGCGCCGCATGCCGCCGGAGTACTTCTTGACCTGGCGGTTCGTGGCGTCAGCCAGCCCGAACGCCTCGAGGAGCTCCGCACCGCGCCGCCGTGCCGTGGCGAAGCTGTAGCCCTGGAGCTTGCCGAGCAGGACGAGGTTCTCCAGACCGGTGAGGTCCTCGTCGAGCGAGGCGAACTGGCCGGTGAGCGCGATCTTCTCGCGCACTGCGGCCGCCTCGGTGATCACGTCGTGGCCGAGAACGCGGGCCTGACCGCCGTCGGGGCGCAGCAGCGTGGCGAGCATGCGGATCGCCGTCGTCTTGCCTGCGCCGTTCGGGCCGAGGACGCCGTAGACGCCTCCCCGCGCGATGGTGAGGTCGACGCCGTCGACCGCTTTGGTGTCGCCGAAATGTTTGACGAGGCCGGTGGCCTCGATGGCGGGTGAGGTGGACACTGAGACTCCTTGACCGGGGACGGGCTGTGCTGCTCGGTGAGGCGAGACCACGACCTCAATATACGTGAAAACTTATAGATGCGGCATGTCGTCCGCGAGCGCGACAGTCCCGCGGCACCACCGGTTCTCACAGTACGAACACCCACTGACATGCCGAAAGGATTTTCGCTCTGGGCAGGGTCGGCACCGCTCCGGGCGCACGGCGCACGGGTGCTGCCGGTGGCGATGGTGCTGCTCGGCGTCATGACCCCAGTCTCGAAGCTCAACCAAAGTTGAGGTCAAGCCCTCGACACGTCCCGCCGAGGCCGCGCGCTCGAACCCCGGCATCCCACGCCACGGGCGCGTGCATGAGGAAGGGCTGTGAGGTCGTGCCGAGATCCAGCGTCGGGCGTCTGCTACCGGTGTCCACGGGTCCTGCTTGACTGGTGCCATGGTGGAGGAGGACGTGCCGGGCCGGCTCGAGGTCATCGCCGGGCCGATGTTCGCGGGCAAGTCGGAGGAGCTCCTGCGCCGAGTCCGCCGGGCTCAGGTCGCCGGGCGGCGCGTCGCCGTGGTCGGTCACGACCTGGACGCCCGGAGTGGTACGGGCCGGGTGGCCTCGCACTCGGGACTTCAGGCCCCGTCCCGCACCGTCGCGCACGTGCGGGACCTCGTCGACGTCGTGCCGCCGGGGACGCAACTGCTCGCGATCGATGAGGCGCAGTTCTTCGGGACAGGGCTCGTCGGGCTCGTCCAGCACCTCGCTGACGAAGGGCTGACCGTTCTCGTGGCCGGATTGTCGGTGACGTTCGACGCCCGCCCGTTCTCCCCGCTCCCTGAGCTCATGGCCCTCGCCGAGGACGTCACCCGCCTGACGGCGGTCTGCGGTGTGTGCGGCCGCGACGCGGCCTACCACGTCCGTCTGCGCGGCGATGCCGCCACGGTGGGGGATGCGCGGTACCCGGTGGCCGCGCACGTCGGTGGGGCAGAGACGTACCAGGCGCGCTGCCGGCGCCACCGGGGGGAATGACGACGTGTGCGTCCCACCACGTGGACAGCGGGTCGCCGAACGGCTCCTGGCAGCTGCTGTGCGATACTGAACAAGGCTGGAGGGCAGCTCCACACCCCGCTCTCCGGTCCGACGACGACGTGACCTTGCGGTCCATCTCGCGCCACCGCGCCACCAGCGACGGTGCAGCAGCAGAGGACCGGCTCCGCGCCCGGCGCGGCGGGCCGCCCGTCGGTCGGCGCCCGGGTGCTCCGCACATCGGTCGTACACACAGGACTTCCGTCCTCGGTCCGCCGGGGACGACAACCGCCCACGGGCGCGCCGGAGGGTGTGGCGGCGGCCCGGGGCCTAGGGGAACACCCCATGGACGAACAGCACACCGAAGCGACGACGCAGAACAGTCAGGAACAGGCCGAGGCCCCCCGCGCCCGCCGTTCGCGTCGGGCCACCGCCCCGGTCACCGAACCGACGACGGCGGATCAGCCCGAGACCGGAGCGGGCACCGCTGTCGGCGGGCCGGACGGTGACGCGCTCGACGCGGTCGCTGAGAAGGCGGCCGAAGCGGCGGCCGTGGACGCGCCGGCGAGGACGACCTCGCGTCGCCGAACCGCGAAGTCGGCCTCCGGTCGAAGCGGCGCCAAGACCACCCGCAAGGCCGGGAGCGGCGCGGCGCAGCCCGGTCAGGACATGCCCGCGCAAGAGCCGCAGGGTGAGGAGCCGGCTGAGGAGCGCCAGGACGGCGAGGGCGAGGGGACGCAGACCACCCCGACCAAACCCACCCGCGCGCGGGCGCCCCGGAAGCGTGCCGCCAAGAAGACGTCGGCTCCCGTAGGCGACGAGGAACCGGCAGCTTCCGGCGAGGCCGGCACGATCGCCGAGGCAGGGGGCGTCGAGCCCGCGTCGGGCGAGCCCGCCCAGGCCGAGCCCGGCCAGGCCGAGGTCGCGGAGATCGAGGCTACCCACCCTGCTCCGGGTGCCGTGATCGACGAGTCCGAGGAGACCACTCGGCCCGCCGCGAACGACGCGACCGACGCCCCCGTCACCGAGGCGCCACCGGCCGGCCGCAGCCGTCGGCGGGCTCCGAAGGAGCGCGCGCGTGAGCAGGAGCTCGACGTCCTCGCCGAGCTCGGCCTGAGCCAGCCCGAGGACGACGACGCGGCCGCCGGGTCCGAGGGGCCGGACGAGTCCGACGCCGCTGGCGCCGCCGAGCCCGACACGGGGACCGAGCAGGTCGATGAGCCTCGTTTGCCTGCCGCCGCGCTGCTCTTCCAGGCGCCTGATCCGAGTTCCCGCCCACGCCGTCGTCGTGCCCAGGCGACCGCCGGCGAGCCCACGGGGCGAGACCGTGACGCGGACGAGGCCGGTGAGCCCGAGGACGAGGCGACCGGCCAGGGCGAGGACCGTTCCGGCGAGGAGGAGTCCGGCGGCGAGGGCGCTGGCGGCGGGCGCCGCCGGCGCCGCCGCGGAGGGCGCGGCCGCCGCAACCGTGGTTCGGGCGGGGACGCCGACGACAACCGTGGTGACGGTGACGATTCCGCCGAGGGGGGCCGGGAGCGCTCGGACTCCGACAAGGACGGCCGGGACCGCAAGGACAGCCCGGACAGCAAGAGCGAGAAGGACGCGACCGAGACCGCGGGACGGTCGGCGGACGACCGGCGCGACAAGGGCGCCGGTGACGAGGCTCAGGAGAGCGGTTCGGACGAGGCCGATGGCGCGGACAGCCGTGACGACGGCGACGAGAGCTCCTCGAGCTCGCGCCGGCGCCGCCGTCGGCGTCGCTCGCGCAACGGCGACGGCGACGGACGCCGCGACGAGGTCACGGCACTGAAGGGCTCGACCCGCCTGGAGGCCAAGCGTCAGCGCCGCCGCGAGGGGCGGGAGGCCGGCCGGCGCCGCACCACCCTGTCCGAGGCCGAGTTCCTGGCGCGCCGCGAGTCGGTCGAGCGCAAGATGATCGTCCGCGAGAAGGACGGGCTGAACCAGATCGCCGTCCTCGAGGACGACATCCTCGTCGAGCACTACGTCGCCCGGCACACGCAGACCTCGATGGTCGGCAACGTCTACCTGGGGCGGGTGCAGAACGTCCTGCCGTCGATGGAGGCCGCCTTCGTCGACCTCGGCAAGGGGCGCAACGCCGTCCTCTACGCCGGCGAGGTCAACTGGGACGCCGCCGGCATGGAGGGCCAGCCGCGGCGTATCGAGCAGGCCTTGAAGTCGGGTGACACGGTCCTGGTCCAGGTGACCAAGGACCCGATCGGGCACAAGGGCGCCCGGCTGACCTCCCAGATCACGCTGGCCGGCCGTCACCTGGTGCTGGTGCCCTCCGGCGGGATGACCGGAATCTCCCGCAAGCTCCCGGACAACGAGCGGTCCCGGCTGAAGAAGCTCCTCAAGGAGATCGTGCCCGAGGGGGCGGGCGTCATCGTGCGGACCGCCGCCGAAGGTGCCACCGAGGAGCAGCTGCGGGCCGACGTCGAGCGGCTGACCAAGCAGTGGGCGGACATCGACGCCAAGGCCAAGAACGCCAAGTCGGCCCCGACGCTGCTCAAGGGCGAGCCAGAGCTCGCCGTGCGCGTGGTCCGGGACGTGTTCAACGAGGACTTCCAGTCTCTCGTCGTCGCGGGCGACACCGCCTGGAAGACCATCTCGACGTACGTGCGTGACCTCTCGCCCGAGCTCGCCGACCGGATGCACCACTGGACGGCGACGGGCGATGTCTTCGCCGAGCACCGTGTGGACGAGCAGCTCGCCAAGGCGATGGACCGCAAGGTCTGGCTGCCCTCCGGTGGCTCGCTCATCATCGAGCGGACCGAGGCGATGACGGTCATCGACGTCAACACCGGCAAGTTCACCGGCTCCGGCGGCACGCTGGAGGAGACGGTGACGAAGAACAACCTCGAGGCCGCCGAGGAGATCGTCCGCCAGCTCCGGCTGCGCGACATCGGCGGCATCATCGTCATCGACTTCATCGACATGGTCCTCGAGTCCAACCGCGACCTGGTGTTGCGCCGGCTCCTCGAGTGCCTGGGGCGTGACCGCACCAGGCACCAGGTGGCCGAGGTGACCTCGCTCGGTCTCGTGCAGATGACCCGCAAGCGGGTCGGCCAAGGGCTCATCGAGGCGTTCTCCACCCCCTGCGAGCACTGTGGTGGTCGCGGCTTCGTCATCCACGACCACCCCGTCGAGAAGTCCGGCAGCAGCGGATCGGACGACGGCGGAGGGCGTCGCCGCGGTCGGCGCGGCAGCACCCCGCAGCACACCTCGCCCGCCTCGCCGCCCGAGGCGCCCGCCGAGGACCCGGGGGCCGCCAAGGCCCGCGAGGAGGTCAAGGCCACACTCGCCACGATCGCCGCCGCCGCGGCGAGCGCGCACGAGCACGACACCAAGTCCGCCGACGAGTCCGCGGACGCCGACCGGAACGTCTCCACACAGGATCCGCACGAGCCACGCACGCCCGCTGCGGAGCCGGTCTCCGACCCCGCCGAGCCCGCCACGCCCGAGGACCCGCCGGCCACCGGAGTGGTTGGCGCACCGGCCGGGGGGTCCGTCGTCGTCCCGAGTGACGCCCAGGAGGCCGCCGAGACCGCGGACCGCAAGCCCGCGGCCGAGCCCCACCGGCGGCCGCGCCGCAGCCGGCGGGCCGTTTCCTCCGGTGTGGTGACCCCGGGCGAGACGAGCATTATCACCATCGATCCGGCGCAGGAGTCCGGTTCGGGCTCCGACTGACCTCGCCCGGGAGCCTCGCGCAGAAGGAGAGACGATGACCACCACCCGCTCGAGACGCGCTGCCGGCCTCGGCGTGCTGGCCGGAGCCGCTCTCGCCCTCGCTGCCTGCACCCCGGGCTCGAACACCGCCGGGGACGACGGCGGCGAGACCTCCGGCGAACCGACCGACGTCCGGACGGACATCTCCGACGTCGGCGACGTCACCCTCACCGTGTGGGACCAGGAGGTCCGCGGCGGTCAGAACGAGCAGATCGAGCGGCTCAACGAGGCCTTCATGGAGGCCTACCCCAACGTCGAGATCCAGCGCGAGACGCAGTCGACGGACGACCTCAACGCCACGCTGCGCCTTGCGCTCACCGGCGAGGACGCTCCGGACGTCACGCAGGTCAACAATTCGCGCTCCCAGATGGGCCAATACGTCGGCGCCGGACAGCTGCTGCCGCTGGACGACTACGCCGAGGCCTACGGCTGGCACGACCGGTTCGGTGACTCGGTCCTGCAGAACAGCAGCTACAGCCCCGACGGCGTCACCTTCGGCGAGGGGTCGGTCTACGGCCTGCCGCAGGTGGGTGAGGTCGTCGGGGTCTACTACAACCGCGACAAGCTGGACGAGCTCGGGCTCGAGGTCCCGCAGACCTGGTCGGAGTTCGTCGACCAGCTTCCCGCGATCGCCGACCGGGGCGAGACCCCGCTGATGCTCGGCAACCTGGACCAGTGGCCCGCCCTCCACGTCTTCGGCCCGGTGCAGGGCGCATACGTCGATCCCGCGGAGATCCGGGATCTCGGGTTCGGAAACGCGGGCGCCACCTGGACCGACGACGCGAACCTCCAGGCCGCCGCCACCGTCCAGGAGTGGGCCGAGGAAGGGTACTTCGGTGACGGGTTCAACGGCGCCGACTACGACGCCGTCTGGCAGTCCTTCACCGAGGGCGAGGGGGTCTACCTCATGGCCGGGTCGTGGCTCGCTGCCGACATCCATGCCGCCATGGGGGAGACCGCCGGATTCTTCGCGCCCCCACCGACCGAGGAAGGCGCCGGACCGGTGACTACCGGCGGGACGGGGCTGCCCTTCGCGGTCACCTCGCAGGCGGAACATCCGGACGTCGCCGCGGCCTACATCGACTTCCTCACCGACGCGGACGCCATGGAAGTCATCGCGGAGACCGGCAACATGCCGGTGGTCGAGACCAGCGAGCACGAGGCGCCGGACAGCCTCAACGCCGAGGTCTACGAAGCCTACGACCGGACCATCACCGACGGAGCCCTGCTGCCCTATCTCGACTGGGCGACCCCCACGATGGGCGAGACCCTCGGGCAGGGACTGCAGTCCCTGCTGGCCGGCGAGATGTCCCCGGAGGAGTTCACCCAGGCGGCCGAGGCCGACTACTCGGAGTTCGTGGATTCCAACCAGTGAGCCGGCCGTGCCCCCAGGACGTGCGCCGGCGGCGCAGCATGTACGGCGCCACACCGTACTGGTTTCTGCTGCCGGCGTTCGTGGTCTACGCCGCCTTCCTGCTCTACCCGCTGGGCCGGGCGGTGCAGATCTCGCTGTACGAGTGGGACGGCCTGTCCCTGGCGACCTTCGTGGGTCTGGCGAACTACGCGGACGTCCTCACCGACGCCGCGTTGCGCGCCGCGTTCGGGCACGCGCTGGTGCTCATCGTCTTCTTTGCCGTGCTGCCGCTCGGCATCGGGCTGGTGCTCGCCGCCCTGCTGATGCGGGCACGGGTGCGTGGCCTGGCCTTCTTCCGCACCGTCGTCTTCCTGCCGCAGGTCATCGCCATGGTGGTCGTCGCGGTCGCGTGGCGGCAGATCTACGCCCCGGACGGCCTCCTCAACACCGCCCTGCGCGCCGTCGGCCTGGACGCGCTCACCCGGACCTGGCTCGGGGACTTCACCCTGACCCTGCCCGCCGTCGGCCTCATCGGCACCTGGGTGTGCACCGGGTTGGTGACCGTGCTGCTCATGGCCGGGATGGCGCGCATCCCGCAGGACCTCTACGAGGCGGCCACGCTCGACGGCGCGGGCCCAGTGCGCACGTTCCTGGCGATTACCGTGCCCTCGGTTCGGCCGGAGATCGTGGTCTCGCTGGTGCTGACGATCATCGCTGCCCTCAAGACCTTCGACCTGGTCTTCGTCACCACCCGCGGCGGGCCGGGCAGCACCACCACCGTACCGAGCTACGAGGTGTACCGGCGGGCCTTCGAGCTCGGGGAGGTCGGCTCGGCCGCCGCGGTCGCCGTGGTTCTGACCGCGCTGATCTTCCTGCTCAACCTCGCGGTGAACCGGATCGGGGAACGCGAGCGATGAGGGTCTCCACCGCGGAACGGGTGGCGAACTACGCCATCCTGATGATCTTCGCCGCCCTCGCTCTGACGCCCGTCGTGACCATCCTCGTCACCGCCCTCTCTCCGGAGACCCCGGCGGACGCGCAGACCGGCGGTCCCGTGCACTGGGAGAACCTCACCCGCGCGTGGGACCAGGGGAGGTTCGGCGAGTATCTGCGCAACTCCGTCGCCGTGGCCGCCCTGGTCGTCTCCCTGGCCACCGTGCTGTCGACGATGGCCGGCTACGCGTTCGGCGCCTTCACCTTCGCCGGCTCCCAGGTGCTGTTCTATGTCTTCCTGCTCGGCATCATGGTCCCCGCGGAGGCCATCGTCGTGCCCCTGTTCTTCGATCTGCGCTACCTCGGGCTGACGGACACGATCTGGGCGATCGCGCTGCCCCAGGTGGCGCAGTCGATCGCCTTCGGAACCTTCTGGATGCGGGCCTTCTTCCGCGGCGCGAACCGGTCCCTCATCGAGGCCGCCCGCCTGGACGGCGCCGGTCACCACCGCGTGCTGTGGCAGGTCCTCGTCCCGGTGGCCCGCCCCGCCATGACCACCATGGTGCTGCTGATGTTCATGTGGACCTGGAACGAGTTCCTCATCCCGCTGGTCATGTCACCCACCGGACAGCTGCGTACCGCCCCGCTCGGCCTGGCCCTGTTCCAGGGGCAGTACACCCAGGGGACCACACTGCTGGCCGCCGGTGCGATCCTCGTCGCGCTGCCCGTGGTGGTGCTGTACCTGTTCCTGCAACGACACTTCATCAGCGGCATGCTGGCCGGCGCCGTACGCGAGTGAGCCGCTTCGCGTCGATGCCGAGAGGGCGGATCCGGTGGTCGCGCGGAACCACGTCCTCCCTCTCGACCGCGCACTGGGGCGTGGCCGGCGTCCTGGCAGCTCTAGTCTCGTCACGGAGGGAGGGAGCACGACGTGGACATCCTGCTGATCGCCGGCATGTGGCTGACCGCCCCCGTGTGGCAGGAGACCGCGGATCACCTGGCCCGGCAGGGGCATCGCGCGGTGCCGATCCGGCTGCCCGGGCAGGACGACGGCGACGTCGCCGCCACCCTGGCGGACCAGGTCGCCGCCGTGCTCGGCGAGGTCGACCGGGCCGCGCGTCCGGTCGTCGTCGGCCACTCCGCCGCCTCCGGCCTCGCCTGGCTCGTCGCGGACGCCCGCCCGGACGCGATCGCCGGCGTGGCGATGGTCGGCGGATTCCCGCCGGCCGACGGCGCCACGTACTTCGACGCCTTCCCCGCACGGGACGGTGTGGTGCCCTTCCCCGGCTGGGAGCGATTCGACGGTCCGGACACCGCCGACCTCGACGGGGCGAGCCGCACACGCCTGGAGAGCCTCACCGTGCCCGTGCCGTCCGGCGTCACTGGCGCGACGGTCC
>Ga0079224_100007797_pt1 | contig 14417 bp, 12 predicted proteins | sample Stecom2015_FD_80414 | JGI IMG/M metagenome (GOLD analysis project Ga0079224, IMG submission 80414) | Agricultural soil microbial communities from Utah to study Nitrogen management - Steer compost 2015 | ecosystem: Environmental > Terrestrial > Soil > Agricultural land | place: USA: Utah...
CCATTTCGACGAGGTCACTGTCATGTTCGCCGATCTGGTGGGGTTCACCGAGAGCAGCCAGCAGGCCACGCCCCAGGAGGTGGTCGGCTCACTCGACGACCTGTTCTCGACATTCGACCAGTTGGCCGAACGGCATGGCGTGGAGAAGATCAAGACCATCGGGGACGCCTACATGGTCGCCGGAGGTCTTCCCGAGCCCCGACCCGGCCACGCCGCAGCCGTGGCCGATATGGCACTCGACGTGCGCCGCGTGGTGTCCGGGCGGGTCGACGCCGCCGGGCGACCCATGGCGGTTCGGATCGGCATCGACACCGGCCCGGTCATCGCCGGCGTGATCGGCAGGCACAAGTTCGCCTACGACCTGTGGGGGGACACCGTGAACACCGCCAGCCGCATGGAATCCCACGGCGTGCCCGGACGCATCCAGGTCACCGAGCGCACCTACCGTCATCTGAGAGATGCCTACGCCCTCGAGCCTCGGGGGCAGGTCGAGATCAAGGGGAAGGGAACCATGGACCCTGGTTCCTGCTCGGAAGAGCCGGAGCAGGGGACCTGGACGAGGAATAGGGGAGGGGCGTCATGCCCATGGCCATCGATCCTGTGTGCGGGATGAGGATCGAAACCGAGGTTGCGGTTGCCCACGCCGAGTACGAGGGAACCACGTACTACTTCTGCAGCCGGGCGTGTTACGAGGCTTTCGTTGCCGACCAGGGCCTCTATGCCACGGGGTCCGACACGGATCTGCTCGACAGATCCGAGTTGGCCAGGAGAGGGTCCACGTCAGCCGAGCGCGTGACCCGGCTCATGGAGCTGGGGATCGTCAGCCCGGGCGACGGAGGCTTCACCCAGGAGGATGTGATGCGGGTGCGCGTGGTCGGCCAACTCGAGGCGGCGGGCATCGAGGTGGAGGCGGTGGCGGAAGGGCTCCGCAGCGGCCACCTGACCCTCGGCTACCTCCAGGCAGCGGCCAGGATGCATCCGCGATCGGAGACGACGTACGCCGACATCGCCGAAGAGATGGGGATCCCGTTCGCCGTCCTCGAACGCCTCTACCTGGCTGTGGGGCTGCCCCGACCTGCGCCCGACGAGCTGGCGCGTGAGGAGGATCTGGAAGCGCTGAGGGGCCTCGGGGTGCTGTTCGAGGCGGGGATAGGCGTCGACGACGTAGTACGCCTCGCTCGCCTCTGGGGAGACAGCGTCCGAAAGATCGCCCAGCATCTTCCCCACTACTTCCACACGACGGTGGAAGCGAGGTATCGCAGCCAGGGTTTGGCCGACAACCAGGCCTACGAGGAGGCGCTCCGCCAGGTGGGTCTGCGGATCTGGCGCTCCGGCGAGGACATCCTCGGATGGCTGTTTCGCCGTCACGCGGACAACTTCTCGGTCGCCCATCAGTTCGAGCACATCGAAACCGCCTTGGAGCTCGCCGGGGTCAGGGCGCGATCGCCCCGGGGGGTCGAAGCGGCCGTTTTCGCGGACTTGTCGGGATTCACCGAGCTCACCGAGCGGTCGGGCGATCGCGTCGCCGCCGACGTGGCTCTGAGCCTCGCCGAGATGGCGACGGAGGTCGCCGCCCAACATGGAGGCCAGGTGGTGAAGATGCTCGGCGACGGCGTCCTGCTCCACCTTCCGGATCCGACCGCCGCCGTCCATGCCGCCCTGGCGATCGTCGAAGGGGCAGCCACGCGCGCCCTGCCCCCGGCCCACGTCGGCGTCGAGGCGGGACCGATGCTCTACGAGGAAGGCGACTACTTCGGACGGACCGTCAAGCTCGCCGCCCGGATCGCGTCCGAAGCGGGCCCGGGGCGAGTCTTCGTGGGGGAGGGTGCGGCCGACGACTCGATGGAGGGGGTCCACCTGGCAGAGGTCGGTCGTTTCCCCCTCAAAGGGATAGCGGGAGCCGTGACGATCTACGAGGCGTCGTCGGCCGGGTGAACCTGTTGACGGGGTCCGGGCCGAGTTCTAAGGTGCGACGGGTAATCGATTATCGAAGATAGGGCACCCTGGACGGAGAGGCGCGAGCTGGAGAGGAGGACGCCGTGGCCGACAACAGCGGTGTGATCGAGCAGTTCCTGGGAGACGAGACTTTCCCGATCGAGTGGGAGTCGGAGGAGGAGAAGAAGCTCTTCTGGTTCTTCGACGATCTCCATTGCCCCCAGCCCCTGTCGCCCATGTACTTCGACATCGGTGGGTGGTGGCTCACCTGCGACCACATGTTCCGGCGGTTCGGCACCCCGTTCGCAGTCGATTGGATCGCCAAGAACGTCAACGGCTACCTGTACACGGCAGCCATCCCGGCCGATCCCGATGTCCGGGTCGATGCCATGGAGTACGGCTACAGGTACGTGCCCCGGGTTCCCAAGGACGACCCCGACTTCGCGTCCGAGATGGGCGCCTACCTGAATGCTGTTCTCCCCGTGTACGGGCTGAACTTCGCCGACTGGTGGGAGAACCGCCTGGTTCCGGAGATGAAGCGCAACTTCGCCTACCTCGAGGAGAAGATCGACGACTGGCAGAACATCCCCCTGATGGAGTGGGCGACGATCCTCGAGGACGCCATCGACATCCACGATCGCCATTGGAAGATCCACTGGATGCTCAACTTCGCCCAGTTGTCCGCCACCTTGAATCTCGAAGCCACCCTGCGGGAGGTGAAAGGCGACGTCGATCCCGATCTGCTGGGGCGGCTCCAGAATTCGGCCAAGGACCGCAACTGGGACTCGATCGAGGCGCTCTGGACGATGAAGGAGGAGATCGTTGCCGACGAGGAGTTGTCGGCGATCTTCGCTCGGGAGACGGGTGTCGACGTGATGGCGGCGCTCGAAGCGTCCGAGCGCGGTCGCCGCTTCATCGACGAGCGGCTCCGCCCCTATCAGCGTGAGTTCGGCTGGCATGCGGTCTGGAGCCACGAGTTCATCTTCCCCACCCGCTTCGAACGGCCCGAGCCCATCCTCGAGGTCATCAAGGGCTACATCGAGACCGACTACGACTACCCGGCTCGGGTGGAGGAACTCCGAAAGGACATCGAAGAGGCATCCCGAAAACTCCTCGAAGGCCTCGAGGGCGAGCCACTCGAAAGACTGCGAGCGGCGAACGAGATCAACCTGAAGATGGCCCCCCTCACGCCCGACCATCACTTCTACATCGATCAAGGGACCAACGCCCACCTGCGCGTGGTGCTGATCTGCATCGGCAAGAAGCTCGTCGTAGACGGCCATCTCGACGAGCCCGACGACGTGATCTACCTGCGCTACAACGAGCTGCGCCGCTTCATGGCCGATCCGGCGAACTTCGACGCCCGCAGTGTCGTGTCGCAGCGGAAGGACGAACGGGAGGAGGCGTACGACATTCGGCCCCGCGACTGGATCGGCACGGCCACCGAGGCGGCGCTCTCGTTCCCGTACCTCGGGCTATGGGGCTTCCCGGAACGGCTGTACATGGAGCAGCCGGAAGCTGAGGACCAGGTCAACGGTCTTGCCGCCTCGCCCGGGGTGGTCACCGGCACCGCCAAGGTCGTTCTCTCGGTGGACGAGTTCGACCAGGTGGAGAAGGGGGACATCCTCGTTTGCCAGATGACGAACCCGGCATGGGTGGTGCTCTTCACGAAGATCTCGGGGCTCGTCACCGATGCCGGCGGCACCGCGTCACATCCCGCCGTCCTCGCCCGCGAGTTCGGGATACCGGCCGTCATCGGCACGTCTGTCGCCACCTCGAGGATCAAGTCGGGAGACAAGCTGCGGGTCAACGGAGCAACCGGCGTGGTCGAGGTCCTGAGCGCCGAGCACGAAGAGCGCGAAGTCCCCACCAGCGACCTGTTCACCACATGACTGCAGAACGCAACGACACCGAAAGCGAGGACTACGAGCGTGAGGACCTCAATCGCGAGGTCCTCTCCGTCCAGATCAAAGACCGCCTCCTCCAGTGGATCATGGAGGGTGAGCTGCCGCCCGGCTCACGTATCGTGGAAACCCGAATCGCCCGCCGATTGGGAGTCAGCCAGGCGCCGGTGCGAGAGGCGCTGCGTGATCTCGCCAGCGTCGGCATCGTGCAGGTCGAGCCGTACCGAGGGGCGTTCGTGCGCCGGCCGAGCCCCGATGAGCTGGCGGAGGCGATGACGCTGCGGGGGGAGCTAGAGGCCCTCGGTGCCCGGTGGGCAGTCGAGCGGATCACCGACGAGGACCTCGTCGAGCTGCGGAGGCTGATAGATGCCATGGACCGGGCCGCTGCCGCCCACGACACCCACGCTCACGCTCTCCACAACACGACCTTCCACCAGCGGATCATGGAAGCGTCGGGCAATCGGTCGCTTCTCTGGGTGTGGTCGTTGCTCGAGCCGATGGCGCGCACCTACTACACCGCCGCCGTCTCGGGAGCGGATCTCGGCTGGCTCGGCCGCCGTCATCTGGCGATCGTCGAGGCCCTGGAATCTCGCGACCCCGAGAAGGTGGCCGAGGTGATGCGCGCCCACGCCAAGGAGGCCGAGGAGAGCATCCTGTCCCACTTCGCCAACGAACGGGACGAGGAAGGGGCCGCCTCGTGACGACACGACAGGCCGACGCCGTCCTGTGGTTCGATCACGCCGATTCCCGAAGAGTCGAGATCGCCGGGGGGAAGGGCGCCAGCCTGGCGTCGATGACTGCCCTGGGGCTACCCGTCCCGCCGGGGTTCCTCGTGCCTGCCGGGGCGCTCGACCGGATGCTTCGCCGATCCGGGCTCGCCGACGAGATGCTCTCGATCCTCTCATCGATCGGGAGCGAGGACGAGTGCGCGGCCGCCTCCGAGCGGCTGCGGGACCTGGTTCTCGGCTCGCCCATCACCGGGTCGCTGGCCGACGCCATCTGCGACGCCTACCTGCGCCTCGACCAGGGAAGCGGCGTGGCTGTCCGATCCAGTGCATGCGCCGAGGACGGTGCAACCGCCAGCTATGCCGGCCAACAGGACACCTACCTCAATGTGAGAGGAGCCGAGCAGGTGCTGCATTTCGTGAGCCGGTGTTGGGCCTCGTTCTTCGGAACCCGTGCTCTCTTCTACCGCCGGGTCAAGGGCTCGCTCCGGGATCTCGGTATGGCGGTCGTCGTCCAGCGCCAACTCGACGCCGACAAGGCCGGCGTGATGTTCACGGTCGACCCGGTGCGGCGCCGCCGGGATCAGATGCTCATCGAAGCGGCATGGGGCCTCGGAGAGGCCGTCGTGGCGGGGACGGTGATCCCCGACCAGTATCTGGTCACCCGCGACGGCCGCCTGAAGAAGGTGCAGCCGTCCCGCCAGGACAGGATGGTCGTGCGCCGGCCCGACGGAGGGACCGAGGAGGTGGAGCTGCCCGCAGAGCAGGCCGTGGGCCCGGTGCTGGACGAATCTGAGCTGTCCCAACTGGTCGGGCTGGGACTGCGAGCCGAGGAGATCTTCGGCGGCCCCCAGGACGTGGAGTGGGCGTTCGAGCACGGAACGCTCTACCTCCTCCAGTCGCGCCCGGTCACAGCCTGATCGTGTTCGGATACGCCCGTCCGCGTTCGCTGCCCGAAGCCCTGGAACTCATCGCCGGCGGGGGCCGTCCTCTGGCGGGAGGCACCGATCTGCTCGTCGGATTGCGCAAGGGAAAGATCTCGGCCGATCGTGTCGTCGACCTCAAGGGGATCGAGGATCTGGCGCCGGCGATCGAGCGGGTCGGGGAGGCCGTCGAGATCTCCGCCGGCACTCCCATCTCCGACATCGTCGCCCATCCCGTGGTCCGCGCGGACTACCCGGCTCTGGTCGCGGCGGCGTCGGCGGTCGGCTCGATCCAGATCCGCAACCGGGCGACCCTGGTCGGCAACATCTGCAACGCTTCCCCGGCGGCCGACACCGCTCCGCCTCTTCTCGTCTACGGCGCCTCCGTGGTCGTCTTCGGGCCGGGCGGTGAGCGGACGATTCCGCTCGCCGAGTTCTTCCTGGGGCCCGGGCGCACGGCCCTCGCCGCGGACGAGCTCGTGGTCCGCCTCGTGCTCCCTCCATCGATGTGCTCCGCCGCATTCGCCCGGCTCACCCGCCGGAGAGGGGTAGACCTCGCCACGGTGAGCGTCTGTTGCGGCGTGGATTCCGACGGCACCGTGCGGTTCGCGCTCGGGGCCGCCGGCCCCCGTCCACTCGTGGTGGAGGACACCACCGGCACGCTGGCCGACCCTGCGGCCCCCGAAGAGGCGACCTCGAGTCGAATCTCGGAGATGATGGAAGCCGCCACCCCCATCTCCGACGTCCGCGCCGGCGCCGACTACCGCCGGGCGATGCTCGAGGTCCTCGCGCAGAAAACACTCGCCGAGGCGCGAGCGCAAGCGGGGGCTCGGTCATGAATCGGCAGACGATGACGATCTCGCTGGACGTCAACGGGCAGCGTCACGTCCTCGACACAGCCGCCCACCACTCGCTGCTCGACGTCCTCCGCAACGACCTCGATCTGATCGGGACGAAGGAGTGTTGCGCGGAAGGCGAGTGTGGCGCCTGCACCGTCTGGATGGACGGAAAGGCAGTGAACTCCTGCCTCGTCCTGGCCGTGGAAGCGGACGGAGGGGAGATCACGACCATCGAAGGCCTGGCGGGGGAGGGAGAGCTCAGCCCGTTGCAGAGCGCGTTCATCGAGGAGGGGGCAGTCCAATGCGGGTTCTGCATACCGGGCATGGTCATGGCCGCCGCATACCTCCTCGAGCACAACGAGCGGCCCACCGAAGCAGAGATCCGTGAGGCCCTCTCCGGCAACCTGTGCCGTTGCGCAGGGTACAAGCGGATCGTGAGGGCCGTGCAGCGCGCCGCGGGGTCGGGGCCGTGAGCATTCCCAACGTCGGCGCCCCCGCCGGCCGGGTCGGCGGCTTCGACCGAGTCACCGGGCGCCAGCGCTACATCGCCGACCTCCGTCTGGAGGACGCCCTCCACGTGAAGCTCGTGACCCTGCCCTGTGCCCGCGCCCGGATCGTCGGCATCGACACCTCCGAAGCCGCCAGGGTCCCTGGGGTGCGGGCGGTCTTCACCGCCGCCGATCTGCCCGACCCGATGCCCCGCTACGGCGTCCACTACGACGACCGTCCGGTGCTGGCCGTGGGAGAGACCAAGTTCCACGGCGAGCCGGTTGCCGCGGTCGCAGCCGACACCCTCGACGCGGCGCGGGAAGCCGCCGGTCTCGTCACCGTCGACTACGAGGAACTGCCTCCCGTCCTCGACGTGAGGGGGGCCCTCGATCCCGCGGCGCCGCTGGTGGTCGACCCCGACCTGCGGCCCGGCGATCCGCTGGCCGACACCAACATCCGCCGCGAGTTCCGATACGCCTGGGGCGACGTCGACGCCGCCACCGCCGACCTCGTGATCGAGAACACCTACACGTTCCCGATGGTCACCCACTTCGCCATCGAGCCCCACGGCTTCGCCGTCTCCAGCGATGAATCCGGGGTGATCGTGTGGAGCTCGATCCAGCATCCCTACATCCTCCAGCGGGTCATGGCGCGTGTGCTGGGCCTGCCCTGGTCGAAGGTGAGAGTGATCGCCCCCGATCCGGGGGGTGCGTTCGGCGGCAAGGGCTACCCGAAGTTCGAGCCCCTCCTGGCGTTCATGTCGATGGCCAGCGGGCGCCCCTGCCGGCTGGTGTTGACGCTGGAGGAGACGTTCCAGGCCGTCCGCAGGAACTCGGCCGAGGTGAGGATCCGCACCGGATTCGATTCCGACGGCAGGCTCAGGTTCCAGGACATAGGGGCCGACTTCCTCATGGGCGCATACGTCGACATCTCGGAACGGGTGATATCGAAGAGCAGTCACCTCGCCGCCGGGCCGTATCGGGTCCCCAATGCCCGCATTCTCGCCCGAGCGCTGCACTCGCACACCCCGCCGAGCACGGCGATGCGCGGGTTCGGAACCCCCCAGTTCACCTGGGCGCTCGAACAACAGATGGACGAGGCGGCTCGCCGGCTCGGCCTCGACCGGCTGGAGATCCGTCTCCGCAACCTGGCTCGCAAGGGTGAGGAGATCGTCCCGAACGACACCCCGGCCGACGGCGACTGGTTCGAGTCCGTGCAGAAGGCGGTGGACGCCATCGGCTGGAGCGGGCCCCTCCCCGAAGGTCGGGCCAGGGGGCTGGCGGTCGGCATCAAGTCCTCGGCGACCGCCGGGGCGGCATATTCGATCGTCAGGTTCTTGTACGACGGGAGCGTTCTCGTCCTCGTCGGCACGTCGGACATGGGTCAAGGGGCGCGGACGATCCTCACCCAGATCGTGTCGGACGAGCTGGGGGTGCCGCCCGACGCCGTCACCATCGTGATGGGAGACACCGCCGCTGCCCCGTTCGACTACTCCACCTCAGCCAGTCGTTCGACCGTCTTCATGGGCAGCTCGGTCATGCGCGGCTGCGCCGACCTCAAGGACCAGGTCCGCTCCATCGCCGCCCGACTCCGCGGTCTCCCGCCGGACGACATCGGCGTCGACCGGGGCATGGTCACGTTCCCCGACGGCGAAGAGAAGGGAATCGTCGAGGTGGTACAGGAAGGGCTCGGCCCCGTGGGAGGCGAGCTCATCGCCGTCGCGTCGATGCGGGGCGAGGCCGATCCCAGCCATCCGATCGGGGGCCGACCGTGGTTCTACGAGTTCAACTGCACCGCAGTGGAGTTGGAAGTCGACCGCCTCACCGGCGAGGTCCTGATCCACAAGCACGTCACGGTCGGCGACGTCGGGAAGGCGATCAACCCCCTGCAGGTCGAGAGCCAGGACGAAGGTGCGGCGATCATGGGCCTGGGGCACACGCTGATGGAGCACTTGGTGCTCGACGAGCACGGGAGGATCGCCAACCTCGGGGCGCTCGACTACCGGATCCCGACCACGAAGGACCTCCCCCTCGATCTCGAGTCGGTCATCGTCGAGAACGAAGACGGACCCGGTCCCTACGGCGCCAAAGGTGTGGGGGAGGGAGGCCTCTTGTGCGTCGCAGCCGCTGTCGCCTCGGCGGTGAGCGAAGCCACGGGCGTCGTGATCCGAGACCTGCCGCTGACACCGGAGCGGATATGGCGGGCGATGAGTCGCGCCGGGGTCACACCGTCCGGGGCTTCTCGACGCTGACCGAAGCCGGCGGCTCCTGCAGGGGGACGTACGAACGCCTCCGATCCTCGAATCTGAGCCGGTGCGTGTAGCCCGCTTCACGGGCTGCGGTCACCACCTCGGCATGGCCCCAGCCGGCATCGGCGGGGACGTGGGCGTCGGAGGCGAGGGTGATCGGCACGCCGGCGTCGTGGAACATGCGCAGGAAGCGCGGTCCCGGGTACACCTCGGCGGCGGCTCGGCTCAGTCCCGCGCTCGAGATCTCCACTGCGGTGCCGGTGGCGACCGCGCCCTCGACGACGGGCGCGTACAGGTCGTCGATGGGCCCGTCGGGTCGATAGCCGTTGCGCTTGATGATGTCGGCGTGGGCCAGCACGTCGACCATCCCCGATCCGGCGAGCTGCGCCTCCAGGGCGAAGTACTGCTCGTACACCGTGCGTACGCCTCTGCGGCCGAATTCCTCGGCGACGAGGAACCGGTCGAACGACCAGGCGCCGATCCAGTGGACGGAGCCGATGAGGTAGTCCCATGGGTAGTCGGCCAACAGGTCGAGGACCGCCTCCTCGGTACCGGGTTGGAAATCCACCTCCAGCCCCAGCTTGACCGGCAATCCGCGGTCCTTGGCGTCGAGGACCACCTCGACGTACCTGTCGAGCGACAGGTTGCGCTCTTGGCGCACCAGATCGATGGCCCCGGCCCGTAGATCGGAGTTCGGCTCCGACTCCCACCATTCCCCCAGCACCGGTTCCGACTCGACGCATCGGTAGAAGTGCTCGGTGAAACCCAGTTCGGTCACGCCCCGCTCCAGGGCAGCTTCGACGTATCTGTCGATGTAGCCCGGCGGGTACTCGCCGGGCGGGGGAGCGTCCGAGCTGGGGCGATGGGTGTGGGGATGGAGGTGGAGGTGGTAGTCGCTCATGCGGTCGGCACGCCAGGCCTGCCCATCACCCCTGGGTGAGCTTGTCGTACAGGGAGGCGGCGTTCAGCGTCTGGATGTGGTCCATCATGTAGCCCTGGCCGATGTCGACGGGATACCGATCCCGGAAGTGGACCCGTTCGATGGTCTCCTCCCGGCTCCAGCCCTGGGCCACCGCCGAGGCGACCGCTGCCTTCCATTCGAGGAGGACGGATCGCTGCACCGCCAGGTAGGAGAGGTCCGTCACCTCGCCATGACCCGGGACGAGATGATCGACCTCGAGTTGGGAGATCCGTTCCAGGGCTCCGAGCCACTGGTCGACGTCGGAGGTCATCAGCCAGGTCTGGCAGTCTTTGAACACCGTGTCGCCGGTGAACACGACCCGCTCCTCGGGAACATAGACCGCCACTTGGCCGGGCGTGTGCCCGGGGGTGTGGAGGAGGTGGAAGGTCCGATCCCCGACGTGGAGGGTCAGGTCCCCGGTGAAGACGATGTCGCCGTTGTTCGGGTCGGCGTAGTAGGTGTCCCGGTCGGGAACGATCGATTCCGCGTCGGGGTCGTCGGTGGGGATCGCCTCCAGGGCGTAGGCGTAGGGGTCGAGGTCGGGAGTGGGGACCATGAAGTTGTCGTAGACACCCCGATGGTGGACGACGAGACCGGCACCCTTGAAGTAGTAGTTCCCGAAGATGTGGTCGACGTGGTGCTCGGTGTTGATCACGTACCGGATCGGGCCGTGCGACTCGGCTTCCTCCCGCATGGCGACGGCCCGGGTCGGCAACTGGGGCGTGTCGACGACGACCACGCCGTCGGAGGTCACCACGTAGCTGGGGTTGCACCCTCGCAGCGTCGTGTTCGTGAAGACCCTGTCGGTCACTCGTTGCATCTGGGCTCCTCGGGTCACTGGGTCGCCGTGAGACCGCCGTCGATCGTCAGTATCTGTCCGGTGATGAACGACGAGGCGTCGGAGCAGAACAGGAGCGTGGCTCCGATCAGGTCATCTGTCTCGCCGACGCGTCGCAACGGGATCCGGTCGACGATGCCGGCTTTGAAGTCGGGGTCGTCGAGGAGCATCGCCACTTGGGGGGTGTCCACGAAGGTGGGGGAGATGGCGTTCACTGTGATCCCGTACTTCGCCCACTCGGTGGCCCATTGCCGGGTCAGGGAGTCGATCGCCCCCTTGGCGGCCACGTAGGCGGAGTACCCGGCGTCGATTCCCAGTTGGCCGCGGACCGAGGAGATGTTCAGCACCCGGCCGCCGCGTCCGCCGTCGATCATCGCTCGGACCGCGGCCTGGGTGGGGAGGATCGTGCTGCGGACGTTCAGCTCGAAGATCCAGTCCCAGTCGTCGCGGGGGTACTCGTGGGCGGCATGGAGGACCTTGCCGGCGCCCCCGCCGACGGAGTTGACGACGATGTCGACCTGCCCGAACCGCTCGAGCGTCTCGTCGACGGCGCGTTGGGCGTCTTCCTCCGAGGTCATGTCCCCGACGACGCCGTGGGCCTGGGCTCCACCCGAGACGAGTGACTGGGTGACGCCCTCCACCGTCTGGACGGTGCGACCGACGATGGTCACCGCCGCCCCTGCTTCGGTGAGCCCGGCCGCCAGAGCGGCACCGATGGCGCCGTTGCCTCCGGGGATCATTGCCACGCGCCCGGTCAAATCGAACCGCTCCAGGTGCCCCATCGCTCCTCCGTCGAAATGATCGATTATCGAGGATGACCCTACTTGGCCGGCGTGGCACCGGTCAACCGATCAGGTCTCGTTCGTCACCCGGGCGTAGGCGGCGGCGACGAACACGATCATCGAGCCGAAGAGGATCTGGCGGACGGCTTCGGGGTAGCCGAGCGAACTTAGGAGCGACGAGATCACCGTGAGGATCAGGGCACCGATGATCGTCCCCCCGTACCCGCCGCGCCCGCCGAGGATGGACGTCCCTCCGATCACCGCCGCCGCCACCGAGGGGAGGAGAGCGGAATCGACGAGAGTGACGCTGGCGACGTTCGTCAGGCCCGAATACAGGAACCCGGCTATGCCGGCCAGGACGGCCGAGATCACGTAGAGGACGATCAGGACCTGCCATGCCTTCACGCCGGCGAGGCGCGACGCCACCGGGTTGTCGCCGATGGCGTACAGCAGCCGGCCGTAGCCCGTGCGGTTCAGGGTGACCAGCACCCAGGCGGCGACCGGGACGAACACCACCAAGCTGAGCGGGACGACGCCTCCGATCATGCTGGCCCCGAGCCGGCGGAACAGGTCGGGCACTCCCGCTCCGGTCTGCACCATCTCGAGTTGCCACACGTTGGAGAGGCCGAGGACCACGAGGCTCATGCCGAGCGTCATGATCAGAGGATGGACCCGGAACACGCCCACGCCGATCCCGTTGATGAGGCCGGCCACCGCAGCCGCCGCCAACGCCACGGCGATCCCGACCCAGAGCCCGGGGCCGTTGACCAGTGTGGCCACCACGAACCCGGACATCGAGGCGATGGCCGCCACAGAGAGGTCGATGCCGCCGGTGAGCATGGTCATCGTCTGGCAAGCGGCGAGGATGGCGAGAGGGATGGCGGCGCGCACCATCACTGCCGCCCAGTTGGGGCTCACGATCCCGGGCCGGATCAACTCGCTGAGGATCACCAGCAGCACCAGGATCACGAGGAGCGGGATGATCGGACGCTCGCGGAACACGTTCGCCCAAGCCGAGGGCCGCAGCCAGTTCCGGCGCGTGTCGGCGGTATCGGCGACGCTCATCGTCGGCTCCTCCGCAGCTGGATGAGGCTTCCCACCATGACCACGCCGACGAGGATGGCGCCCTGGACCACGGTGGCCAGGTTCGTGTTCACGTTGAGGAAGGTCATCATCGTGCGCAGCAGCGAGAGGATCACCACGGCCACGATCGGGCCGAACACCCCTCCCTTTCCGCCGCTCAGGGCGACGCCGCCGAGCACGACGGCGGCCACGCTCATCAGCGTATAGGGGCCCGGGACCGGGGTGGCGATGCCGGTGGTGGCGGTGAGGCTGAGCCCGGCCACGGCCGAGAACAAGCCGGTGAGCATGTAGGCGAAGATCTTCGTCCGCCCGACCGAGACGCCGCTGCGGAAGGCCGCCAGCGGGTCGCTCCCGATGGCGTACAACGACAGCCCCAGCCGCGACCGGCGGATCGGTATCCACACGACGGCGACGATGAGGAGCATCACCACTGCGGCTTTGGGGACCCAGGTGCTGACGAGGGGCCCGCTGGTGAGGCCGCGCAGCCACTGCGCCGAGGCCCCGCCCGGTGTCTCCATGACGAGGAGAGCACAGCCGGCCCACACGAAGAGCATCGCCAGGGTGACGACGATGTCCGGTACCCGGGTCCCGACCACGAGTGCTCCGTTGACCGCTCCCAGGGCCAAGCCCAGGACCAGGGTGCCGATCACGACCCATACGGCGAAGCCCTCGCTGCGGCCCTCCATCAGCGCCGCGGACACGACGCTGGTGAGCGCCATCATGGAGCCGACCGACAGGTCGATCCCCCGGGCGATCACCACCACGGCCTGGGCCACCGATGCCAGGGCGAGAGGCATGACCGAGATGGCGAGTCCCTGGATTCCCGCCGCGCCGAAGGTCGGCTGGATCGTCTTTGTGATGACGAGGAGGACGGCCAGGATGCCGAGCAGGCTGAGCGTCCATCCGCTGCGGCGCAAGGCGGAGCCGAGCGCCGTCGCCCAGCCCGACGCGGCTTCGGGCCGAGTAGTCACCGCCGCGCTCACAGCGCCGTCTCCCCGGGCCCGCGGGAGCCCGGATCGAGCTCCACCGTCGAGGTCTCTTCCACCGCCTCGGCGATCTCGATGTCGGAGCCGATGTTGTGGGCGGCCTTGAGGAGAGTCGGCTCGTCGGCGTTTCGGGCGTCCACTTCGCCGACGACCTCGCCGCCGAAGATGACGATGGCGCGATCGCAGACGAGCGGGATCTCGCTGAGTTCCGACGTGTACAAGAGGATGGCGGCTCCGGAGTCGGCCAACTCGCGTAGCAGCACATAGATCTGGTTCTTCGTGCGGATGTCGATTCCTCGGGTCGGGTCGAAACAGAGCAGGGTCTCGACCCCGGAGGCGACCCAGCGGGCGATCGTCACCTTCTGCTGATTGCCGCCGGACAGGCGGCGTACCTCTCCTTGGGCGCGCGTGTCGATCTGGAGCTTCTCGATGGACTTCGACACCGTGTCGTGTTCCCTCCGCTTGCGGATCCAGCCCCATCGCGGGACACGGCTCGAGAAGGGGAGGGCGATGTTCTCGCGCACCGAGCGTTGCATCAGGAGCGCCTCGGCGCGGTCGGCGGGCACGTAGACCAGGCCGGCGCGGATGGCGTCTGCCGGGTGGCGGAACGAAACGGGGTTGCCGTTGACGTAGATCTCGCCGCCCTCGGGTCGTTCCCAGCCGGACAACACGTCGAACAACTCGTCCTGGCCCTGTCCTTCCAG
>Ga0079224_100007798_pt1 | contig 14417 bp, 15 predicted proteins | sample Stecom2015_FD_80414 | JGI IMG/M metagenome (GOLD analysis project Ga0079224, IMG submission 80414) | Agricultural soil microbial communities from Utah to study Nitrogen management - Steer compost 2015 | ecosystem: Environmental > Terrestrial > Soil > Agricultural land | place: USA: Utah...
GAAGCGTTGGGCGTGACCTCGTCTTCCTTCACGCCAAGCTGCTCGACCACGATCTTCTTGACGCGCTCTTCGATGCTGCTCATGGGTTTTCTCTTGCCTCCCGGGAGGGGTTGGAGCCGGCGCATTGTAGTGGATCGCCCGGACCCGGCAAAGGCGCCGCTCCGGCCGGGCGTGGCGCCCTGCGCGCGCCCGGGCGCCTGGCCCGGGGCGCCGCGGGGCACCCAGTGGATGGTTCTCGCTGTGGGCGGCCTCAGGCCATGTACATGCCGCCGTTGACGTGCAGGGTCTCGCCGGTGACGTAGGACGCGTCGGGCCCGGCCAGGAAGGCCACCGCGCGGGCGATGTCGGACGGCTCGCCGAGGCGGCCGAGGGCGATCTGCGACAGCAGCGCCTCGCGTTGCGCCTCCGGCAGCGCGCGGGTCATGTCGGTGTCGATGAAGCCCGGCGCGACCACGTTGACGGTGATGCCGCGGCTGCCGACCTCGCGCGCCAGCGACTTGGAGAAGCCGATGATGCCGGCCTTGGCGGCGGCATAGTTCGACTGCCCCGGGTTGCCGGTAAGGCCAATCACCGAGGCGATGTTGATGATGCGGCCGTGGCGCGCCTTCATCATGCCGCGCAGCACGGCCTTGCTGGTGCGGTACACCGAGCCCAGGTTGGTGTCCATGATGGCCTGCCAGTCGGCGTCCTTCATGCGCATCAGCAACTGGTCGCGGGTGATGCCGGCGTTGTTCACCAGGATGGCGACCGGGCCGAGCTCGCCGGCGATGGCATCCACCAGCGCCTCGACCTGGGCACCGTCCACCACGTCGAGCACCCGTCCGGTACCGCCGTGCGGCGCCAGCCGCTGGGCGATTGCGTCTGCGCCAGCCTGCGAGGTCGCGGTGCCGACGACGGTGGCGCCGCGCGCCGCCAGCTCATCGGCAATGGCGGCGCCGATGCCGCGGCTGGCGCCGGTGACCAGTGCCACCTGGCCCTTGAGGGGAGCCTCGCTCATGGCTTCATTCCTTTCCGTGCGAAAGCGCCGCGTCGAGCTCGGCGGACGTGCCGAGCGCGCGCGCCTCCAGCGACTTGTCGATCCGCTTCACCAGCCCGGCCAGCACCTTGCCCGGGCCGCACTCGTACACGCGGGTGGCACCTTGCGCCGCCAGCGCCTGCACGCAGGCGGTCCAGCGTACCGGCTGGTGCAGCTGCGCGACCAGTGCCGCGCGGATGCCGGCCACGTCGCCATGCACCGACGCGTCCACGTTCTGCACCACCGGGATGGTCGGCGCCGTCCAGGCGATGGCATCCATTTCCACGGCCAGCGCGTCCGCCGCCTCGCGCATCAGGCCCGTGTGCGAGGGCACGCTGACCGCCAGCTTCACCGCCTTGCGCACCCCGCGCGCGGCCAGCGCCGCCAGCGCACGGTCCACCGCGGCGGCGTCGCCGGCGATCACCACCTGGCCGGGCGAGTTGTAGTTGGCGGCCGACAGCACCTGGCCTTCCGCCGCCTCCGCGCAGACCGCCTCGACCACGCTGTCCTCGGCGCCCAGCACCGCGGCCATCGCGCCCTGCCCTTCGGCCACCGCCGACTGCATCAGCTGCCCGCGCCGGCGCACCAGCCTGGCGCCATCCGCCAGCGACAGCGCGCCCGCCGCCACCAGCGCCGTGTACTCGCCGAGGCTGTGCCCCGACAGCAGCACCGGCATCGCGCCACCGCGCGCCTGCCACGCCCGCCACACCGCGATCCCCGCCGCCAGCAGCGCCGGTTGCGTGAACTCGGTGCGATTGAGCCGTTCCTCCGGCCCGTCCTGCGACAACTCCCACAGGTCCGCGCCGCAGCCTTGCGACGCCTCGTCGAACGCCGCGCGCACTTCCGGCTGCCGCGCGGCCAGCTCGGCCAGCATGCCGACGGACTGCGAGCCCTGGCCGGGGAACACGAACGCTAGAGAGGAATCAGTCACGGTGCAGTTTGGGTGTCCGGCAAAAAGGGGGCGGATGATAGCGGCACACGAGGCGATTCGTCTGTACCGCGGCGTAGGGTAGCGCGCCGCCGGCGCGCGGTGCGCCAAGGCGCACCCTATGGCGAGAATCCCGTCTGGCGAAGGCCGCGCGGCGGGTGCGTGGTCCGGGATGCTCGAAAACATGGCTGTTTTCGCGCAAGGGCCACAGGGACGTGCTCGTGCCCGGTCCCGGAACACGCACCCGTCGCGCGGCCCCCGCGTCCGGAGTGGCGGACGGGCGCGACAACCGGAGCGTGGTCGCGGTCGCGCATGGGATGTGCGCTTACATGCTGCGGTCAGTAACGGATCAGCGCGGAACCCCAGGTGAAGCCGCCGCCGAAGGCTTCCAGCAGCAGCAGCTCGCCGCGCTTCACCTGGCCCGAGCGCACCGCCTCGTCGAGCGCCAGCGGCACCGACGCGGCCGAGGTGTTGCCGTGGCGGTCGACGGTCACGACCACGCGCTCCATCGGCATCGCCAGCCGCTTCGCCGTCGCCGTGATGATGCGCAGGTTGGCCTGGTGCGGGATCAGCCAGTCGATCGCGCCCTTGTCGAGCTGGTTGGCGGCGAGCGTCTCCTCGACCACCGCGTCCAACGTCTTGACCGCGACCTTGAACACCTCGTTGCCGGTCATGCGCACGCGCACGCCGTGGTTGGGCTCGTCGGTGAAGCCGGCCGAGACCCCGACCGGGTTGAACAGCAGTTCCTTGTAGCCGCCGTCGGCGTGCAGGTGGGTGGAGAGCACGCCGGCCTCCTCGTCCGCCTTCAGCACCACCGCGCCGGCGCCGTCGCCGAACAGCACGCAAGTGCCGCGGTCGGTCCAGTCGATCATGCGCGACAGGGTCTCCGCGCCGACCACCAGCGCGGTGCGCGCCTGGCCGGTCCGGATCATCGCGTTGGCGACGCCCAGCGCGTAGAGGAAGCCGGAGCAGGCGGCGTTGACGTCGAAGGCCGGGCAGCCGTTCGCGCCCAGCCGATGCTGCAGCAGGCAGGCGGTGGACGGGAAGATGATGTCGGGCGTGGTGGTGCCGAGCACCAGCAGGTCGAGCTCGCTGGCCTTGACGCCGGCGGCGGCCAGCGCGCGGCTTGCGGCCTCGAAGGCAAGGTCGCCGGTGGTCTGGCCATCGGCGGCGATATGGCGCTGGCGGATGCCGGTGCGTTCGCGGATCCACTCGTCGCTGGTGTCCACCCGCTTCTCGAGGTCGGCGTTGGTGACCACCTGCTCGGGAAGGTAGCTTCCCGTGCCCGCGATGCGGGCGTACACCGGCTTGCTCATCACAGCCCCGTGGTATGCGGAACGGAACGGCGGCCGCGCCCGGGCGCGGCCGTCACGGGGACGCTCAGTCCTCGTCGGCCACCTGCGCGGACTTGACGTCGATGACCTTGCGGCCGCGGTAGTAGCCGTCCTTGGTCACGTGGTGGCGCAGGTGCGTCTCGCCCGTGGTCGGGTCGGTGGACAGCTGCGGCGTGGTCAGCGCGTCATGGGAACGGCGCATGCCGCGGCGGGACGGGGTCTTGCGGCTCTTCTGCACTGCCATGGTAGTTCTCCGGTCAATCCTTGCTCGGCTTGAGCATGTTCTGTTTCAGTGCCGCCAGGGCGGCGAAGGGCGTGGCCGTTTCGCCGGATTGGCGGGCGTCCACGTCCGTTGCGGGTGCTTCCGCGTCCGGGCTCACCGGGACCAGCGGCAGCGCAAGTATCAGCTCGTCCTCGACCAGGTCCAGCGGCCTGAGCGCGGCGTCCGCTCCCAGCAGCACCGGTTCGTAGCCGTCCGGCAGGCCGGCCTCGTCGCGCTCGTCGCGCAGCAACCCGAGGCGCTGTTCAACGTGCACCGGGAACACGAACCGTTCCAGGCTGCGCTGGCAGGTCAGCGGCAGGCCGGCTTCCAGCGTCAGCTCCAGGTAGGCTACGTCCAGCTCGTCGCGCCCGAATTCCAGCACGTAGCGGCATTCGCCCTGGCTGTCGGCCAGGGCATCGGCGAGGCGCGGCATGCGGGCCAGCGGGATCGTGCCCTCGAAGCGCCGTCGCGCCGCGACCGTTCGCCACGCGTCGACCACTTCGGGCAGGACCGCGGACATAAGCGCGGAATGATAGGTGGCCTGGATGCCACTGTCAACGGGCAAACCCTTGAAATCCGTGGCGGTTTGCACCCGGTTTGCCGTGCCCGGCGGTGCTTGGCAGACTGCCGGCGCACCCCTTGCCGGCCTTCCCGTGGAACTGCAGATCCTGGTTGCATTGCTGCTGCTGCTCGGCTTCGGCCTGTTCGCACTGGGCCTGCGCTGGCTGCTCGGTCGGCGGGAACGCGCCCTGGCGCGGCTGCTGGACAGCGCCGACGCCCTCGAAGCCCTGCTCAAGCAGACCCGCGAGCGGATGGGCGCACTGCAGAAGGTGGTCGGGCGGGTACCGGAGGACATCGCCGCGGTGGCGCGCGCCTCGCTGGACACCGAGACCCAGGTGCAGCAGGGCCTTCGGGACGTGCTCGAGCACCGGCTGTGGATCGCCCGCCACGGCGAAACGGCCAGCAACGCCCAGCTCGCCGCCGCCCAGGATGCCCTGGAGCGTGCCCGCGCCAGCATCGCCGGGCAGCTCGACCGGCTGGACAGCGTCGGCGCCGACCTGGCGCACGCCACCCAGGCCGCGGTCGAGCAGGCGGCGCGCGAACCACCGGCGCTGCGCCGCGGCGACGCGGACGCGTGAGCAAGGCCAGGGTGCCCCGACTGGTGCTGGCTTCCGGCTCGCGCTGGCGGGCCGCGCTGCTGGAACGCTTCGGCCTGCCCTTCGAGATGCTCTCGCCGGAGGTGGACGAGGCAGCGCTGCCCGGCGAAGCGCCGGCCGACATGGTGGCGCGGCTGGCCCGCGCCAAGGCGGAAGCCGTGGCGCGGCAACGTCCCGAGTCCATCGTCATCGGTTCCGACCAGGTCGCCGAGCTCGATGGCCGCGCCATGGGCAAGCCCGGCGGGCGCGATGCCGCGATCGCCCAGCTCGAGGCCAGCTCCGGGCGCAGCGTGCGCTTCCACACCGGGGTACACGTGCTGGCACCGGGCATGCCGGCGGGACCGACGCACGTGGATTGCACCGAGGTGCGCTTTCGTCGCCTGTCGCGCGACGAGATCCTGCGCTACCTGGATCGCGAGCAGCCCTGGGATTGCGCCGGCAGCTTCCGCTGCGAGGCCCTCGGCATCACCCTGTTCGAACGCGTGGACAGCACCGACCCCACCGCGCTGGTCGGGCTGCCGCTGATCGCCACCGCGGCGCTGTTGCGGGCCGCCGGCCTGGAACTCCCCTGATCCATCCCCGGTCGCACGCAGGTGGCGGTACAGCCGGCAACGGCTAAACTGCCGGTCCTTCCGCGACGAGGCCGACCATGACGCCTGCACCCGCACGGAGCGAGCCTGGCCCGGCTCGTGTCGCCCGCGAGGCCCTGCACCGCGCGATCGCCCAGGTCAACACGCTGGTGCTGGGCAAGCCGCGCGAGGTGGAACTCGCCTTCGCCTGCCTGCTGGCCGGCGGCCACCTGCTGATCGAAGACCTGCCCGGGCTCGGCAAGACCACCCTGGCGCGCGCGCTGGCGGCCACCCTCGGCCTCAACTTCCAGCGCATGCAGTTCACTGCCGACCTGCTGCCCTCCGACATCCTCGGCGTCTCGGTGTACGAGCAGGACAGCCACAGCTTCCGCTTCCATCCCGGCCCGGTGTTCACCCAGCTGCTGCTGGCCGACGAGATCAACCGCGCGCCGCCGCGCACGCAGAGCGCATTGCTCGAGGCCATGGCCGAGCACCAGGTGACCATCGACGGCATCTGCCACGCCCTGCCCAATCCGTTCTTCGTCATCGCCACGCAGAACCCGGTCGACCTGGCGGGCACCTTCCCGCTGCCGGACTCGCAGCTCGACCGCTTCCTGCTGCGGGTCAAGCTCGGCTATCCCGACGCAGAGGCCGAGCGCGAGATGCTCACCGGGGAGGACCGCCGCGACCTGATCAGCAACACCCTGCCGCTGCTCGACACCGACGAAGTACTGGCCATGCGCCAGGCCGCGTCCCATGTGCACGCCAGCCCGGCGCTGGTGGAATACGTGCAGGCGCTGCTGGCCGAGAGCCGGCGCCACAGCGGCGTGCGCGTCGGACTGTCGCCGCGTGCCGGACTGGCGTTGCTGCGCGTGGCGCGTGCCCGCGCCCTTTTGCATGAGCGCGACTACGTGCTCCCGGAGGACGTACAGGCCCTGTTCGAGGAGGTCGCCGGCCACCGGCTGGTGCCGGAATCCGACACCGGCGACCGCAATTCGCTGGCGCGGCACATCCTGGAACGCGTTGCGGTGCCCTGACGGGGACGCCGCCGTGCCCCGGCAGCAGCTCCGCACCGCGTGGACGGCGCTCCGCCGCCGGCTGCTGGCCGCCGCCGAACGGCGCCTGCCGGCGCTGACCCGGCTGCGTGCCAGCGAACCGCTTCCCGTGGTGCTGGATCGGCGGCGCATCTACGTGTTGCCCTCGGCGCCAGGGCTGTTCTTCGGCGCGCTGGTCGCGGCCATGCTGCTCGGTGCTCTGAACTACAACAACAACCCTGCGCTGATGCTCTGCTTCCTGGCGGCGTCGGCCATGCACGCTTCGCTGCTGCGCGGTTACCTGACCCTGCGCGGCCTGCGCCTGACCCAGGTGCAGGCCGCGCCGGTGTATGCCGGCGAGCCGATGACCTTGCGCTTCACCTTCGAGGCCGGCGACCGTCGCCCGCGCGAGGGCGTATGCCTGTCGCGCGGATCCGACACGGTCTGCTTCACCGCCGCACCCGGCGAACTGGCCGAGGTCACCCTGGTCGTCGCCACCGAACGACGCGGCTGGCTGCCGGTGGGCAGGATCTGCGTGTACACGCGCAATCCACTGGGGCTGTTCCGGGTCTGGAGCTGGGTGCATCCGCAACGTCGCGTGCTGGTCTATCCGATGCCCGAGGCCAATGCACCGCCACTGCCGCGCGGCGCCGACCTGGGCGCTGGCCGCATGCGCCGCGGCGCCGGCGAGGAGCCGCACAGCCTGCGCGGCTACCGACACGGCGATCCGCTGCGGCTGGTGGCCTGGAAGCGGAGCGCCCGCACCGGGCACCTGATGGTGCGCGAGTTCGAGACGCCGCGCGGCGGCGACGTGCTGCTCGACTGGGATGCGCTCGCCGGCGTGCCGACCGAGCTGCGCATCCGGCGCCTGGCGCGCTGGTTGCTGGATGCCGAGCGCGAAGGCCTGCGCAGCCTGTTGAACGTGCCGGGCAGCCGGCTCGGCCCGGCCAGCGGTTCCGACCACGTCCACGCCTGCCTGCGCGTGCTGGCGCTGCTGCCCGGGGGCGCCGGGTGAACACCAGCCTCGACCGCGCCACCTTCCTCTGGTGCGCCGCGGCAGTGCCGGCGGCGCTGGCTCCGATGGCGATGGCAATGCCGCCGTGGCTGGTGGGCGTGCTGGCGGCGTTCTGGCTGGGGGCCGTGGCGCTCGGCGTGCGCGGCCGGGTACTGCACATGGCCGTGCGACTTCCCCTGACCCTCGCCGTCGCCGCACTTGCGGTCGGCGCCTACGGCTTCCGCTTCGGCCGCGACACCGGTGGCGCCCTGCTGGCGACCATGCTGGTGCTCAAGCTGTTCGAGCTGCGTCGCACGCGTGACGCACGCAGCCTGCTCGGCTTCGCCCTGTTCGCGGCGATGTCCGCATTCCTGCTGGAACAGGGACCGGCGCTGCTGCTCGGCGCCGCCGCTGGCATGGTGATGGTGTTCTCCGCGCTGTCCTCGGTGACGGACCGGGAGGCAGGCATCGCGCGGCCGCGGCCTGTGCGCAGGCGGCTGGCCGGCGCCGCCGGCCTGCTGGCGCTGTCCCTGCCGCTGGCGGCGGCGGGGTTCTTCCTGTTCCCGCGGCTGGCAAGCCCACTGTGGGGCGTGCCGGGTAAGGCCGCCGAAGCCCGCACCGGATTGAACGACGAGATGACGCCCGGCGACATCTCGGCGATGTACATCGACGACTCGCCGGCGCTGCGGGTCACCTTCCATTCGACGGTTCCGCCACGCTCGGCGATGTACTGGCGCGGCCCGGTGCTGTCCGGATTCGATGGGCGCAGCTGGGGCCGGCAGCCCTACCGCGAGTCCACCGATCCGGAGCCCCTGCAGCCGCTGGCGGACCCGCTGCGCTACACCTCGATGCAGGAACCGACCGACCGCCGCTACGTTCTGGCGCTGGACGTGCCGGTGTCGGTGCCCGAAGGCGTCGAGATGCAACGCTCGCGATCCCTGCGCTCGCGCCGCCGCTTGGACGAGGTGCGCAGCTTCGAGCTGGCGTCGGCCACCGACTACCGGCTTTCCGCACGGCTGCCCTATCCGCGCATGGACCGGGCCCATTACACCGACCTGCCCGACGGCTTCAATCCGCGCACGCTGGCGCTGGCGCGGCAGTGGCGCGCCGAGGACGCACGACCGGAGGCACTGGTGCAGCGCGCGCTCGCCTGGTTCGGGCGCGAGTTCACCTATACGCTGGAGCCGCAACTGCTCGGCCGCCATAGCGTGGACGAGTTCCTCTTCGACCAGCGGGCCGGCTACTGCGAACACTTCGCCTCGGCGTTCACCGTGCTGATGCGTGCTGCCGGCGTGCCGGCGCGCATCGTCACCGGTTACCAGGGCGGCTATTTCAATCCACTGGGCGGCCACTGGGTGGTGCGCCAGTCGGACGCGCACGCCTGGTCGGAGGTGTGGCTCGAGGGCCGCGGCTGGACCCGGGTCGATCCCACCGCCGTAGTCGCGCCGGCACGCATCGAGCAGGGCGTCGAGAGCCTCGACGGTGGCAGCGCCGCGTCGGCCTGGTGGGCTCCCGTCCGCAATGCCGCCGACTGGGGAATGCGGATGTGGAACGAGGTCGTGCTGGGCTTCGACGCGGCGCGACAGCAGCAGCTGCTGCGACCGCTCGGCGTCGACGGCGCCGACTGGCGCTCGCTGGGCCTCGCTTTCGCGCTGGCAGCCCTGCTCGGCCTGCTGGTCACGCTGGCCCTGGTCCTGCGCGGCGAGCCCGGGCGCGTGCCGCCGCTGGTGGCGGCGTACCGGCGCTTCCTCGCCCGTCTTGCCCGCGCTGGCGCGGGCAAGCTCCCGCACGAGCCGCCGCTGGCCTTCGCCGAGCGGGCCGCCGCCCTGCTGCCGGAGCGTGCCGGCGAGGTGCGGGCGCTCAGTGAAGGTTTCGCACGCTGGCGCTATGCTCCACAACCGATGGATGCCGCCGCGCAACGCGAACTCGCGCGCCGCCTTCGGGCGTTCCGGGTGCCGCGGCGACGCATCCGCCGTACCGGAGGTTCCGCATGACCCGCCCATCGACCGTTCCGCGACTGCTGGCGATCGCTGCCGCCATGGCGCTGGGCGCCTGCGCCACGGCCCCGCAACCGCTGCGCGGGGAGTTCTCCCCGGTGACGCCCGAACAGGCCGGAAGCAGCGGCGCCGAAGGCGAGCGGGTGCGCTGGGGCGGCAGCATCATCGCCGTGGACCCGCGCACCGACTCGACCTGTTTCGAAGTTCTGGGCCGGCCGCTCTCCGGCAACGCCCGCCCGCGCGACACCGACCTCGGCACCGGCCGTTTCCTGGCCTGCCGCGGCGGCTTCTACGACCCGGCGATCTTCGCCGAGGGGCGCGAGATGACCGTGGTCGGCCGCTTCGCCGGCAGCGAAGTGCGGCCAGTGGGCGAGTACGCCTACCCTTACCCGAGGGTCGACGCCGAGGTGGTGTTCCTCTGGCCCGAGCGCGACCAACGCGACCTGTACTACGTCGGCACGCCGTGGTACCACCATCCCCGCTTCTGGGGCGGCTACTACCTGCGTCCCTATCACCCGATCGTCGTGCGGCGCCCGCCGCCGGAATAGTCGGCAGGTTCAGCCGGGCGGCCAGTGCATCTGGCGCCCGGCCAACAGGTGCAGGTGGATGTGGTACACGGACTGGCCGCCGTCGCGGTTGCAGTTCATCACCACGCGGTAGCCGTCCTCGGCGAAGCCCTGGCTGCGCGCGTACGCCGCGGCGGCCAGCATCAGGCGCCCCAGCAGTTCCGCGTCCCCGGGACCGGCGTCGTTGAGGGTGGCGATCTCGCGCTTGGGGATGAACAGCACGTGCGTTGGCGCCTTGGGGTCCAGGTCGCGGAAGCCCAGCACGTGCTCGTCCTCGTGGACGATGTCGGCGGGCACTTCGCGGCGGACGATCTTTCCGAAGATGGTGCTCATGTCGGCTTGCTCACGTCGGTTCCTGGTCGATGGGCTGGCGCGAGCCGAAGGCGTGCGCCAGCGTGCCGCGGTCCACGTATTCCAGCTCGCCGCCCAGCGGCACGCCATGGGCGAGCCGACTCGGCCGCACGCCGGCGGCGCGGGCCAGCTGGGCGAGGTAGTGCGCGGTGGCCTCGCCTTCCACGGTGGGATTGGTGGCGATGATCAGCTCGCGCACCTCGCCTTCGGAGAGGCGCTGCGCCAGCAGCGGCAGCCCGAGCTCCTCCGGGCCCAGACCATCGAGCGGCGACAGCCTCCCCTGCAGCACGAAATAGCGGCCGCGGAAGCCGGTGGCCTGTTCGATGGCCATCAGGTCGGCCGGTGATTCCACCGCGCACAGCAGCGCGGCGTCGCGCGACTCGCTGGCGCAGAGCGGGCAGAGCTCCGCCTCGCTGAAGTTGCGGCAGCGCCGGCAATGGCCGATGCGCTCCATGGCTTCGCCCAGCACCCGCGCCAGGCGCGTTCCGCCCTCGCGCTCGCGCTCGAGCAGCTGGTAGGCCATGCGCTGGGCGGTTTTCTGTCCCACGCCGGGCAGAACCCGCAGCGCCTCGATCAGTTGTTCCAGCAGACTGGCCAACCTGCCCTCAGCCGAACGGCAGCTTCATGCCGGGCGGCAACGGCAGGCCGGCGGTGGCCTCGGCCATCTTCTTCTGCGTGGCGTCGTTGGCCTTGTTGACGGCGTCGTTGAACGCGGCGGCGACCAGGTCCTCGACCATCTCCAGGTCGTCCTCCAGCACCTGGCGGTCGATCGTGACCCGCCGCACCTCCATGCGCGCGGTCATGGTCACCGAGACCATGCCGCCACCGGCCTGGCCGGTCACCTCGACCGCGGCCAGCTCCTCCTGCGCGCGCTTCATGTTTTCCTGCATGCGCTGCGCCTGCTGCATCAGGTTGCCGATCTGTCCGCGCATGGTTCACACCTCGTCGAAAGGTCGAATCGAATCCGGTACCGGCCTGGCACCGTAGCGGTCCACCAGCTGGCGCACCGCCGGGTCGGCCATGAAGGCGGCCTCGGCTTCCTGCTGGCGCCTGGCCCGCTCGCTGCGCTCGCGTGCGCCCAGCGACTCGCCATCGCCGCCGGCATCGACGATCTGGATGCGCGGGGCGATGCCGAGCGCCGGACGCAGCGACTCGGCCAGGCCCGACAGCAACGTCGGGTTGCAGAGAGCCTGCAACGGTCCGGGTAACGCCAGCCTGAGCGTGCTGCCGTCGAAGGAAACGAACACCGCATCCGTGGCCACGCCGCGGGCCGGGCCGCCCAGCTCCACCGTGCGCAGCAGCTGCAGCCAGTCCTCGCCGCTGCAGAGCGGGGCCGCGGCAGCCGGCGCAGGTGGCGCGGAACCTGCCGCGGTATCGGCCTGCAGATCGGGCGTTGCGGGCGGGGCCGCCGGCGACACCGCCGCGCGTGTCCGGTGCGGTGTCGCCGCCCCCGCAACCGGTTGCGAGCCGGCCTGCCGGGGCGCCGCACGCTGCGCGCCGCCACCGGCCGCCGACTGCCGCGGTGCCGCAGCCGCTGCCGGTTCGCCCTGCCCCGCCGCCGGGGCAGCTGGCCGGAACGCCAGCATGCGCAGCAATGCCATTTCGAAACCGATCCGCGGCGTCGGCGCCAGCGGCAGGTCGCGCCGCCCAGTGACCGCCATCTGGTACCAGAGCGAGACCTGCTCCGGCGCCAGCGCCGCCGCGTGCGCCTCCGGCACCGGATCGGCCTCGCCGCCCGGGGCCAGCTGCCTTAGCTGCACGCGGTGCAGCAGGGTCGCCAGTTCGTCCAGCGCGGCGCCGAAGTCGAGCGCATAGGCGGCGAAGTCCTCGATCGCGGCCAGCAGGCCGGGGCCGTCCCCGGCCACCAGCGCCGCGAGCAGGCCTTCCACCTGGCCACGGTCCACCGTGCCCAGCATGGCGCGCACCTCGGATTCGGCCAGCCGGCCGTTGCCGAAGGCGATCGCCTGGTCGAGCAGGCTCAGGGCGTCGCGCAGGCTGCCGTCGGCGGCGCGGGCGATGGGCGCGATCGCGCCCGGCTCGGTGGCGACCTCCTCGGCGGCGAGGATGGCCTCGAGCTGGCCGGCGATCTGCTCCTCGGTGAGCCGCTTGAGGTTGAACTGCAGGCAACGCGACAGCACCGTTACCGGCAGCTTCTGCGGATCGGTGGTGGCGAGCAGGAACTTGACGTGCTCCGGCGGCTCCTCCAGCGTCTTCAGCAGCGCGTTGAAGCTGTGCGTGGAAAGCATGTGCACCTCGTCGATGAGGTACACCTTGTAGCGCCCGCGGGTGGGCGCGTAGATCACGTTCTCCAGCAGCTCGCGGGTGTCGTCCACCTTGGTGCGGCTGGCGGCGTCGATCTCCAGCAGGTCGACGAAGCGGCCGGCGTCGATCTCCCGGCAGGCACTGCACTCGCCGCAGGGCTCGGCGCTGACACCGCGTTCGCAGTTCAGGCTCTTGGCGAAGATCCGCGCGATCGTGGTCTTGCCCACGCCCCGGGTGCCGGTGAACAGGAAGGCGTGGTGCACCCGGCCGCTGTCCAGCGCATTGCCGAGTGCGCGCACCACGTGTTCCTGGCCGACCAGCTCGGCGAAGCGGCGCGGTCGCCATTTGCGGGCGAGAACGAGGTAGGACATTCGGGATGGCAGCGCGAGGGCGAAGCCCGATTGTACGGGTTGGAAAAGCGGGAATGGGAAAGGGGGAATGGGGAGTGGGCAGGCCACGCGGCGGCCGATTGCCTCGCGCTGCACCTCCCCATTCCCCATTCCCCATTCCCCATTCCCGCTTCTGCCCTCAAAGGGAGGCGGCCCCCGCCAGCGGATCTCCGGCGCCCGAATCAGCCACTACCGTTGCTCCCTTCCGGGCCTGGCGGGGTTTGCAGCCTATCGTCGCGGAGGCACCGACGGGAGCCACCATTGAAGCGTGCGCGGGTTGCGCGTGGGCGGGAATGGCGGAGAGGGAGGGATTCGAACCCTCGATACGGGTATAAGCCGTATACACACTTTCCAGGCGTGCTCCTTCGACCGCTCGGACACCTCTCCGCAGGATGCCGCCTTTCCCGACAGGGAACGCGAAATCGTACCTGTTCAGTGGCTCTCGCTCAAGCACTTCCGGCTACCGCATCCGGTGGGGGCGAGCGCGGGCCGGTGGCGTTTTCCAGGACCGCCACGAGCACATCCATGTGGGCTTGCCCACGGACATCCTGTCCGTGAGCATCCTGGAAAACGTCCCCGGCCCACGCTCGCCTCGCCAATTACGAGGCCCGGACTTCGACCGAAGCCAAATCGGCTGCCGAAGCCGGAACCGTACGTCCTGGCGAGGTCCAGCACCGGCGGCTGCCCTTTCCGGGATGCTCGAAAACAGGATGTTTTCGCGCAAGGGCCACATGGACGTGCTCGTGCCCGGTCCCGGAAAGGGCAGCCGCCGGTGCTGGGCCCCTTCCCGAAGCCGACAGGCCGACCGATCAGGGATCGGTCGGCTCCGCCAGCACCGAAGCGTCGGGACCGTGGAGCCGGTAGGCCTCCCCGACGCGGGCGACGCGGTAGCCGGCGGCGGCGAGGGCTTCGGCGTCGGAGGGGGATCCGTAGTGGTAGAGCAGCAGGCGCCGGCGGAGCTCGGGTGGGTACTCGCGGGCGAGGTCGTCGAGGCCGGTGTGCGAGGGATTGGGGTGGAGGCCGCAGTCGTGGGCGATGAGCTCCGCGCCCGGCGCCACCGAGGCCAGCACCTCGGGGATGGGCCGGGTATCGCCGGTGTAGGCGAAGGCGCCGCGCAGGCACAGGCCGTGCGAAGGTGCGGGCGCGTGGTGGCGGGTGGCGAAGACGTCGAACCAGAGGCCCCGGTGCCAGAAGCCGTCGCCGCAGGGGATGAGCTGGAACGCGTCCCAGAAGTTCGCGCCCCCCTCGGCCAGCATGCCGCGCGGATAGCCCGCGATGCGCTGCTGCAGCAGCGGCACCAGCTGGGCCGATGCATGGATGCGTGCCCGCCCGCGGCTGCCGTTCCGGCCAAACCAGTGCTCGACGAACAGGCGTTCCATGCCGGCGACGTGGTCGAGGTGGGCGTGGGTGAGGAACAGCGCGTCCGGTGGCCGGCCATAACGCGCGAGGAAGGCGGTGAGCGCTTCCTGGCCGCAATCCACCAGCAGCAAGGGCTCGCCATCGCGTTCCAGTACCGCGCTGGACGCACCGAGCTCCGGCGCCATCGCCGAGCCGACCCC
>Ga0079224_100007799_pt1 | contig 14417 bp, 12 predicted proteins | sample Stecom2015_FD_80414 | JGI IMG/M metagenome (GOLD analysis project Ga0079224, IMG submission 80414) | Agricultural soil microbial communities from Utah to study Nitrogen management - Steer compost 2015 | ecosystem: Environmental > Terrestrial > Soil > Agricultural land | place: USA: Utah...
AGTCGCGAGCGCATCGAGCACGCGGTATTTCCCGGTGATCCTGCCGAAGTAGGTTTCGACACCGATGATCCCCACGAGGATCTCACAGGATACGCCGGTTTCTTCGCTGATCCGGCGCAGGTCGTCCTTGTGCTCCCGCCAGAAATCGGCACCGGCGCTTATCCGCTCCTCGGTCAGAAAGATGTTCCGGTACTCATGCCAGGTGAGCGTCTTCTCCGCGGGACGACTGATCGCTGTAATGATCCCGTCCTGGCTTTCGGCATCCTGCAGTGCAGATATGAGAACGTCACGGTCGTACCCGTGTTTATCAACCATCGCATCGATGAATTGCCGGACGTCGCTCCGTTCGACATCGATTGCAAGAGCGGGCTGGGCCGACAAGCACACGGCGGACAGGAAGACGACAGATTTCAGTTTTGTAAGCATTGTCTCCGGACGGTTCCTGGTTCGTTGTTACTGCGGCACCAGTTTGCGGTGCGTGTGAATGGACATGAGAATACCGAATCCCGCCATGAGGGTCACCATGGACGTTCCGCCGAAACTCACCAGCGGCAATGGTATACCCACTACCGGCACGAGACCGGTCACCATCGCGGTATTCACGAAAACATAGACGAAAAACGTGAGGCTTATGCTGCCTGCAAGCAAGCGCGCGAAGGTTTCGCGCGCCTGGATCGCGATGAACAGGCCGCGAGCGACGACGAACATGTAGAGTCCGAGCAGGCTCAGTGCGCCGAAAAGCCCAAGTTCCTCTCCCATGACGGCGAAGATGAAGTCCGTATCCCGCTCCGGAAGAAATTCAAGTTGGGCCTGGCTGCCATTCGCCCATCCCTTGCCGAACAGGCCTCCCGAGCCGATCGCGATCTTCGACTGGATGATGTTGTAGCCCGCTCCGAGGGGGTCGCTCTCCGGATTCAGCAGCATTAGCACACGGTTTTGCTGATACTCGTGCATGAAACGCCACAGAAGCCACGCGCCAGGCACCGACAGGAGCCCGAGGATGATCATTACCCGGAACTGCAGGCCCGCGAGCACGACGACCAGCATCCCGGCCATGGCGATGAGGATCGACGTCCCGAGGTCGGGCTGGACGGCAATCATCACCGTCGGTACCACGATGAAAAGCGCAATGAGCAGGAGGTGGCCGGCGTGCGGCGGCAACCGTCGGTCGTGGAGGTACCAGGCAGCGACCATCGGAACGGCGAGCTTCATGATTTCCGAAGGCTGGAAGCGAATGCCGAGGTCCAGCCAGCGCTGTGCCCCCTGGCCGACGTCTCCGCGCACCAGGACGAGCGCGAGAAGGGCAAGGCCCAGCGTATAGCCCCAGGGGGTCCAGCGCCGCATCACGCCTGGTGGCACCTGCGCCACGATGAACAGTACCACCAGCCCGACACCCAGCCGCACGCATTGCTGCAGCCACAGCTCCATGTTTTCGCCGACAGCGCTGTAGAGTACGACCAGGCCGAGGCAACAGATCAGCAATAAGCCGCCGAGCAGCGGTCCGTCAATATGCAACTGGCGCAGGAAACGCGTCATGTTGCCGAGCGGCAAAGAGCGGCGTTCGAAAAGTTCTTCGGTTCCGCTAAATTGCATCGTCGCCAAACCCCAGGTATTCATCCATAACGCTTCGCGCGATAGGAGCGGCGACCCGGCTGCCGCTGCTCCCGTTTTCCACTACGACTGCGACTGCGATCTGCGGATCGTCGAGCGGGGCAAATGAAATGAAGAGTGCATGGTCTCGCAGGCGTTCGGCGATCTCGTTCTCGTTGTATTCGTCTTCCTGCGCGACCGAGAAGACCTGTGCCGTTCCGCTCTTGCCAGCCATCGGGTAGGGCGCGCCAAGGCCGCTCGCCCGTGCGGTGCCGGTCTCGCTCTGCATCACCGCGTTCATCGCGCTGATGACGCTATCCCAGTAAAACTCGTTCTCGATCATGACTCCCGGCAGTTCCTCTGGCACTGTGAGGTCGCGTTCGCCGGTAATAGGGTTCTCCGTGGCCGCGACGAGGTGCGGGCGGTAACGTTTGCCGCGCATCGCGAGGGTCGCCGTCGCGTGGGCGAGTTGAAGCGGGGTTGCCAGCATGTAGCCCTGGCCGATGGACGCAATGACCGTCTCGCCCGGAAACCAGACCTGGTTCGGCCGATCGCTGAATGCCTGGCGCTTCCATTCTCGTGACGGCACCAGCCCCTTTTTTTCTCCCACGATGTCCACACCGGTTTCGCTGCCAAGCCCGAACCGGGTGAGGTAGGTGTGCATGCCCTCGATGCCGATTTCGCGGCTGATCTCGTAGAAGTACACGTCGCAGGATTGGGTAATGGCATCGTGCAGGTCGATTTCCCCGTGCCCTTGCGGCCGCCAGTCTCGGTAACGGTGAGTGCTTCCGGGAAGCGTGTAGAAGCCGCGGCAAAACGTTCGCCGGGTAAGGTTGGTAGCTCCGAGTTCCAGCGCGGCAAGTGCGAGCATCGGTTTGATCAGGGATCCGGGGGGATAGTTTCCGCGCACCGCTCGATTGAACAGCGGCTGGTTCAGGTCGAACTGCAGCGCGTTGTACTCGCTGGTACTCATTCCCAGGGCAAATGCATTCGGATCGAACGAAGGCGCGCTGACAAGCGCCAGGATCTCCCCGTTTGTCGGGTCTATCGCGACGACCGATCCACGCTGCCCATCGAGAGCTTTCGTGGCGACTCGCTGCAAGTCGAGGTCCAGGCTCAGGTAGAGGTTGTCGCCCGGCTCCGGTGATTCGCTTTCCAGCAACGTATGGGTAAGCCCGCGGGAATCTGCCGCCACCTGGCGTCCGCGGGCGTTGGTGACGATCTGCCGGTAACCGGTCTCCCCGTGCAGTTTGCCTTCATTGAAGAGTTCGACGCCGGTCTTGCCGGTATGCGCCGTGCCCGCGTAAGCGGCAGGATCGAGACGCTCGAGGTCGACCGCGCTCAGTGCGCCGACATAGCCGATGACATGCGCCGCGAGTTCTCCATGAGGATAGTGGCGCACGAGGCGTGGCTGGAAATCCACGCCGGGAAACCTCGGCCGCTGGATAGCAAAGCGGGATATCTCGTCGTCGGTCATGCGAAAGCGCAACGTGACCGGCTTGAACCGTGGTCCGCGGCGGGTGAGCTCAGCGTAGTGCGCGATTTCTTCCCGGTTGATCAGTTTCATCGCGGCCAGGCGCGACAGCGTGTCTTCTATGTCCGGCACCTGCTCGGGGATGAGCTCGAGCTGGTATGCCGGTAGGTTCTCAGCCAGCACCCGTCCCTTGCGGTCGTATACGAGCCCGCGGTTCGGCGGCAGTGCCTCAATGCGCACGCGATTGCCGAGGGATTTTTCAGTGAAGTGCTGGTAGTCGAAAACCTGTAACTGGACAAGCCGTGCGACCACGACGCCAAGGAGCCCGACACAGAACACCGACGCTAACACGGCGCGCGCGATAAACAGCCTGGTTTCGCGGTGGTGATCCTTGATTGGGGCGATCAGGCGCATGGCAGGTCAGGAACTATGGGCGATGCGGTAGCGAATGCCGGAGAAGATGTGCTGGATGACCGGCCACAGCAGCGTTCCGCTGACCAGCGGTCCCCAATATGCCGATGGCTCCGCGTACGTGCCGGCGATTCCATTGATCCAGAACAGGATGAACTGGTAGATCACCAGCAGGGCAAACACGGTCGCGGTCATCTGTGACATCGGGAAGACTCGCAGTTGCAAATGAAACTTCGCCGTCAGGTACGTAATGAATACCAGCGCCAGGGCGTGTTGTCCCAGCAGCGTGCCCTGCGCGACGTCCAGCACGATGCCGGCGATCCAGGCGGTGCCGACACTGTAAGTCCTCGGCATGCAGATGGACCAATATATAAGTGTCAGCGCCACCCAGTCGGGCCGGTACGGACTCGCCCAGTCGGGCATCGGCACGATCGCGAGCATCAGCGCCATGATGATACAAACCAGCACCGGCAGCCGGCGTGACGCGCTCGCCCTATTCATCTTCCGGGCCCTGCTGCGCCGTCGGGAGGGCTGTTTCCGCCTGTCCGCTTTCGGCTTCTCCCGGCTCCTCCGCAGGCCTCTCCTCCTCCCCGGTCGACCCGGCGGCCGAAATGAGCATGATCTCCCGCACCTGGTTCAGGCGCGCCGCGGGCCGGGCGGTCACTTCGGCAAACGGACCCTGCGGGATGCGCGTTACCGAGTCGACGAGCGCCACGGGATAGCCGGGTGGAAAAGCGCCGCCGAGGCCCGAGGTCACGAGCAGGTCGCCGTCCTCGATGTCCGCGTTGTTTGGCAGGAACGGTAATTCCAGCCGGTCGAAATCACCGGTGCCGACGGCGATGGTCCGGAGCCCATTGCGATTGACCTCGACCGGCAGCGCATGATCAGGGTCGCTGATCAGCACGCCGCTGGATGACAGCAGTCCTGCTTCAATCACCTGCCCAACGACGCCGTCGGCATCGATCATTGCCTCCCCGTTAAAGACACCATCGCGGGTACCCTTGTTGATGACGAGGATGTGGCGAAAGGGGTTTGAGCTTACCGACATGATTTCCGCGACCTGCACCTGGTCGCGAACCTTGCTGGTGGCATCGAGCATTGCGCGCAGTCGAGCGTTCTCCGACTCGAGCGCCGTAAAGCGCTGCAAACGCGCGTGCGTCAGAAGCCGCTCCGCATTCAGCCGGCTTATTTCCAGCAACAGCTCATTTCTCGAAGTCGTGTTGTCCCTGATCCACTGCCACGTGGACACCGGAGCGTCCACCAGGATTCTCAGTGGGTACACCGCGGTGCCTACGGCTTTACGCACGGCGTCGAGGTGGTTTTCGCGATGATCGACGACCAGCAGGACGACGCTGAGTGCTGCGAGCAGCAACAGGCGCAGGCCAAGCGCGGGTGATTTCGTCGACCGGTGCTCGCTATCAGCGGTACTTGCGACCATCAGTTCAGTTGAGTTACGCGCTGCCGTTGCCGCGGCGACAACACCAGGCGCGGCAGCTTCAGGAAAAGCCCGAATTCACTCCTGCTCGTCACTCGAGGCCGAATACGGAGGGACCATGTTCGTCGATCAGTTCGATTACCCGGCCGCCGCCTCGCGCCACGCACGTCAGCGGGTCGTCGGCGATGATCACCGGGAGCCCTGTTTCTTCCATCAGCAATTTGTCGATATCCCGGAGCATGGCACCGCCGCCGGTCAGCACGATACCGCGTTCGGCGACGTCGGCTCCGAGTTCCGGCGGCGTTTGCTCGAGAGCTTCCTTGACCGCGCCGACGATTCCCTGCAACGGCTCCTGCAATGCTTCCAGTATCTCGTTGCTGTTCAGCGTAAAACTTCGGGGCACGCCTTCAGACAGGTTGCGTCCCTTCACGGAGATCTCTCTTACTTCCTGTCCGGGGAATGCGGACCCGATCTCGTGCTTGATGCGTTCGGCAGTTGCCTCGCCGATAAGAATGCCATAGTTGCGGCGGACGTAGTTCGTTATTGCTTCGTCGAAACGGTCGCCGCCAATTCTTACTGACGCGGCGTAGACGATCCCGTTCAGCGAGATGACCGCGACTTCGGAGGTACCGCCGCCGATGTCCAGCACCATCGAGCCACGGGCTTCGTGAACGGGCATCCCCGCGCCAATGGCGGCGGCCATCGGTTCCGGAATGAGCAGGACCTTGCGGGCGCCGGCACCCTCCGCCGACTCCCGGATGGCCCGCCTCTCCACCTGGGTCGAGCCGTACGGCACGCACACGAGCACCCGCGGGCTGGGCCTAAAGAAGCGCTTGCCGTGAGCCTTGCGAATGAAGTGCTGCAGCATCTTTTCGGTGACGGTGAAGTCGGCGATGACGCCGTCTTTCAGGGGCCGGATAGCGGTGATGTTGCCCGGTGTCCTGCCGAGCATGTTCTTCGCTTCGGCACCGACGGCTTCGACCACTCTGCCGCCGCGTCCGCTATCTTCGCGTATCGCAACTACCGAAGGTTCGTCGAGTACTATGCCATGTCCGCGGGAGTAGATTAGTGTGTTGGCGGTCCCCAGATCGATTGATAAGTCGTTCGAGAAGTACCCTAGAATGTTCTTTAGCATGTGGGGCTATCGTCCCGCGAGGCAATTTAACTTTGTAATCTAACAATGCGCAGGACATTGAGCAAGACGGCGTGTATCATTGCTCAATTTTGCCGGGTCTGACATCGCTCGGGCTCTTTCGTCAGACTCGTCGGGACTCATTCGTGTCGCTGACCAAAGACCAGGTTCATCACATCGCGTTGCTCGCTCGACTCAAGCTCGAGGAGAGCGAACTCGATGATGTTGTCGATAAGCTTTCCCGAATCGTAGACTTCGTCGACCAGCTTCAGGCCGCCCCGACAGACGGTGTGGTACCGATGGCTCATCCGCTGGATCAGTCGCAGCGTTTGCGGCCGGATGTCGTCAGTGAAACGATCGACCGGGAGGCTATCCAGGCAAACGCTCCCCTGGTCAGAGACGGTTTCTACCTGGTACCGAAAGTTCTCTGAATAATGAGTGTGGACTCCAGGTCCTTGCATGTTCTGACGCTCACCGAACTTGCACGAGGCATCAAAGAGGGCGAATTCTCGGCACTGGAGCTGACGGAAACACTGCTCCGGCGCATCGAGGCACATAACCCCGGCTTGAACGCCTTCATCACGGTTACCGGCGAACAGGCGCTCGCCTCGGCCGAGGCCGCCGACAAGGCTCGCGCTGCGGGCAACGCCCCGGTCCTGAACGGTCTGCCGATCGTCCACAAGGACCTGTTCTGCACCAGCGGAGTACTCACTACCTGCGGCTCCCGTATGCTGTCGGACTTCGTGTCGCCGTACGATGCGACCGTCGTGGCGCGGCTCAAGTCCGCCGGCGCAGTGACGCTCGGCAAAACCAACATGGACGAGTTTGCGATGGGCTCGTCCAACGAGACGAGCTGGTTCGGGCCCGTTGCGAATCCCTGGAATCGCGATCGCTCGCCGGGTGGTTCGTCCGGAGGTTCGGCCGCCGCGGTCGCCGCGAGACTGGTACCGGCAGGTACCGGCACCGATACCGGCGGCTCCATTCGCCAGCCAGCCGCTTTGACCGGCACCGTCGGCATCAAGCCCACTTACGGGAGAGTATCGCGCTACGGCATGGTCGCGTTTGCGTCGAGCCTCGACCAGGCTGGCGTCATCACGCGCAGCGCGGAAGATGCTGCGCTGTTGCTCGGCGTCATGGCGGGCTTCGACGAACGCGACTCGACTTCTGTCGACCAGCCGGTTCCGGATTATCTCGCGGCACTGGGAACTCCGCTCGAGGGACTGAAGATCGGCATCGTACGCCAGCACTTCGACGAGGGTCTCGATCCGCAGTGCGCGGCCCGGATAAGGGAGTCCCTGGAAGTCCTGCGTGCCGAAGGCGCAACCCTGGTCGAGGTAGACCTGCCCAATCTCGAACTTTCCGTGCCGACTTATTATGTCGTGGCGCCGGCCGAATGCTCTTCCAACATGTCACGTTTCGACGGCGTTCGCTTTGGTCACAGGGCGGCCGATCCCGAAGACCTGCTCGACCTCTATTGCCGCAGTCGCGGCGAAGGCTTCGGCGCGGAGGTCAAGCGCCGAATCATGACCGGCACTTACGTGCTCTCCGCAGGGTACTACGACGCGTATTACCTGAAGGCGCAGAAAGTGCGGCAGTTGATAGGCGAGGACTTCAGGAATGCGTTCGGTCAAGTCGACGTGATCGCCGGCCCCACGGCGCCGACGCCTGCGTTCGCACTCGGGGAAAAGACCGACGACCCGATCACGATGTACCTGAACGACATCTATACGATAGGCGCAAATCTCGCCGGCAATCCCGGCATATCGCTGCCGTGCGGGTTCGCGGAAAAGCTTCCCGTCGGCTTGCAGCTCGTGGGTCCGCACTTCGCCGAAGAGAAGCTCCTGAACGTTGCGCACCAGTACCAGTTACTGACGGACTGGCACAAGGCCTGCCCAGGGGGGTTCGAATGAGCGCGGCTGCAACCCGAAATGCCGCGTCCGAATGGGAAGCCGTTATCGGTCTCGAGATTCACATGCAGATCGCGACGGCAAGCAAGATATTCTCGGGCGCCCCGACGACCTACGGCGCCGAGCCGAACACCCAGGCGTCGCTGATCGACCTGGGCTACCCCGGTGTACTGCCGGTGCTGAACGAGGAAGTCGTGCGCAAGGCCTGCAAGTTCGGCCTCGCGGTGAACGCGACGATTGCGGCGCGCTCGGTGTTCGCGCGCAAGAACTACTTCTATCCCGACCTGCCGAAAGGCTACCAGATCAGCCAGTACGAACTTCCCATCGTGGCGCGAGGCGAACTCACCATCCTCGACGAGGAGGGCAGGGAGAAGCGCATCGGCATCACCCGCGCTCACCTGGAGGAAGATGCCGGCAAATCGCTGCACTCGAGCCTGGACGAATACACGAGGATCGACCTGAACCGGGCCGGCACGCCGCTGCTCGAAATAGTTTCCGATCCCGACCTCCGCTCGGCGAAGGAAGCTGTTGCCTACATGCGCAAGGTGCACACGCTCGTGCGCTACCTCGAGATCTCGGATGGCAACATGCAGGAAGGCTCTTTCCGCTGCGACGCCAACGTTTCGATTCGCCGCCGTGGCAACGAGAGGCTCGGTACCCGCACCGAATTGAAGAACCTGAACTCGTTTCGCTTTGTCGAGAAAGCCATCAACTTCGAAATCGAACGGCAGCAAGAGGTGCTGGAAGACGGTGGCGCAGTCGTGCAGGAGACGCGTCTTTATGACTCCGACCTTGACGAGACGCGACCGATGCGAAGCAAGGAAGAAGCCAACGACTATCGCTACTTCCCGGACCCCGACTTGCTGCCGGTCGTCATCGAGGAAGCGTTCGTCGAGTCTGTTCGAGAGACGCTGCCGGAATTGCCGGACGCGAAGCGGCAGCGATTCGTCGAGCAATACGACTTGAGGCCGGGCGATGCGGAAATACTGACCGTGAGCCGCGCACTTGCCGACTACTTCGAAACGGCGGCCGCGCATTCGGACCCCAAGCTGGCCGCCAACTGGATTTTGGGCGACCTCTCTGCGGCCCTGAACCGGGATGGACTCGAGATTGACGACAGCCGCATCTCTCCGGAGGGGCTGGCGGAGCTGCTCGCGCGCATTGCAGATAGCACGATCTCGGGCAAAATCGCCAAGGATGTCTTCGACGCGATGTGGGCAGGCGAGGGCACGGCGTCCGAAATCATCGATTCACGCGGCCTGCGGCAAATCACGGACGCCTCCACCATCGAAGCCGTGGTCGACAAGGTGATCGAGGCGAACCCCGGCCAGGCAGCGGAATACCGCTCCGGCAAGGATAAATTGCTTGGTTTTTTTGTCGGACAGGTCATGAAAGAAACCAAGGGCAAGGCAAACCCCGCGGAGGTCAACAGGATCCTGAAGCAGCGACTGAACTCTTAGCCCGGACTCTTCATGAATACGCTCGCGCCCTTGCACAACGACGTCGTCATGCCGTTCGTGTTCGAAACACTTCCCATTCGCGGTGCCATCATCCAGCTGCAGCAGTCATGGCACCGTATGCTGCTCGGCCACAATTACGACCAGCCGGTGCTCGAGACGCTCGGCCACTCCGCCGCAGCCAGTGCCCTCATCGCGCAGAGCCTGAAGTTCGACGGCTCCATTACCTTGCAGATCACCGGCAATGGTCCGCTCGCCATGCTGGTCATGCAATGCACCAGTAACCTCGAACTGCGCGGCATGGCCAGCGCGGGCGAACTCGACGACGACATCGCCTTCAGCGAACTGGTCCGGAAGGCGCGATGCGCCATCACCGTCGACGCCGGCGCGATGGAGCGTCCGTACCAGGGCATCGTCGAGGTCAGCGGTAACTCGCTCGCCGACAGCATCGAGGACTACTACGAGCGCTCCGCGCAGATCCCGACACACCTCCAACTCGTCAGCGACCGAAACTGCTGCGGCGGCATCCTCCTCCAGCAGATGCCGGGAGAACGAAGTCCCGTCGCGGACGACTGGCGCCGCCTGGGACTCCTCGCGAACACGCTGCGCCTGGACGACGTCGCTAACGGCCTGGCTCCTTCACTTCTCGGTCGCCTGTTTGCCGAAGACGACCTGCGCGTGTTTCGTCCGCGTGAAGCGCAGTTCCGCTGCCGCTGCTCGAGGCGCCGTTCCGAGGACGTGCTCAAACTTCTGGGCGAGCAGGACACGCGCGACCTCCTGGCCGAGCAGGGCAAGATCGAAGTCACCTGCGAATACTGCGGCCGTACACGCACATTCGACTCGATCGACATCTCCCAGCTTTTTACCGAGCCTCCGGCACCGGCCTCCGACACATTGCACTAGGGCTGCTCCCGGGTGTCGGCCTGCTGCCGCCAGTGGGGTGCCACAGCCGGTGCCCCCTGCGGTCTCGGGATGTGGTCCATTCTTGGGGCTGCCTGCTTCCTTACGCCACAAACCGCGTGATATACTGTCGCGCAAATGAATAAAGATATCTTTATACGTTAATGGAACCCGCGACCGAGCGCCTTCTGCTGCAGTTCAAGACCCTGGCCGACCCCGTGCGGTTGCGGCTGGTGGCGCTTTGCCGGCGCGGGGAGTGCAGCGTGTCGGAACTGACACAGGCGGTCGGGCAGAGCCAGCCGCGGGTTTCGCAGCACCTCAAGAAGCTGGTTGAGGCCAGGTTGCTGGAGCGCTTCCGGGACGGGAAGAGGGTGTACTACAGGGTGCCGGCAGTGGAAGGGGATGCGGCGCGGCGCCTGCTGGACATGTTGCCGGAAGCCGAGCCGGTGATGCTCGAGGACGCGGAGCGACTGGCCGCCGTGCGGGCGCAGCGTGAGCCCGGGGAACTGGTAGTTGAAGTGGGCGCTGCGAGCGTCAGCCGGGCGGTGCATCGGCTGTTGCTGGAGCTGACCGTTACCGCGCCCATTGGCGATCTGCTCGATATCGGCTGCGGCAAGGGGCGCTTGCTGAAGCTGCTCGCGAGTCGCGCCAATCGCGCGGTGGGCGTCGACACCGACCGCCAGGCGCGGCTGGCTGCGCGCACGGACCTGATGCTCGCGGGGCTGCCGAATTGCAGCCTTCGGCATGGCGACATGTACCGACTTCCCTTTGCAGACGGGGAGTTCGACACGATCATTTTGGACGACGTGCTTGCGGATGCCGGCGATCCCGTCCGGGCGCTGCAGGAGGCGAAGCGGTTACTGCATCCCAACGGGCGCCTGCTGGTGTTGCAGGCGCTGCAAAGTCAGCCGGTCATGACATTGCAGAAGTCCCTGGCGGAGTGGAGCCGCGCAGCGGGCTTGCGTCTCGCACCCGCGCGTTTCGCGCCGGAAAAAGCGCCGGAGTGGCTTCTGTGCGTGGCAACGCGCGCAGACTCGAATGCCGCGGCCGCCTGATGAGTACCTGAAAGAGGATCCGAATGAACGATTCGCGTACGGCTGCGCAGGTGTCTTTCGAGTTTTTCCCGCCGAAGACGGAGGAAATGGAAAAGACCCTGTGGGCGTCCATTGAAAGGCTTGGCGTTCTGTCTCCACGTTTTGTGTCGGTGACATACGGCGCTGACGGTTCTACCCGCGAGCGCACGCACGCGGCGGTGGCGCGCCTGCTGAAGGACACCTCGCTCACGGCCGCGCCGCACCTCACCTGTGTCGGCGCAAGCAAGGGCGAGATCGACGACATCGCGAGGGGCTACTGGGACATGGGCGTGCGCCATCTCGTCGCGCTGCGCGGAGACCCTCCGAAAGCAGGGGTGGCCCAGGCGCAGGCGTACGAGCCGCATCCGGACGGGTATGCCTATGCCAGCGATCTCGTCGCCGGCCTGAAAAAAGTGGCGGATTTCGACATTTCCGTTGCAGCCTATCCGGAAGTTCACCCGGAAGCGCAGGATGCCGATGCGGACCTCGACAACCTGAAGCGCAAGATCGACGCCGGCGCCTCCCGCGCGATCACGCAGTTCTTCTTCGAGGTCGAAACCTACCTGCGATTTCGTGACCGCTGCGCCGCACGGGGAATTGAGACGGCCGTCGTTCCGGGAATCCTCCCCATTACCCGCTTTCCGCAGTTGCAGCGTTTCGCCGAGCAATGCGGGGCGTCAGTTCCGCATTGGTTGCATGAGCGCTTCCAGGGCCTGGACGACGACCCGGAAACCCGCCGCCTGATTGCCGCGAGTGTCGCGATCGAACAGGTTCAGCAGTTGAAGCAGGAGGGCATCGATGAGTTTCATTTCTACACCCTTAACCGATCCGAACTGACGTATGCAATTTGTCATGCGCTGGGAGTCAGGGCAGAGCAGGCAGCTGCCTGACGTGCAGTTGCCTGCAATTACCACGTGTGCGCGCTCTTTGCGCCTCGGCTTCGGCATCCTGCGTCGCTCTGATGCGTCCAACCTGGACGAGTTGCCCGACCGGGGTCTCGACGGCCATACATCAGCGTATTACGGACGGAAGCAGTAAGGAAAAGTCATGCAACGCGAGCAACGAATCAAACTTCTGAAGAAACTCCTGACCGAGCGCATCCTGCTGCTTGACGGCGCGATGGGCACGATGATCCAGGGATACCGCCTCTCCGAGGATGATTTTCGCGGCGAGCGTTACCGCGAGTGGCATCGGGATCTGAAAGGCAACAACGACCTGCTTTCGATTACGCGGCCGGAAGTGATCCGTGACATCCACCGGCAGTTCCTCGAGGCCGGCGCCGATATCATCGAAACGAACACGTTCAATTCCAATGCACCGTCGATGGGCGACTACGGCATGGAGGCGCTCGTTTCCGACCTGAATCGCGCCGCCGCCAGTCTTGCGCGGGAAACCGCCGACAGCTTCGCGGAGCGCAGCGGCGAGCCGAAGTTCGTGGCGGGTGTTCTGGGACCAAGCAACCGGACGGCGTCGATCTCTCCGGACGTAAACGATCCGGGCTTCCGCAATATAACGTTCGAGCGGCTTGCCGAGACCTACCAGGCGGCCGCGACGGCGCTTATCGAAGGTGGCGTCGACTTCCTGATGATCGAGACGATTTTCGACACGCTCAACGCCAAAGCTGCGATCTTCGCGGTGCGCCGCAGTTTCGAAGCGGCGGGCTTCGAACTGCCGGTCATGATTTCCGGGACGATCACCGACGCGTCGGGGCGCACGTTGTCGGGACAGACGACCGAGGCATTCTGGAATTCGGTGCGGCATGCGAAGCCGTTCATGGTCGGCCTGAACTGCGCTCTTGGCGCGGCCGACCTCCGGCCTTACGTTTCCGAACTTTCCCGCATCGCCGATACCGGCGTCAGCGCTCACCCCAATGCCGGTTTACCGAACGAGTTCGGTGAATACGACGAGACGCCGGACGAGATGGCGGAAATCATCGCCGAGTTCGCGTCCAGCGGCTTGGTAAACCTGGTTGGAGGCTGCTGCGGCACGACGCCCGATCACATCAGCCGCCTTCGGGAAGCCATCAGCGGCAAGGCGCCGCGAAGCATACCGACGGTGCCGGTTCGCTGCCGCCTGTCGGGGCTCGAACCGTTGAACCTTGGGCCGGACGACCTGTTCGTCAACGTTGGCGAAAGAAGCAACGTAACGGGGTCGAAGCTGTTTCGTCGCCTGATCGAAGCGGGCGAATACGGGGAAGCTGTCCAGATTGCACGCCAGCAGGTCGAGAATGGCGCGCAGATTGTTGACGTCAACATGGACGAGGGCATGCTCGACTCCGAGAAGGCCATGCAGACGTACATCAACCTGATTTCGTCCGAACCCGATGTCGCACGCGTGCCGGTGATGATCGATTCCTCGAAATGGACGGTGATCGAGGCGGGACTGCGCTGCGTGCAGGGCAAGTCGATCGTGAACTCGATCAGCCTGAAGGAGGGCGAAGAGGCATTCGTCCAACAGGCGCGTCTCGTGCGCGATTATGGTGCGGCCGTGGTCGTGATGGCGTTCGACGAACAGGGGCAGGCTGACAGCGTCGAGCGAAAGGTCGCAATCTGCGAACGCTGCTACGACATCCTGACGAATAAGGTCGGGTTCGACCCCGCCGACATCATTTTCGATCCAAACATTTTCGCGGTCGCGACCGGTATAGAAGAGCACAACCGTTACGGCCTGGATTTTATTGAGGCTACCCGGGCGATCAAGGAAAGGTTACCGCACGTGATGGTGAGCGGTGGTGTCAGCAACGTCTCTTTCTCCTTCCGTGGTAACGATCTCGTTCGCGAGGCGATCCATTCCGTCTTCCTGTACCACGCTATCAAGGCAGGCATGGACATGGGGATCGTCAACGCGGGGCAGCTCGCGATCTACGAGGACCTGCCGGCAGACCTCAGGGATGCTGTCGAAGACGTGATCCTCGCCCGGCGCACCGACGCCACCGAGCGGCTGCTGGAAGTCGCCGAGTCTTACAAGGGGCAGGCGAGTGGCCACAAAGCGAAGGAAAGGGACCTTTCCTGGCGCGAGTTCCCGGTGACCAAGCGACT
>Ga0079224_100007800_pt1 | contig 14416 bp, 12 predicted proteins | sample Stecom2015_FD_80414 | JGI IMG/M metagenome (GOLD analysis project Ga0079224, IMG submission 80414) | Agricultural soil microbial communities from Utah to study Nitrogen management - Steer compost 2015 | ecosystem: Environmental > Terrestrial > Soil > Agricultural land | place: USA: Utah...
ACTCCCTGAGCCATCCGCTGCAACAGAAAGTCGTGGAGACAGGAGAGCGCCGCTTTCCCACCGTGGACCTCAAGGCCCTCAACGAGGCGGTCGCCCAGGAAGTGGCCTGGTGGCGGGAGCGCACCCGCCGGCTGGAGCTGCAGGCGCTCCTGGAGAGCCTGGGCGCCGGCGGGCGGGGCGTCATCGGCGGCCAGGAAGTGCTGGACCTGTTGGCCCACCACCGGGTGCAGCGCCTGCTGGTATGCGCGGACCTGCAGGGTCCGGGCTACCGGCGCCGGGACGACAGCTTGAGCGTGGTGGCGGGCTTGAGCCCCCTGCGGCTGCGGGTCACCGAAAACCAAGAGCAGGATTACGTGTTGGAACCCAACTTCCTGGAGGAGATCGTCGCGCTGGCCATCGACCGGGAAACGGAGATCGTGCCCATGCACGGCATGTGCGGCCAGCGGCTCAAAGGCATGGGCGGCTTGGGGGCGTGGCTGCGGTACTGATGTTCCGGGAGGCCGCCCCCAGCTGCCGGCAGCGGCTCACGGGGCGGCCTCTTGGCTGCCGGCGGCTCCCTGGTACCCCAACGCCCGCGAGGCCTGAGCGGCCACTTCTTTGACGTAGCGGGCAAAGACCGGGATGCGCTCCGGGGTAATGCGGCCCTCGGGACCCCCGACCGAAAAGGCGGCCACTACCCGGCCCGAGTAATCAAACAGCGGCGCCGCCACGCCCACCGCCCCGATGGAGGTCTCGCCCCGGCTGACCGCAAAGCCCTGGTTCCGGATCTTCTCCAGCTCCTTTCGCAACTCGTCCGGATCCACGATAGTATTGGGAGTGAATCGCCGCAGGGGCTTGCTCAGCACCGCTTCCCGCTGCCTCTCATCGCCAAAGGCCAGGAGGACCTTGGCCGCGGACCCGCTGTGCAAGGGCACCCGCTCCCCGATCTGGGCGTGGGTGCGCAGGGAATGGGTGGGTTCCAATTTGTCGATGCACATGGCCTCGCCGGTGACGGTGGGAATCATGAGCAGCACGGTTTCTTGGGTCAGCTCAAAGAGCTGCCTGAGGTAGGGGCGGGTCCGCTCCCGGAGCTCAAACTGGTGCAGCACGGCCAATCCAATTTCCCCAGCCACCATCCCCAGCCGGAACTTGCCGGTCTCGCTGGAGCGCTCAACAAAACCCTTTTTTGCCAGCGTGTTCAACAGGCGCGAAGCGTTGGACTTGTCCACCTGCAGGTGCGCGGCCACGTCCACCACCCTGGCTTCCCGGACCCGGGCCAAGTACACCAGGGTGTCCAGCGCCCGCTCCACCGAGGAAATCACCATCGTGGGCCTCCCCAGCAGTGTGGGCGGCCGCGCCGCCGGGCGGCCGCCCACACCCTTGCACCCTCAGCCCTTAAGGTTAGCGATCTCAGCCGCGGCCTCCTCCATGGCCACAGCCGCCTGCCGCAGGGCAAACACGACCCTGTTCCGTTCCCGCACCAGTTTGGTGTGGAGAAACCGGAACTCATCGCTGCCGGGGTCCAGGCTGGCCAAGCGAGCCGCCGGCTGCAGCCCGGGAAAAGGCGGCAGCGGCACTGCCGGGTCATGGTCAAACTGGCCCGACTCCGTGTAGTTAACGGGGATGATGGCCTTCACCGCCCGCAGGGCGCCGCGGTTGTATGCGCCAGCCGCCTGCTGCCGCCCAGCGTCGTCCAGCCGGGCCAGGGCCGCCTGCACCTGCCGGCACGCGGCCGCCAGCCGCTCGGTTTCCGCTTCCACGGGCTGGAGATCCAGCCGCCCTTGCGCCTGCTGCTTGAGCTCGGCCACGATGCCCTCCACTTCCTTAGTCAGAGCGCCCACATCCAGCGGGAGCATGTCGGCGGTGCAGAGCCGGAAGGCCGCCAGCGTGTAGACGCGGGTATCCTTAACCAGGATGTCGCGGTCGGCCTTGTCCAGGGTGTCCTCTTCGGTGTGCCACCACCAGCCGCCGCCGCTGCCCCCGACGCGCGCGCTCTGGTCCTTGGGCCGCTCCGACAGGAGCATGTACAGCGACGGCACGCCCGCGCCCCAAAACGACTGGTCGCCGGCCCGCAGCGGACGCTCCCAGTTGGGAGTTTGCCCCGTCACGTCCCGCACCGTATCGATGGCAAACCGGGCGTTTTCCGCCATGGCGGTGACCGTGCGGTACTCGACGGCGCCCAGGGAACCGGGCGAGTCTACGTTGATGTAGGTGATGCAGTGATCGTACAGTTCTTGCCAGAAGTTGTCCGCGTACCACGCCGAACCCGCGTACCGGCCCGTCGAGTGCCCGGGCCACCAGGCGATGCGCACGCCCCGGCGCAGCCGGTCCTTGTACTGCGCCAGCACGCGGGCGATCTCCAGGCAGGCGGCATTGCCCGTCGCGTTGTCGGTGGCCCCCAGGTGCCACGAGTCAATGTGGCCGGCGATGAGGACAAACTCATCGGTCTGTCCGGGGATGGTGGTGACCGGCAGCCGCACCCGTCGCCAGCCGGTTTCCACCTTGGTGGTCAGCCGGACCCGCACGGGGCCCTGCTGGGCCAAGCTCAGCAGCCGGCGGCCGGTGGCCTGGTTGACGGTGGCCACGGGGATTTGGGGAATGCGCCCCACGGTCTCGGGCGTCGGGGTGCCCCAGACGGGCGTCACAATGCCTTCGTGCAGCTGCTCCTCGTCGCTGGGCCACAGGTGCAGGTAGCCGACGGCGCCCTTTTCTTGGGCAAACAGCATGTTTTGGCGCCCGCCACCCTCGCTGAGGACGATCTTGCCCCTCAGGTCCAAGGCTTCCAGCCGCTTCTTGGTCTCAAAGTCCCGGAACATGTCCTTGCCGCCGGGGACGTAGACCACCTCGCCGATGACCCCGCCCTCGGGCGTCGAGCCCGAGAAGCTCCGGGTCTTGGCCGGAAAGGACTCGGGCGTTTCCGACACCGTCTCCAAGGTGGCCGAGACGGGGTAGCTCAAGTAGGCGTCGAACTCGTAGACTTCCACCGGCAGCCCGTACTTCTTGAGCGTCTCCACCACATAATCGACGGCCTGGTGCTCTCCCTCGGTGCCCGAGGTCCGGTCGATCTGGCACAGGTACTCCATGTGCCGCCACATCTCTTCGCCCGAGACGCTCTCCAACACCCGGCGTTCCAGTTGCTCAAGGCTCAGATCACTCATGGGATCCTCCTCCTGGTTTCACGGATGCCTGGCTTCACGCATGGCAAACAGGTCCGGGTCTACGGCAATCCCCAGGCCCGGCCCTTTGGGAATGTGTGCTTGGCCCTGCTCAATCACCACACCGCGTGCCGGGTCGTCGGGGATGGCAAAAACCCCGACTTCCACCGCGAAGGGAACGTTGGGCGCGGCCGCCGCGAGATGCAAGTTGGCCGCCGCCCCCACAGTGGTCTCGTAGGGGCTGACGAGGACGCAGGGCAGGCCGGCGGCTTCGGCCATGGCCAAAAGCTGCCGCCCGCGGTAGGGCCCGCCGCACTTGATGAGCTTGACCACCAGTACGTCCGCGGCCTGTTCGCGAAGGAGAGCCAAAGCCTCCCGGGGGCCATAAAGGCTCTCGTCGGCCGCGATGCGCAGGCCCGTGGCTTGGGTCACGCGCGCCAGCTCCCGGGGGTCTCCCGCCCGGATGGGCTGCTCCACGTACTGCACATCAAAGGGCTCCAGGCTCCGGATGAGCTGGATGGCCTCTTTGACGGTGTAGTGCTGGTTGGCGTCCACCCGCAGGGCGATATCGGGACCGACGGCGTCCCGCACGGCGGCCACGGCGTCCTTGTCGCGCTTGGGATTGGTGCCGATCTTGAGCTTGAGGGTTCGCAGGCCCTGCTGCACCTGCTCTACCGCTTGCCGGACGGTTTCGTCAATGTCCGCGATGCCCAGCCCCCCGACGACGGGGAGGGCCTCGGCCCGCCGCCCGCCCATGAGATAACCGGCCGGCAGGCCCGCGGCTTTGCTGATCAGGTCCCACACCGCGGTCACCACCGCGTGCTTGGCTGTGGTGTGGTGCGGCAGCGTGCGGTCCAGGGCTGCGTGGACGGCCTCCAAATCCCACGGGTCGACGCCCGCCAGCGCGGGGCCAAACTTTTCGCGGATGACCCACGCGATGGTTTCGGCCGCCTCCCCGGTAAAATGGGGCAACGGCGACGCCTCGCCAATCCCGTCCATGCCCGTGTCGGTTTCCACCCGCACAAAGGCGTGGGTCCGCCGGGAGACTCCGGCGCCGTAGGCGGTGGACAGGGTGCGCGAACTGACGGTCCGGACGACCGCCTCGACGCGGCGAATCCTCACGGCAGCTCGACCCCGGCGGATTGTCCGGCAGCCATTTTGGGCGGCACCGGATACGCCCGCTTGGAGTGGCTCAAGCCCCCGCCGGCCAGCATTTCCGCCACCTTCAGGGAGTTCTTGAGGCTGTTGACGACAGGCACGCCCAGATCGGCCTGCAGCCGGTCGGCAAAGGCATAGGACATGCTGGCGCACCCGATGACCAAAACGTCCGCCTGGTCTTCCTCAAGGCACCGGAGCGCCGTATCCCTGACGATGCGATACGTTTCGTCGGCCGCCTCGCGGATTTTCAGCACGGGCACGTTGACGGCCCGGACGGACGCCAGCTTGTCCAGCAGCCCGTTTTGCCTCACCTGGTTCCGGGTAGTTTTCACGGTGCTGTCAAAAATCGTGAGGATCGAGAAGGTGTGGCCCAGCATGGCGGCGGTGTGCATGGCCGCCTGGCCGGGGCCGATCACCGGGATGTCCACCAGCTCCCGGGCCGCGTCCACCCCGGGGTCCGCAAAGCAGCCGGTGACCACCGCATCGTAGCCCCGGCGCGCCGCTTCCACGGTCATTTCCAGCACCCAGGGAATGAGCATGTACTCCTCGTACATGGACTCGATGGTCACCGGCCGGGAGGACTTGGGCGTAAAATCGGCCAGCCTCTCCACTACCGTGCCGGGACTGGCCACACCCTGGAGATACTGCCGTCTCTCTTCATTTCCCAGGAAGCAAATGCGCATGGTCCCCTTCCTTTCTGCCAAAGGGCTGCTTGGCGCCCCTTACCGGGAATCCCGGGACGAGGCGGGATCCAGGGCGTCCCGCAGCCCGTCGCCCAGTGCGTTGTAGGCCAGGACGGTGATAAAGATCATCGCTCCAGGAAACAGCACCAGATGAGGAGCGGTCCATATGTGGGAACGGCCGCTGTTGAGCATGTTCCCCCAGCTGGGAGCCGGCGGCGTCACACCCAGGCCAAGGTAGCTCAGGGCGGACTCGGTGAGGATCGCGGAGCCCACCCCCAGCGTGGCGGAGACCACCACGGAAGACAGGCAATGGGGCAGGACGTGCCGGAACAATACCCGCAGCGGGCTGCTGCCCAGGGCGCGGGCCGCTTCCACAAACTGCATCTGCTTGATGCGCAGCACCTCGGCCCGCACGATCCGGGCCACGTTCATCCAGCTGGTGAGCGCGATGACCGCCACGATGTTGGCGATGCTGGAACCCAACAGGGCCAGCACGGTCAAGAGAAAGAAGAACAGCGGAAAGGACATCATCGCATCGGTGATGCGCATGATGATCGCGTCCACCCAGCCGCCGCGAAAACCCGCTGCGCTGCCCAGCAGGGTGCCCAGGGCTACCGCGCCCCCCATGGCCGCAAGGCCGATTCCCAGCGACACCCGCCCGCCGTACAGCAGCCGGGCCAAAATGTCGCGCCCCATCTCATCGGTGCCCAGCAGGTGGTCGGCCGAAGGCGGCCGCAGCCGCTTCAGCAGGTTGAGGGCTTCCGGCGAATGGGGGGTCAACAGGGGCGCGGCCGCGACGGCGGCGTGGAGCAAAATGAGGACCACCAGGGCAGCGACGGCCATCCGGTTGCGCAGGAAGCGCCGCAGCGCCCTCCGGGAAGGCTGCTGTTCCGCCGCCGCCTCAGCGTTGTCCATGACCGCTCTCTCCAACACGCGCCTTCATCCTTACTCGTGCGGCCAAGGCCCACGGTGAAAGCCTTATTCGTACCGCACCCGGGGATCCAGGTAGACGTACAGCAGGTCCACGACCAGATTGCACAAGATGACGACCACAGAGACGACCAGCGTCACACCCATGATGACGGGGTAATCCCGTTGGTACGCCGCCCGCACCGCCAGCTGCCCCATCCCGGGCCAGGCAAACACCTGCTCCGTGATGGCGGAGCCCGTCGCGACCTTGGGCAGCAGCAGCCCGATCACCGTCACCACAGGCAAGATGGCGTTCTTCAGCGCATGCTTGGCCAGCACCCACGTCTCCTTTACGCCTTTGGACCGCGCCGTCCGGATGTAGTCCTGATGAAGCACGCTGAGCATGCTGGCCCGGGTGTAGCGGGTGATCTCCGCCATATGGACCGTTCCCAGCACAACGGCAGGGAGGACCAGATGCTTAAGCGTGGAGGCGACGGTATCCGTCTCCAGCCCGCCGGCGGGCAGGAGCCGCCACCGGACGCTGAACAGGATCATCAGCATCAATCCGTACCAAAACACCGGGATGGACATCCCCATGAAGCTGATGGCGGTCACCGCGTTATCGATCCACGAGTTGCGGCGCACCGCCGACAGCATGCCCAAGGGGATCCCGAGCGCCACGGCAAACAGGATGGAAGCGCCGGACAGCAGAAGGGTGGCCGGCAGCCGGTGCGCGATCACCTCGGCGACGGGCAGGCCCAGGGTGTAGGACGTGCCCAGATCGCCCCGGATGACGTTGCCCAGCCAGCGCAAGTATTGAATGTGTGCAGGCTGATCCAGTCCCAGAAGCGCCCGGATGCGCTCCGCTTCGTCCGCGGTGATGCTGGGGTCATAGAGAATTGCCGGCCCTCCCGGTGCCGCCATAATGAGGGCAAAGGTGATCACCGAGACGACGGCCAGGAGCACCACCGCCTGCAGCAGTCTGCCGACCACGTACTTGCCCACGCTGGCCATCCTTCCCGCGGCCGGTCCTGCGGTGGGGAGCCCAGCTCCCCACCGCAGGAACCCGGCTTTACTGCTTCCAGATCTTATGGGCCCAGGCGAGGCCGTCCCGGTACCCAACCGGGGCCAGCCCTTGCACCCGGTCGTTCACCAGCCGAATTTCACTGGGATAGTACAGGTACAACACCGCCGCGTCTTCCGCGAGGATCCTCTGGATCTCGTGGTAGATCCGGGCCCGCTCCTCCTGGTTCACGGTGGCCCGGCCCAGCTCCAGCAGGCGGTCCACCTCGGGGTTCGCGTAGGCGTACGTGTTGCCCGGCGAACCGCTGGCGTAGTAGGTGGAGATATCCGGGTCCGGCGGCGTGACCAGCCAGTTGGGGTTCGCGTCGTACTTGGGCGGCTGGGATCGGGCGTTCTGCAGGATGACGTTGTACTCGTACAGCGCGATGTTCACTTCCGCCCCGATGCGGCGCCAGTTTTCCTGGGCCACCAAGGCGATCCCCTGCCGGATGGGATGCGGATCGACGTCGATGGTGAAGCTCAGCCGCCGGCCGTCCTTCTGGCGAATGCCGTCGGGCCCCCGGAGCCAACCGGCCTCATCCAGCAGACGCTCGGCCTTTTCCGGATCGTAATGGTACTGCACGACGTCGGCGGTGTAGGCCCAGCTGATGAGGGGCGAGATGGGGCCCGTGGCCGGTTGGGCCATGCCCAGCATCAGGCCGTCGATGATGGACTGCCGATCCAGCGCGTAGCTCAGCGCCTGCCTCACCGCGCGGTCCGCGAAGATGGGGTTGGCGTGGTTCAGCATGATGTAGAAGTGGTTCACCTGCGGGGCTTCTTCGATGCGCAAGCCCGGGACGTTGCGCACGGCATCCAGGTGGTAGGGCTCGATAATGGCCATGTCCAGATCGCCGGCCTGCACCTGGGCCACCTGGGTGTCCACGTCGGGCACGACGCGGAACACGAAAGCGTCCAGGTACGGCGCCCCGTCCCAGTACTCCTCGTTGGCCACCAGGCGCACCATGGACCCGGGGACCTTTTGTCCAAACTTAAAGGGCCCGGTGCCAATGGGATTCCTTAGGAACTCGACCGGATTGGCCAGCTGCGCAGCACTCAGGTGCTCCAAACGGTGCTTGGGCAAAATGGACATGTTGTAGCCCAAAAGCACCGGGAAGGAGGCCACCGGGTTCTTCATGTGGACCCGCACCGTATACGGATCCAGCACTTCCACCCGGTCCACGCCGGACACGTTGGCGCGCAGGTAATAGGGAACCTCGGGGTTCATCCATACCTGGAAGGTGAACGCCACGTCTTCGGCGTCAAAGGGCTCCCCGTCATGCCACTTTACACCCTGCCGGAGGTGGAAGGTGTAAGCCAGCCCGTCCTCCGACACTTCCCACCGCTCGGCCAGGCCGCCCACCGGCTCCAGCGTCTCGGGATGATACCGCACCAGGGTGTCATAAATGAGCTTGTTGACCAAGATGTTATAAATCCCGCCCTGGATGGGCCACATGGGCGGATCGTCGGAGATGGGCAGCGTAAAGGTGCCCCCGCGTTGCGGCGCCTGCGCGGCCGCTGCGGCCGCCAGGCCCAAGAGCGCCGCCGCTGCCCACACGAGGATCAGCGCTCTTTTTCTGTTCCCGAACCAACCCACCGGCATGACTCCTTTCCGCAATGGTCTTCTCTCCGCGGCCCCCGGCCCTGGGCCATGCCGACGGTTCGCCCCGCAGCGCCGTCAGCCGGCCGTTGTTGCGCTAGACGCAACCAGGTTGCGCGGACTTGCCAGGTGAGTTCGCCTCATGGGAGCAAAATCCTGCCACGTCCCCGTTGGGGCGTGCAGGGAGCGCCCTTCCTCCATGCATAACCCCGTGCCCCTTGCCTGATACTGCAGGCGGGAAAACGGCATGGGAGGCGAGGCTTCCGTGGTCGATGTGCTCAGGTGGGACCCCTACGACGAGCTGCGGCGGGTCGGCGACTGGTTCCAGCGCTACGCGCTGGCGGGGACGGCGCCATGGCTGGACCCGTGGCGGCCGCGCGCGGGCCTTTGGGGGCCGTCGGTGGATGTGGAGGAAACCGATGATCAGATTATCGTGCGGGCTGAGATCCCCGGGGCAAATCCCGGCGACCTGGACGTCCAGATCACCGAGGACAGCTTGAGCCTGCAGGGAGAGGTGCGCCAGGAAACCGGCACCAACGCCCGGGGCTTCCGGCGCATCGAGCGGCGCTACGGCGCCTTCCAGCGCACCATCCCCTTTCCGGTGCCTGTGGAGCACGAGCGGGCCACGGCCACCTATCGCAACGGGATCTTGGAGGTGCGGGCGCCCAAGGCGGCTGCCGGGCGCGGCCGGGCCCGAAAGCTGCCCATCCAGGCCGCGGACGGTCCCCAGGACCCGGGCGGCCCCGGCCAGCTGCAATAGGAGGGGGCCCGGCGGGGGCTGCCCCGGCGGGCGGGAGGAGCTGATCCCCCCGATCCGGGCAGCGCCTGCTGCCTACGAAGCCGCTGGAGGCGCCCAGGCCGCGAGCCCCCGGGCCAAGTTGTCCCAGAACGCGTCCGTGACCGGCACGCCCGCCCGCCGGCACGCCAGGTAGCACGCCCCGGCGATGGGCGGCAGATCCGGCAGGATGAGCTGCAGGCGCACCCGGGAGGTCCGCAGCTCCCGCTCCACCGCCTCCCGCAGGATGCGGGAGCGAAACAGGCTGCCCGACAAGACGACGGGCACCGGCTGCCGGGCAAAGCGGAGCTGCCGGAGCACCGCCCGCACGCATAGGGCCAGCTCCTTGGCGGCTTTGTGCAGCAGCACGCGGCTGGTGCCGTCGCCCTCGTCCGCGGCCGCGGCCACGGTGCGGGCCACCGAGGCGATGGCCGTTTCCCGGGATTGTCCCTGCCGGTACAGCATGGCCACCACCGCGGGCAGGGGCATGCCAAAGTGGCGCTCGATGTCCCCCCGCAGCCGGGTGGAGCGGCCCCGGCCGTCCATGGCCCGCAGGGCCAGCATCAGGGCCTGGCGGCCGATGTCAAAGGCGCTCCCCTCGTCACCCAAAAGGGCCCCCCAGCCGCCGGCCCGGGCCCGCCGGCCCGCATCGTCAATGCCCACGGCCATGGAGCCGGTGCCGGCGATGAGCGCGATGCCGGGCCGCCCGCGCGTGCCGCTGAAAATGGGGATGAAGCCGTCGCTTTCCAGCTGCACCCGGGACGCGGCGGGGCCAAAGAGATCGGCGACGATCCGGCTGTAGGCGCTCACGTCGGCGTCGGTGTCCAGGCCCCCCACGCCCAAGCACGCGGCCCGAATCTGGTGGCGCTTTAGCCCCACCGCCGCCAGCACCCCGTCGATGGCCTCTGCCAGGGCCCGGCGGCACGCGTCCTCCCCCAGGTTCTGCAGATTGGAGGGCCCCACGGTGCGCCGGGCCCCCACCCGGCCGTGGATGTCCAGCGCGACCGCGTCGGTCTTGGTGCCGCCGCCGTCCAAGGCCAGGAGGTCGTAGGCGCCCGGGGGCACCCCGGCCGCGGCGCTGGACGGCGCGCCCGCGGCGGGCCCATGAGGGGCGGCTGCGCTCGGGCCGCTGGTCACGCCCGCGCCGCCTCCCTCCGGGCCAGGGCCGGGGCAAACTGGGGCAGCCACGGCCGGTGGGCCAAGAGCAGCTCGTCCACCAGGTTCGCGATCTGGTCCAGGGGCAACAGGGCCGCCGTGCGGGGATCCAGCATGGCCGCCCGCTTGGCCGTGTCCGGGTCCCCCGTGTTGGCCGCCTCCACCGTCAGGCGCTGCACGTGGACGTTGGTCTGGATGAGGGCCGCGAGATGGGACGGCAAGGGCCCGATGCGCAACGGGCGCAGGCCAAACCGATCCACGCGACACGGCACTTCTACGATGCAGTCGGGGGGCAAGTTTTCGATGGCGCCCCCGTTGCGCACGTTGGCGTGGATGACGCGGCCCTGGCCGGTTTCCAGGCTGTGGATGATGTTCGCGACGTCCTCGTCGGATTCGCGGTGGTCTTGGGGCAGCAGGCCGCCCCGGTCCACCGCGTCCCGCAGCGCGTTGTACTGCTCCTCATACACCTGGCAGCGCCGCAAGTACTCGTCCACCGGCAGCTGGTAGTGCTCGATGGCCCCGGGCCGGTCCGGGCGCAGGAAATAGGGCACGTACTCCGCGAAGTGGAAACTGGATTCGCTGACAAAATAGCCGAAGTGGGCCAGGATCTCAAAGCGCACCCGGTCGTGGGCGGGGATGCGGCCTTCGGCCGCCATGGCCCGCAGGGCCGGGTAGAGATCCCGCCCCTCGGCCCACAGGTCCAGGAAGAAGGCCATGTGGTTGATGCCTGCGGCCTGATACTCCAGCGCGGCAAAGGGCACCCCCAGGTATTCCGCCAGCTGCCGGGCCGTGCGGCGCACGCTGTGGCACAGGCCCACCGTCTTGACGCCCGCGTCTTCCAGAGCCCACTGATTGATGGCCAGGGGGTTCGCGTAGTTGAACAGCCACGCGTCGGGGCACAGCTCCCGCATGTCCCGGGCCAGCTCCTGCAGGAAGGGTATGGTGCGCAGGCCCCGCATGATGCCGCCGATGCCCAGGGTGTCGGCGATGGTCTGGACGATGCCGTACCGCTTGGGGATTTCGAAGTCGGTGACGGTGCCGGGCCGGTAACCGCCGATCTGCACCAGGCAGACCACGTAGTCCGCGCCGTCCAGGGCCTCCCGGCGGTCCAGGGTGGTCACGATGCGAGCCGGCGGGCGGGCCGCACCGCCCCGCCCGGCGCGCCCGGCTGCGTCGCCGCCCCCGGGCGCCCCCTGGGCGGCGGCCGCCGCCAGCTCCCGGGCCACGGCCGCGGTCACCCGCAGCCGCTCGGGGTCGATGTCCATGAGGCGGATCTCCAGGGGCGGGATGTCCTGCAAAGCCATGAGGTCCTTGAGCAGCACCCGGGCAAAAACCGTGGACCCGGCGCCGATAAAGGCCACCCGCAGGCGGTCGCGGCTCATGCCCCCGCACCTCCCGGGGCCGCTGCCGTGGAGCCCGCGGCGGGCGCCGTGCCCAGGCGCAAAAGCCGTGCCGCGTTGCCGTAGAAGATCAGGTCCTGCTGTTCCTGGGGGATGTTGAGGCTCCACAAGGCCCGCTGCAGCTCCTCGTAGTACATGCGGATGAAGCCCCGGGGCAGCACCGTCGAGTCGGAGCCAAAGAGGATCCGCTCAGGGCCCACGCTTTCCATAAAGGTGCGCAGCACCGAGCGCAGGGTCAGGTCCCCGGGCACCCAGCGCATCCACTGCAGGGAGCCGGAAGTGTCCACGTGCACGTTGGGGCACGACCAGCACAAAAGCAGCAGCTCCCGCATGTAGCCGGCGCCGAAGTGGGGGATGACAAAGGGCACCCCCGGAAAGCCCTGGGCCACCCGCTCCAGCATCAAGGGGTTACAGTTGGGCGCGCCCGCGATGCCGCCCCCGCCGCCCAGAATGCCAAAGTGGATGAGGACGGGGATGCCCAGGCGCTCAGCGGTTTCCCACACCGGATAGGCGGCGGGATCGTCCACGGGCTTGGACAAGAGGGGCGCGACCACCTTGTAGCCCTTGAGCCCCAGCTGGGTGACGGCCCGCTCCAGCTCCGCCGCGGCGTCGGGCGCGAAGGGGTCGTGGTGGGCAAAGCCGATGAAGCGTTCCGGGTACGCCTGGACGATGCGGGCCAGCCGGTCGTTGCCGCCGCCGGTCACGAACACGATGGCCTCCAGCCCGTGCGCGTCCACCTGCTGACGCCAGGCGGCGATGGCATCGGCCTCGGTCTCCACCCGCTGCTCGGCCTCGGCCAGCCCCTTCCAGCGGGCGGCGATGTTTTGCCGCTGGCGCTGGCGCAGCATCTCCAGCTTGGCCTGGCCAAACTGCGCCGCGTACTCCTCCTCCCAGCGGGCCCACGCCTCAAAGCGCATCCCGGGCACCACAAAGTGGGCGTGAAAATCGATGACGCGTCGGGGGATGGGCTGTATCAAAGGGTCATGCCTCCTTGACAGCTTCCAGGGACGGGCGGCCCGGAGCGGCGCCTATGCCGTCGCCGCCAGCAGCAGCACGTCGTCGGGGTCCACGGCCAGGAAGGTGCGCTCGCCCCGGCGCAGGCCGGCGGCCGCGGAGCGGCTCAGCATCACGGCGTGCAGCGTCTGGTCGCCCGCCTGGAAGCGCATGGTGGTGGTGACGCCGTGGAACTGCACGATGTCCACTTCCACCGCCATCGCGTTGGGAACGTCCGCGCCCGCCACCTGCAAGTTTTCCGGGTGGATGCAGACGTGCACCGCCTGCCCAGCCCGGGCCGGCTGCTGGCCATCCAGCGTGGACCAAATGCGGGCAAAGCCCATGTCCACCAGGGCCCGCCCGTCCTCGACGGCCACCACCTTGCCGTCCAGCACGTTGACGTGGCCGATGAACTTGGCCACAAAAGGATTCGCGGGCCGGGTGTAAATCTCCGCCGGAGTGCCGATCTGCTCGAAGCGCCCCTTGTTCATGACCGCGATGCGGTCGGACAGGGCCATGGCCTCGGCCTGGTCGTGGGTGACGTAGATGGCCGTGATGCCAAAGTCCTTCTGCAGCCGCAGGATCTCCGCCCGGGTCTCCTCCCGGAGTTGGGCGTCCAAGTTGGAGAGGGGCTCGTCCAAGAGCAGGATCTCAGGCCGGGCCGCCAGGGCCCGGGCCAGGGCCACCCGCTGCTGCTGGCCGCCGGACAGCTGCGACGGCTTGCGCTGCTCGTAGCCCGCCAGGCGCACCAACTCCAGGGCCCGCCGCACTTCCCGCACCACGGTTTCCTGGGATTCGCCCCGGGCCCGCAGGCCAAAGGCGACGTTCTCCATGACGGTCATGTGGGGAAACAGCGCGTAGTTTTGAAACACCAGGCCAAACCCGCGGCGGTTGGCTGGGGTAAAGGTGATGTCGCTGCCTCCCACCACGATGCGCCCGTGGTCCGGGGTTTCCAGGCCCGCGATCATGCGCAGCATCGTGGTCTTGCCGCAGCCCGACGGGCCCAAAAGGGTGACAAACTCGCCCCGGGCGATGTCCAAAGACACGTTGTCCACGGCCGTCACCGGCCCGAAGCGCTTGGTCAGTTGGATGAGCTCCAGGTGCTTCATGCAGCGCGTTCCTCCTGTCCCCCGCCTGCCGCGCTCAGAAGTAGGCCTGATGGGACCGGGTGCCCAGCCAGTGCCGGGTGACCACCAGCACGATCATCATCAGGATCACCTGCACGATGCCCAGCACGGCGGCCTCGCCCAGCTCAAAGAACTGCATCCGCTCCAGGATCCCGATGGAGATGGGCCGGTTGTCGGCCACGTAGAGCAGGATGGAGGCGGTGAACTCGCCAAAGCCGTGCACGAACATGAGCAGCGCCCCCGAAAGGACCCCGGGCATCACGATGGGCAGAATGACCCTCCGGAACACCATCAGCCAGTTCGCGCCCAGGCTCAGCGCCGCCTCGATGAGGGAGTTGTCCAGCTGCTGCAGGGACGCCGACGTGGATCGCACCACCAGGGGCATAAGGTTGACAAAGTAGGCCAGGGGCAGGATCCAGACCG
>Ga0079224_100007801_pt1 | contig 14415 bp, 15 predicted proteins | sample Stecom2015_FD_80414 | JGI IMG/M metagenome (GOLD analysis project Ga0079224, IMG submission 80414) | Agricultural soil microbial communities from Utah to study Nitrogen management - Steer compost 2015 | ecosystem: Environmental > Terrestrial > Soil > Agricultural land | place: USA: Utah...
GAGTTAGCACGACGCTCGCCCAGAGCCATGTTGTACTCGCGTGAACCACGCTCGTCCGCATGACCTTCCAAGCGCACAGATACAGAAGCCCCTCTCAGACGCTCAGCGTGAGCCAGCAGCAGTGAACGGGATTCTGGTTTCAAAGTAGACTGATCAAAATCAAAGTAAATAACGGTATCCAGTTGACGCTCAGTTTGAGTGTTCACTGAAGACTGACTGGAAGTGCCAGTAGAGGTATCTTGGGTAACGGCATCGTCACGACTGTCGCTGGTGGAACAACCGACAAGAACAGAAGTAACCACAGCGATGGTTAATCCTTGCTTGAGTGCTTTAATAATCATGTGTAACTCCAATCAAGTTGTTGATTTTAATTTAAGGGTAAAGCCTACTTTAAAAAAAAGGTGACCAAGCGGGTTCTCGCACGTCACCCTGTTTGGAAGGCAAATTAACCTTAGTACGCGCATCCAGAGATACGGCGCCAAGAATTCCTTTGCCACCAGAACGTGTCGCGTACATCAACATAGCACCGTTCGGCGCTATACTAGGCGATTCATCATGATCTGTCTCGGTCAAAACACGGGTTCTGCCGGTTTTCAAATCCAGTGCCGCGATCATAAAAGGACCGCGATTGCGGTGCACCGTCACCAAGCTGTTACCATCGGGGGAAACACGGCCGCGGGCATTGTATTCGCCGTCGAAGGTTACACGTTCAACCTGTAATGTTGCAACATTTACTTTGTAGATCTGGGGCCTGCCGCCGCGATCAGAAGTAAAATAAACCGCCGTACCATCGACACTCCAGGACGGCTCATGATCAATCATAAAGTGATTAGTTAAGCGTTTAAGCTGACGGGTAATCAGGTCGAGGACATAAATTTCCGGATTGCCATCTTTAGAGAGGGCCATCGCCAGCTTCTGGCCATCAGGTGACCACGCCGGCGCGCCATTCAAGCCACGGAAGTTCGTCACTTGTTCACGCCGACCGGTGGCAATTTCCTGGATAAAAATAGCGGGACGAGTCGTTTCAAAAGACACATAAGCGACGCGTCGCCCATCAGGTGACCACACCGGTGAAAGAATAGGTTCGGATGACTCCCGCAACATCTGCGGACGTGCGCCATCAAAGTCAGAGAGCATTAAACGATACCTGCTTTTTGCTGAGCCAGGAGTTTTGAGCTCCTCCACATAAATAATGCGCGTGGTGAAGATTCCCCGAATGCCGGTAATTGTTTCATAAACCTGATTGGCTATATGGTGCGCTATATCACGCAGCTGGGCCTCGGTGCCGTCAACGGTTGTACGCGAAATCAGCTTGCGCTGGCCCAAGACATCGAAGAGTTCAAAACTGGCGTAGTACCGCCCATCCCGTTGTTGAACGGAACCTACTACCAGATATTCAGCTTTTAATACATTCCAATCCCGATAGAAGACTTCGGCTTCGGACTGAGGAAAGGACAGCATGTCCCGCCGCGGAATCGCGGCAAACTGCCCGGTGAATTCAAGATCGTTACTGATAATCTGACTGATATCCTCCGCCAGCGCCATCCCTCCAGTACCCATGGGCGCCACCGCAATGCGTGTGGGATTATCGGCTCCACTGGAAATCTGAATGGTAAGTTGCGCCTGCACAGCACCAGAAAAAAGCATAATGAACAACAACATAAAACGTTTCACTGGCGTAAATCCTCTGGCTGAAATAAAAGTCTGAAGACGCGGAAGTGCCGCTCGAAGAGATCGTTGGGCATTCCTTGGATTTCGGTAAATCTATCCACACGTTTAACGGCTTGTTCTGCCGAGCGGTCAAAAGCAATATCCCCACTGCTCCTGATTACGCGCACATTAACCACCTGACCGGTGGGTACCATATTAATTTCCAGGACTGTCTGCATCCCATTACGCGCTGAGGGTGGCCGACTCCAATTCTCTCTAACACGCTGTTGAATCACTGATTCATAGCTTTTGACGTTAGCGGCATCACTGGTTTCACTGATAAATTGCTGTTCTTTTTGAAGCGCTGCCTCAAGTCGCTCTTGCGCCTCGCGCTGCTCTTGCAGGCGCTTTTGCTCCTCCGCTGCTTTACGCTTGCGCTCTTCTTCAGCGGCTTTAGCACGCGCTTGTTCGGCTTTAAGCTTTTGCTGACGCTCTTGCTCAGCCTTGGCTTTGGCCTCCTGCGCTTTCTTTTCCTGTTGCTTTTTAGCTTCTGCCTGCTGCCGCTCACGCTCTTGCTGTTGGCGACGTTCACGCTCCTCGCGCTGCCGGCTTTCCAGTACCTGCGGCTTAGGCTGCTGCGGTGCGGCAATCGCTTTGGGTTCCAACTCAATCAACGTGGCATTAACGAAATGCGGCCGATAAACCGTCTCTTCTTTTTCTGCAGAAAACCAGTCTCCCGAAATCAAAACCAGCAGAGCGATGTGCATCGACACGCTAAGAAAGACGGGTACCGTGAAGAATTGCTGATGTTTCATAGACGACCTAGCGAGGTGGCTCGGTAACCAAGCCCACGGATGGCGCGCCCGCTCCTTGCAGCTCTGACATGAGTGAAACTACCGTGCCGTAACTGGCGCTATGATCACCCTGCACCAGCACCTGGGTTTTCGGATTCTGTCGCAGCACCTTGCTCACCATATCTTTGATTTCTTCCAGGGGACGCGCCTGCTCCGGGTCGCCACCCAGAGAAATATAATAGGTCCCGTCCTTTTTCACAGAAACCATAATGGGCTCATCGTCTTTGCTTTCAATAGGCTCAGATGCCGCTTGCGGCAATTCAACTTTTACGCCTTGCGTCAGCATGGGCGCAGCCACCATAAATACGATCAACAGCACCAACATCACGTCGATGTAAGGTACCACGTTGATCTCGGCGATCGGTTTCTTCTTAATTTTGGGACCAAATGCGGACATAGGCTTCTACCTTCGCCGTTCGTTAGGCAGATTTGCTGTGAACCTGACGGTGCAGGATGGCCGAAAACTCCTCTGCAAAAGTCTGGTAATTGTTGAGCAGAGTTTCGGCACTGGCGGAGTAGCGGTTGTAAGCCAAGACCGCAGGAATCGCTGCGAACAAACCCATTGCCGTGGCCACCAAGGCTTCAGAAATACCGGGCGCAACGGTTGCCAGAGTCGTCTGATGCACGTTAGCCAGACCGCGGAAGGAGTTCATGATTCCCCAGACGGTACCGAAGAGTCCGATATAGGGGCTTACCGAAGCAACGCTGGCTAAAAAAGGCAGGTTCGCTTCCAATTTTTCTTCTTCACGCGCCAGAGCAACCCGCATCGCGCGCTGACAACCTTCCATCACTGCATCCGGGTCGGCCCCACTTTGCTGGCGCAACCGGCTGAACTCTTTGAAGCCCGCACGGAAAATATTTTCCACTCCTTCACTATCACTACGACCATTGCTTTGGCGAAATAATTGATTCAAATCCACTCCTGACCAGAACTGCTTTTCAAACGCAACAAAGGCGGCGGCAGCTTTACGATGATACATACCGCGCTGGAAAATCATTACCCAGGAAACAACGGAAGCCATCAAAAGGATGAACATGACGAACTGCACCAGAAAACTGGCTTCGATTATCAGGCTCCAGATGGAAAGAGTATTTTCGGTCGCAGGCATAAGGCTATGAACTCTTATTAGTGTTTAGCGGTTAAATGGTGATTTATTTGTTGATGCATTGTTAACGGTATGGCTTTAGGTTTCATGCTTTCGCCGTCGACGCAGGCGATGCGGATTAGACCCTCGCACAGTAATTCGTTCCCGCGTAGCACCTGCTGCTGGAACTCGACATAGCTACGCGCTAAATGCGCTACCGCGGTCGTTACTTGCAATTGATCATCCAGGCGGGCTGGGCGACGGTATTGCACGTTCGCAGAGTGTACGACCAGGAGCAATCCATCGTCCAAAATGGCCGGCTTATCATAACCGAAGCTACGTAGAAATTCTGTACGAGAACGCTCCATAAATTTTAAATAATTTACGTAATACACAATCCCGCCGGCGTCCGTGTCTTCGATGTAAACACGTATGGGAATGCTGAATGTTGTCATGCGGAAAAATCCAAAAGTCAGTCCGTGTTGTCTTGCAGGCGGCGCGGCATCGCCATGCCAAAGTGCAGGTAGGCGTTCTGGGTTAGCACCCGACCACGCGGGGTTCGCGCCATAAACCCCTGCTGAATAAGGTAGGGCTCAATCACATCCTCAATGGTGCCGCGGTCTTCGCTGATAGCGGCAGCGAGGCTTTCTACTCCGACCGGGCCGCCATCGAAATTATTCATCAGGGCCATCAGCAGACGGCGATCCATTTGATCGAAGCCACGCTCATCTACGTGCAACATATTAAGCGCGCTATCTGCCATTTCGGCGGTGACTGTCCCGTTGCCTTTTACTTCCGCGTAATCACGCACGCGACGTAGCAGACGATTGGCAATGCGCGGTGTACCGCGCGAACGACGGGCGATTTCTTCTGCGCCCTTGGGTTCCATTGATAAACTCAACAGCGCTGCCGAACGCGCAACGATATGCGTCAGATCAGCGACGTTATAAAACTCCAGCCGCTGTACGATGCCGAAGCGGTCCCGCAGGGGCGAGGTTAATAACCCGGCACGGGTAGTGGCTCCCACCAGTGTAAAGGGGGGCAAATCCAATTTGATGGAACGCGCAGCCGGACCTTCACCGATCATAATATCCAGTTGAAAATCTTCCATCGCTGGATAAAGGATTTCTTCCACCACAGGACTTAGGCGGTGGATTTCATCAATAAATAACACGTCGCCCGGATCCAGATTGGTCATCAGCGCCGCCAGGTCACCCGCTTTTTCAAGCACGGGGCCAGAGGTACTTTTCAAAGCCACCCCCATTTCGTTGGCGATAATATTGGCCAAGGTGGTTTTACCCAGTCCGGGCGGACCAAAGATCAAGGTGTGATCCAAGGCTTCCTTGCGCTTCTTAGCAGCCCCCATAAAAATTTCCATCTGCTCGCGCACCACCGGCTGACCGATATACTCAGCCAAACTTTTCGGACGCACAGCGCGATCCAGCTGTTCTTCTCGCTCTTGGGCGACTGGGGCGATAAGACGATCAGTTTCTATCATAGTAAGTCAGGGTCCGAATTAACTGCTGGCCACAGTGCGCAATGCCAGACGAATGAGTTCTTCACTCGTAGCACCGGCTTGCTGACGCGCAGCGAGGGCAACCATTTTACTGGCTTCTGCAGGTCGGTAACCTAACGCGATCAACGCGCTTTCAGCTTCGGTCAACGCGTCACCCACCACCGTAAGCGGCAGCGATTCCGTCTCACCGACCGCAGCCGCCGCTGCCGGTGTCCAGTCTTTCAGGCGATCACGTAACTCGATAACCAGGCGCTCGGCAGTTTTTTTGCCAACCCCGGGAACCTTGGTCAGTGCCGCCGTATTATCATCACGCACATGGCGAGCAAAATCATCAGACTCCATGCCTGACATAATCGCAATCGCCATCTTGGGGCCGACACCATTTACTTTGATCAAGGTACGAAAAAGCGCGCGATCGCGCTGCTCGATAAAACCGAAAAGCTGATGCAGATTTTCCGCAATCGATAAATGCGTATACAGGGTCACTTCAGAATGCAGCGGAGGCAACTGATAAAATGTCGTCATCGGTGCTTGCACCTCGTAACCCACGCCGGCTACATCCAGCAACAAAAAAGGAGGCTGCTTTTCAATCAGTCTGCCCCGTAAACATCCGATCATTGCCGCTCCTAACAATCTTCTCGTTGAAAAATATTAACCACCTGCGCACTCAATAACAGTGATTCGGCACTGGCTTTACTTCAGCGAACCTTTCTTAACAACTGCTCTTAACAATCGCTCTTGATAATCGCCTCTAACAATTGCGCTCAATAGCTGTAGCTTTGCAGAACTCATAATTCCTGATTTCGCAATGTGGCTATTAACGCGCTGCTCATGTTCTACCAGCCCCTGTTGTAAGAGAATTAAACAACCCTGCCCCGCCGGAAGCTGCTGGAGCCTGCGAGTCTGACTAAATGCTGTTGGGTATTGGCATGACAGAGGGCAACGGCTAAGGCATCGGCAGCGTCTTCTTGCGGCGCTGCCGGTAATCGCAGCAAGGTCTTCACCATATGCTGAACTTGCAGCTTGTCAGCAGCGCCATTGCCAACCACTGATTGCTTCACCTTGCGAGCCTCGTATTCTGATACTGGCAACTCAAGCGCCACGGCCGCCACAATAGCCGCACCGCGCGCCTGCCCTAACTTCAAGGCTGAGCTGGCGTTTTTGGCCATAAATACCTGTTCAATAGCCATCTGTTGCGGGCAGTACTGATGAATAATTTGGGTGACGGAATCAAAGATGGTTTTGAGGCGCAGCGGCAATTCATCGCTGTCGGCCATGCGAATCACACCACTGGTGACATATTCCGCGCGAGCGCCAAGCACATTGATGATGCCAAAACCGGTTTTGCGGGAGCCGGGATCTATCCCCAGAATCAGTGCCATGATTGTATCTTTATACAGTAGTAGTGGCGACAGTGTTACATGCTGCCCCAAGGCACGCAAGTGTCAGAAACTTGCCTCAAAACCTATTTCAATCCGACCACTGCTTTGAGTATCCAGCTCAATTTTCCGGCTGCTGGTTAGCGATTAATAATGCCGGCGAGGTGTTCAGAAGAATCCAGCCTCAATCAGTGATGAGGCATCAGCTTCAACTTTCAGGAAACTGTTGTACGCGCCAGCGCTACGCCGATCTTCCGCCAGCACCGCTGGCGGGAGGATTATTCCATCTGCTCGAGAATATCTTCGGGGATATCGGCGTTGGTGTAGACGTTTTGCACATCGTCCAGGTCTTCCAGCATATCTACCAACGCCAGAATTTTTTCTGCACTTTCTTTATCCAGCGTCACTGTGGTGGAAGGGATCATGACAAGTTCAGATTTTTCCGGAGTGAAGCCCGCGCTTACCAAGGCATCTTTCACTCGCATAAAATCGGTGAATTCCGTCATCACATCAAAGCTGCCGTCATCGTTGATAACGACATCATCGGCACCCGCTTCCAGCGCCGCCTCCATCAATTCGTCTTCATCCACATCCGCGGTAAAACTGAGCTGGCCTTTTTTGGCAAACAGATAAGACACCGAGCCGCTGGTGCCAAGATTACCGCCGCGTTTATCAAATGCATGACGCACTTCTCCCGCCGTGCGGTTACGGTTATCGGTCATACACTCAACAATAAAGGCCACGCCGTTAACGCCATAGCCTTCGTAGGTCAGCTCCTCATAAGCTTCAGCTTCGTTGGTCCCGGCTCCGCGCGCAATGGCTTTGTCGATGGTGTCGCGCTTCATGTTTTCGTAGAGCGCTTTTTCTACGGCGGCCCGCAGGCGAGGATTATCCGCTGGATTAGGGCCGCTTTTTGCTGCCACGGTTAATTCGCGAATAATCTTGGTGAAAATCTTGCCGCGCTTGGCATCCTGACGCCCTTTGCGGTGCCTGATGTTTGCCCATTTACTGTGTCCGGCCATGACTTACCTCCATTACTTCAGAGACACATCCTGGTGCCAACTACTAACAAAAAACAGGGCGGACAATGCCCACCCTAGAATGAAATACGTTGGCGATCGGGTTATTCGGATCTATGTGTTTTCAAACCACCGCCGTATTCTCGAGCCACTGCCTCACCTGAGATGGCAGTGCTGCGGGAGATAGCCAGATACTTGCGAAGTACAGCTGCTCAACGCCCGCAGATTCCCGCTCGCATTTTCAATCTTATTCGGTGGCAGCAACCGCTGCTGTCTGCTCTTTTTTCCGCAAGCGGATATGCAATTCGCGCAATTGAGTTTCATCCACAGCGCCCGGAGCATCAGTCATCACACAGGCCGCGCTCTGGGTTTTGGGGAAGGCAATAACGTCGCGAATTGAACTGGCGCCAGTCATCAACATAATCAAACGGTCCAGACCAAAGGCCAAACCGCCATGTGGCGGCGCGCCGTACTTAAGGGCGTCCAACAGGAAGCCAAATTTTTCGCGCTGTTCTTCAGCACTGATGCCCAGAATGTTAAATACTGCCTGCTGCATGGATTGGGTGTGGATACGGACCGAGCCGCCACCCAATTCAGTACCATTGAGCACCAAGTCGTAGGCTTGCGACAAAGCTTCCGCCGGATTGGCCAGCAGTTCTTCCGGAGTACAGGAGGGCGCGGTAAACGGGTGATGAATCGCCGTAAGACCACCTTCATCGGTTTCCTCAAACATGGGGAAATCAACCACCCACAGCATGGCCCACTCGGAAGTGTAGAGATTCAGATCGGCGCCCAGTTTGCAGCGCAGTGCCCCAAGGGCTTCGGTCACGATCTTATGTTTATCGGCACCGAAGAAAATCAGGTCGCCATTCTCGGCGCCAACGCGCTCTAAAATAGCAGCGCGCACTGGTACCGGCAGGTTTTTTACGATCGGTGATTGCAAACCTTCTTCAAGATCGGATTTGTCATTAACCTTGATATACGCAAGACCTTTCGCACCGTAGATGCCGACGAATTTGGTGTAGTCATCGATTTGTTTCCGCGTCAGCTTATCGTTGCCACCGGGTACTTTTAGCGCGGTAACGCGGGATTTAGGATCATTCGCCGGACCAGCGAAGACCTTAAATTCTACGTCGGTTACCAGATCCTTGATGTCCACCAGTTGCAGCGGGATACGCAGATCGGGCTTATCCGAACCATATTTGGCAATCGCTTCGGCAAATGGCATACGCGGCAGCTCGCCAAACTCCACACCTTTCAGATCGCGGAACACCTCGCGAATCATGTTTTCGGTAACCGACATAATCTGATCTTGAGACATAAAAGATGTCTCTATATCGATTTGCGTAAATTCGGGCTGGCGGTCAGCACGCAGGTCTTCATCGCGGAAGCATTTGGCAATTTGGTAGTAGCGATCAAAGCCGGACACCATCAACAATTGCTTGAACAACTGCGGTGATTGGGGCAAAGCAAAAAATTTGTTTTCGTGGGTCCGCGAAGGCACTAAATAATCCCGCGCACCTTCTGGTGTCGCACGAGTGAGAATGGGGGTTTCAATATCGAGGAAGCCATTACTGTCTAAATAGTTGCGAATCGCGCTGGTAACTTTCGAACGGAAGCGCAGGCTCTTTTGCATCTCCAGGCGGCGCAAATCAATAAAGCGATACTTCAAGCGAACATCTTCACCCACGGTGGAGTGGCTATCCAGCGGGAAGGGTATCGTCTCGGCTTCGTTCAGAATTTTCAGCGCTGTACCATAAACTTCGATCTCTCCGGTAGCCATATTGGGGTTGACCGTCGCCGCGGCGCGGGCGCGCACCTTGCCGGTAACCTGCAAGACATACTCGCCACGCACCTTATCTGCCAGCGCAAAATTGTCCGCGCTGTCAGGATCAAAGACGACTTGCACGATGCCGTCACGGTCGCGCAGGTCGATGAAAATCACCCCGCCGTGGTCACGACGACGATCTACCCAACCACAAAGAGTGACTTCTTGATCGATAAACGTGGCATTCAAAGCGCCACAGTATTCACTGCGCATAACGTGTATCCCATTGATTAAGTCGTAAAAAAAAGTGGAGGCAACCGATCACGCGTTAGCGGTGCCGGAACTGGGGGCAGCTGTTTTTTTCTCGCTGCTCCCCGAACCGCTATCGCCCGCAAGATTTCTCTTATTGCCGGATTTAAAATCTGTTTCGTACCAGCCACCACCCTTCAACCGGAAACCGGCGGCCGATACCATTTTTTTCAAGCTGTCTTGTTTGCAAGCCGGGCATTCCACCAGGGCGGCATCGCTCAGCTTTTGCAAAGCTTCCAATTCATGGTGACAGGACTGACACTGATATTCATAAATAGGCACGATGTTTACCTCAACTTCACTACTTGAACCGGGGTTACCGTGGTTTTACCTTTACCCCGTAAAAAGGCCCGCGATTATAGCCTAAGCCTTCGCCAGCGAGAACTAGAGGGTCACACAGGCCCAGTGAAATTGAGCAAGTTGGTAAGAAATTGATAGCTGTGGTGGAAACGCTAGACCATGAGATCGAGTAACAGCACCCCCACGAGGCCCGCGACCCCGACGATGGTTTCCATCGCCGTCCACGATTTAAAGGTATCTGCCAAACTCAGGTTGAAATATTCCTTGTACATCCAGAAGCCCGAGTCATTGACGTGTGAACACATCAAGCTCCCTGCGCCTATCGCCAGCACCATCAGGTCAGGATTAATCGCCGGATTTGCCAGCACCAGGGGCGCAACAATACCGGCTGCGGTCAGGCCGGCCACCGTCGCCGAACCCAGGCATACCCGGATCACCAGCGCCACAAACCAGCCCAGCAATAGCGGGTTGAGCGCTACACCTTCAAGATAAGCGGCAATCTGCAAACTCACACCACTATCAACAAAGATTTGTTTGAGCGCTCCGGCACCAGCAATGATCAACAAAATTATCGCGATATCTTTTATCGCGGAAGCGTAGGTCGCCATCAGCGCCTGCATCGACACGCCGCGAGCAAGCGCCAGGGTATAACTGGCGATAACCAATGACAGCAGCATCAACACCATAGGATTCGTAATCAACAGCACGGCCTGACCCCAGGTCGAACCCGTCAGTTGCTGAGCAGGCAAAGCCGAAGCTGCAGCGATCAAGAGTACGGGCAATAAAGAGGTGATAAAACTGTTGAATTTGCCCGGTAATTCTTCCGCTGGCATCACCTTGGGGGTAAACGTCGCCAATGGTGAACAGGTAATATTTTTTAAGCGGCTGGCAAACAGCGGCCCAGCAATAATGGAAGTGGGAAGAGCAATGATCAGACCGTACACCAGGGTCTTACCGATGTCCGCACCGAATTGTGCCACCAACGCCGTAGGCGCAGGACTTGGCGGCAGGAAGCCATGGGTAACTGACAGCGCCGCCAGCAGGGGAATACCCAGATATACCGCCGACAGGCGCGTTTGGTAAGCCACTGAAAATACCAGTGGCACCAGCAGTACAAAACCGACGTTGTAAAACAAGGGAATACCGACAACGAACCCGGTCAACATCAAGGCCCAGATCAGATACTTGTTGCCAAAGCAACCCATCAACCATTGAGATATGGCTTGCGCGGCGCCGCTGTCGGCAATCAATTTTCCGAACATCGCGCCAATGCACACGATTACCACGATCGAGCCGAGCATATCGCCAATGCCCTTCTCCAGAGACCGCGGAATCTCCGCCATGGGCACGCCTAACAGCACACCGGCAACAATAGAGGTAATCAGGAAGGCGATAAACGGATTGAAATGCCAGCGAGAAATTAACAATACCAACAGCAATAGGGAGGCGGCGATCGCCAAAATATCCATAACAATACTCTTCTATTTATCGTGTGTTCTTATTCGTGTGGTCATTTTATTAGCGTTTTGATTTTGTCGGCTGCCTGCGGGCGATGCTCATAAACTGTCCAGAATTTTTTTCTGCTCACGATCCCGTGCTTCCAGTAGCGCCTTGGCGGCTTGCGCTTTCTCTATCGGTGTTTGCGACTCTTCACTGGACGACGAGTCACCGATTAATACCGACCGCGGACGCGGTGCCGCTACCGGCGCAGTAACCGGTGTACCCTGAATGAGATTGACGTCAGGGTCAATCTCCAACATTTCGGTATTTGCCTGGTCAGCCGGCGGTTCCTGGCTGTAATTCACCACACCCTGTTCATCAACCCATTTATAAACCCGGGTTTTGTCAGAACCGGGTTTTACTGATTCCAAGCTGATCGCAGGCAAAGTTTCCGTGACCAGATTGCCCAACATGGGACTCTGCCAAGGTAATTGTCCGGTCTTCAAATAAAGGGCGTAGTGAACCAACCCGATAACGATAATGACCATCATCACGCATTTAACGATCAGGGTTTTCACAGCTGGTTACCCCACCTCAATGCCTAACAGATTCCCTTCGTATGCGATGGGATAAAAAGTCAGCGGCGCTACACACGCGGCGGCGCTGCCTTGGGCCTGACCCGTGCGCAGATCAAATTCAATACCGTGCACAGGGCAGCGCAACACGCCGTTATCCACCGTCCCTTTATGCAGAGGTGCATCCATATGCGGACACCGGTTGGCCAATAGCGCCACCTGCCCCTCTTCTTGTATCAACAACAACTCCTGGCCCGCGATACAGAAAGTACGGCGGTAACCGTCATGCAATGCGTGTAATTTTTCCAAGGGGGTAAATGCCATAGCCATCTCTCACAACCAAGCTAACTCTCAGAGCCGAGCCACTTGCAAAGTCCGAACTGCAGCGGGCGAGGATGCCACAGGCGAGCAGGGACGCCTAGAGTAGACGAGCGTTTTTTGCCGCAATAACTCGCCTTGACACGAGGTAAAAGAGTGTTAATAAAAACGGTTATCGTTTGCGTTAACATAACGACGAATGATAAAATTCATGCCTGTTGCAGGAGTCATTTCGCTCCCTTTTCGGTTTTCATCCTGACTTGATTTTCATACTTAGTTTTTCACACTTTTTTCACAACAGCTTACATTTACGACATCTTCCATTCACAACACCTTGCAGGAACCGCTTATGACGCTCTTTGCGCGCCCGGCCTTACGCCTGACTCAATCGATTAACGGCCTGTTTAAAAGCTTACTGATCGCCAGTCTTTTATTTTCCGCGCAGGCGATGGCAACTGAACTTAACCTTTATACCACCCGTGAGCCAGGTTTAATGCAACCGCTGCTAACGGCGTTTACCGCTGAAACGGGCATCAAGGTCAATACAATTTTCCTTAAGGATGGCTTGGCCGAGCGCGTCGCCAACGAAGGTCAACGCTCGCCTGCTGACGTATTGATGGCAGTGGATTTTGGACTGCTCACGGATCTGGCAGAAAGAGGCCTGACCCAGCCGGTCGATTCACCCGTTTTGAAAGCAGCAGTGCCCGCTGCGCTGCGCCATGCCGAGGATCACTGGTTTGCCCTTTCCATGCGCGCCCGGGTTTTTTATCTGGCCCAGGGGTTGGAGCAAACACGCTTTACCTATGAAGATCTCGCTGATCCGAAATGGAAAGGCGCTGTTTGTATTCGTTCTGGTCAGCACCCGTACAACATTGGGCTGATCTCACACATGATCGCCAAACACGGTGAAGCCAAAACTGAGCAGTGGCTGCGTGGCGTCAAAGCCAATCTTGCGCGCAAGGCCGCCGGAGGGGACCGCGAAGTCGCGCGCGATATTATGGGAGGCTTATGTGATATCGGCCCGGCCAACTCCTACTATGTCGGCCTGATGCGCAGCGGTGCAGGTGGCGAAGAGCAAAAACGCTGGGGTGCCGCGATTGATGTCGCCCTGCCGACCTTTGTTGACGGTGGCACTCACGTCAATATTTCCGGCGCTGCCGTAGCCAAATATGCGCCCAACAAAGACAACGCCGTACGCCTGATGGAATATCTGGTATCTGATGAAGCTCAGGCAATTTACGCTCGGGCAAACTTTGAATTTCCGGTAAAAGCGGGCGCCGAAATCGATCCTTTGATTGCTGCTTTTGGCGAGTTAACAGTCGATAAACTGGTGCTAAGCCAAGTTGCGGCTTACCGTAAAACCGCAAGTTTATTGGTGGACAAAGTTCGCTTTGACGACTGATGAGGCGGCTCCCACGCAGCCCTAAACGGCTGTTTTATTCTCTTTTTGGTGATCTCAGCGGCGGCTGGTGGCTGGCTACAGTAATCAGCGCTGCGCTGGTGCTGTTACCTGTGCTCAGTATTGTCGGCTACGCCAGCCAAGGGTCCGGTGATCTTTGGCCGCACCTGCGCACCTATGTTTTGCCCCAAGCATTTCTCGACACCTTCCTGTTGCTGACTGGAGTGGGCATTCTGGTGATTGGTTTGGGTACGGGCGGCGCCTGGCTGGTCACAACCTATGAATTCCGCGGGCGCGGCCTGCTCAGTATTGCACTCCTGCTGCCGCTGGCGGTTCCCACTTATATCGTTGCCTTTGCCTACGTCGATTTATGGCACCCGATCAGCCCCATTCAGGTCGGCCTACGCGACCTGCTGGGCATCAGCAATCCAAGAGATTTACGTTTGCCGGAAATTCGATCGCTCGGCGGCTGTATTTTATTGCTGGGGCTGGTGCTTTATCCCTACGTTTACATTCCCGCACGGGCGCTCTTTACCATGCAAGCCGCCAGCGCCTTGGAAGCCGCTCGCATGCTCGGCGCCTCACCGGCGCGAACCTTTCAGAAGATCGCCTTGCCGCTGGCACGGCCCGCTATTGCGCTGGGTGCCAGTCTGGCACTGATGGAAGCCCTCAATGACATAGGTGCGGCGGAATTTCTGGGCGTACGAACGCTGACCACATCGGTTTACTCCACCTGGATTAATCGCGGCAGCCTCGCGGGCGCAGCACAAATCGCCTTATTCATGCTGGCTATTGTGATCAGC
>Ga0079224_100007803_pt1 | contig 14415 bp, 13 predicted proteins | sample Stecom2015_FD_80414 | JGI IMG/M metagenome (GOLD analysis project Ga0079224, IMG submission 80414) | Agricultural soil microbial communities from Utah to study Nitrogen management - Steer compost 2015 | ecosystem: Environmental > Terrestrial > Soil > Agricultural land | place: USA: Utah...
ATCGCGCAACGTGCCGTACAGCCGGTCGAGCGTGTTGATGCTGCGTTCGATCAGTTCGTCCGACCAGTCCAGCGGCTGCCGGTAGTGCGCCGACATCAACGCGTGGCGCAGCGCCTCGGGCGGATGCTGGCGCACCAGGTCGTGGATCTTGGCGATGTTGCCCAGCGACTTGGACATCTTCGTGCCCGACAGCGTGAGCATGCCGTTGTGCAGCCAGTAGCGCGCGAACACGCGGCCGCCGTGGGCGCACTCGCTCTGCGCCACTTCGTTTTCGTGGTGCGGGAACTGCAGGTCGACGCCGCCGGCGTGGATGTCGATGGTCTCGCCCAGGTGGGCGGCGGCCATCGCCGAGCATTCGATGTGCCAGCCCGGCCGGCCCCGGCCCCAGGGCGAGTCCCAGCCGGGCAGGTCGTCGCCGGAAGGCTTCCAGAGCACGAAGTCGCCGGGGTTGCGCTTGTAGGGCGCCACTTCCACCCGCGCCCCGGCCAGCATGTCCTCCGGGTCGCGGCGCGAGAGCCGGCCGTAGCCGGGGAAGGTGTCGACCGCGAACAGCACGTGGCCCTCGGCGGCGTAGGCGTGGCCCGATTCGACCAGGCGTCCGATCATCTCCACCATCTGCGCGATGTGCGCGGTGGCGGCCGGTTCGATGTCCGGTCCAAACGGCCCGTCCACGCCCAGCGCGGCCATGTCCTCGCGGTAGGCGGCCGCATACCGGTCGGTGATCGCCGAGATCGGCACCCCCTGCTCGCGCGCGGCGGCGTTGATCTTGTCGTCCACGTCGGTGATGTTGCGCGCGTAGCGCAGCGCGCCGTGGCGCCGGCGGAGCAGGGCGGCCAGCACCCCGAACACCACCGGCCCGCGCGCATTGCCGATGTGCACGTAGTTGTAGACCGTCGGCCCGCACAGGTACATGGTCGGGCAGGACGGATCCTGCGGCTCGAAGGCTTCGATCCGGCGGGTCAGGCTGTTGAACAGGCGCAGGGACATCGGCACGCAACGACGGGAAACCGCCAATTCTAGGTCGTGACGGCCCGCGCGGCACGCGCATGCCTGCGCCGGGAGGCGCCCGATCCCGCCAGACGGGGCCGTCACGTGCCCGGATTCAGCCGGGGGCCGGCCTGGTCCGCATACACTCCGGCCAATGCCCCGAGCCTCCCGCATCACCGCCGAACGCCTGGCGTGCACGCTGTTCGCGTGCGCGCTGGTGCTGTGCGGCGCGTCCGCGATCGCCCAGGACGAGCCTGTCCCGGAACCGCCGCCGGCGCGGCAGCCGGAGAACGTGCGGATCGAGTTCGCCCAGGTCCTGCGCGCCGAGCCGGTCTACCAGACCCTGCGCGCGACCAGCATGGTCGAGCGTTGCGAAGCCTCGACGCCGGTGGACGACGACGACGAGGCCAAGACCGGCCTGGCCCGGGTCATCGGCGCGGTCAAGGGCGCGCTGACGCCCGACCCGCGGGTCGAGGAGGTCGCTCCCTCGGCGGGGGGGCAGTGCCAGATGGTGCCGATCGAACGCGAGTTCCGGCGCCCGATCGGCTACGACGTCGACTACGTGCATCGCGGGGTGAAGTACCGCTCGCGCCTGCCCAACGATCCGGGCAACCGGGTGCGGGTGCGGATTTCGGTCACCCCGGTCGTTTCAGACGAAACCCCCTGAGCGCGGGCACATCCTGTTGCAGTGCAGTGCGCGGCATGCGACGATTCATGCCGTGCCGCACCTTCCTGCCAGCGCCGACGTCCTGACCTCCGCCCGCATGGCGTCGGGCATGACCTCGCGCGCGCGTCGACCGGATCCCTGCGACTGAGCTGGGCCGACCGGACGAGTGTTGCCGTCATGCCGGAACCCAGCCAGAGGCTGGGTTTTTTCGTTTCTGAAGGCCGCATCCACCGACCATCCACACGGACACCGAGATGAAGCATTTCCTCAACACGCAGGACTGGAGCCGCGCCGAACTGGACGCGCTGCTGGTGGACGCCGCCCGCTTCAAGCGCGAACGCCTGGGCGATGCGCTCAAGGGGCGTTCGATCGCGCTGGTGTTCTTCAATCCGTCCATGCGCACCCGCACCAGTTTCGAGCTCGGTGCGTTCCACCTCGGCGGCCACGCGGTCGTGCTGCAGCCGGGCAAGGACGCCTGGCCGATCGAGTTCGACCTGGGCACGGTGATGGATGGCGACACCGAGGAGCACATCGCCGAGGTGGCGCGCGTGCTGGGCCGCTATGTCGACCTGATCGGCGTGCGCGCGTTCCCGAAGTTCGTCGACTGGCAGTACGACCGCCAGGACGTGGTGCTCAAGGCGTTCGCGAAGTATTCGCCGGTCCCGGTGATCAACATGGAGACCATCACCCATCCCTGCCAGGAGCTGGCCCACGCGCTCGCGCTGCAGGAGCATTTCGGCAGCAGCGACCTGCGCGGGAAGAAGTACGTCCTGACCTGGACCTACCATCCCAGGCCGCTCAATACCGCGGTCGCCAATTCCGCGCTGACCATCGCCACCCGCCTGGGCATGGACGTGACCCTGCTGTGCCCCACGCCCGAGTACGTGCTCGACGAGCGCTACATGGGCTGGGCGCGGGACAACGTCGCCGAGAGCGGCGGCTCGCTGACCGTCAGCCACGACATCGACAGTGCCTACGCCGGCGCCGACGCGGTGTACGCAAAGAGCTGGGGCGCGCTGCCGTACTTCGGCAACTGGGCGCCGGAGAAGCCGATCCGCGACCAGTACCGCCACTTCATGGTCGACGAGGCCAAGATGGCCCTGACCAACAATGCGGTGTTCAGCCATTGCCTGCCGCTGCGCCGCAACGTCAAGGCCACCGACGCGGTGATGGACTCGCCCCGCTGCATCGCCATCGAGGAGGCCGAGAACCGCCTGCACGTGCAGAAGGCGGTCATGGCCGCGCTCGTGCGCGGGCGCGCCGGCCGGGATTAGGGATCCAGGAGCGGGGCTCGACACGGCCGCTCCGATCCTTCCCACGCTTTCAGACCAACCTCCAGAGACTCCCCCATGTCCCAGCAGCCAGCCTCCCCGAATCCCCAGTCCCAGAGCCCCGATGCGGCTGAAAGCCGGGACATCGTCCTCGCGTTCTCCGGCGGGCTCGATACGAGCTTCTGCGTGCCCTGGCTGCAGGAGCGCGGCTGGAAGGTGCACACGGTGTTCGCCGATACCGGCGGCGTGGACGCGGACGAGCGCGCCTTCATCGAGAAGCGCGCGGCCGAACTGGGCGTGGCCAGCCATGTCACCATCGACGGCGGCCCGGCGCTGTGGCACGGGTTCGTCAGGCCGTTCGTGTGGGCCGGCGAGGGCTACCAGGGCCAGTACCCGCTGCTGGTGTCGGACCGCTACCTGATCGTGGACGCCTCGCTGGCGCGCGCGGCCGAGCTCGGCACCAACGCGATCGCCCACGGCTGCACCGGCATGGGCAACGACCAGGTGCGCTTCGACCTGGCGGTGAAGTCGCAGGGCGACTACCGGATCGTGGCGCCGATCCGCGAGATCCAGAGGGAGCACACCCAGACCCGCGCCTACGAGCAGGCCTACCTGGAGGAGCGCGGCTTCGGCGTGCGCGCCAAGCAGAAGGCCTACACGATCAACGAGAACCTGCTCGGCGTGACCATGTCCGGCGGCGAGATCGACCAGTGGGAGACCCCTGGCGAAGGGGCGCGCGGCTGGTGCGCGCCGCGCAGCGCCTGGCCGGCCGAGCCGCTGAGCGTGAGCCTGAAGTTCGTCGACGGCGAGGCGGTGGAACTCGACGGCAAGGCGCTGCCGGGCGAGCAGATCCTGGCCCGGCTCAACAAGCTGTTCTCGCAGTACGGAGTGGGCCGTGGCATGTACACCGGCGATACGGTGATCGGCCTCAAGGGCCGGATCGTGTACGAGGCCCCGGGCCTGGTCGCGCTGCTCACCGCGCATCGCGCGCTGGAGGAGGCGGTACTGAGCAAGCAGCAGAACCGCTTCAAGCCCGAGGTGGCGCGCAAGTGGGTGGAGCTGGTGTACGAGGGCTTCTTCCACGATCCGCTCAAGGCCGACCTCGAGGCCTTCCTCGCGTCCTCGCAGGCCAGGGTCGAAGGCGAGGTGCTGCTTGAAACGCGCGGCGGCCGGGTCGACGCGGTCGCGGTCAAGTCGCCGAACCTGCTGCATTCCAAGGGCGCCACCTATGCGCAGTCCGCCGACTGGGGCGTGGAGGAGGCGGAGGGCTTCATCAAGCTGTTCGGGATGAGCAGCACGCTGTGGGCCGAGGTCAACCGCTGAGGCGTTGCGATGACCGACATGCTCCCTTCCATCCTCGAGCACCTCGGGCAGCTGGTGTCTTTCGACACCCGCAACCCGCCGCGTGCGATCACCACCGGCGGCATCTTCGACTACGTCCGCCAGCAGCTGCCCGATTTCCGCATCGAGGTCAGCGACCACGGCGCGGGCGCGGTGTCGCTGCTCGCCGTGCGCGGCAGCCCGACGCGCCTGTTCAACGTGCACCTGGATACGGTGCCTTCCTCGCCGCACTGGAGCGCGGACCCGCACGTGTTGCGGGTGGACGGCGAGCGCGCCACCGGCCTGGGCGCCTGCGACATCAAGGGCGCGGCGGCGGGGCTGATCGCCGCCGCGCAGCTCACCCGTGGCGACGCCGCGTTCCTGTTCACCAGCGACGAAGAGGCCAACGACGCGCGCTGCATCAAAGCCTTCCTGGCCCGCGACCACGGCTTCGGCCAGGTGGTGGTGGCCGAGCCGACCGGCTGCGAGGCGGTGCTGGCGCACCGCGGCATCAGCGCGGTGCGCATGGCCTTCCGTGGTCGTGCCGGGCACGCCTCGGGCGCGGCCGCGCTCGATGCCAGCGCCGTGCACCATGCGGTGCGCTGGAGCAGCCGGGCGCTGGATTTCGTCGGGCTCGAGTCGCACCGCCGCTTCGGCGGGCTGACCGGGCTGCGCTTCAACATCGGCCGGGTCGAAGGCGGGATCAAGGCCAACGTGATCGCGCCCGAGGCCGAGCTGCGCTTCGGCTTCCGCCCGCTGCCCTCGCACGACATCGACCAGCTCCACGCCGCGTTCCGCGGGTTCGCCGCGCCCGATGCGCTGGAGGCCTACGAGGAGACCTTCCGCGGACCGTCGCTGCCGGCCGGCGACACCGCCACGGCCGAGGAGCGCCGCCTGGCCGCGCGCGACCTGGCCGACGAACTCGGCCTGCCGATCGGCAATGCCGTGGACTTCTGGACCGAGGCTTCGCTGTTCTCCCAGGGCGGCCTGACCGCGCTGGTGTTCGGCCCGGGCGACATCGCCCAGGCCCACACCGCCGACGAGTGGGTCACGCTCGAACAACTGCAACGTTACGGCGGCATCGTCCGCGACATCCTGACCGCATGAACATCGAAGCCAACCGCCAGACCCGGCAGACCATCGTGCGCCTGCTTTCGAGCATGGCCAGCGCGAAGGAGATCAGCCAGTACCTCAAGCGCTTCTCGCAACTCGACGCCAAGCGCTTTGCCGTGGTCAAGGTCGGTGGCGCGGTGCTGCGCGACGACCTCGAAGCCCTGACCTCGTCGCTGAGCTTCCTGCAGGAGGTCGGCCTGACCCCGATCGTGCTGCACGGGGCCGGGCCGCAGCTCGATGCCGAGCTCACCGCGGCGGGCATCGAGAAGCAGACCGTCAACGGCCTGCGGGTGACCTCGCCGGAGTCGCTGGCGATCGTGCGCCGCGTGTTCCAGGCCTCCAACCTGGCCCTGGTCGAGGCGCTGCAGCAGGGCGGGGCGCGCGCGACCTCGATCATCGGCGGCGTGTTCGAGGCCGACTACCTCGACCGCGACACCTATGGCCTGGTCGGCGAGGTGCGCCGGGTCAACCTCGCGCCGATCGAGGCCAGCCTGCAGGCCAGCTCGATCCCGGTGCTCGCCAGCCTGGGCGAGACCCCGGGCGGCCAGATCCTCAACATCAACGCCGACTTCGCCGCCAACGAACTGGTGCGCGAGCTGCAGCCCTACAAGATTATCTTCCTCACCGGAACCGGTGGCCTGCTGGATCCGGACGGGCAGGTGATCGATTCGATCAACCTGTCGAGCGAGTACGAGCACCTGATGCAGCAGCCGTGGCTCAACGGCGGCATGAAGCTCAAGATCGAGCAGATCAAGGTGCTGCTCGACCACCTGCCGCTGGAGTCCTCGGTCTCGATCACGCGCCCGGCCGACCTGGCCAAGGAACTGTTCACCCACAAGGGTTCGGGCACCCTGGTGCGTCGCGGCGAGAAGGTGCTGCGCGGCACCCGCTGGGACGCCTTCGACCTGGACCGGCTGCGCGACCTGATCGAACGCAGTTTCGGCCGGCGCCTGGCCGCGGACTACTTCGAGACCACCCCGCTGCTGCGCGCCTACGTCAGCGAGAACTACCGTGCCGCGGTGATCCTCACCGACGTCGAAGGCATGGTCTACCTGGACAAGTTCGCGGTGCTCGACGACGCCCAGGGCGAGGGCCTGGGGCGCGCGGTGTGGAACCTGATGCGCGAGGAAACCCCGCAGCTGTTCTGGCGCTCACGCCACAACAACCAGATCAACATCTTCTACTACGCCGAATCCGACGGCTGCTACAAGCAGGACAAGTGGAAGGTGTTCTGGTACGGCATCGAGGCCTTCGCCGACATCGAGCGCTGCGTGGCCCATTGCGGCGCGCAGCGGGCCACCCTGGAGGAGCCGTCCACGTGAGCGCCGCCGACCTGCCCGCCGCCTGGCGCAGCGTGCCGCGCATGTCCGGCCGCCACGCCGTCCTCGAGCCGCTGCAATCCACGCATGCCGATGGCCTGCGCGCGGCGGTCGAAGGCAGCGGGCTGGACGCGCTGTGGTACACCAGCGTGCCGGCCGCCGGGCGCGTCGATGCCTACGTACGGGACGTGCTGGACGCGCAGGTGGCCGGACGCGTGTTGCCCTTCACCGTCCGCGACGCGGCGGGCGCGGTCGTCGGCACGACGCGCTTCTACGGCCTCGACCCGCGCGTGCCGCGGCTGCTGATCGGCTATACCTGGTACGCGCCGCGGGTCCAGCGAACCGGCCTCAACACCGAGTGCAAGCTGATGCTGCTCGGCCACGCCTTCGACACCCTGGGCTGCGCCAGCGTGGGCTTCGAAACCAGCTGGTTCAACTTCCGCTCGCGCGCCGCGATCGCGCGCCTGGGCGCGCGCCAGGACGGCGTGCTGCGCAACTCGGCGCGCCACGCCGACGGGACGCTGCGCGACACCGTGGTGTTCTCCATCCTCGACACGGAATGGCCGGCCGTGCGCAGGAACCTGCAGTCCCGGCTGGATGCACACGCATGACCCGACCCCTGTCCCTCGGCATCGTCGGCGCGCGCGGCCACACCGGCAGCGAGCTGATCCGCCTGGTCGCCGCCCACCCGCGATTCGAACTGGCATTCGTCTCCTCGCGCGAGCTGGACGGCGAACCGGTCTGCGACCACAACGATGCGTATCGCGGCGATCTGCGCTTCCGCAGCCTCGATCCGGCCGCCGTCGCGGCGGCGGGCGCCGACGCGGTGGTGCTGGCGCTGCCCAACGGCAAGGCCGCTCCCTTCGTCGCCGCGCTGGAGGCGGCGCGGCCGGACACCGTGATCGTCGACCTCTCGGCCGACTACCGCTTCGACGACCACTGGTACTACGGCCTGCCCGAACTCACCCGCGGCCGCTACCGTGGGCAGCGCCGGATCAGCAACCCCGGCTGCTACGCCACCGCCATGGAGCTGGCGATCGCGCCGATGCTCGACCTGCTCGACGGCCCCGCCCAGTGTTTCGGCGTGTCGGGCTACTCGGGCGCGGGAACAACGCCGTCGGACAAGAACAACGTCGAACTGCTGCGGGACAACCTCATGCCCTATGCCCTGGCCGACCACCTGCACGAGCGCGAGGTCACTCGCCAGCTCGGCGTGCCGGTGCAGTTCATGCCGCACGTGGCGCCGCATTTCCGCGGCATCACCATGACCGTGAACATGCCCCTGCGCGAGCCTGTCGAGGCCGGCGCCGTGCAGGCCCGCTACCGCGAGCGCTACGACGGCGAGCCGCTGGTCGAGGTCGAACAGGACACGCCATGGGTGAGCCGGATCGCCGGTCGCCACGGCGCGCAGATCGGCGGCTTCACCATCGCCCCGGATGGCAGGCGGCTGGTGGCGGTGGCCACCCTGGACAACCTGCTCAAGGGCGCCGCCACCCAGGCCATGCAGAACCTCAACCTGGCGTTCGGCCTGGACGAACTGGCCGGCATCGACAGCGATGCGCCGGCGGCTGCGGAGCAGACGCGATGAGCGGGCTGCTGTGGCAGAAGCCCGGGGTGGCGGTGGATGCGCAGATCCAGCGCTTCCTGGCCGGCGACGACGTGGTGCTCGACCGCGAGTTCTTCCTCCACGACATCCGGGCCAGCGCCGCGCACGCGCAGGGCCTGCAGCGCATCGGCATCCTCACAGCGGATGAACTGTCCGCGCTGGAGCGCGAACTCGATGCGCTCGCCGCCGACTTCCGCAGTGGCGGGTTCGTGCTCGACGAGCGTTACGAGGACGGGCACTCGGCGATCGAGGCGCGCCTGACCGAGCGCCTGGGCGACCCCGGCCGCAAGATCCACACCGGCCGCAGCCGCAACGACCAGGTCCTGGTCGCCACCCGGCTGTGGCTGAAGGACAAGCTGGCGCGGGTCGCCGGACTGTCGCGCGAAGTGGCCAAGGTGGCGCTGGACCGCGCGGCCGCCGAACAGGCGCTGCCGATCCCGGGCTACACCCATATCCAGCGCGCCGTGGTGTCGTCGGCGGGCATGTGGTGGGCCGGCTGGGCGGAGGCCTTCATCGACGACGCGATCCGCGCCGGCGATACGCTCAAGCTGGTCGACTGTAATCCGCTGGGCACCGCCGCCGGCTACGGCGTGAACCTCGCCCTGGACCGCGGGCACACCACCACCGCGCTGGGCTTCGCGCGCATGCAGGTCTCGCCGATCTATGCCCAGCTCTCGCGCGGCAAGTTCGAACTTGCCGCGCTCGAGGCGCTGGGCAGCGCCACGCTCGACCTGCGCCGCGTGGCCTGGGACCTGTCGCTGTTCACCAGTGCCGAGTTCGGCTTCGTGTCCTTGCCGCCGCAGTACACCACCGGCAGCTCGATCATGCCCAACAAGCGCAACCCGGACGTGATCGAACTCATGCGCGCCACCCACGCCAGCGTGGCCGCGGCGCGCACCGAGATCGAGCAGCTGCTGTCGCTGCCGTCGGGCTACCACCGCGACCTGCAGGCGTCCAAGGGCGCGATCTTCCACGGCTTCGGCCGCGGCCTGGCCGCGCTGGAGCTGCTCCCGGCGCTGCTGGCCAACCTGGAATGGCGCGAGGACCGGCTGCGCGCGGCGATCGATTCGGGCATGTACGCCACCGACGTGGCGGTGGAGGCGGCGGTCGCCGGGGTGCCGTTCCGCGACGCCTACCGGGCCGCGGCCGAGGCCAGCGATTCGGCCGGGCAGGGCCGCAGCCCCGAGGGCAGCCTGGCCGCGCGCACCTCGCCAGGGGCCGCCGCCGACTTGCACCTGGAACAGCTGCGCATGCGCTGGGAGGCGCTGTGAGCGCGCCGCGCTACCTGGTGCTGCTGGGCCGTCGACCGGGCTTCGACGAGGCCCTGGTCGCGCCGCACCTGGCCTTCCTCGAGCAGCTGCGCGGGCAGGGCCTGCTCGAACTGAGCGGCGGCTTCAGCGACCGCAGCGGCGGGGCCTACCTCCTGCGCGGGCTGGCCGGCCTCGACCAGGCGCAAGAGATTGCCGGACGCGATCCGCTCGTAGTCCAGGGCGCTTCCGAACCCACCGTCCACGAATGGAACGCGCGCTAGCGCCATGACCACGCCGAGCGCCTTCTCCGAACAGACCCTGCCGCCCTGGCGGCGCGCCGTGCTCAAGGTCGGCAGCAGCCTGCTGGCCTGCAACGGCGGCGGCCTGTCGACCGAATACGCCAGCGCCATCGCCGGCTTCGTGGTCGCCGCGCACGCGATGGGGCGGGAGGTGGTGGTGGTGTCCTCGGGCGCGGTGGCGGCCGGGCGCGCGATCGTGCGCGAACGCCCGCACGACGGCGCCGAAATGGCGGAACGCCAGGCGCTGGCGGCGTTGGGGCAGGCGCGGCTGATCGGGTTCTGGCAGGCGCTGCTAGACCGCCAGGTAGCGCAGGTGCTGCTCACCCACGACGACCTGCGCAACCGCCGCCGCTACCTCAATGCCCGCGCCACGCTCTCGGCGCTGCTGCGCCATCGCGCGGTGCCGGTGGTGAACGAGAACGACACGGTCTCGGTGGACGAACTCAAGCTCGGCGACAACGACAACCTGGCCGCGATCGTGGCCGCGCTGGTGGATGCGGACGTGCTGTTCATCGCCACCGACATCGACGGTCTGTACGACGCCGATCCGCGCCGCAATCCCGACGCGAAGCCGGTGGAAGTGGTGTCCCAGCTGACCCCGGCGCTGCTCGCGGCGGCCGGCGGGTCGGGCAGCGCGGTCGGCACCGGGGGCATGCGCACCAAGCTCGAAGCCGCCCAGCGCGCCTCCCAGGCGGGCGTGGCCACGGTGTTGTTCAACGGCACCCGCGCGGACGTGCTCGAGGGCCTGGCCCGCGACCACCTGCGCGGCACCCGCATCCATGCCTTGCGCAGCCGGGTGGCGGTCCGCAAGCACTGGCTGCAGAACGCGCCGGCCGAGCCGGGGGGCATCTTCATCGACGCCGGTGCTGCCAACGCGCTGGTGGAGAAGGGCGCCTCGCTACTGCCCGGTGGCGTGCTCGCCGCCGAGGGCGAGTTCCGCCGTGGCGACATGGTCGAGGTGCTGCTGCGCGATGCGCAGGGCGCACGACGCGTGGCCCGGGGCGTGAGCCAGTACTCCGCCGCCGACATCCGCCGCATCGCCCGCCGCCACTCGCGCGAGATCGAGGCCGTGCTCGGCTACAGCTACGGCGGCACCGTCATCCACCGCGACGACCTGATGCTGGTCTAGCCCGCATCGCATGGCTTTGCTCGTGTCCACGTCGAACCACCCATCACCCAGCAGCCACGTTCCCATGACCGACATCCGCCAGCTCGCCCTGAACTGCCGTGACGCCGCCCGCGCGGTCGCACTGCTGTCCACCGACGCCCGCAACGCCATGCTCCGCGACATGGCCGACCAGCTGCTGGCCGACGGCCCGGCGATCCTGGCCGCCAATGGCGAGGACCTGGTGGCCGCGCGCGAGAAGGGCGTGGGCGAGGCCATGCTCGACCGCCTGCGCCTGGACGACGCGCGCCTGTCCGGCATCGCCGAGGCCCTGCGCGAGGTGGCCGCGCTGCCCGATCCGGTGGGCCAGGTCACGCGCCGCGAGACCCGTCCCAACGGCATCCTGGTCGAGCGGGTGCGCACGCCGCTGGGCGTGGTGGCGATGATCTACGAGGCGCGCCCGAACGTGACCGCCGACGCCGCGGCGCTGTGCCTGAAGGCCGGCAATGGCGTGATCCTGCGCGGCGGCAGCGAGGCGCTGCGTTCCAACCTCGCCATCGCGGCCTCGCTCGGGCGCGCCCTGGAGCGCGCCGGCGTGCCCGCGGCCGCGATCACCATCGTCCGGGACCTGCGCCGCGAAACGATGGTCGAACTGCTGCAGCTCAGCGACATCGTCGACCTGGCCATCCCGCGCGGCGGCGAAGGGCTGATCCGCTTCGTCGCCGAGCACGCGCGGGTCCCGGTGATCAAGCACTACAAGGGCGTGTGCCACCTGTTCGTCGATGCCAGCGCCGACCTGGACCTGGCCCTGCGCCTGCTGGTCGACGGCAAGGTCTCGCGGCCGAGCGCCTGCAATGCGCTGGAGACGCTGCTGGTGCACGAACAGGTCGCCGGTGCCTTCCTGCCGCGCGCGGCCGCCGCCCTGCGCGAGCGCGGCGTGGAGCTGCGCGGCGACGAGGCCACGCGCCGGCTGGTGGCCGACGTCGTGCCGGTGGGACCGGACGACTACGACGCCGAATACCTCGACCTGGTGATCGCGGTGCGCGTGGTCGCTTCGCTCGACGAGGCCATCGCCCACATCCGCCGCCACGGGTCCGACCACACCGAGGTCATCGCCACCGGCGACCAGGCCAACGCCGATGCCTTCGTCCATGCCCTGCGCTCGGCGGTGGTGATGGTCAACGCCTCCTCGCGCTTCAGCGACGGTGGCGAGCTGGGCCTGGGCGCCGAGATCGGGATCTCGACCACACGCCTGCACGCCTACGGCCCGATGGGTCTGGAAGCATTGACGGTGGAGCGCTACGTGGTGCGGGGCGAAGGCCAGACCCGCAACATCCACGGCTGATCGCGCCCCCGCGGGGCCGCCCCGGCGGGCCCCCGGATCAGGACTGGAGCGAGGGCGTGGCCACCGTCTCCAGCCCGCCATCGTCGGTCTGGGCCTCGACCGTGACCGGCAGGCCGTGGTTGAGGGTGCGCGCTTCGGCCATCAGCTGGGCGATCTCGAGCCCCTTGTCGCGCTCGGGGAACCAGAACACCGGCCTGTCCCCATCAAGCAGCTGCCAGCCGCCGCCGCTGCGCACCAGGCGCAGGATCATTCCGGTCATCGCCGACTCCGTCAGTGGACACTGTCCCCGGGCCAGCCTCCGGCCTGACTGCGACCGTGGCTCCGGCCTTCCGTAGCCGAGCAGCAACTGCTTCATCCGCACGGCCTGGCGGCCGGGGTTGGATCCAGTGTCGTCCCGGCGCCGTCGCGGCGCAGTCGGCGGTACACGCGTCCGGGCGTAGGGGTTTTCCTACGCGGGGCAGCGTCGCCGAGCGTCCACCCCCCGGCGCGCCGGGGCCGGATCGCGCGCGGCCCGCCCGTGCGTCGGGGGGCCGACCGTGGCTTGCAGGCACGAAAAAACCGCCCGGAGGCGGTTTCTGCGTGATGCCGTGTTTGATTGGTCGGGGAGACAGGATTTGAACCTGCGACTTCTACGTCCCGAACGTAGCGCTCTACCAGGCTGAGCTACACCCCGACGTGGCAAGCCGCGTATTTTAGTGACCCGGATGGCCGTGAAGCAAGTGGTCGCCGGAATCAGTGCAGGGCCGAGGCCAGTTCATCGAGCCCGGCGGGGTCCAGGATCTCCACCAGGTGCGGGTCGGGCAGGGCGATCACGCCCTGCTCGCGCAGCCGGGTGAAGCTGCGGCTGACCGTTTCCACGGTCAGCCCGAGATGGTCGGCGATGTCGCCGCGGCCCATCGGCAGCGAAATGCGCGGCTCGTCACCGCGCACGGCCATCTGCCGGCGCAGGCGCACCAGGAAGCTCGCCAGCCGCTCCAGCGGCGACAGCCGGGCCAGCAGCAGCATGGCGTCGTGGGCGTCGTCCAGGTCGCGGCAGGCACGCTCGAGCAGGGTATGTTCGAACGAGGGAAAGCGCGCGCGCAGCTCACGGATCCCCTCGATCGAGAAGGCGCACACGCGGCTGGCGACGACCGCCTCGATCGAGTAGCGGTGCACGTCGTGGCCCGACAGCCCCACGAAGTGGCCGGGCACGACGAAGGCGACCACCTGGCGACGGGCGTCGGCCAGGGTGCGCACCACCCGCAGCATGCCGCCGGTCACGCTGTAGGCGTGGCGGCAGGGCTGGCCGGCGCGGGCCAGTTCGCCATTGGGCTGCAGGTCGATCGAGGACACATGGCGCTCCAGGGCCTCGGCCTCGGGTGGCGGCAGCGAGGAGCACACGGCCAGCTCGCGCACGGCACAACGCGCGCAGTCGAGCGGAACGACCACACGGGTGTGCTGGCGACAGCGGGCGAGGGGCTGGATGGTCATGGCGGTCCGCCCGGCCATGATAGCGGCATGCGGGGGCCGTGAGCCTGGAAAAATTGTCCCGCCTGCCGCTGGCGGGTGGAGCGGCACGGTGCGGGAGCGTCCGGCCGGGGGACGGTGCCGACCCCGGGGCGGGGCGGCGGCGGCCGGGTAGCCTGGGCGTCTTCCCCGTCGATGTCCGCCAGCCCAGGCATGATCAAGCCAAGCACTCCCCCCGGCGTCATGGAACTGCTGCCCCGCGACCAGATCGCGTTCCAGCGCATGCTGGACACGATCCGCCGGATCTTCGAGGGCTTCGGCTTCCTGCCGATCGAAACGCCGGTGTTCGAGCTTTCGGAGGTGTTGTTAACCAAGTCGGGGGGCGAGACCGAGCGTCAGGTGTATTTCGTCGAGTCCACTGGCGGGCGGGAGAATTCCGAGAAGCGAATGCACGAGCTTTATATGGCTCAAGCCCAAGCTGACGGGGGCGTTCCGTTGCAGCCGCTGGATGCCGATCGACTTCTGCGGCCTGAGCTTGCGCTGCGCTTCGACCTGACCGTACCGCTGGCGCGCTACGTGGCCGAGCACGAGCACGAGCTGGCATTCCCGTTCCGCCGCTACCAGATGCAGCGCGTGTACCGCGGCGAGCGCGCCCAGCGCGGGCGCTTCCGCGAGTTCTACCAGTGC
>Ga0079224_100007805_pt1 | contig 14415 bp, 12 predicted proteins | sample Stecom2015_FD_80414 | JGI IMG/M metagenome (GOLD analysis project Ga0079224, IMG submission 80414) | Agricultural soil microbial communities from Utah to study Nitrogen management - Steer compost 2015 | ecosystem: Environmental > Terrestrial > Soil > Agricultural land | place: USA: Utah...
ATCGCGCCGGTCGGCATCGAGGCCGTGACCTACGACGGCCAGACCTACGGCGTCCCCTACGCGGTCGAGACCCTCGCCCTCTACGCGAACAACGACCTCACCGACGTCCCCGAGCCCTCCACCATCGAGGAGCTCGTCGAGGCGGCGAAGAAGGGCGGCGCGGACAACATCCTCTCCCTGCCCATCGGTGAGTCCGGCGACCCGTACCACATGCAGCCGATCTACACCTCGGCCGGTGGCTACCTGTTCGGCAAGGACGCGGACGGCAACCTCGACCCCTCCGACCTGGGCGTGGGCAAGGAGGGCTCCCTCAAGGCCGCGGACAAGATCGCCGAGCTCGGCAAGGAGGGCGTGCTGAAGACCTCCATCACCGGCGACAACTCGATCTCGCTGTTCGCCGAGGGCAAGTCCGCCTACCTGATCTCCGGCCCCTGGGCTCTCGCCGATGTCCGCAAGTCCGGCGTGGACTTCACCCTCTCCGCGATCCCCGGCTTCGAGGGCATGGAGCCCGCCGCCCCGTTCGCGGGCGTGAACTCCTTCTACGTCGCCTCCAACGCGAAGAACGCGGGCTTCGCCCAGCAGTTCATGACCGATGTGGCCAGCAACCCCGAGGTCGCCGAAGCGATGTACGAGGCGAACCCGCTGCCGCCCGTGAACCTCCAGCTGCGCGAGAAGATCGCCGCGTCGGACGAGCACGTCATGACCTTCGCGGAGGCCGCCGAGGCCGCCGATCCGATGCCCGCCATCCCCGCGATGTCCGCGATCTGGGAGCCGCTCGGCATCGCCCAGGCGAACATCGTCAGCGGCAAGGACCCGCACTCGGCGATGAAGGCCGCGGGCGAGGAGATCGCCACCGCGATCGGCTGATCCCGGTTCGCTGATCCTGATCGGCTGACCCCGGCCTGCTGACCCTGTCGCCGGGCGGGCCCAGAGAGACCCTCGGGGGCCCGCCCGGCACTCCGCCCCTCCCCTGCCCACCCGAAAGGCACGGTCGCCTCATGACCTCGACGCACGCCCCGGCGCACCGGACGCGCTCCACGACGACGCGGGCCGTCCTCACCCGTGTGCTCGTCCTCGGCGCCACCCTCGCGCTCACGGTCTTCATCGCCCCGGTGCTCATCGCGCAGCAGTCCTGGATGTGGCTGGGAGTGCTGCTCGCCGCCGCCGCCGCGATCTTCCTGCTCTACTCCACCAAGCGCTTCGTGCCCGGCAAGTACCTCTTCCCCGGCACCTTCTTCCTCGGCGTCTTCCTCATCCTCCCGATCGCGCTGACCGTCGGGTACTCCTTCACGAACTACGGCGACGGCACCCGCGGCACCAAGGAGCAGGCGATCGGCTCGATCGTCGCGAACTCGGTGCAGCAGTCCCCGGACGCGCCGCGCTACATGATGACGGTGGCGACCTCAGGCTCCCCCACCGAGGGCCCCTACGAGCTCTTCCTCGTCGATCCGGCCGACGGCACCGTGCTGCACGGCGATGAGGAGACCCCGCTGGAGCCGATCGATGCCGGCTCCGTCACGGTCACCGACGGGCGGGTCACCGAGGTGGACGGCCTCACCGTCCTGGACGCGAACCAGGTCAACGCCGTCTACAACGACCTCATGGAGCTCGCGGTGCCGGTGGATGACTCCACCGCTGTGCGTCCGCTCGGCGTGAACCAGGCCTTCGTGGGCACCACCGTGCTGCAGTACGACGAGGCGAGCGACTCGATCACCGATACCGCGACCGGCGAGGTCTACACCGTCGGCACCATCGGCGACGAGGAGTACTTCGTGGATTCCGAGGGGCAGCGCGCCTTCTCGCAGGGCTGGCTGCAGAGCGTGGGCCTGTCGAACTACGAGCGCCTGTTCACCAACCCCACCGTCGCCAAGCAGTTCTTCTCCGCCTTCGTGTGGACGCTCGTGTTCGCCGCCGGTTCGGTGCTGCTGACCTTCGCGCTCGGCTTCGCGCTCGCGCTGATCCTCAACGACCAGCGCCTGAAGGGGCGGAAGATCTACCGCTCGATCCTGATCATGCCGTACGCGGTCCCGGGCTTCATCTCCCTGCTGGTGTGGTCGAACTTCTACAACCGTGACTTCGGCCTGATCAACGAGATGCTCGGCCTGCACCTGAACTGGTTCGGCGACCCGACCCTCGCGAAGGTCGCGGTGCTGCTGACGAACCTGTGGATGGGCTTCCCCTACATGTTCATCGTCTCCACGGGCGCGCTCCAGGCGATCCCCGACGAGCTCACGGAGGCCTCCCGCATGGACGGTGCCAGCCGCTGGCAGTCCACCTCGAAGATCGTGCTGCCGCTGCTGCTGGTCGCGGTGGCGCCGCTGCTGGTCTCCTCCTTCGCCTTCAACTTCAACAACTTCAACGCGATCGAGCTGCTCACCGAGGGCGGGCCCTTCCCCGACGGTTCCGGTCGAGGGGCGACGGACATCCTGATCTCGATGGTGTACCGCATCGCCTTCGGCGGCTCGGGGGCTGACTTCGGCTTCGCCTCCGCGGTCTCGGTGTGCCTGTTCGTGCTCACCGGCGTCCTCGCCGCGATCCAGTTCCGATTCACCAACGTCCTCGAAGACGTCAACTGAGCCCGCGGAAGGGGTCACCCATGAGCTCCACCACTGCGTCGCGCGCCGAGGCGCGCCACCGCATGCCCTTCGGCCGCTGGTTCACGGAGATCGGCTGGCGGCACATCGTCGGCGTCCTCGCCGTCGCCTTCGCGATCTTCCCGATCCTGTTCGTCGTCTCCGCCTCGGTGAACCCCAGCGGCTCGCTGTCCTCGGCGAGCCTGCTGCCCACCTCCGGCGTCACCTTCGATCACTACGCCGCGATGCTCTCCGGCGAGCGCGCGAACTTCCTGCGCTGGTACGTCAACACGATCATCGTGTGCGGCGTGGTCGCCGTCGGGCAGGTCTTCCTGTCGCTGCTGGCGGCCTACGCCTTCAGCCGGCTGCGCTTCCGCGGCCGCCGCGGCGGGATGCTCGCGGTGCTGCTGATCATGATGTTCCCGGCGATCCTGTCGATGATCGCGATCTACACGATGATCGCGGACCTCGGCGAGGCGGTGCCGATGCTGGGCCTGAACACCCTGGCCGGCTACATCGCCGTGCTGATGGGCGGCGCCTTCGGCCAGGTCTGGCTGATCAAGGGCTTCTTCGACACGATCCCGCGCTCGCTCGACGAGGCGGCGATCATCGACGGCGCCACCCACTGGCAGACCTTCGTGAAGATCCTCGTCCCCTCGATGACCCCGATCCTCGCCACCACGATCCTGCTGGCGCTGGTCGGCTCGATGAGCGAGTTCCTGATCGGCTCGATCTTCCTCACCGACGATTCGAAGAAGACCCTCGCCGTGGGCATGTACGGGATGTTCTCCTCCGACCGCTCGAACAACCTCGGCGTCTTCGCCGCGGGCTCGGTGATGGTCATGATCCCGGTCATCCTGCTCTACCAGTTCCTGCAGCGCTTCATCGTCGGCGGCTCGACCGCTGGCGCCGTGAAGGGCTGAGCCCCGCGCGCTGCGCCACCGCACAGCGCGCCCTCTGCACCACTGCACCATCGGAAGGACCCCCATGACCCTGCATGACCCCGCCCTCGCCGGCGCCCCCGCGACCCACGGCGCCCCCGAGTGGTGGCGCGACGCCGTGGTGTACCAGGTCTACCCCCGCTCCTTCGCCGATTCGAACGGCGACGGCATGGGCGATCTCCCCGGCATCACCGAGCGTCTCCCCCACCTGCGCGACCTGGGCGTCGACGCGATCTGGCTCTCGCCCTTCTACACCTCCCCGCAGAAGGACGGCGGCTACGACGTCGCCGACTACACGGATGTGGACCCCCGCTTCGGCTCCCTCGCCGACGCGGACGCGCTCATCGCCCGCGCCCACGAGCTCGGCCTTCGCGTGATCGTCGACATCGTCCCCAACCACTCCTCCGACCAGCACGAGCTGTTCCGCCGCGCGATCGAGGGCGGCCCGGACGCCCCTGAGCGGGACCTCTATGTCTTCGCGGAGGGCCGCGGGGAGAACGGCGAGGAGCCGCCGAACAACTGGACCTCGATATTCCACGGCCCCGCCTGGACCCGCATCACCGAGGCGGACGGCACCCCCGGCCCCTGGTACCTGCACATCTTCGACACCTCCCAGCCGGACTGGAACTGGGAGCACCCGGCCGTGCACGAGCTGTTCCAGGACGTGCTGCGCTTCTGGCTGGATCGCGGGGCCGACGGCTTCCGCGTCGACGTCGCCCACGGCATGGTCAAGCCCGAGGGCCTGCCCGACGCGAAGGTCAACGCCGAGGGGCTCATCGACATCCCCGAGGGCGAGGTGCCCGTCTACTTCGACAACGACGGGGTGCTGGAGATCTACCGCGAGTGGCGGCCGATCCTGGACTCCTACGAGGGCGACCGCATGATGGTGCTCGAGGCGTGGATCCCCGAGCACCGCCTCCCGCTGTACATCGGCCCGGAGGAGGCGCACCAGTCCTTCAACTTCGGGTTCCTCCAGGCCCGCTGGGGCGTGGAGACGATGCGCGCCGCGATCGAGAAGCCGCTGGCGCTGGCCGATGCCGTCGGCGCCCCCACCACCTGGGTGCTCTCCAACCATGACGTGATCCGTCACGCGAGCCGCTACGGCTTCCCGCCCGAGCACCGCTTCGGCGAGGGCCTCTCCCGCGAGGAGATCCCGGATGCGGAGCTGGGCCTGATGCGCGCCCGCGCCGCGACGCTGCTGATGCTGTCCCTGCCGGGCTCCGCCTACCTCTACCAGGGCGAGGAGCTGGGCCTGCCCGAGGTCGCGGACATCCCGGACGAGCTGCGCGAGGACCCCTCGCACAAGCGCGCCGGCGTGCCCGGCCGTGACGGCTGCCGTGTCCCGCTGCCGTGGGAGGGCGATGCTCCCGCTTTCGGCTTCTCCCCCACCGGTGAGAGCTGGCTGCCGCAGCCAGCCGTGTTCGGCGAGCTCGCGGTGGACCGCCAGCTCGGCGTCGAGGGCTCGACCCTGGAGATGTACCGCCGCGCTCTGCACCTGCGCCGCGAGCTGGGCCTCGGCCGCCCGGACGCGCCGGTCGAGTTCCTGGAGGGCCAGGCCGACGGTCTGCTGGGCCTCACCCGCGGCGAGGTGGTCATCCTCGTGAACACCTCCGAGCAGACGCTGCCGCTGCCCGAGGGCCTCGAGGACGCCGAGCTGCTCGTCGCCTCCGGTCCGGTGGAGCCCGGCACCGTCCCGGCCGACGGCGCTCTCTGGCTGCGCCGCGCCTGAACTGAGCGCCTGAGAGACGCGCTGGCACCGCGCCCCCGTCGGGGCTCAGCCTCCACCCCGCGCCGCGGGTCCGGTCACACCGGGCCCGCGGCGCGGCCGTGCCGGGCCCTGTCTCATCCCGCGCGCCGATAGGATCAGCGCCATGCGCTCGCCCTCCACCCCGGTCGATCCCGGTTTCGACGTCGTCGTGCTCGGGGCCGGTCTGAACTCCCTGAACCTCACCATCGCCTTCCACCAGCAGTACGGGATGCGCTGCACCACCGTGGTGCGGGTCCCGGTGGCGATGAACGAGCACACCGTCACCTCAGACCTGCTGGTCCTCGGCGCGGACGCCTCCGATCAGGACATGCGCGATGCGCTGATCGACCTGGCCGCGCAGCGGCCCGTCGGCCGCCCTGCCCTGCTGCTGACCAATGCGGACTCGCTCATCGACTTCATCGACCGCTTCCGCGCGGATCTCGAGCAGCACTACCTGCTCGCGCAGGTCGACGGGCCACTCCTCGCGCGCCTCGCGGACAAGGCGGAGTTCGCCGAGATCTGCACCGAGCTCGGGATCGACACCGTCCCCACCGTGATCGTGGACTTCTCCCGCGCGGGTGAGGAGGACTGGAACGGGCACGAGGAGCTGCCCTGGGCCTACCCGGTCGTCGGCAAGGCCGCGAACACCGCCGAGTACCACCACGTGGAGTTCCCCGGGAAGAAGAAGGTGTTCTTCCTCGAGTCCGCGGCGGAGCAGCAGGACCTGGTGCGCCGCCTGCGCGAGTCCGGGTTCACCGGGCGCTTCCTGTTCCAGGAGCTCATCGAGGGCGATGACACCGCGCAGCGCTCGATCACCGCCTACCGCTCCAGCCGCGGCAAGGTCACGCTGCTGTGCGCGGCGCAGGTTCTGCTGGGCGAGCACACCCCGGAGGCGCTGGGCCGGCCGGCCGCGATGGTCACCGGTGACTTCCCCTCCCTCACCGCCGCTGCGGAGAAGTTCCTGGATGCCGTGGACTATGTGGGCTTCGCGAACTTCGATGTGAAGGTGGACCCGCGCACCGGGCGGGAGTGCTTCTTCGAGATCAACCCGCGCATCGGCCGGAACAACTACTACGTCACCGCCGCCGGCGAGCCCGTGGCCCGGCACGTGGTCGAGGACCGGGTGCACGGACACGACATCGCGCAGGTGCGCGTGACCACCCCGATCCTGTACACGATCCTGCCGCTGCGCCTGGTGCTTTCCTACATCCGGGACCCGAAGCTGAAGGCCCATGTGCGCTCTGTCGCGAAGCGCGGCCTGCGCAACCCCTTCCGGTACCGTCCGGAGGGCCTGTGGATGCGCGCCTACTCCGTGATCTCCGGCCTGAACTTCGTGCGCAAGTACCGCGCCGTCTACCCGCGCCCCACCGACACCGGCTTCTGACACCACCAGTTTCTGAGCCCTGGCGACCCCGCCGTCCCCGGCCGCCCCGCCCGAAAGGTCCCGCACGATGCCCGACACCCCGCCCCATCCCTTCGCCGCGACCCCCGAGGTCGATCTGGTGCTGCTCGGCGGCGACATCGGCATCTACGCCCTCGCCCGCGCCTTCCACGAGCGCTACGGCACGGTCTCGACCGTGGTCACCCGCCGCGTCGCGGGCCCCGTCGCGGACTCCGCGATCCTGACGGCCGTGGAGCTGGGCGCGAACGCGTCCGAGGACGATATGGTCGAGGCGCTGCTGAACGTGGGCCGCGACAAGGCCGCCCGCCCCGGCGCCACCCGCCCGATCCTGCTCGCGAACGCGGACTTCCTCGTCGCCCTCATCGCCTCCCGGCGTGAGGACCTCGGCGAGTTCTACCACCTGCCGCTGCTGTCCGACGAGGTGCTCGCCGCCGTCGCGGACAAGGCGACCTTCTCCCAGCTGTGCACCGAGATCGATGTGCCCACCCCGCGCACCGTCGTCCTCGACTTCTCCGACGGCACCGCGCCGGAGGTGCCCGAGCTGGACCTCGGCTGGCCGCTGGTGGCGAAGGCCGCCCGGTCCTCCGCGTACAACGCCGTCTCCTTCCCCGGCAAGCGCAAGGTGTTCGAGATCGAGGACCGTCACCAGCTGACCGACCTCGTCCAGCGCCTCACCATCGCCGGCTACCGCGACCGCTTCGTGCTCCAGGAGATGATCCCCGGGGACGACACCTCGATGCTCTCGGTCACCGCCTATGTGGACACCGAGGGCGAGGTCACCCTGCTGGGCGGCGCGCAGGTGCTGCTCGAGGAGCACACCCCGGGGGCGCTCGGGAACCCGGCCGCGATGATCACCACCGACCTGCCCGATGTCTTCGAGCAGTCGGTCCGCTTCCTGCAGCACAGCGGCTACCGCGGCTACGCGAACTTCGATGTGAAGATCGACCCGCGCGATGGGATCGCGAAGTTCTTCGAGGTCAACCCCCGGATCGGCCGGAACAACTACTACATGACCGCCGCGGGCGCGAACGTCGCCGAGCCCGCGGTCGCGGACCTCGTCGAGCAGCGCCGGCTGGATCGCGTGGTCCCGTGCGAGGAGATCCTCTACTCGATCGTGCCGTGGGCGCTGCTGCGCCGTTACATCATCGACCCGGACCTGCGCGCCCGCGTGCAGGAGATCCGCCGCCACAAGACGGTGAACCCGCTGGCCTACGAGGTCGAGGGCAGCAAGCGCCGCGCCTATGTGCTCGCCGCGAAGTTCAACCAGGTCAAGAAGTTCCTCCAGCACTACCCCCGTCCGTCGGCCGACGGGTTCTGAGCCGGCGGGTTCTGCGCGGCGGGCTGTGAGCCGGTCGACAACCCTGCCTGGCCTGCCTACCCTGGCCAGCATGACCGAGAGCATCGAGAATCCTGAGCCCACCTTCGTCCTGACCTCCGAGGCGACGCCGCCCGGCTCGATCGTCGCCCCGCAGCAGCTGGTCGAGGCGCTCGGCGGGGAGAACCTCTCCCCCGACCTCTCCTGGGAGAACGCCCCCGAGGGCACGAAGTCCTTCGCCGTCACCTGCTACGACCCCGATGCGCCCACCGGCTCCGGCTTCTGGCACTGGGTGGCCTGGGACATCCCCGCCACCGTCACCTCGCTGCCGCTGGGCGTCGCGCGCGATGACGCCTCCCTGCTCCAGGCGAAGAACGACTTCGGCAACCCCGGCTACGACGGTCCGGAGCCGCCGGCAGGTGCCCCGCACCGCTACGTCTTCTCCGTGCATGCTCTGCCGGTGGAGACCCTCGGCGCGGACCCGGCGGACCCCCATATCGGGGCGCGCTTCGCGATCTTCTCCCAGCAGCTGGCCTCCGCCTCCTTCACAGCCCGTTATCAGGTCACGGCCTGACGCGCCAGGGGGGAAGTCCCCTCACAGCCTCGGGCGTGCCCGGTGCCGCCCTCACCTGGCCCGACCGTAGGCTCGGAGCATGGACGCCAGCGACTTCCCGGGCGGGCCGAGTGCCCAAGGATCAGACCTCGGTCTGACCCATCTCCTCCGCACGACGGACGCGCAGGGCCTGGCCGAGTGCCAGAGTGGGAACGTGGACATCACGAGCCTGCTTCCCGCCGCCCGACCGGCGACCGCCCCGGCGCGCCCCCTGCGGGTGCTGCTCACCACCGACTGGTGGGAGCCGGTGGTCAACGGCGTCGTCGCCTCAGTGCAGACGCTGCGGCGTGAGCTGATGGCGCTGGGCTGCGAGGTGCGGGTGCTGACCCTCTCCCAGGGCTGGCGCACCCGGCGCGAACCGGGCGTGTACCGCCTGGGCTCGGTCTCGGCCGGCCTCGTCTACGACCGGGCCCGGATCGGGATGCCCGGCAGCCGCCGCGTGCTGCGCGACATCGAGCGCTGGCACCCGGACGTCATCCACTCCCAGTGCGAGTTCTCCACCTTCGTGTGGGCGCGCCGCCTGGCCCGCACCCTCGCGGTCCCGCTCGTGCACACGTATCACACGATCTACGAGGACTACACCCACTACTACTCCCCCAGCCGCACCATGGGCCGGAAGGTCGTCGCCTCCTTCTCCCGCCGCGTGCTCGCGGGGACCGACGCGATCATCGCGCCGACGGCGAAGGTCTCCCGCCTGCTCAGGGGGTACGAGGTGGACCGCCCGGTGAGCGTGATCCCCACGGGACTGGACCTGCACCGCTTCCGTCCCGCGGCCGACGCCGCCGAGCGGGCCGACGCCGCTGCGCTGCGCGCCCGCCTCGGCATCGCGCCCGGGCAGAAGGTGCTGCTGTCCGTCTCGCGCCTGGCGAAGGAGAAGAACCTCGACGAGGTGATCGACATGGTCGCCGCCGCGGACCGTGCGGATGCTGTGCTGGTGCTGGTGGGCGATGGACCTTACCGTCACGAGCTCGATGAGCGGGTGGACGCGCTCGGGCTGCGCGAGCGGGTGCGCTTCGCCGGTGTGGTGGACCCCGCCGAGGTGCAGCGCTGGTACCGGCTGGGCGATGTGTTCGTCAGCGCCTCCCTCAGCGAGACCCAGGGACTGACCTTCATCGAGGCGATGGCGTGCGGGCTGCCGCTGCTGTGCCGCCGCGACCCCTCGCTCGCCGAGGTGGTCCTCGAAGACCGCACAGGCTGGCAGTACGAGACCCCGGAGCAGTTCCGCGCGCATCTCGCCCAGCTGCTGGAGGATCCGCACCGCCGCGAGGAGATGTCCCTCGCCGCGGCCGAGCACGCCCGCGCCACCTGCGGCGCCGAGACCTTCGGGTCCCGGGTGCTGGACGTCTACCGCGAAGCGATCGGCCGCCGCACCCCGCGCATCATCGCTCCGCAGGCGGTCGTGGCGTGAGCACCACGACCTCGGCCCTCGAGGCCCTCGCCGCCCCGGGCCGCCCGCGCACGGGGGCAGCCACCACTGAGCGCCCCCGGCGCGACCCGCTGCGCCTCGCCGCGAAGCTCGCCCCGCTGCTGGGCCTCGCCGTCGCGATCGTGCTGGTGGTGTGGGGACTGCAGTCCGGGGTGCTCGCCTCGCTCGAGAACCTGCAGGCCTTCATGGGCGGGCTCGGCGCGTGGGGTCCGGCGGTGTTCCTGGTGGCGTCGGCCGCTTCGGTGGTGTTCCCGATCGTGCCCGCGGGCCTGCTCGTGATCGCGGGCCCGGTGCTCTTCGGCCCGATCGAGGGCACCGTCTATAACTACCTCGCGATCTGCGCGGGCTCGCTGCTGAACTTCCTCATCGCCCGCCACGTGGGGCTCGCGCTCATCGAGCGGCTGTTCGCCCCGCGCACGGTCGAGAAGTTCCTGGGCTGGACCCGCAGCGCGCACTTCACCCGTGCCTTCGCGCTCGCGATCGCACTGCCCGTCGCGCCCGACGATCTGCTCTGCTACATCGCCGGGACCACGAAGATGCGCTGGCGCACCTATGTGACGATCATCCTGCTGTGCAAGCCGTGGGCGCTGATCGCCTACGGGCTCGGGATCAGCGCGCTCGTGCTGCGCTTCCTGCCCTGGTGAGCGCACCCTTCCCGCGCCTCGCCCCTCCGCCGTGTACTTCGCCCTGTCTCGCATGATCGGAGCCCTCGCATGCTCATGAGCCCTCGTCCCTCCCACCGTGATCGGCTGCGCGAGGCAGCCGCGCACCAGCTCGACCGGCTCTCCCGTGCCGTGCGCCCGGCCCCGCGCTCCCGCGCACCGTGGCCCGCAAGGGCACCGCTGCGCGTGCTCATGCCGGGAGGCCTCGCGGCTCTCGCCCGCGAGTCCGGGATCGGGGCGGCGATGCGTCATCAGGAGAAGGCGGTACGGGCGCTCGGCCATGAGGTGGTCCGAAACCCACTGCGCTTCGACGTGGTGCACGTGAACACGCCGTTCCCGGACACTCCCCTGTTCGCGGCGTGGGCGCACCTGAGGCGCCGGCCGGTGCTCGTGTGGGCGCACTCCACCGAGGACGACTTCCGCGACTCCTTCCCCGGCGCGAACCTCGTCGCGCCCCTGTTCCGGCGCTGGATCGCGTTCCTGTACCGGCGCGGGGATCTCGTGCTCACCCCCAGCGAGTACTCGCGCCGCCTCATCTCTGCTCCCACCTACGGCCTGCGCGCCCCCGTCAGGGTGCTCTCCAACGGGGTGGACACGACCTTCTTCCGCCCCGACCCCAGCGCGCGGGAGCGGCTGCGGGAGTGCCTCGGTCTTGGGCCCGATGCGCCCGTGGTGGTGAGCGTGGGCATGCACCTGGTGCGCAAGGGGATCGTGGACTGGGTGGAAGTGGCGCGGGCGATGCCGGACGTGACCTTCGTGTGGTTCGGCCGGACCGATCCGCGCCTGCTCACCGCAGAGGTGAAGCGCGCCCTCGCCGTCGCGCCGCCGAACGCGCTCTTCCCCGGCTACGTGGAGCCGGCGGAGCTGCGCGAGGCCTACTGCGGCGCGGACGCCTTCTGCTTCCTCACGAAGGAGGAGACCGAGGGGATCGTGCTGTGGGAGGCGCTCGCCTGTGGGGCGCCCGCGCTGGTGCGCGGCATCCCGATCTACCGCGACGGAATGCCGGACGGGGTGCTCACCCACCAGGTCAGCGGGGACGGGCCGGACTTCGCACCGCGCGTCGTCCAGAAACTGCAGGCCCTGCTCGCCGGGGAGCTCGCAGATCTACGAGAGGCCGGACGGGCTGCGGCCGAGGACGTGGATCTCAGCGAGATCGCGCGCGAGCTCGAGGAGGTCTACCGGGCTGTCGGCGCGCTGCCTGGCCGCTGAGAAGGAGCCTTCCCCTCAGGGCCGACGGGTGGGGCGCCAGAGCACGAGGGCGCGGCTGCCGCTGGTGCGGCGGGGCCGCTCCCCGCGGCGCAGGGCGCTGATCTCCCCGTCGGCGTCTGCGGAGAACACGCGGCGCTGGGCCGGGGAGAGCCGCTCGAGGCGCTCGCGCACCCGCTCGAGCTGCTCCTCGAGCGCACCCACCTGGTCCTGCAGCTCGAGGATCCGCTTGATGCCAGCGAGGTTGATGCCATCCTCCTGCGAGAGGGCCTGCACCTCGCGCAGGCGGGCGATGTCGCGGGCGCTGTAGCGCCGCCCTCTGCCGCGGGTGCGCTGCGGGATGACCAGGCCCAGCCGGTCGTACTGGCGCAGGGTCTGCGGGTGCATGCCGGAGAGCTCCGCGGCCACGGAGATCACGAAGACGGGCTCGCGCTCGTCGAACCGGTGCCGGGTCGCCATCGTGGGGTCTCCTTCCGTGGCGGTGGGGTCAGGAACAGTGGGTCAGGGGCCGAGGCGGCCCGCGGGGTCAGCGGGCGGCGGCCTCGGCGAGTCCGGCGCGCGGGTCCTCGCCCGCGAGCGCCTCGCGCAGGTCCTCGACGGCCTTTTTCGCCGCCCCCTCGACGTGGGAGGGCACCGCGACCTCGATCGTGACGTGCAGGTCGCCGGTGGTCTTCTTCGTGACCAGGCCCTTGCCGCGCACGCGCAAGGTCCGTCCGGAGGGAGTCCCGGCGGGGACCCTCACCGAGACGGTGCCGCCGTCCAGAAGCGGAACGGACAGCGTGGTGCCGAGCACCGCCTCGTCATAGGAGACGGGGACGGTGAGCCTCAGGTTCGCACCGTCAGCGCTCCACACAGGATGCTTCTCGACCTCGAGGGCGAGCAGCAGGTCGCCGGCGGGGCCGCCGCCGCTGCCGCGCCGGCCCTTGCCGCGCAGACGGATCTTCTGCCCGTCGTGGACGCCCGCGGGGATGCGGGCGGTGACGTTCTTGCCGTCCACGCTGAGCCGCACCTCGGTGCCCAGCGCCGCATCGCGGAAGCTGAGACGGGTGCGGGCGTTGACATCCTGGCCCTTGCTCGGGCCGGGCTGGAAACCGGTCCGGCCGCCGCCCGGGAAGCCGCCCTGGCCGCCGAACATCTTCAGCAGGTCGTCGATGTCGGGGTTCGCGCCGGCGCCGCCGCCGGGGAAGCCTCCGCTCGGGGCGCTCTGGCCGCCGCCGAACATGGCGGAGAAGATGTCCTCGAAGCCGGCGCCGCCGGGACCCCCCTGGCCGGCGGAGAAGCGGGCACCGCCGGAGCCCATGGCGCGGATCGCGTCGTACTGCTGGCGCTGCTCGGAATCGTTGAGGACGGAGTACGCCTCGCCGATCTCCTTGAACATCTCCTCAGCCTTGGGGTCATCGGGGTGGTGGTCGGGGTGGAACTTGCGGGCCTTGGTGCGGTAGGCCTTCTTGATCTCCTGCGCGCTCGCGTCCTTGGAGACGCCGAGGACCGCGTAGAAGTCCTTGTCGAGCCAGTCCTGTCCGGACATCAGCCTCTCCTTCCGGGAGCGTCAGGTGCTTCTGGGTCGTACTGCTGGGTACTGCTACGTGCTGGGGGAAATGCGCCGGGGCGGGGTCCGTCGGGGTCCGACGGGCCCCGCCCCGGCGTCATGGTGGCTCCGCTCAGGCGGGTCCGCGCGTGCCGACCCGCGCGGGGCGCAGCACGCGATCCTTCATCGCGTAGCCGGGCTGCATGACGAGCGAGATCGTGGCGGTCTCGACGTCGTCGGCGGCCTCGTGCATGAGGGCCTCGTGGCGGTTCGGGTCGAACTCCTCGCCCACCGCGCCGAAGCGCGACAGGCCGTGCGAGCCGAGCACCTCCTCGAGCTTCTGCGCGATGGAGTGGAAGGGGGTGCCCTCCACGATGTCGCCGTGCTGGCGGCCCAGCTCGAGGTCGTCGAGGACCCCGATGAGGGAGCCGAGGACGCCAGCGATCGCCGCCTCCTTGCTCACCTCGGCCGCGGCCTCGATCCGTCGGCGCGAGTTGACGTACTCGGCCTGATCGCGCTTGAGCTGCTCGGTGAGCTCGGTGACCTTGCTCTCGAGCTCGGCGACCCGTCCGGCGTCGGCCGGGGCGGAGGAGTCGCCATCGCCGGCGGCGGCCGGGGCGGAGGAGTCGCCATCGCCGGCGGCGGCCTGCTCGAAGAGCTTCGCCGCCTCCGCGTCGATCGGGTCCACGGGCTCCTGGGCGCCCTGGCCCTCGGGGGCGGGGGCGCCCCCGGAGGAGCGGACCGAGCCGTCCTCCGGGTTCACCTTCCGCTTGTCGGTGAAGGAGAACCGCGGCTCACCCTCAGGGCGCTGCGCGTCGTCGGGGTTGCTGGGGTTCTCGGTCATCACTTGTTCTCCTCGTCCTCGTCCACGATCTCCGCGTCGACCACGTCGTCATCGTCCGACGAGGAGGTCGCACCCGCTGCATCGTCCGTGCCGTCCGCGCCCTCGGCCTGGGCCTGGGAGTAGATCGCGGTGCCCACGGCCTGGAGCGCCTCGTTCAG
>Ga0079224_100007806_pt1 | contig 14414 bp, 14 predicted proteins | sample Stecom2015_FD_80414 | JGI IMG/M metagenome (GOLD analysis project Ga0079224, IMG submission 80414) | Agricultural soil microbial communities from Utah to study Nitrogen management - Steer compost 2015 | ecosystem: Environmental > Terrestrial > Soil > Agricultural land | place: USA: Utah...
GGCGACATCGTCAGGTCTACCTCCCGCTCATGCAGACCCGGAATCCTCTGCAGTTAGCTGTCACCGTACATGGCTGCCAGCGGCTGCACCGGCGGGAGCATGACCTGGACGGTGCTCACCTGCCCGGCGAAGCCGGCCAGGAAGGCCAGGAGGCGCCGGCGGCCGACCGGGGTGGCGTAGGCGAAGTCGCGCACGACCAGGTACGGCTCGGCGCCCGAACGGTCGACCCACACGCAGGCGTAGGCGTCCTCGAGGAGGGCGGTCACCACCTGGCCCTCGAGGCCCGGCGGCTGCGTGGAGTGGTCCATGCCGCCGCGCGTGCCGTCGTCGCGGGTGAGGGCCAGGCTGTAGCGGCTGGCGAACGCGCGGTGGACCCTCAGGAGCGGCTCGTGGTCGCCGGGGTCGAGCCGGCGCGCCTCGACGCGGTCGGCGGGCCCGAAGGCGTCCACGGGCAGGCGCACCAGGTAGCCGTGCGGCACGCTCTGGAAGCCGTAGCGGGCGTAGAAGCGCGGCTCGAAGGGCGAGTCGGCGCACAGACCCACGCCCTCCTCGCGCAGGCGCTCGAACCAGGCGCGCAGCAGGGTGGCGACGTGCCCCTGGCGCCGCGCCGTGGGCGCCGTGGCCACGCTGGCCAGCCCGCCCAGCCCCTTCCTGGCGCCGCCCACGTAGGCGGTGAAGGGCCACATGGTGGCCACGCTCATCAGCTCCCCGTCCTGGAACGAGCCCAGGACGAAGGCCGCGTTGCGCCTCAGGAAGGCGCGGTGCTCGTCGCCGAAGGGGTGCCCGAAGGCGAAGCCGCGTATCGCCATGGCGGCGTCGAGGTCGGCCTCCGCGATGGGCCTGACGGTGCGGCTCACGGCTCGGCGTCGAAGGGCAGGTGCATGGCGCGCTCGACCACCGTGCGGAGCACCATCGTCGTCTCGGTGCGCTCCACGCCCTCGAGCATGAACAGGCGGTCGAGGAGCGCGTCGAGCTCGGCCGTCGACTGGGCGCGCACCTTGGCCATGAACGAGTAGACGCCGGCCACCGCGTACAGGGCCTCGACCTCGGGGAGCGCCTCGAGGCGCGCGACCAGCTCGCGGGCCGGGGTGCGGGGCTGGGGTGCGATCATCACGAAGGCGGTCACCGGCAGCCCCACCGCCTCGGGGTCGAGCACGGCGCGGTAGCCGCGGATCACGCCCGCCTGCTCCAGCTTGCGCACGCGCTCGCCCACGGCCGGCGCCGACAGCCCGACGGCCTTGGCGAGGCTGGCGTGGCTGGCCCTGCCGTCGTCGCGGAGGAGCTCGATGATGCGCCTGTCTACGGCGTCGAACGGCATGACGAGCGAGAATCTAGCACGGTCGGGAGCGGCCACGACCCCTGGTATCGTGGCCGCGTGCGGCTACTGTTCGTGGGCGACGTGTTCGCCACCCCGGGCATGGAGGCGGCGACCGCGTTCGTGAAGGAGCGTCGCCCGGAGTACGACCTCGTGGTCGTGAACGGCGAGAACGCCGCCGGCGGCTTCGGCATCACGCGGCGCCACTTCGAGCAGCTCGTCGCGGCCGGCGCCGACGTCGTCACGCTGGGCAACCACGCCTTCGACCAGGCCGAGGTGTTCGAGCTCCTCGAGGAGACCCCGCGCCTCATCCGGCCCGCGAACCTGCCCATGGGCACGCCCGGCGTGGGCTCGCACGTCTTCCCGACGCGCGACGGCGGCCGCGTGGCCGTGGTGCAGGTCATGGGGCGGGTCTTCATGGACCCCGCCGACGACCCCTTCCGGGCCGTGGACGAGGCACTCGAGCGCGTGCCGGCCGGCGTGCCGGTGGTCGTGGACTTCCACGCCGAGGCGACGAGCGAGAAGAAGGTGATGCTCTACCACCTGGCGGGGCGCGTGGCCGCGCTGGTGGGCACCCACACGCACGTGCAGACCGCCGACGAGACCGTCTACAAGGGCACGGCCTACATCACCGACGTGGGGATGACCGGCGTGCAGGGCTCGTCCATAGGCATGCGCTACGAGGACGTCTTCCAGCGCCTGGTGACGAAGCTCCCGCGCCGCTACCGCCCCGCCGACGGCCCCGCCACCGTGTGCGCCGTGGCCGTCGAGGTCGAGGGCACGCGCGCCACGAGCGTGCATCGCCTGTGGGTGCCGCAGGGCCGCGAGCAGGCGGTGGGGGGAGAGGCGTGAGCGACGAGGCCCGGGACGCCCTGGGCGCCGACCCGGCCGAGCGCGTCAGGCCCGCGGGGCCAGGGGAGGCGCCGGGGGGCTTCGAGCGGCTGCGCGCCGACGTCGACTTCCTCGCCACCTGCCTGGGCGACGTGCTCCGGGAGCAGGAGGGGGACCACCTCTTCGAGCTCGTGGAGCGCGTGCGAGGGCTGACGAAGGCGATCCGCGCCGCCCGCGGGGCCGACACCTCGGCCCAGCGCGCCGAGCTGCACGAGCTGCTGCGCGGCCTCGAGACGACCACGGCCGAGAAGCTCCTGCGCGCGTTCACCGTCTACTTCCAGCTCGTGAACCTGGCCGAGGAGGTCCACCGCGTGCGGGTGAACCGCGAGCGCGACTTCGCCGCCACGCGCGAGAGCCCCCGCAGCGAGAGCGTGGCCGCGGCCGTCAAGTCGCTGCGCGACAGCGGCTGGTCGGCGGAGGAGGCGCGCCGCTTCGTGGACGGCCTCGACGTGCAGCTCACCGTCACCGCGCACCCCACCGAGGTGAAGCGCTACACGGTGCGGCTGAAGCTGGAGCGCATCTCCGCCGCCCTACGCCGGTTGGGCGAGACGCGCCTCGGCCCGCAGCGCCGGCAGGCGTTGGTGGACGAGGTCTACGCCGAGGTCACGAGCCTGTGGCTGACGCGCGAGGTGAACGACGAGCGGCCCGGCGTGCTCGACGAGGTGAAGAGCGCGCTCTACTACTACCGGCGCTCGCTCCTCGACGCCGTCCCGCGGCTGATGCGCGACGTCGACGACGCCCTCGCGGCCTACTACGGGCCGGAAGCGACGCGGGCGGGCCCGCTCCGGCCCATCGTCCGCTTCCGCTCGTGGATCGGAGGCGACCGCGACGGCAACCCGTACGTGACGCCCGAGGTGACCCGCGCGGCCTACGCGCTGCAGACCGAGGTGGCCTTGGAGCGCTACCTGGCCGACGTCGACCTGCTGGTGCAGCGGCTCTCGCAGCACGAGGACCGGGTCGCGCTCAGCTCGGCGTTCCGCGACGACCTCGCCAGGCTCGACGAGGAGCGCGGCGCCAGCCGGCGCTTCCCCAGCGAGCCGTTCAGGCGCAAGCTCGAGCACGTCCACCGCGCCCTGCGCGAGGAGGTCGCCGACCAGGGCCGCTACCCCGGCGGCGCCGACGGCTACGTGGCCGACCTCGCCCTGGTGGAGGACACGCTGGCCCAGGCCCAGGCGGCGCGGCTGTCGCGCGTGTTCGTGCGGCCGGCCCGCTACCGCGCCGAGGCGTTCGGGTTCGTGCTGGCGCCTCTCGACCTGCGCGAGCACTCGACGGTGCACGAGCGCGTCGTGGCCGAGCTCCTCGCCTACGCGCGCGTGGCGCCCGACTACGCCGCCCTGCCGGAGGAGCGGAGGGTCGAGCTGCTCTCCGAGGTGCTGGGCTCGCCGCGGCCGCTGGTGCCCGCCTGGGCCGAGCTCTCCGACGAGACGGCCAAGGCGCTCGGCTCGCTGCGCGTGCTGCGCGAGCAGCGCGAGCGCTTCGGGTCCGGCGCCGTGGGGGCGACGATCGTCAGCTTCACGAACGCGCCGTCCGACGTCCTCGAGGCGCTGGTCCTCGCCAAGGAGGCGGGCATCCCCGACATCGACGCCACGCCGCTCTTCGAGACGCTCGAGGACCTGGAGCGGGCGCCCGAGGTGATGCGCCGCCTGTACGAGCTGCCGGTCTACCGCGAGTACCTCGCGCGCCGCGGCGTGCAGGAGGTGATGATCGGCTACTCCGACTCGAACAAGGAGGTCGGGTTCCTGGCCGCGAACTGGGCGCTCTACCGCGCCCAGGAGGGCCTGGCCCGGGTCTCCCGCGAGGCGGGCGTGCCGCTGCGCCTGTTCCACGGGCGCGGCACGAGCATCGGCCGCGGGGGCGGGCCGGCCGGGCAGGCGATCCTCGCCCAGCCGCCCGGCAGCCTGGGCGGTCGCATGCGCATGACCGAGCAGGGCGAGGCGCTCTCGGACCGCTACGCCGACCCGGACCTGGCGCATCGGCACCTCGAGCAGGTCGTGCACGCGTTCATCGTCTCGTCGGCCCGCGACGCGCGCGAGCGCACCGGGCTACCCGACGCGTACCGCGCGGCGGCCGAGAAGGTGGCCGCCGCCGGCAGGGAGAAGTACCGGGCGCTGGTGGAGGCCGACGGCTTCATCGACTTCTTCCGGGCGGTGACCCCGATCGACGAGATCAGCCACCTGAACGTGGGCTCGCGCCCCGCCAGCCGCGGCCAGGGCCGCTCCCTCACCGAGCTGAGGGCCATCCCCTGGGTCTTCGCCTGGACGCAGTGCCGCGCGAACCTGCCCGGCTGGTACGGCGTGGGCACGGGCCTGTCGGGGCTTCCCGACGGCCTGGCGGCCGAGCTCTACCGCGAGTGGCCGTTCTTCAGGACGGTCGTGGACTTCGCCCAGATGAGCCTGGCGAAGGCCGACATGGACGTGTTCCGCAGCTACCTGACGCTGGCGCCGGAGGCGCTGGCCCGCCGCTTCGGCGACGACGTGCTGGCGGAGTACGAGCTCGCGGTGGCCCAGGTGGAGCGCGCGGCCGGCGCGCCGCTGCTGGCCAACGACGCCGTGCTGTCGCGGTCGATCGAGCTGAGGAACCCCTACGTGGACCCCATCAGCCACCTGCAGGTGGAGCTACTGCGTCGGCTGCGAGCGTCACCCGAGGATTCCATCGACCGCCGGTCGCTGAGTTACGCTGTGCGGGTGTCCCTGATCGGTATATCGGCGGGCATGCGTACGACCGGCTGACGTAGCGAAGTTCACTTCCTTCACCCATCTCATCGCGTTCACGAGCCCGGTCCGTAGCCTCAGCAGAGGCTCATGAGGAGTGGTGAATGGACATCTTGATCAGCGGCGGTCCCGTGTTGGCGGCGATCGTCCTCATCTCGCTGTACGCCGTCTACGTCTTCTTCTACAGGTTCCTCAAGCTGCGTGCCGAGCGCTCGGACACGTCCGAGCTGATGACGCGGGTGAACGCCGCCGTCCGCGAGCGTGACCTGGAACTGGCGCTGACCGCCTGCGAGGAGCACGGCGGCCCCGTGGCCCGCGTGTTGGGAGCCGCTCTCCTCAAGCTGCCCTACGGTCGCCCGGCCGTGGAGGCCGCCTTCGAGGAGGCGACGATCCAGGAGGAGCAGTCGCTCGCCCGCGGGCTCAGGCCCCTGGCGACCATCGCCCAGGTCGCGCCCATGCTCGGCCTGCTGGGCACCGTCACCGGCATGATCATCTCGTTCAACCAGATCTCCGCCTTCGGCACCGGCGACCCTTCGATCGTGGCCAACGGCATCGGGCAGGCCCTCGTGACCACCGCCGCCGGCCTCATCGTGGCGATCCCCGTGATCATGGGCCACGCGTTCCTCTCCAGCCGCGTCGAGGCGATCCTCGTCGAGATCGACAGGCGCCGCGAGGAGCTGATGGGCAACATCGCTCAGGCCGTGGCCTCGCGCCGCGAGGACGCGCCCGAGCGCCAGCCGCGTCCGGCGCCCGCCCCTCGTGCGCAGCCCGACGTCAGGGCCCGCGAGGACGTCGACACGGCTAGGGCGCGCACGGCCGACCTGACCCAGGGCGCGTAATGACGGTACGCCGCTCACGGAGGCGGTCGCTGGCGACCAACGCCACCATCGACCTCACGCCGATGGTCGACGTCGTGTTCCTCCTGATCATCTTCTTCATGCTCACCACCACCTTCATCACCAACGAGCAGGGCCTGCCGGTCGACCTGCCCGAGGCGCAGACGGCCCAGGCGATGGCCAGCGAGCTCCCCACCGTCACCATCAACGGCCTGGGCGAGGTGTTCTTCGGCGGCATGCAGGTGGCCGAGGCCGAGCTGCCGGGCCTGGTGCGCCAGGCGCTGGAGCAGAGGCCCGAGGGTCAGCGGACCGTGGTGCTGCGAGGCGACAGGGCCGTCCAGCACGGTCAGACGGTCCGGATCATGGACCTCCTGCGGCAGGCCGGCGCCGAGAGGGTGGCCCTGGCCACGGGCGGCTGAGGTAGCGGATGACGAGGAGCGAGGCCAGCCTCTGGCGAGACCCCGACAAGCGGCGCGCGGCGCTGCTGTCGGTGTTCCTGCACCTCGTAGCCCTGCTCCTGCTGCTCTACGTCGTCACGCGGCCGCAGCCCGAGCCGCTCCCCAGCTTCATCGTCATCGACCTGGGGACGCCCGCGTTCTCGGAGGAGTACGCCGAGGCCGCCACCGCCGAGGCTCCCACGGTGGAGGCGCCCGAGCCCCAGGTCGCCTCCACCGAGGCGGGGGACCCGCAGGAACTGGCGGCCCCGCAGCAGGAGACGATTGCGGAGGAGCTCGAGCAGGCGACGGTCCAGCCGCCGGCGCCCGAGGCGCCGCCCGCCGCCCAGGCCGCGCCGGAGCCCGCCCCGGTCCAGGCCGAGGTGACGCCGCCACCGCCGCCCCAGGTCCAGGAGGTCGCCACCGAGGCGCCCGACCTGCCCGTGGCGGAGGCGCCGGCCAGCCAGCTCCCCGAGGTGGAGCTCGAGGTCCTGGCCAACCGCGAGGTCCCCGCTCCCATCACGATCCCCGAGCCGCAGCTGCAGGCGCAGGTGGCCGAGTCGCGCGCGCTCGCCCTGGCGCCGGCCGCCAGCACCGCCCAGGCCCGCGAGGTCACGTCGCCCGAGGCGACCGCGGCCGTGGCCCAGCCGGTGCGGCTCCAGGCGCCGCGCGTGGACGCGAACGTCTCCTCGACCGTGGCGGTCGCCGCGCCGGACGTGAGCGCGGCGGTGGCGCCGTCGGTGGCGTTGGACGCCAGCCAGGTGCGGGCCGCCGTGGCGTCGTCGGTGAGCCTCTCGGCCGAGGGCGTGGCCGCCAGCGTGAACGGCACGCGGCGCCTGGCCGACCCCAGCGTTAGCGCCGTAGTGGGCACCGGCGTGCCCCTGGACGTGACGCCCACCGCCCAGGTGGTCACGCCGCGGCCGCTGGCCACGCCGCAGCTCCGCGCCACGGTCACCGGGCCGCAGGCGCCTGGCGCGCCGCAGGAGGGCGCGGTCGCCGAGGGCGCCACCGACGTGCGCGCCACCGTGGAGTCGCCGCGCCCGGCGGGCGGCAACGCCGTCGCGCCCGGGCAGACGGGCCCGCCCGACCCGAACGCGAACGTGGAGAACCGCGGGCTGGCCGCCGGCCCGGACGGTGAGGGGGCGGGCGACGGCGCCAGGCGGCCGCCGGCCCCGCCGCCCCTGGCGGAGCAGCGCGACAGGGCCCTGGCGGTGGTGATCGACAACGCCAACGGCTACCCCCAGAGCGGCCTGGCCCAGGCGAGCATGGTCGTGGAGATGCCCGTGGAGGGCGGCATCACGCGCCTCCTGGCGTACTTCGACGCCCAGGACCCGCAGCGCGTGGGACCGGTGCGGAGCGCCCGGCCTTACTTCGTGGAGCTGGCCCAGCGCAGCGAGGCCGTGCTGGTGCACGACGGCGGGTCGCCCGACGCCATGGTCATGATCGCCGGCGCGCGGGTGCCCACGCTGAACGCCTACACCTCCGGCGACCTCTTCGGCCGCTCCGACGAGCGCTCGGCGCCCTACAACCTCTACTCGGTGGGGAACGACCTGCGCGCGGCCGTGAACCGCATCGCGCCCGAGCGGGTGCGGCTGGTCGCGAACGCCATCTACACGCCATCGCAGGAGGCGCGCGAGGTGGCCGAGGTGACCGTCAGCTACGGTGCGTACACGAGCGGCTTCCGCTTCAACCAGGTGACGGGCCGCTACCGCTGGGTGCGGGCGGGCGAGCCGGCGGTGCAGCCGGACGGCCAGGTGCTCGAGACCCAGGCCGTGCTGGTCGGCGACATCGAGGTCGTGCCGATCCCCGGCGACGACGCCGGTCGCCTCTACATCCCCATCCGCAGCGGTCCTGCCACGCTCTACCTGAACGGCCGCGCGGTGGACGGTACCTGGGAGGTCGTCGACGGCTTCGGCGTCAGCTTCGTGAGCGACGCCGGCCAGCGCGTCGACCTGGCCAAGCTCAGGACCTGGGTGGTGCTCAGCCCGAACTACGAGACACGCGCCGAGCGCTGAGACAGGAGGGGCGGGGCGTTCGAACGCCCGGCCCCGCGCTCGGGGACGCTCACGCCGCGAGGGCTTGACAGCTGCGGGCCGCCCGTCTAAGTTAACCAAGACGCTAATTAAACGAGAGGTTAACCAGATGCCCGCCCCCGACCAGCTCAGCCTGACCTTCGCGGCCCTGGCCGACCCCACGCGCCGCGCGATCCTCGCGCGCCTGGCGCAGGGGGAGGCGACGGTGAACGAGCTGGCGGCCCCCCTCGACATCAGCCTGCCCGCCGTCTCGCGTCACCTGAAGGTGCTGGAGCGGGCCGGGCTCATCTCGCGCGGACGCGTCGCCCAGAGCCGCCCGTGCCGCCTCGAGCCGGAAGGTCTCGAGCGGGCCGGTCGCTGGCTGAGGGGGCGGCGCGAGGAGTGGGAGGAGAGCATGGACAGGCTGCAGGAGCTACTCACCACAGCAGGCGACCTGCCCCGGCAGCGGGCAGGCCGACAGGACCGAACGGAAGGGATGCCATGACGGACACCCAGACGACCCCGACCGCCCAGCACGAGCTCGTGCTCGAGCGCGTCTTCGACGCCACCCCTGACCGCGTGTACCGGGCGTGGACCGACCCGACCGTCCTCAAGAAGTGGTTCGCCCCCAAGCCGTTCACCACGCCCGTGGCCGAGCTGGACGTGCGGCCCGGCGGCGCCAGCACGATCGTCATGCGCGGCCCCGACGGCAAGGACTACCCGAACGTGGGCGTCTACCTGGAGGTCGTCCCGAACAGACGCCTCGTCTCGACCGACGCCTACGTGGCCGCCTGGGTGCCCGCGGAGCAGCCGTTCATGACCATGGACCTGAACTTCGAGGACCTGGGTGACGGCAGGACCAAGGCCACGTACCGCATCACGCACTGGTCCGCCGAGGCGAAGGAGCAGCACCTCCAGATGGGCTTCCACGAGGGCTGGGGCATCTGCGCCGACCAGCTCGCCGAGCTGCTCGCCAGCGGCGAGGCCTAGGCGAGGAGACCGCGTGGACCCCCGCCGTGGCCGGGGCGAACCACGGCCGGACGCCGCCGCGCCCACCGCAGGGCGCGGCGGCTAACATCGTGCCCACCGGCCGGCCTGGTCCGACGCCGCGCCGGGGAGGAGGCCGTGTGGACGACGGGTGGCGGTCGCAGGGCGCGCCAGGCGACAGGACCGACGAGGTCGAGGCGCGCATGGAGGCGTTGCGCGAGGCCCTCGCTGCCGAGCGGGCGCGGCGCGCCCAGGAGGCGTCGGTGCCGCCCGGCGAGAGCGACGCGGGCGGCGCCACGCTCGCCCCTCCCACGGAGGCGGCGCAGGACGTCGTCGGCACGGCGGTGCTGGCCGCGGTGGTGCCGCAGGCCGCCACCCGCTTCGCGGGGCCCCTGAACGAGGCCTGCCGCGCCTTCGAGATCACCACGCCGCTGCGTCTGGCCCACTTCCTGGCCCAGACGGCGCACGAGTCGGCCCTGTACACCGTGCTGGTCGAGAACCTGAACTACGGCGCCCGCGGCCTGCTGGCCACGTGGCCGAGCCGCTTCGACGCGGCCCGCGCGGAGGCGTACGCCCGGCAGCCGGAGCGCATCGCGAACTACGTCTACGCGGACCGCATGGGCAACGGGCCCGAGACGTCGCGCGACGGCCGGCGCTTCCGCGGGCGCGGCATCCTCCAGGTGACCGGCAGGGCCACCTACAGGGACGTCGGCGGGTTCCTGGGCGTCGACCTCGAGGCCGACCCCGACCTCCTGGCGACCCCGCGCTTCGCCGCCCTGGCGGCGGGCTGGTACTGGCGGTCGCGGCGCATCAACGAGCTGTGCGACCGCGACGACGCCGTGGCCGTCACCGAGGCCGTGAACGGTGGCCGCCACGGGCTGGACGAGCGGGTCAGGCTGCTCGGCGTGGCGAAGGCCGCGCTAGGCGCCACTGACACGCCCGCCTGAGCCGGCGCGGCCGGCGGGCCGGGTCTCCGAGCGCGGGCCGGCTCGTGCCCCGCCTCCGCGCCCCGGCCCGCTCTTCCCCCACCTCCGCGCGCCGGCGGCTCAGGGCTCCTTGGGGATCAGCTCGTCGAAGAACAGGCCCTTGAGGCGCAAGCGGTAGCCGGCCTCGGAGACCTCGGCGTCCAGGTAGACGTACTCGTCCTTGTGGCCGTTGGTGTCCAGCAGCAGCGCCCGCCCCTGCGAGGCGACGTTCACGCCGCCCCGCACGGGCGTGTGGCCGTAGACGCCCAGGCGGTAGCCCGTGCCGTCCAGGAAGTCGCGGTCCTCCTGGATCCAGCGCCGCCGGTTCTCGAGGTAGAAGCCTTGGTCGAAGGTGTTGTGCTCGGGCAGGGGACCCACGTGCGCCAGGTGCAGGCCGTCGATCACGAGCTCGTACGGCCAGGAGAGGATCCAGTCCTTCAGCTCGGGGTCCATGGGGTTGCCGTGGCCGGGCTTCCACTCCAGGTGGGCGACGTCGTCGGTGCGCAGGGGCCCCTGCTCCTCGGTCACGGCGTTGAAGTCGTGGTTCCCCATGAGGATGACCATGCGCCCGTCGGGCACGCGGTCCTGGAAGCCCTTGACCTCGCGCAGGAAGCGCTCCTGGGCCTGCTCGGCCCGGGCCAGGTGCCGCGGGTTGTACTCGTCGTAGCGCCTGACGTTGATCAGGTCGGCGTAGCGCTCGCGGCTCTTGGCGTGCACGAGGTCGCCGAGGAGAACGAGCTTGACGTCGCCCTCCCGCAGCTCGTCGGTGGGTCGGTTGCGCTCGTCGGCCAACCCCGCGTCGCGGAGCATGGCCCAGAGCTTGTCGGGCTGAACGTGGATGTCGCCTACGACGACGAGCCGCACCGCGAGACCTCGGTCCTATGTTCCCTAACCGCTGCTCGGTGTTCCGTGCTCAGCGCTGGGCCGTGGCCTCGAGGAGAGGCAGGGGGTCCACCGACTCGCCGTTGACGCGCACCTCGAAGTGGAGGTGCGACCCCGTCGAGTTGCCCGTGCTGCCCACGAGGGCGATGGTGTCGCCGGCGCGGACCACGTCCCCGACGTTCACCAGCACCTCGGAGGCGTGGGCGTAGTAGTACTCGGTGTCGCCGTCCTGCACCACGACCAGGTAGCCGTAGCCGCCCTGCCAGCCGGCGTGCGTGACCGTGCCGCCCACGGCGGCGACGATCGGGTCGCCGGTGTGGCCGTCGATGTCGATGCCGCCGTGCCAGTTCGAGCCGCTGATGCGGAGCGAGCGGTAGCCGTAGCGCGAGGTGATGGAGCCGACGAGCGGCCACACCAGGCCCGTGACGGTGGGCGCCGGCGCGACGACCTCGGTGACGGCGCGGCCGGCCGCGATCTCGGCGCCCGGCACGATGCGCAGCTGCTGGCCGGCGAAGATGCGCTCGCTGGTCAGGCCGTTGGCGCTCATGATCGCCGCCACGGTGGTGTTGTGCGCCTTCGCCAGGGTCCAGAGCGTCTCGCCGCGCTGGACGGTGACGGTCTGGGTCACGGCGCCACCGACGTCGCGGCTGCCCGCGGCGTACTGCCCGGGCACGACCAGCTTGTGGCCGGGGTTCAGCACCGTGGCCAGCGTGATCTGGTTGGCGTCGGCGATGGCCTGGGCGGTCGTGCCGTAGGAGCGGGCGATCGACCAGAGACTGTCGCCGGGCATGACCTCCACCACGAGGGGCGCGAGCTCCCTGTCGCCGGCGTCGAGCCGCAGCACCTGGCCCGGGTGGATCAGCGTGCCGTCGAGGTCGTTGAACGCGATGAGGTCCGAGACGCTGACGCCGTGGGCCAGCGCGATGTCGTAGAGGGTGTCGCCGGCCTGGACGGTGACGGTGCGGGCCGCGGCGGCGGGCGACTCGCCCCCAGGAAGCTTGAGGACCAGACCCGGTCGGATCTGGTCGCTGGCGAGGCCGTTCAGCTCACGGAGCGTCGCGACGTCGGTACCGTTCCGCTTCGCGATGTTCCAGAGGGTATCGCCAGGCTGTACGGTTATCGTTTGGGCCGAGGCAACCGAGGTCGCCAACGCTAACAGGCAGATGAGGGGGAATAGGCGCCCGGCTGGCATTGCCAGCCAAGATACCAGAAGCCGCACCACATTTTACAAGAGGTTCTTCATTGGTGCCGTGACGCTCGTTACCGGAACGTGAGTGCCTACTGCCGGTGACGCGACATCCGGCTCACGGCCGGCCCTCGCGCGGGTCGAGCACGGTGTTGAACATCTCGCGCGAGCCGAGCTCCATCATGATCAGGCAGTAGTTCTCGATGTCGAGGTCGTCGGCGACGCCGTGGATGATGCGGAACTGCAGCCGCGCAGCCTCACGCTCGAGCTCGGCGGTCGGCACGTTGGCGAAGCTTGGCATGGCCAGAAGGTAGCGGCCCCGTTCTTACGGGACCCTTAACCGGCGATGAGCTTCGTGCCGCCCCCTGACAGCGCGCGCTCCACGCCGTCCGCGTGCCGGCCGTCGGCCACCACCGCGAACGCCGCGCCGCGCTCCAGCGCCGCCAACGCCGCCTCGACCTTGGGGATCATCCCGCCGGCGATGCGCCCGTCGGCGATGCGGGCCAACGCCTCCGCGCGGGTCAGCTCGGGTAGCAGGCTCGCGGCGTCGGCCGGGTCGTCGAGCACGCCGGCCACGTTCGTGAGGAAGCAGACGCCCTCGCCCAGCGCGCCGGCGACGGCGCCGGCGACCTCGTCCGCGTTCACGTTCAGGGCGGGGCCGGCCTGGCGCGCCTCGCCCTCGACGCCTTGGGCTCCGGCGTCGCTGGAGGCGACCTCGCGCGCCACGCTGGCCACCACCGGCACGAGCCCGGCGGCGCGCAGGGCCGCCAGCACCGTCGTGTCCACGGTGGCCACGTGGCCCACGCGACCCAGCTCCGGCTCGGCCACGGTGGCGCCGAGCAGCCCGGCGTCGCGGCCGGTGAGGCCCACGGCCGGGCCGATCTCCTCGGCCAGGCGCTTGCCGAGCACGGTGAGGACGTCCTCGACCACCAGCATCGCGGCCTCGGTAGTCACGCGCAGCCCGCGCACGAAGCGGTGCTCCAGGCCGCGCTCGTCGAGCGCCGCGGCGATGTACGGCCCGCCGCCGTGCACCACCACGGGAGGTCGCCCCCGCTCGGCCAGGCGCCTGATGCCGGCGGCCACGGCCGCGCGGGTCGCTGGGTCGGTCATGGCGTTGCCGCCGTACTTGATGACCAGGCTCACGGCAGGGAGCGTACAACGACCGTGATAGTTTGGCCCCGGCCGCCCGGGGCGGCCCGGTACGTCATGGACATCACCTTCGGGACCGACGGCTGGCGGGACGTGATCGCCGCCGGCTTCACCTTCGCCAACGTCAGGCGCGCGGCCGCCGCCTACGCCGACCACCTCCTCGCCCGCGGCGGGGGCCTCGTGCTGCTGGGCTACGACACGCGTTTCCTGGGCCGCGAGTTCGCCGAGCAGGCGGCCGCCGTGCTGGCCGAGCGGGGTCTCGAGGCGCGGGTCAGCGTGGACTACCTGCCCACGCCGGCGCTGTCGTTCGCCGTCAAGCGCTACGGCGCCGCGGGCGGCGTGATGATCACCGCCTCCCACAACCCGCCCCGTTACGGCGGCTTCAAGCTGAAGGGCCCCTACGGCGGCACCGCCACGCAGGCCATCTACGCCGACGTGGCCGCGCGAGTACCGGCGGGACCCGTCCCCGAGGGACGGGGCGCCTTCGGCGCCTTCGACGTGAGGGAGGAGTACTACGACGCGCTGGCGGCCCTGGTGGACGTCGAGGCCCTCCGGGCCGCCGCGCCGCGCGTCGTTCACGACGCCATCGGCGGCGCCGGCGCCGGCTGGCTGGCCGGCTTCGCCGCACGGACCGGCGCCCTCGAGGTGATCGAGGTGCGGGGCCGCCCCGACCCGCTCTTCCACGGCGTGAACCCCGAGCCCATCCCCGCCAACGTGGTCTCCACCGCCGAGCTCATGGCCGAGGCCCACGACCGGGCCGGCGCCCCGCTGTTCGCCGCCGTCACCGACGGCGACGGCGACAGGCTGGGGGTGGTCCTGCCCGGCGGTTCGTTCTTCGACGCGCACCAGGTCTTCGCCGTCATGCTCGACCACCTGGAGCGGCGCGGCGGGCGCGGCCGGGTGGTGAAGACGTTCACCGTCAGCCGCGTGATCGAGCGCCTGGCCCGCTCGCGGGGCCTGGCGGTGCAGGAGACGCCCGTGGGCTTCAAGCACGTCGTCGACGCGATGCTCGAGCCCGGCGAGCCCGTGCTGATCGGCGGCGAGGA
>Ga0079224_100007807_pt1 | contig 14413 bp, 12 predicted proteins | sample Stecom2015_FD_80414 | JGI IMG/M metagenome (GOLD analysis project Ga0079224, IMG submission 80414) | Agricultural soil microbial communities from Utah to study Nitrogen management - Steer compost 2015 | ecosystem: Environmental > Terrestrial > Soil > Agricultural land | place: USA: Utah...
AATTGATTAATACAATCATAAGTTAAAACTCATGTTTGCCGTTTGCTGCTTCCCGAAAGAAGTTAATCTTACGCAAACTAGGCAATTGAACGGGTTCCTTTCTCATCTCATTTCGAAGCCCGAAGGCCTCAAAACTTTTAATCATTTATTCAAATTTCAAAGAGCGACAACTTCTAGTCCAGTGTGACCTGGCGTTTTAACTACTTAATTCGTCGTGAAGTGTTCATGGATAATAGGGATTCACTTATTGTTCGTCAAGCCCTTTTCGCAATTATTTTAAAAAAAATTATGATTATTTTTAATTGCCCCTATTTCTTTAAGAAAAACCCTGCTTTTTCAAGCACTTGTACAATTTGGCTTTCGAAACTTTTTATCTCATCTGAGGTCAAAGTCTTGTCAGAATTGGAAAAAGTCGTGCGAATTGATACGGTTTTCTCATCATCATTTAAGGCAAAAACATCAAGAATTGTCTTCTCCTTGAGTTCTTTAATCTTTAACGATTTCAGTGAATTAAGTGCTTCAACAGCCGGAGTATCTTTCTGCATTACAACAGTAAAATCACAGCTTGAACTAGGGAATTTTGCGATAGGACTATACTTCACCTTATCTTTAAGCTCCCTTTTCTCCAGATCTGTAATGTCGATGATGGCCAAAGATAGAAAGCCCTTCATTTTGAAGTTTTTCAATACAAGTGGATGAACAGTTGTAATGCCACCAGCAAATTTACCCATGATTTGAATATTTTGAAATTCATGAGGATGAATACCCTTCCAACTATCCGGCATAAGATCATTTTTAAATTTTGTAGATGGTGGAGCGAAGTTAAAGGCTACATTTAAGGAAGATAAAAGTTTTTCTACAATATTTTCAAGTTCGATAAAACGAGTCTTCTTCTTAGAGTAAAGCCCAACGAGAAGTTGGCTTCTCTCATTCTCATAACCAAGATAACTTCTTCCTAATTCGAAAAAAGCGAATTGATCAAAGTTTTTGTGGTTAACTGCACTCATCTCAATTGCATGTGGGATCATTGATGGTCGCATACGATCATGGTCAACTGATAGTGCATTAACAAGAATGAGTTCTTCATTCTTAACTGGCCACATGGCCTTCTCAAGAAGGTCATTTCCAATTAAAGGATAAGTCATTACTTGTAGAGAGCGAGCATGATTAACTAAGAAGTCCTGAATCTTACGATGAAAGATTTTTTTATGATCAAGACGTACTGGCTTAATATCCATAACAGGTGAAACTGGTTGAATATTATCATAACCAATCATGCGGCCAATCTCTTCTATAAGATCTGCCTCACAAGAAATATCTTTCGTTGTTCTGTAAGTCGGGATCACGACGCTAAAGACACCATTTGATAGAGTCGTTTTAAAATCAAGAGATTCGAAAATCTTTTGAATTCTATCTGTAGAGATTTCCATCCCTAGACGAGATGTAATGAGGTCATGAGAGATATTAAAAGTTAGTTCGCGAGAAAACTTTTCTTCATCGGCATATCGAGAAATCCCGCCTTCAATTTTTGCTTCTGGATTACACTCAGTAATGAGTTCTACTAGACGAAGAAGAGTTCTATAACAAAGATTAGAATCAAGAGTTTTCTCAAATCGCTGAGAAGAGTCAGTTCTAAGTCCTAGACGAACAGAGGTTTTACGAACTTCTGTCGCATCCCAGTTCGCAACTTCAATGAAAATATTTTTGGTACTTTCATCAACAGAGGCGCTTGCTCCTCCCATAATCCCTGCTAGAACAAGGTTCTTATCTTTGTCAGCAATAACAGTGTCTGATGGAACGAGTTTTCTTGAAACTTCATCCAGAGTCACAAACTCTGCATCCGTATTAAGCCTTTTAATAAAAAGAGTATCTCCAGCAATTTTATTACGATCAAAAATATGGTTTGGAAGGCCTAGCTCAACCATTACATAGTTTGAAATATCAACAATTGAATTGATAGAACGAAGTCCAACTGCTTCAAGACGATTCTTAATCCAAGAAGGCGTCTCTCCTACTTTAATATTAGAGATAGAAAGTCCTAAATAAGTTTGGCAGCTTGAATCTTTTGAGACATCAACTTTAATTGGCCCTGTACCACTACCTAGTTTGGCTTCGATACTTTTTGACCATGAATCGTTGTATGGATTTTTTAGAGGAAGATCAAAAGCCGCTGCAAATTCGCGAGCAAGTCCAAAGTGTCCCCATAGATCAGGTCTATGAGTAAGAGACTTATTATCGACATCAAGAAGAACATCAGTGTCGGCTTCTAAATATTCTGCCATCGTTGTTCCCGGACGAGAGGCTCCATCTAAAATCATAAGTCCTGCGGACTCTTCAGAAAGTCCAAGCTCTACCTCTGAACAAAGCATCCCTTCAGAAAGAACGCCGCGAATCTTTTTAGGTTCAAGGGTCATACCATTAGGAAGAGTAGTTCCATTCTGCGCAAAAGGAACTTTAAGTCCAACGGCTACGTTTTGAGCGCCACAAACGATTTCCTTTGTTTCCGGCTGACCGTAATTAATAGTCACGAGGTTTAGTTTGTCAGAGTCCGGATGAGGTCTCATAGAAACAACTTCGACAACGAGTACTTTTTTAAGGAACTCTCCCTTAACAATCACATCCTCTACTTCTGCAGTAGCAAGTGTGAAGCGAGATGAGATCTCTTTTGGAGAAAGCTCTGGAAGTTTAACAAAATCATTAATCCAATTAAGTGAAATAAGCATATATCTTTAACCTTAGTAAGTTTTGAATTGAGAGTTGAAACGAAGATCCCCTGAGTGTAGATGACGAATATCATCGATTCCATATCTCATCATGACAAGACGATCGAGTCCTAGACCAAAGGCGAAGCCATTGTATTTCTCTGGATCAATACCACCAGCACGTAGAACATTTGGATGAACCATTCCACAAGGTAATAGTTCTACCCACCCTACTTGCTTACATACTGAACAACCTTTACCTGCACAGATAAGACATCTGATATCGAGCTCGAAGCCAGGTTCTACAAAAGGAAAAAAACCTGGACGAAGACGAACTTCAACTTCTTTTTTGAAGATTTCAGTAAGAAGAGTCTTCATAAAATAAATCAGGTTTCCAACTGAAATATTCTCGCCCACCATCATTCCTTCTAACTGGTGGAAAACCATTTCATGGCTGGCATCAGTTCGCTCACAACGAAATACTTTTCCTGGCCCAACAAAACGGAAAGGAGGTTTTCTTTCCTTCATTCCGCGAATTTGAATGGTTGATGTGTGTGTTCTAAGAAGATGCTTCTTATCTGCAAACCAAAAAGTATCCTGCATATCACGAGCGGGGTGAGTGGCCGGGATGTTGAGGGCTTCAAAATTGTGGAATTCATCTTCAATATGCGGTCCATCAAGAACTTCAAATCCCATGGAGATGAAAATATCTTCAATTTCTTGCTGAATCGTTGTGACCGGATGAAAACCTGCGGCCTGAAGACCGAGGTCTAAAACGGAATCCGTAAGAGAGAAATCAATTTTCTCTTTTTCAAGTTTATCATTAATTTCTTTTAATTCTATTTCACTGGCCTTAGCACTAAAGAGCTCTTCAATAGAACTTTTCACTTCATTGGCCTTAGCACCAATAGATTTTTTCTCTTCTACTGTGGCATCTTTAAGGTTTTTCATCACCTCAGAGATTGGCCCCTGCTTTCCTAAATACTTAGACTTAAGATTAAGAAGATCGGCCATTTTTGAAACTGTTTGTAATTCAGTTTTAAAGTCACTGACTACTGACTCAAGAATCTGCATATATGTACCCTTTGGCATAAAAAATAGAGTGGACGCCAAAAAGGTTAACAGTGGGTGGGGGAATTGAAAAGTGGAATGCTTGGCCTAAAGTTTATTGGCCAAGCATTTTATGAAGATTTCCGTAATAAGCTTTTAGTTCTTCGAGAGAACAAAGGGCCGTCCCTCGTTTACGAACAACGACACCAGAAGCACAGTTACCTATCCAAGCGGCTTCCTCAAGTGAAGCTCCCGATAATATAGCTGAAGTAATGGCAGCAATGGCCGTGTCTCCAGCTCCGGAAACATCAAAAACTTCATTCGCTGCTGTTGGGATAATCTTTAGTTCCGTTTGATCGGCCTTCGTATCGAGCATGGCCATCCCATCAGCTCCAAGAGTAATAATAATTTTTTCGAGGGCAAGTTTATCAACTAGGATCTCAGCGATTTTATTAAGATCTCTTTCTTTAAAATAGCCAAGGGCCTCAACCATCATATGAGCTTCTAAACGATTAGGCTTAAGGAGGTTTACTCCTTTATACCACTGAGGAGGGGTTGTCCGAGACGGATCTACTGCGGTTAAGTGACCTTTCTCTTTGAAAGACTTAATAATATCTTGGCAAAGAGATTCAGAAAATAAGCCCTTACCGTAATCCTCGATAATCACACCAGAGTGGTTTTCGCAGAACTCTTCTATTCTAGAATTCACACGACGAAGAACCTCACTATCTAATTCAGTTTTTGTCTCATAATCCACTCGACAAATTTGCTGAATATCCGTGGTGACTCTTTCTTTATAAGTCGTATGACGACTTGGATCTCTCACCAGCCCCCAAGTTTTTAATCCTCTCTCTTCTAAAAGATGCTCTACAAGATTAGCGCGAGAATCATCCCCTATAACACCACAAAGGCTTGAGTTTACTCCAAGACTTTTTAAGTTATCAGAGACGTTGGCAGCAAGACCAAGTTTGTTCCATTCTTTAGTCACTTCAAGAACCGGTACAGGCGCCTCTGGAGAAATTCGTTTTACTTCTCCGTAAGTATATTTATCTACTCCCAAATCTCCTACTACAAGGACGGGATTTAGAGTTGAAAACTGAACAATTATTTCGTTAAAACGATCTGGAGTTAGAATCATGATCAAACCTTTCTACTTTCCCAAAGGCCAATAATATCTTGAACTATATCTTCTACTTTTTTACCCGTAGTATCAAGTTCAATAGCGTCCTCAGCTTTTTTCAAAGGAGCGATCGGTCTGGTCATATCCTCGTGATCACGATCTTCGATATCTTTTAAAATTGATTCGTAAGAAATATTGTTTTCTCCACGGGCCTGTAATTCTTCAAAGCGACGTGAGGCCCGCTCTTTAGAAGAAGCTGTTAGAAAAATTTTTAAAGCCGCATTCGGAAAAATAACAGTTCCAATATCTCTGCCATCTAAAATGGCTTCTCGGTCTTGAACGATTCTTCTTTGCCAATCAGCGAGATAATCACGCACAACTTTAATTTTTGAAATCTGAGAAGCTAACTTCGAGACATGATGCTCACGGATCCTTGCTGTAAGATCCATTCCATTAAAACTGATAAGCACTCCCTTAGAAGGAGCGTATTCTAAGCGATTATTTTTTAAAAAGTCCGCAATGACTTTTTCATCGATAGGAGCTTCGGTAAAATTAATGTTTTCTTCTGAAAGAACTAAACCCACTGAACGGAACATTGAACCGGTATCAATATAGGTAAGATTTTTTTTCTGAGCAATTAACTTAGCAACAGTGGACTTACCACTGCCAGAAGGGCCATCGAGAGCTATAACTTGATCTTTTCTCATAGAAGGAGATCATAGAGATTTAGGCCGCAAGTGGCAATGCTTAGTCTTTTAAAAAGTCAAAATCTGGAATGAATTCCAAGCGGTTAAAAATCTCAGGATGTGAGACTTTTAATAATAAAGGATTAATCATCTCAAACAGCTCAGCTGTTGGTTTTTGCAAATGGACTTTAGATGACCAGCTCGGATAAGAGCCTGGCGCCAAGGCCATGGCATGGTCTTCCATTAACAGTGAAAAACACAATAACTCTTTTATCGAAAGCTTAAGAAAGTGATCCTTATGAAGTTCAAAAACTTCTAATTCTCTTGCTGAGTCGTAATGAGGATAAGGTCCTGAAACTGTCTTTAATTCTTGTATTTTTAGACAAATCCTTCTTCTTTCTAAAATAGAAATTAAAATTTCTGAGTTAAGTTGAAGAAGTGCTTCTCGGTAACGGTTAAGATTAGATGTTCGGGATGAAAGTGACATTATTATTGGTACTCAACTCTTGGGTAATATGGGTATAAGCTTTCTTAACCTTATTAAGATACTGGTTATTTTTTCCAACAGGTAGATTATTTTTTAATCTACTCGATGTCCAGTATGGTCCCATATTATAAGCAATTGTTGCATAATGGTGATTATTATTAAAGGACTTGAGAAGACCCTTTAGATAATAAATCCCTACCTCGAGGTTTCTTAATTTGGAAACCATTTTGGTATGCCCAGTCTGAAAATAAAGCTGTCCGTACTTATAACGAAAATATTCATCCCCTCTCTCGGCTTCTAGTTGAATGCCCTCTTTCTTCATTTTCTTGAGGGTCTCCAGGAACGTGCTTGGCATAACCTGCATTAATCCTGCTGCCCCTCGATGAGACAAAGCTTCAACTTTAAAATGACTTTCAGTCCACATAACCGAAAGAACCCAAAACGGATCGAGTTCATGCTTCTCACAAAGTACAAGTACTGGTCGAATAACTTTAGCAACTTTCTTTTGGAGATTTTTAGGGAAGAGTTCAATCATCTTCTGCTCTGCCTCTTCCATAGGACCTTCTAAGAAGCTCATATCTCCCACGAAGAATCCAAGGCTTTCTGTTTTAAAACGGTAGCTCTGATGCTTAAAGCCGAAATGGAATGTCTCTGGATAGAGTATGCGCAGGGTAAAGACAAAGAAGATAAATAAGGAAATATAAGCAACCTTATACAGCACCAAGTGGGCCAGTGCTTGTCCAATAAACTTAAAAAAGTCCGTCAATGTTTCCTTCACCTTTATCAGGGGAAAGCTAGTTGTCGGTAAGATCATGGGGAAAGTGTATAACTTGAGCAATCTTAAAAGGCAAATTCCCTTGATTAAGTAATCTAAACCATTGAGAATTAAAGAAATTATTTCGCGAACATTATCTCTTCAAATGCAATTTCGAGGTTTTATGAATCAAAACAATCTAGCAAATCAACAATCCCTTTATCTTAAACAGCATGCAAATAATCCTGTGGCCTGGTTTCCTTATGGAAATGAAGCACTGAGTAAGGCCCAGTCCGAAAATAAACTCATTTTTATTTCAATTGGTTATTCTTCATGTCACTGGTGTCACGTGATGAATGATGAATCTTTTAAAGATGAAACGACAGCGAAGTTCTTAAATGAACATTTTATAAGTATCAAAATTGATCGCGAGGAATATCCCGACTTAGATAACTACTACCAGAATGCTTGTTCTCTAGTGACAGGGCGTGGGGGCTGGCCTCTTTCAGTTTTCCTCACTCCCGAGGGAAAACCTTTTTTCGCCGGAACTTATTTTCCAAAAGTAAGCCACGATAATAATCCAAGTTTTATGGATCTCTTAGGTAGTTTAGTTTCTCAATTTAAAGAAAAGCCCGAAGAAATTAGAGAGAATGCTCATCGCTTAACTGAAGACCTAAAGAAAAGTCCTGAAGTTGAAAATAAAATTAAATTTGAAGGTCACTTCCCTCCTCCTTCGGCCATATTAAATGCTCTCAAAAATTATGCAGATACGGCAAATGGAGGATATGGTCAGGCACCTAAATTTCCTCATTTTTCTTTCTATGAGTGGGCCTGTGAACAAATCCTAGAAGGAATGATTCCTCAAGAGCAAGGTCAACATATCGTAGAGACTATTGAAAAAATGCTCATGGGAGGAACCTATGACCACCTTAAAGGGGGAATCCATCGCTATTCAGTTGATGCCAAATACTTGGTCCCGCATTTTGAAAAGATGCTCTATGACCAAGCAGGACTTCTGAGACTACTTGCTAAAGCTGGACAGTTCTATCCTGCCCCTGTGGTTTTTGATGGGCTTCTTCAAACTTTAGATTATTTAAAGAGTGAGATGCTCTCTGATGAGGGGTACTTTTTTAGCGCTCAAGATGCTGACTCCGAAGGTGTGGAAGGACTTTATTTTACTTTTTCAAAAGAAGAATTTGAGCAAAGTTTTGAGGAAGCCCCTCCTGAACAAAGGGCCCGCCTTGATCACTACTTAGAAGTTTTCAACATTACTGAGAAAGGAAACTTTGATCACGGACTCAACGTTATATCTCTCAATCACAAGTTTAAAAATGAATTCTACACTCAGGACGGGTGGCAGGAAATAAGAGACATTCGAAGAAGACTTCTCGAGATGAGAAAGTTCAGACTTCCGCCTGCAACAGATCGCAAAGGCATTGCAAGTTGGAACTACATGATGATCTCAAGTCTCTGTGACGTTATTCAATACTGTCCAATTGATGTTATACAAGCTGAAGCATTTGGTTTAATCCAAGCAACTGTTGAAGGTTGTATCAAGCAATTTATTCACGAAAACAATGGAAAGCATGTCCTTAAACACGTAAATACTTTTGATCATCAAACAGTCTATCTAGAGGACTATGTTAACTTCTGTGATGCTCAAATGCGCCTCTATGAAATAACAGGTAATGAAACATTTAAGGCCAATGCTCTAGAAGGGCTAGATTTCTCACTTCAAAATTTTGTTAAAGATGGAGTGATCTACACTACGGCCCTAGAAGCTTCTACTTTTGGGATTGAAAATCTAGCATCTCCTTTCTTTGATCAATCTCATCACTCTTCAGCAATGTTACTCATTCATCTTTTAAGAAGAGCAACTCTCTTTGATACTAAGTTTGATGTTTCTAAACATTTCCCTAAATATGAGGAGTTTTCTCAGTTTGCACTTCTAAATCCTCTTGGTCACGGAATGGCCCTAAGAACCCTCACCTATCCGACTCCTATTTTTAGAAAGGTTGAAGTGCCTCAAAGTTGGCTTCAAAATCGTGAGTTTTTAGAGATTCGTTCTCATTTCTTCTCTCGTTTCCTTGTGGCGTATCACTATGAAGAGAATGATAAGTTCCAAATTTGTAATGCAACCACTTGCGAGGTTGCTCAAGAAGGATTTGAAAACTTCAAAAAGCTTTTCACTGTAAATAAGGAAGAAAATGCTTAAAGGGATTACGATTATTGATCTTACTCATCGTCTACCAGGCCCTTTAGCTGGAAAAGTCTTAAGCGACCTCGGGGCCCATGTGATCAAAATTGAAGATGAAATACATAAAGACCCTTTCTTGGAAGGGTCTTTTGCAGAATTCGATGAAAGCTTCACAGACTGGTATCAAGAACTCAATAAAACAAAAGATATAAAACGTTTCAACTTCAAATCCCCAACGATCAAAGAAGAGATAAAAAACGAACTCCTAAAAGCCGATGGCATCCTTCTTTCTCTTTCCGATAAATTGAAAGAAAGATTAGGACTAGATGAAGAAAGTCTTAAAAACTTAGGACGAAATCTTGCGATTATTGAACTAAAAGCTTCGAAAGAAGACAAACAAGCCATGCATGATCTAAATGCATTGGCCGCATCTGGTTTCCTAAGCCTCCACATCGCGGATAGGAATGAGCATATAGTCACTCCGCCCTTTCTTCCGTTTGCGGGAATATCTTTTGGTCAACAAGTAGCGAGTGATCTTCTTGCTTCATTGATAAAAGCTGGCCGCACTAACTCTTGCGTCTTTCATACCAGCTATCTCTATGATTCAGTGGTAAGTAATTTCAAGCCCTTTTGGTCTGAGAATCTAAGAAGAAAATCTCTGAATAAATTTCTCCATAATGGTGCTTATCCGTGCTACTCTTTGTACCAGCTTAAAGATGGCCACTATGTAGCATTAGCTGCTGTAGAGGAGAAGTTTTGGAATGATTTCTGCCAGGAGTTTTCACTTGATATTCCGGCAACTGAGCGCTTCTCTACACAACCTGAACTCTTTAAAAAAATCTCGGATTTGTTTGCCAAATATCATGCAAACGAGATAGAAGCTAAAATGAAGGAAAAAGATTTTTGTTTATCAATAGTCAGGAAAGTCTGACACGAAAATTGGAGTTCGTATGAAAAGAGTAATAGGTTTCCACTACACCCTGACTGATAAATCAGGAACCGTTTTGGATTCATCAGTGGGTGATGAGGCACTTTTCTTTTTAGAAAATAGTCAGCAAATCATTCCTGGTCTAGAAGCCGCTATCGCCCTCATGAATGTTGGCGATAAGAAAAAAATCGAAGTTAAAGCACAAGACGCTTACGGTGAAGTAAACGCTGATCTTGTGGTTAAAGTTAAAAGAACTCAGTTCCCACCTGATGCAAATCTTCAAGTTGGTGATCAGTTCCAAGTTAACAATGATCCACAATCTCCTGTGTTCACAATTATCTCTCTAGATAGTGAAGAAGTAACTGTTGATGGGAACCACCCAATGGCAGGAAAAGATCTTTATTTTGACGTTGAGATCGTTGGAATCCGTAATGCAACAGAAGAAGAAGTTGCTCATGGCCACGCACACGGTGCTCATGGCCACGGTCACCACTAAGAATTAAGACTTAAGAACCCTTCCTCTTCTTTTACAAGACGGAAGGGTTCATCTTTAATTAACAAATACCCATCCAAATCTAGATAATCCACCATTCCACTGAAAAGCATTCCATAACTAATACCAATGCTCGTTTCAATCATACATCCTAGCATTGTTTTCATATTATGGGCCTGTGCGAGATCAATAAACTCTTTAGCGCGAATGAGGGATCCTGTTTTCATAAGTTTTATATTAATCGAATGAAACTGTTGAGAAAGCTCATGAAAGTCCCCTACATCCTCAATGGATTCATCTGCAAGAAGTTCAAACTTTGATATAGGTTTTAGTTTTTTATACTCATCCACACAGCTTGATGGGAAGGGTTGTTCCATCATGGAAATATTTAAATGAGAAACCTTTTCCTGAAATCTCATAAACTCATCGAAATCTTTCCAGGCCTCATTACCATCTACTCGAAGTTTTGCATTTGTATGTTTTGCTACTTCCAGTAACATTTCTGTAGCCGTTTCTTGATTAACTTTAATTTTCAGATGTTGGAAGCGACTAACTTTTCCGATGTATTCTTCAATCTCAGCAATAGGAATAATTGGCATAGAAAAAGAAGTTTCTTTCCTTACCCACGGCTTGAGTTCCAAGTAATCAGAAAGAGACCTACCAGTTCTCTGGGCCTTTTCAGCAAGAAGTACTGACTCCAGACCAAAACGGAGAGAATGATGGAGACTAGAACCTAAACTTTCTAGAGAGTAATCTGTTCTGCTTTTCCAATCCTCAAATTGTTCTAAAATACTTTCGTGTGTTTCGCCATAGCGTATATTGGGTGCTATTTCCGACTGAATTTTTTTCCCGCCAGACTCTAAGGTCACAATGAAATTTTCTTTAAAGGTGGTTTCATTACGAGAAAGCTTCCAGTTAACTTTTAAAGGGAGATGAATTTTTTCAAGTGTTATAATCATAGATATCCAAGAGTGTAGAAGAGGGAAGATTTTTCGAAATCGGCAGGAGAATTCCCCCATTCTCCATCAGGAATACGACCATTGAAATATTCAAACCAATGGGCCCTATTATGAAGAAACTCCATCCTCTTAAGAGGCATTGAAATTCCTAAATGGGCTTCTAAAAGTTTAGAGATAAATTCTGAGCAATAAAGAAGCTCTCTACCATCGGTGTCCACGTTATCCCATAGATAGGAAGGATCGAATTTGAGACCTCTAAAATCTTTAGAAAAACGCTCATAAAAACCACTCTTAAGCTTTCTTTGAAGACTTTGATCTTTAAACCTTAATACTTTTAGCTTTTCGCCTTTTTTAGTTCTGGCATTGAACAACTCAAAAGGAATGGCATGGACAGCGGAAATTGATTCAGCAACAAGTAGCGGCTTCGTTGAAACAACTAGACCTGAGTGAGCATATTTGGTGTCTTCCTCAGCTTCGATTAACTGACATGACCAACAGGCCAATGGCTGAAGGAGAATGTCTCCCACTTTAAGTTCGATATTTTGCGCTCGAAGAGTGAGGGGAAGTATAAACAATAAGAAAAAAAACCTCATATAAAACCGCCAAGTTTTGAAGCCAGATCATACCTTATTGCTAAACCACTGAAAATAGGAATCTCGTCTATTAAGGTTCCAAAAAAATCAAGAAGATAGCGATAAAGCCGATAAGTTATCAATGCCACACTTTAGGAGAATTTGGTTCTCAAACTTATAATTACTATAAATAGCAAGACTTGCGTAAGCATTTGAGGTCTTTATGAAAAAGTTAGCTACCCTACTCAATATAATCCTGTGTTTCGAACTGATGTTGATGCCGCTGGACCTAGGTCTTTTTAGCATTACTTCGGTTGAGGCCTCATCATGTGCTCAAGGGATGCAATGGGATGCAAGACTTGGTCGATGCTTAACAGATGTAGAAACGGCCAAAGTGATGCAGGCCACGGCGAAGTGTGAACCCAAAGATGTGGAATGTTATAAAAAAAATGCTCAGAGTGCTTTTGATAAAGAAGTGGCAGGAGACAGTAGTTTAAAAGAAAAGAAATCCAATAAATTTATGTCAACCATCGGAAATGCAGGAGCTATTTCAGCAGCTGCTTATTCCGCCTACAGCTTATTAAAAAAGACTAATTCAAAATGCGCGAAAATATCTCACGGACTAATTATTGCGGGGGGAGCAACTGCTTTCATCGGAGAGCTTTATGCCAACCAAAAACATAAAAAGAATCTCAAAGATATAGAAAAAGACTGGAAAAAGATCACTAACACTGGTCACGATGGGCAAGACCGAGACTCTCAAAAAGTGCACGCCACTGCCGCTCAGTCAGAAGCTTTTGAAATGCTCGCCCGTGTTGAAGATTCCACTGCGAAAAATGCAAAAACTAAATCAACAATCCACGCCATTGCAGCAGCGGCTTTTGGAGCAGCTGCAGTTGTAGCTCTAACAGAGCATTTTTCTCAAGACGGTGGAATCTGTCCAAAGTCCTCACCAAGCACTACTAGAATTGATTCATTTGATTTTTTAAAGAGTGAAAATTACTACCAGCTTGAAATGACCCAATTCCTGAGTGAAGTGAGAAAAACTCAGTACATTACATCAGGTATTCTTAAAGATAATCTAGCATCTCACTTAGTTGTGATGTCTTCACCTCTTTATGATATCTCGCCTGAAATAAAGTTCTTTAATGAGATTGATAACTCTTTACTTGAAGAGAAAACGAGTAGAGACCTTGTTTCAATCATTAAATTAGCAGCATCTCAATTCACACTTTTTCCCAATGCTCATGCTCAAGAGCCTGCGACGACAACTATCATGAGCAAAGGAAAAGAGTTTCTAGGAGGTCTTGGTGAATCCATTGAAAATTTCCTTTCACAACCTCACGGTAGAGCAACTCTAGCTGGAATATTAACCGGTTGGGCTTTGATCATGCACAAACATACTAAATCCCAAAATGAAGCTTCTACTAATCGCGCTAAGAAATTAAGAGAAATGAAAGCTGAATTTGCAGGAGCCGCCGGTGTTGTGAATATGTGTACTCCTGACGATCGCTCTAATACATCAAAACCTGAATGTTACTGCTATACCCCAGATGGACAACGTAATCCGAGTCGAGGTAATTCTCAAATATGTCAAAAACTCTGGAGTGGAGAACTTGCAAGTGCCAAAAGTTACAAGGCTTCTCAAGATGGATTCACTGGATGTGTTAACGCTAGCAATAACTACGATGCAAGTTGTGCTTGTAAAAAGTCCTCCAAGGGTTGTCTTACTGTTTCAACTAAAGGGATCACGGGAATTGGTACAGGTGGACTAAGTTTACTTAATTCAGGTGTATCCCCTCTCGTAGATATGGCCAATGGCAACTTTGCTAAAGCACAGGCCGCTGAGTCCGGTAGCGTAAATAATGCTATGAGATTACTTGATGCTGCTGAGAAAATGTCTAACCAACCAGAGCTTCGTGATTTAAAAAAGAAAATGGATAAAGCAGGACTTAAGTTACAAAACGATCTTATTAAAGCGGCCAATCAAGGAGGTGCTCCTCAATTAGCTGATCGCAATAGCTTCAACCCTGGAAATATTCAGGATGCTGTTTCCATGCTTGAGAAGCAACTCAAAGACCCTGAACAAAAAATTAATGAAGCAAAAAATCCTCAGAAAGTAAGTGCTGGGACTAGTACTAAAAAAGCACCTAGTTTTGACTTCAACTTTGCCACAGAGGATGCGTCGTCAGTAAATGACCAAGTTGCAGAAGTTATGGGGCAGCAGTTTGACTATGCTCAAAATGATATTAATCAATCGCAGACTAATCTCTTTGAACTTTTGAGTAATCGCTATCAGAGAAGTGGACTTAGAAGACTTTTCGATGAAGAAGGAAAAACTTCTCCCGACGCCCCTTCCACCACCGATATCAATAACTAACTGCCTCACTTAAATGTTGATGAATTAATAAAAAAGAGAACCTTCACCGGTTCTCTTTTTTTTGCTTTTTTATTTTTTATAATTG
>Ga0079224_100007809_pt1 | contig 14412 bp, 13 predicted proteins | sample Stecom2015_FD_80414 | JGI IMG/M metagenome (GOLD analysis project Ga0079224, IMG submission 80414) | Agricultural soil microbial communities from Utah to study Nitrogen management - Steer compost 2015 | ecosystem: Environmental > Terrestrial > Soil > Agricultural land | place: USA: Utah...
TACCATGGTCGCATGGCCCGAACTCCCGACCCGGAACGCGCTGCCGCCCGGCGCGACGCCATCCTGCGCAGCGCGGCGGAGCTGTTCGCCGAACGCGGCTTCGAAGGCACCTCGGCCGCGGAGATCGCGAAAGCCGCCGGGCTGAGCTCGGGGAGCGTCTTCTACTACTTCCCCGACAAGCGGGCGGTGTTCCGCGCCCTCTTCGAGCAGGACCTGCCCGCCGCCCGCGAGCTCGTCGCCCGGCACGCGGACGGCGAGGACCCGGTGGCGTCGATCCTGGCGATGGTGGACGCGCTGGCCGCCGAAGCGGTGGACCCGCTGGCCCCGGGGATCGTGGTCGAGCTCCTCCGGCAGGTCGGCAAGGACCCGGAGCTGGCGCGGATCATCACCGAGACCGCGCAGGTCCAGCACGAGGGCTTCGCGGCGCTGGTCGACCGCGGCATCCGCACCGGGGCCATCGACCCGGCGCTGGACCCGCGCGAGGCCGCGCGGTGGATCCAGATCGTCATCGACGGCGCGTTCCTCAACGCCGATCCCGACCACGACCCGCGCCCGATGCTGCGCCGGGTGATCACCCGCTTCCTCGCCCCGCCGCACGACTCCGCTGGAGGTCCCGCATGACCGCTCCCACCACCGTCCGCATGCCCAGGGCCGTGCTCTGGGTGGTGACCCTGGTGTGCGGTGCGCTCGGATTCGGCTTGGGTTTCCTGGTCAAGCCGCTGGTGCACTGGATCGTCGACGTGTTCGGCGACGCCCCCGGCCCGCTGCGCTTGGCCGCCGCCCTGCCCACCGCTTGGGCGGTCCCGGTGCTGACCGCCGCCGGCCTGGCCGCGGGCGTGTGGCTGGCGCGCGAGGCGAAGAAGGAAGCCCTGGAGCTGACCGTCGACCACGAGGGCGTCCACCTCGAGCAGCGGGGCGGCGCGAAGCACCTGCGGCGCGAGGACGTCGCCGCGGTCTTCCTGGACGGCAAGGACCTGGTGCTCCTCGACGCGGGCACCCGGCAGCTGGCCCGCCACCTCGCCACCGACCTGTCGAGGCGGAAGGTCCGCGCGGCCTTCGAGCGCTGGGGCTACCCGTGGGCGGGCACCGCCGACCCGCACGAGGACGAGTTCCGCACCTGGGTGGACGGCCACCCGGACCTCGACGACGAGGCCCACGACCTGCTGCGGTCCCGCTCCCGCGCCCTCGCCGACAAGCGGCTGGGCGCAGCGGCCGACCTCGCCGACCAGCTGCAGGCGATCGGCGTGGTGGTCCGCGACCGCGGCGGTGACCAGCAGTACCGCCGCGTCCCGGGACGTGGCGCCCCCGGCGCACGCACCACCCCGCACCCCGGACAATGGGGAACGTGACCGCGACGTTGAGCAAACCCGCCCTGAAGATCGGCCCGTACGAGGTCGATCCCCCCGTCGTGCTCGCGCCGATGGCCGGGATCACCAACGTCGCGTTCCGCCGGCTGTGCCGGGAGTACGGCGCCGGGCTGTACGTCTGCGAGATGATCACCAGTCGGGCGCTGGTCGAGCGGCACCCCAAGACCATGGAGATGATCTCCTTCGACCCGGACGAGCACCCCCGCTCCATGCAGCTCTACGGGGTGGACCCGGTGACCATGGGCAAGGCGGTGCGGATGATCGTCGAGGAGGACCTCGCCGATCACGTCGACATGAACTTCGGCTGCCCGGTGCCGAAGGTGACCCGCAAGGGCGGCGGATCGGCCCTGCCCTACAAGCGGCGCCTGTTCGCCCAGATCGTGCGGGCCGCGGTGCAGGCCGCCGAGCCCGCCGGCATCCCGGTGACGGTCAAGTTCCGGATCGGCATCGACGACGACCACATCACGTACCTGGACGCCGGCCGGATCGCCGAGGAGGAGGGCGCGGCGGCGGTCGCGCTGCACGGGCGGACCGCGGCGCAGCGCTACTCCGGGACGGCCGACTGGTCGGCCATCGCCCGGTTGAAGGAGCACGTGCGCAGCATTCCGGTGCTGGGCAACGGCGACATCTTCAGCGCCGAGGACGCGCTGCGGATGGTGGCGGAAACCGGGTGCGACGGGGTGGTCGTCGGGCGCGGCTGCCTGGGCCGCCCGTGGCTGTTCCGGGATCTGCAGGCGGCGTTCCGCGGCGAACCGGTGCCGCCCGGCCCGAACCTGGGGGAAGTGGCCGGGGTGCTGCGCCGGCACGCCGAGCTGCTCGCCCAGCACATGGGGGAGGACCGCGGGCTGCGCGATCTGCGCAAGCACATGTCCCAGTACCTGCGGGGGTTCCCGGTGGGGTCGGAGCTCCGGCACCAGTTCGGACTGGTCTCCAGTCTGGCCGAATTGGACGATCTGCTCGCCCAGCTCGACCACACCGCCCCGTTCCCGAAGGACGCCGAAGGGCCGCGCGGCCGGCAGGGATCGGCGGCGAAGGTGGTGCTTCCCGAGGGCTGGTTGGACGATCCGGACGACGCGACCGTTCCGTCCGGTGCGGAGATCGACCACAGCGGTGGCTGATGCGGCACCGCGCCGGGGCGCGGGTCGGGCCGTCCTCGGTGTCCTGCTCGTGCTGTGCGGGTGCGGTGCGCCGGAGGACGCTCCACCCCGGGACGCGGTCCAGCGGTACTTCGCGGAGAACAACGCCGCTGCTCGCCGAGGACCGGCGGCGCAGCGCGCGTTCTTGGCGCGCACCCAGCACCCGGATTTCGCCGATCAGCTGTGCGACCTCAATGGATCCACAGTGCAACTCGACCCTGCACTGTCGACGCTGCGCCCGGACCCGGACTTCACGCCGGACGGAACCCCGGTGCGCGGCGAGGTGTGGGTGGTCGGTGTCGAGGTGACCGTTCGGCAGGGCGGTCAGATCACCGGTCACCAGGTGGGTTCTCAGCACCTGGTGCTGCTCGACGAGCAGGTGCGCGGGTTCGCTCCGTGCCCGTCCTGAGCCGCGCTCGCGGCGAACACCCCGCCATCCGCGGGAAAACCAGAACGACTACGTTCTTCTTCTGTGATCATTGACACAGGTGTGCTCGTCCGGGCGGGTAGACAGCGGCGCGCCCCCTTCCGAAATCTCTTCACCAGTCGGTACACATCCTTGGTGAGAACGCTTTGCGCACAACGGGCGATCCGGCCTGCAGCCGATCAACCGGACGAGCGAATTTGAGGGATATTCACGTCGGGGCGGGTTAAGCAACGGGGCAAACTCGACGACACCACGGACGGGAGGTGAGTGCGATGTCGGGACTTCGCAACGGTTTCGCACAACCGGAACCGATGCGAGACGGCGAGACGTTCGCACTGCCCTCTCCCCGACGCACGCGCAAAGACATCACCGAAGGCAACGGGATGGCCGAGCTGCACGAGTCGATCGCCACCTTGCTTGCCGCCCGTGGGCAGTGGCGACAGGCGTACCACCACCTCCGGTCCGCTCTGGAACTGCTGCCCTCGACCAACTCGCCGCAAGGCCCCGAACAGCTCCGCCACGAGGTCAACCGGCTGCGCCGGGAACACGCCGAAGCCCGCGAGCAGAGCCTGCGCGACAGCCTGACCTCCAGCTACAACCGGCGGTACCTGGACCAGCAGCTGGAGGCGCTGGTCGCTGAACACGCCGGCTCGGCGCGCGGATTCGCCCTGGCACTGGTCGACCTGGACTGGTTCAAGCAGGTCAACGACACCTACGGGCACCTGCTCGGCGACCGCGTGCTGCAGCGGGTGGTGGACCTGCTGCAGGAGAGCCTGCCGCCGAGCGCGTTCTGCGCCCGCTACGGCGGTGAGGAGTTCGTGCTGGTCATGCCGGACACCGACGCGGAGACTTCGGTGGCGGTGTGCGAATCCGCCCGGGCGCGGATCGAGCAGTTCCCGTGGCAGGAGGAAGTGGCGCGCGGACTGCGGGTGACGGTCAGCATCGGAGTCACCCACGAACGCGCTCCGGCCAGCACCGAGTCCACTGCGCTCACCGCCGAGCAGCAGCTGCTCCGGGCGGACGCGCTGCTGTACGCGGCCAAGCGGTCCGGGCGCAACGCGGTGGCCTACCGGGTCGACAGCGAAGTGCGCTTGGCCGGGAAGGCCGCGGAGCGGCGGGGTGGCATCAACAACAACACAGTCAACTACGGATAGTTTTCAGGAAGAGCGGAAAGTGCGCAGCAAAGTAGCACACGTAGCCTTGGTGGTCGAGAACCTAAGATAGATCGTGCACTGACTGTGAAGAAATTGTCTGCACTATCGTCAGTACAGGCGATCGGCCGTACTATCTCGAAACGACGACCGGTACATGTCGGGGGGTATACGGCGTCGATGTGACCAACTACTGACTTTCAAGGTGGGAGGGGAGAACGGGTGCCGCAAGACCCCCGGCATGGCGATCACGGTCCCCAGCGGTCCCACCCACAGCAGGACACCCAGCACAGCTCAGGAGCCGCCCGCAGGCGACGCGCCTTGGGCGACGACGGCACCGGTGGCACCCGCGTGGTGGACCTGCTGTCCAAGCACGGCATAGCTCCCGGCGGTACCGGCTCCCACCGGCGGCGGGCCGCCGACGCGGAACCGCCCGCCCCGGAGAGCTCCGCCGGCGCGAACCCCCCTCGGCCGCAATCGCCCGCTCGCGGCCCGCAACCACCGCAGAACCGGCCACCTCGTCCGGAGCAGTCCTGGACGCCGCCGGAGAACCCGGCACCGCCTCGAGCGGGCCGACCCACCCGGCCGGATGCGAAACCGGCTGGGCCGCGCGGCAACGCGCCGGTCTGGGCCCCGCCGGGCAGCGCGCAGCCGAACGGACGTCCACCGCAGCCCCCGCAGCCTCCGGCCCCACCGGCCGCCGGTGGCCCGCCCACCCGCGGCCGGGACGCGAACGCCGCACCGGGGCGCCCACCGCAGGGGCCACCCCCCGCCCCCGCACCGGGTGCCCGGCACCCGGGCCGCCCCGCATCCGCTCCCGCCCCCGGCGGCGATCCGGCCAGCGGTGAGCAGACCCGCATCGCCAGGGCGCTGGGCGGCGCGCCGCAACCACCCACCCCGCCCGGGCCGAAGCCCCCGGCGGACGAGGACCTGGAAGCCACCACGCAGCACCCGCGGGTCGACGACTCCGACCAGTCGGCCGCGGAAGCGAAGACCACCTTCGCCCGCCCGGTGGGTCGGGACGGCGCGGAGGCCAAGACCACCGTCGCCCGGCCGGTTCGACCGAGCGAACCGCAGGCCAAAACCACGGTGGTCAAGCGGCCCGATCAAGCCGATCTCGAAGAGACCGCGGTCGTGGAGCTCCCCACCGAGGACGACCAGTCCTCCGAGGAGGCCGACGACCGCGAGGAGGAGATCAAGCAGATCGACGCCACGCTCGCCCGGTTCTCCGCGGTGCACGACGAGATCGCCCGGGAGGAAGAGCAGCGGCGCAAGAAGTACGCCTGGCTGTTCGGCAAGCGCAAGGAGCCCGAGCTGGGCACCGACATGCCGTTCGACTTCGTCGAAGGGCGCGACGGCATCTCCCGGATGGAGTGGAAGAAGAAGCAGCGCAAGCGCCGCACCCAGATCCTGGTGATGGCGTTGGCGCTGGCGGCTTCGCTCACCGTCTTCGTCACCATGGGACTGGCGTGGAGCGCCAAGTCCTGGGTGGACGGCAAGATGCGACCGGTGCTGGCGCTCGACCCGGACTCCGAGCACATCAAGGACGCCGGCAAGCAGGCCGGCGACCAGAACTTCCTGCTGATCGGTTCGGACACCCGGGCGGGCGCGACGCCGTCCGACGGGGTGGGCACGGCGGAGGACGAGCCCGGGGCCCGGGCGGACACCACGATGGTCGCCCACATCCCGGCCGACCGCAGTCGGGTGGTCATCGTGTCCTTCCCGCGAGACCTGCAGGTGGATCTGCCCGCTTGCGAGGCGTGGGACCCCGAGACCGGCCAGTACACCGGGGAGGTGCTGCCGCCGCGGCAGGGCGCTCGGCTCAACGAGGCCTTCGCCGTCGGCGGTCCGCTGTGCACGACCAAGGTGATCCAGCAGATCTCCGGGCTGAACATCACCAGCTTCCTGGGCGTGGACTTCCAGGGCTTCAAGTCGATGGTCGACGCCCTGCACGGGGTGGAGATCTGCACCACGACCCCGATCATCGACCGGAGCCTCGGCACGATCCTGCCCGAAGCCGGCCGCTACAACCTGACCGGCCAGCAGGCGCTCAGCTACGTGCGGGCGCGCAAGGTCGTCGGGGACCCGACCTCCGATTACGGGCGCATCCAGCGGCAGCAGCTCTTCCTGTCGGCGATGCTGCGCAAGGCCTTGTCCTCGCAGGTGCTGCTGGACCCCGGCAAGTTGAACGACTTCGTGAACGCGGTGTCGGCGAACACCTTCGGGCAGAACATCAGCAGCGACAAGCTGCTCGAGCTCGGCCAGTCGCTGCAGAACCTCGACGCCGGGAATGTGACCTTCATCGCAGTCCCCACCACCGGCTACGCCAACGAGGCGGGCATGGAGGTGCTGCTGGAGGACGAGACCAAGGCGCTCTTCCAGGCCATCATCGACGGGACGCCGATCTCCGGCCAGACCGCCGAGGCCCAACAGCCGCAGGGCACCCACCCGCAGTGGACGGTCGACCAGTTCCCGGCGCAGGACCCCGACCCGGAGGTCCCGGACGGCCTCTCCACCGTCAACGCCGGCTCCGACGTCTGCGGATAGCCCGTCGTTCACCAGCTGGCCACCACAGCGCAGCCCTGCGCCTTCTTTTCCAAGTAGGGTGGTCGTTATGCGTGAGGCCTTTAAGGAGCAACTCGGCAATCTGGCGGAAGAGCTGGCCGCCATGTCGGCCATGGTCGGAGAAGCCATGGAGCGCGCCACCAAGGCTCTCCTGGAGGCTGACCTGAAACTCGCCGAGCAGGTCATCGAAGACGACGCCAAGGTCGACCAGGTGCGAGCCCGGGTGGAGGAGCAGTCCTTCGGGCTGCTCGCCTTGCAGGCCCCGGTCGCCGGCGATCTGCGCTACGTGATCGCCACCATCCACGCCGCCGAGGACTTGGAGCGGATGGGCGACCTCGCGCTGCACGTCGCGAAGACCGCGCGCCGGCGGCACCCGCAGCAGGTGCTGCCCTCGGACGTGCAGCCCTACTTCGCCGAAATGGGCCGGATCGCGGTGAAGCTCGCCGGCCGGGTCCGCGACATCATCCGCACCCAGGACGTGACCGCGGCCCGCGGCATGGAGAGCGACGACGACGAGATGGACGACCTCCACCGCCACCTGTTCACGGTGATGATGGGGGACAACTGGGACCACGGGATCGCCCCCGCGGTGGACGTGACGCTGCTCGGCCGGTTCTACGAGCGGTTCGCCGACCACGCGGTTTCGGTGGCCCGCCGCGTGGTCTTCATCGTGACCGGCAAGATGCCGTCGCGCTGACCCCCGAAGAACCGGGCAAAGCGGAGGAAGAACCGCACAACGGGCGCTTCAGGTCGCTGCCGAGATCGGCTTGTGCAATCCTCATCCGAGTGAGGACGTACTCACCCGCTTCAGGTGAGGTGCACGTTGTATAAGAGCCCGACAGTGCACCGTCGGCGACTCGGCAGCGAACTGCGCAGGCTTCGGGAAGCAGCCGGGCTCACCCACCGTGAGGTCGCTGTTCACCTGGACTGCTCGCAAGGCAAGATCAGCCAGATCGAGCTGGGCCGCGTGCCGGTGCGCACCTCGGACGTGCGGCTGATGGCCGAGTTCTGCGGCGCCACTGCGGAGCAAGTCGCCGCCCTGGTCGATCTGGCCCAAGGGGCCAAGCAGCGCGGCTGGTGGCAGCAGTACCCTAGCACCGCGCACCTGCCCCGCCTGCAGACCTACCTCGGGCTGGAGACCGCGGCCAGGGCGGTGCACTGCTTCGGCACCGGTCCACTGCCCGACCTGTTGCAGACGCAGGAGTACGCCAGGGAGCTGCTGACCGCCCGCATCCAGCAGCTGGACATCGCTGAACAGCTGGAAATACTGGCCAGGCGGCAGCACCGGCTAGGCGGCGAGCACCCGCTGCAGGTGTGGGCGGTGCTGGACGAGTCCGTGGTGCGGCGCCGCATCGGCGGCCCCGGGGTGATGCGGCACCAGCTGGAGCAGCTGGTGCTGCTCAACTACCGGCGCAACATCACCATCCAGGTGCTGCCGTTCCGCGCGGGCGCGCACCCGCTGCTGGAGGACCAGGTGACGGTCTTCTCCTTCCCCGAGGAAGCCGACCCGCCGGTGGTGCACCTGGGCCCGACCGGTGGTTCCCGGTTCCTGGAGAAGCCGAGCGAGACCGACGACTACCTGGCGGCGTTCGAGCAGGTGAGCAAGCTGGCGCTGCCGCCCAAGGAGACCACCGCGTTCATCTCCGCCGTGGCCAGCGAGATCACCTGACGAACGCGCGGGATCAGCCGAACCGGCCGGAGATGTAGTCCTCGGTGGCCTTCTTGCTCGGGTTGGAGAAGATCTTGTCGGTCTCGTCGATCTCCACCAGCTGGCCGGGCTCACCGATCGCGCGCAGGTTGAAGAACGCTGTCTGGTCGCTGACCCGGGCCGCCTGCTGCATGTTGTGGGTGACGATGACGATCGTGTAGTCCTTCTTCAGCTGCGCGATGAGGTCCTCGATCGCCAGCGTGGAGATGGGGTCCAGCGCCGAGCACGGCTCGTCCATCAGCAGCACGTCCGGCTGCACCGCGATCGCGCGGGCGATGCACAACCGCTGCTGCTGACCACCGGACAGACCCCCGCCCGGCCGGTCCAGCCGGTCCTTGACCTCGTCCCACAGGTTGGCGCCGCGCAGCGCCCGCTCGGCGATCTCGTCCAGCTTCTTCTTGTTCCGCTCACCGGCGAGCTTCAGCCCGGCCACCACGTTGTCCCGGATGGACATCGTCGGGAAGGGGTTGGGCCGCTGGAACACCATGCCGATGGTGCGCCGCACCTGCACCGGGTCCACGTCGCTGGCGTAGATGTCCTCGCCGTCGAGGAGGACCTTGCCCTCGACCCGCGCCCCCGGAACCACTTCGTGCATCCGGTTCAGCGAGCGCAGCACCGTCGACTTCCCGCACCCGGAAGGTCCGATGAACGCGGTGACGCTGCGGGCGGGCACTTGCAGGGTCACGTCTTGCACGGCGTGGAACTTGCCGTAGTAGAGGTTCAGGTCCTTGATGTCGAGACGCTTGGCCATGAGTTTGCTACCGCCTATTTGGTCTTGACCGCGAACACCTTGGACAGCAGGGAAGCCACCAGGTTGATCAGCATGATTACGAGGACGAGGGTCAGCGCAGCTCCCCACATCCGGTAGTCACCGGCCGGGGTGGCAGTGCTGCGCTCCATGTAGATGGTCAACGGCAGCGAAGCCATCTCCCCCTCGAACGGGTTGAAGTTGATCGAGTTGGAGTAACCCACCAGGATCAGCAGCGGGGCCGTCTCCCCCAGCACGCGGGCGAGGCCGAGCATCACCCCGGTGACGATGCCCGAGAGCGCGGTCGGCAGCACGATCCGCAGGATCGTCTTCCACTTCGGCACGCCCAGCGCGTAGGACGCCTCGCGCAGCTCGTCCGGCACGATCAGCAGCATCGTCTCGGTGGTGCGGACCACCATCGGCAGCATCAGCAGCAGCAGGGCCAGCGTCACCGCGAAGCCGCTGCGGGTGAAGCCCAGCGTGGTGATCCACAGCGCGTAGATGAACAGGCCGGCCACGATGGACGGGAGACCGCTGAGGATGTCGACCATGAAGGTGACGACCCTGGCGAACCGGGTTCCCCGTCCGTACTCGACCAGGTAGATGGCGATCATGATCCCGAGCGGGACCGCGAAGACCGCGCAGATCAGCCCTTGCATCAGGGTACCGACCAGCGCGTGGTAGATGCCGCCGCCGAACTCGATGGGCAGCAGGCCGTTGAAGGAGTGGGTCCACCAGGTGCTGCTGAGCACCGGTTTCAGCCCGCGCTCCAGCAGGGTCCACACCACCCACAGCAGTGGGACCAGGGCGATCAGGAACGCCAGCGTGACGACGCTGGTGACCAGGTGGTTCTTCAGTTTCCGGCCGAAGCTGATCTTCTGGAAGGCCGGCGGTGTGGCGAGTTCCTCGACGTCCGCGGCGTCGGTCCTCATGCTTTCCCCTTACCGCTGTTGCTCTCGATCCAGCGGGCGAGCGCGTTCACGACGAACGTGATGACGAACAGCACCAAGCCGGCCGAGATGTAAGCGCCGACCTGCAAGTTGTGGTTGAACTCCGCCGAGCCGAGCGCGATCTTGGACGCGAAGGTCGCCCCGGCGTCGAAGAAGCTGTAGCTGGGCGGTGCGGTGGCGGAGCTGAGGATGATGGTCAGCGCCATCGTCTCCCCCAGGGCCCGGCCCAGGCCCAGCATGGATCCGCCGATGAAGCCGTTGCGGCCGAACGGCCAAACGGTGGTCCGGACCACTTCCCACTTGGTGGCGCCCAGTGCCAGCGCCCCTTCGATGTGGGCCTTGGGGGTGCGCTCGAACACCTCGCGGGAGACGCCGGTGATCGTCGGGATGATCATCACCGCGAGCACGATGCCGGCGGTGAACACGTCGGCCCCCGAGCCGACGGGCCGGATGTTGCCCTCCGCGAACAGCGGGATCCACCCGAGGTTCTCGTTCAGCCAGATGGCGACCGGCTGGAGCACCGGGCCGAGCACCAGGAAGCCCCACAGGCCGTAGACAACGGAGGGAACCGCGGCCAGCAGGTCGATCAGGTAGGCGAACGGCCGGGCCAGCCGGCGGGGCGCGTAGTGGGTCAAGAACAGCGCGATCCCGCAGGACAGCGGCATGGCGATGACCAGCGCCAGGACCGAGCTGGCGATGGTGATCCAGGCCAGGTCGAGGATGCCGAACCGCAGGTTCTCCGGGTCACCCGTGTCCCATTCCCGGGAGAACAGGAAGTTGGCCTGGTTCGCCTGCAGGGACGGGATGGCCCGGATGAGCAGGAACAGCGCAATGGCCGCGATCAGTGCGACAGCGAGCGCACCGGAGGCGGTGGCGATTCCGGAGAACAGCCGGTCCCCGATGCGTTTCGTCTTTCCAGCGGATGTGTCGGAAGCAGGAATCGGAGCCTCCGGTGCTGATTTCTGCGGCGAGCCGCCCCGGGACGCGCCTCCCTCGGCGTCCGCGGGATGCAGCTCGGTTCTCGTCGAGTCGGTCACTGCTGGTTGCAGCCTCTCATTGTGTCTTCGCGGGGTGCGACTCGTCAGGAGATGGCCTCAACTGCGGCCAGGACTCGTTTCTTGAAGTTCTCCGGCAACGGCACGTAGCCGGACTGCTCCAGCTGCTGCGGGTGGGCGTTGGCCGCGACCTTCAGGAACGCTTTGACCGCCTTGGCGGTCTCCGGGTCGTAGCCCTTGGAGCAGACGACCTCGTAGGTGTTGAGCACGATCGGGTAGACGCCGGGGGCCTTGTTGCCGTAGATCGACTCGAGGTCGATCCGCAGGTCGTGACCTTCGCCCTCGATCCTGGCGCTCTCGATGGCCTTGCCGACGTTCTCGGTGGTCAGCTCGACCGGGCCGGAACCGCTGTCGATGTTGGCTATGCCGAGGCCGAGGTTCTTGGGGAAGGCCCACTCGGAGTAGGTGATGCCGCCCTCGGTGGCCTTCACCGAGTGGGCGACCTGGTCGCTGCCCTCCCGGCCCTGGCCGACGCCGCGCGCGGCCTGGAACTGCTTGCCCTCACCGGTCCAGGCACCGGCGGTGGCGGTGGCGAGGTACTTCTGGAAGTTCTCCGAGGTCCCGGAGTCGTCGGAGCGGAAGAACGGGACGATCTCGATCGACGGGAGCTCGGTGCCCGGGTTCAGCGCCTTGATGGCCGGGTCGTCCCACTTCTTGATCTGCCCCTGGTAGATCTTGGCGATGACGTCGGCGTTGAGGTTCAGGTCGTCGACGCCGGGCAGGTTGTAGGCGATGGCGATGGGGCCGAACACCATCGGGATGTTCCAGGCGGGGTTCCCGTCGCACCGCTGGGCCGCGGCGGCGACCTCGCCCTTCTCCTCGCTCAGCGGCGAGTCGGAACCACCGAAGTCCACCTGGCCGGCGGTGAAGGCGGCGATGCCCTTGCCGGAACCGGACTTGGTGTAGTTGACCCGCTGCCCCGGGCACTTGAGGCCGTAGTCGCGGGCGAAGACGTCCACCGCGTTCTTCTGGGCCGAGGATCCTTCGCCGGAGACCGGCTTGGTGCCGCATTCCACTTGGAGGCTTTCCAGTGCGGGGTTGCCGCCGCCGGCCGGGACGTTCTGGTCGGTGCCGCAGGCCGTCAGGGTCAGGGTGCCCGCGGCGAGGAAGGCGAGCGCAGCACTGTGCCGCTTGGTCTTCATCAATCCTCCACTGAGCAAGCTGCGGCGGTTGCTTGCGGACCGAGCCGTGCCGGCCGACCTCTCACCGCCATTCCGACGCTAAGCAGCTCGGGTGGCGCGCTCCCGCCATTGAGGTGAACTCACGGTGAACAAGGCACGCTGAGTAAGCGGAGGACCATCCTTGTAGGGGAACTGAGCTCGTCTTTTTCGCGGAGAGTGATATAAAGCACCATGCATCAGCGCCCGAACTGCACGTCCACGTCCCATTTGTCGAACCCCAGACGGCGGTACACCTTCACCGCCGGGGCGTTGTCGGCCTCGACGTACAGCATTGCGTGACGGCAGCCGATGTCCCGCAGGTGCCGCAGACCGGCTACCGTGAGTGACTTCCCGAGCCCGCGCCCCTGGGCGTCCGGATCGACACCCACGACGTAGACCTCACCGGTGCCGTCCGGGTGCACCTTGGTCCAGTGGAAGCCGAGCAGCTCGCCGCCCGAGCCCTCGGCCAGGAAGAACCCGGCCGGGTCGAACCAGTCCTGGTCCTCCTTGAGCCGCAGCTCGTCCTCGGTCATCCCGCCCTGCTCGGGATGCCAGGAGAACGCCCGCCGGTTGACCGCCACCACCGCCGGCTCGTCCTGCCCCGGCCGGAAGGTCCGCAACCGGACTCCCCCGGTGAGCTCCACCTCGGGGAGCTCCGCCCCGGCCAGTTCGCGGCCCATCCGCCACAGCTCCCGCGGGCGGGCGAACCCGAACTTCTCCGCCAGCCGAGCCGCGGCCGGGTGCTCGCCGTGCGCCCAGATCCGCAGCCGCCCGGTGTCCGGGGCCGGTTCGGCGGGCAGATCGGCCCGGTCCAGCAGGGCCTCGACCAGCTGGGTCCCGGCGCCCTTCCCCCGGTGCTCCGGCCGCACCGCGAGCTCGGCGACCAGCAGGCCCGCGTCCCGCTCCTGCTCGGTGTCCAGGTGGGCGTACCCGACGAGGGTCCCGTCCTCGTCGCGGATCAGGAAGTGCTCGGAGCGGACGTCGGCCTGCACCGGCTCGATCTGGTCGGAAACCCCGCGGTGCTGGTTCAAGCGCAGCAGCACCTGCTCACCTGCCGGGGCGACGCCGTCCGCAGCTTCAGCTTCGGCGAGCAGCTCCACCACTTCGGCCACTTCGCCGCTGTCCAGTCCGTTTCGCCACGTCAATTGCACACCCCGCACGTTACCCAGGATGTGGCCGGGACAGCTGCCGCGGGAGACCTCCCGCACGGCCCGGAACGGCTGGGACGAGGCCGGCGGTCACCGCTGGGGAACGACCGGAACTTCGACTTCTTCCTGCTCCTGGGCCTGCTCCGCCTCCAGCGGCTCCGCCTCCACCGGCGACGGCGTCCGCGGCGGACTGACGAACTTGTAACCGACGTTGCGGACGGTGCCGATCATCGAGTCGTACTCCGGGCCGAGCTTGGCCCGCAACCGCCGGACGTGCACGTCCACGGTGCGCGTCCCGCCGAAGAAGTCGTACCCCCACACCTCCTGCAGCAGCTGCGCGCGGGTGAACACCCGACCGGCGTGCTGAGCGAGGTACTTGAGCAGTTCGAACTCCTTGTAGGTCAGCTCCAGCGTCCGCCCCTTCAGCCGCGCCGTGTAGGTGGCTTCGTCGATGACGAGGTGCCCGACGGTGAGCGTGCTGCTGTCCCCGGCTCCGCGGTTGCTGCGGGAGACGAGCAGGCGGAGGCGGGCGTCCACCTCGGCGGGGCCGGCGGTCGGCAGCAGGATGTCGTCCACACCCCATTCGGCGCTGATGGTGATCAGACCGCCCTCGTTGACCACGGCGGCGACCGGGGTGTCCCCGGCCGACAGCAGGCGGCACAGGTCTCGAGCACCGGCCAGGTCGGTGCGGGCGTCGACCAGGATCACGTCCGGCGAACCACCGCCCAGGACCGATCCGGGGTCCGCGGGAGCCGACCGGACCCGGTGGGGCAACAGCGCCAGTGCGGGGAGCACGGCTTCCCGGTCGGAATCATTGGTCAGCAGCAGCAATTCAGAGCTCATGGGGGCCTCCGTCCTAGGCGGATTCGGACCGTCGGCCAGGTGGATGACCAAACAACCGGCGGATAGCTCGGCGCCATTGCCTGCGTATGGCAGGCAGAATAATCGAAATTCCTCGGAAACTCCCAGGACCGAAGGGCAATGTCACATTTGTGAA
>Ga0079224_100007810_pt1 | contig 14412 bp, 13 predicted proteins | sample Stecom2015_FD_80414 | JGI IMG/M metagenome (GOLD analysis project Ga0079224, IMG submission 80414) | Agricultural soil microbial communities from Utah to study Nitrogen management - Steer compost 2015 | ecosystem: Environmental > Terrestrial > Soil > Agricultural land | place: USA: Utah...
TAGGTCATTTTCTGTAACACCTGGCTTTACTTCTGTAATGGAAAAGGAAGCTTCAGGAAAAGTTTCGACGCCAAAGAAATCATCAGCTTTTAAATGGCCATCTAACTTGCCTTTAAATTCTCCTTCTAAGTCGGTTGAACTGATGGTATTCATATCCAATACAAAATTACCCCCAGTAATAGTGCCCTTATCAACATTTAATGTCCCACTCTTAAAATCTACTGTTCCAGTATGTTCACCTGAAACTTTAGTACCAGTCCATATAAGCTTAGATGCGGCTGTATCGAGCGTAAAACTAGTTCCTACCAATTCGGAATTAGATAATTCAACCGAATCTTTTACTTCAGCTTTTTTACCCTCTGGGTTTCCAGCACAAGATGCGAGAATGATCGCTGCTAGAGCGGAAAATAATGTAATTTTTTTCATGTTTATATGTTTGAACATTTAATTTAGATCAAACATATGGTTGCTTGTTCTATTTTCAAACTTTAACTATTTTATTTAACATTATTCAGACAATTAGTCCCTAATGACCAAGTGGTTGAGCCTCAACACGACGTATGTCCGCCCCCAAAGCTTTTAATCTATTTTCAATATCTTGGTAACCTCGTTCGATTTGCTCAATATTATATATTACTGACTTACCTTGAGCGGAAAGCGCTGCAATCAACAGCGAAACTCCAGCACGTATGTCGGGTGATGTCATCTCAATACCTCGAAGACTATTTTGTTTATTTAAACCAATTACAGTAGCCCTATGCGGATCACACAAAATTATTTGTGCTCCCATATCAATCAGTTTATCAACAAAAAACAACCTGCTTTCAAACATTTTTTGATGTATTAACACATGTCCTTTAGCTTGAATAGCAGTAACCAACACAATACTCAGCAGATCTGGAGTAAATCCTGGCCAAGGTGAATCTGAAATAGTTAAAATAGAACCGTCAATAAAAGTATCTATTTCATAAGATTCCTGAGCCGGAATAAAAATATCGTCATCTCGAAGTTCAAACTTAATCCCAAGTCTGGAAAAAACAGTTGGTATAATACCTAATTCTTTAAAACAGACATTTTTAATGGTAATTTCTGAACCGGTCATGGCTGCCAAGCCAATAAAAGAACCAATTTCGATCATATCGGGCAACATCTTATGATCTGTTCCATTTAGCACCTCTACCCCTTCAATAGTTAAAAGATTTGAACCAATTCCAGAAATTTTAGCTCCCATCCTATTTAACATTTTACATAACTGTTGAAGATAAGGCTCACAGGCAGCATTATAAATCGTGGTAGTACCATTTGCTAATACGGCTGCCATAACAATATTTGCCGTTCCTGTTACTGAGGCTTCATCTAATAATATATAAGTTCCCTTTAACTGAGTCGCATCAATATTGAAAAAATGATTTTCTGCATCATACACAAATTTTGCCCCTAATTTTTCAAATCCGATAAAATGGGTATCTAATCGGCGTCGACCAATTTTATCACCTCCAGGTTTAGGGATAGCAGCTTTACCAAAACGAGCTAATAAAGGTCCAACGATCATTATAGACCCTCTTAGACTTCCACCCTTTTCTTTAAATTCTTCAGATTGAAAATAATCAATATTTATATTTTTAGCTTCAAATTCATAGGTATCAGCATTAATTCTTGACACAGCGACACCCATGGCTGTTAATAAATCAATTAATTTATTAACGTCCTTAATATCTGGAACGTTGCTGATGCGCATTTTTTCTGCAGTTAATAATACGGCAGATATTATTTGTAAAGCTTCATTTTTAGCTCCTTGAGGAATGATCTCACCTTTTAGAGGTTTTCCTCCATATATTTCAAATGCATTCATAATAAAGTTTGTATATGTCCATACATAGAAAAAGCAATCGACGATATTAATATTGACAATTGCTCTCCCTCATTATGTAATTTTCCTATTTCCTTTTTCTGTTATTATTGTTATTGTTACTGTAATTACTGCTACTGTAATTATTATTTGAAGGGCGTTTCATCATTTTCTTATTATTATTTTGATGTTTACCTTGTTGCTGATTTGAATTGCTCGACCCGGCTGTTTTAGTACGACTTCCTGGAGGAGGAGTTCTAAAGTCAAGTTTAGTTAAAACTGTGTCTGATGGCAGTTCTAATTCTCCTTGTGATAGGTTACGTAAATCTAATAGAATTTGTTCATCAGAGACGCTATCCTTATTCCAGGTCAAATAAGCCATCTTCATAAAGTTTGCAATTCCAACGACCATTTTTTGTTTTATATCAGATGTTGGAAGTGCCTTAGCTTTTTGAATCATTTGCTCAACAGTAAAGCCATAATGTTTGTATTTAATCCGGTGATTAGGATATTCCAAAAGTTGCGGCTTATGATGTATTTCTTCCCTATTAGGAATAGGATAAGGTGAATCAACATCAATCTTAAAGTCAGATATTATATATAGATGATCCCATAATTTATGTTTAAAATCTGAAACATCCCGTAGGTGAGGGTTTAGAACACCCATCATATCAATAACAACCTGTGCTAGGCGATTACGTTCATTTCTGTCTTGTACTGAACAAATGTGGTCTACCATGTTCTGCACATTTCTCCCATATTCTGCTAATATTAGCTTTGGTCGAGTACTGTTATAATCAAAAATCATATTTCTTATGCTTCACTCCGCATTTGGAGTTGTATATATTAAATTCTTTATAGGTATTATTCTACAATTCTAAGTTTGGCAAATTTAAGCAACAATTGCTTCTGACCCAAGTCTTTGAAAAAAATAGTTGCTTTTATATCAGATCTATTGCCTTCCAAATTTAAAACCTTTCCAAAGCCAAATCTAAGATGTTCTACTTCCATACCCACCTGTAATGTTGAAGTATTCGAAGGTTCAAAACCAACCGATGGAACATGTGCCTTAGGCAAAATAGAAGTCGTTTTAATCACTTTTGGTTTTGGTTTAGAAAAAGAATCTTCTTGCTGACCTTTTCTTTGCCAATTTAAACGCTCAGAGTTGAAGTCTTCATTTGATCTTTGTTGACCTTTAGGATTAAAGTTCAGGTCTAAACAACTAGGATCTAATTCATCTAAAAACCTACTTGGTTCACAATTATTCAATGAACCCCACCTATATCTTGAAGTTGCATATGACAAATGCAATTGTTTTTCTGCTCGAGTAACTGCAACATAAAACAATCTTCGTTCTTCCTCTAATTCAGATCGAGAATTTAAAGATAATTGAGATGGAAATAAATTCTCTTCTAATCCAACAATAACGACCATAGGATACTCTAAACCTTTGGAAGAATGAATTGTCATTAAAGACACTGTATCTGCATTTGGGTTTTTATCATTGTCATCATTTGTTAACAAAGCAATATCCTGCATATAAACATCTAAACCTTTATCTTCTAAATCTTCCCGTTCTGAAAACTCCTTAATCCCATTCAATAATTCCTGAATGTTTTCATATCGACTCAACCCTTCTACTGATTTATCCTCGTAGAGGGATTTCAGAATCCCGGAATGTTGAGCGACATACATAGCCGTATCAAAGGCACTGTTCGTTTTTGCCAATGCCTGAAAGCTTTGGATCATTAACCCAAAATTAGTTACTGTTCCAGCACTTCTACCATCTATAAACATTTGCGCATTGGTAACAACATCCCACAATCGAATTTGTTGCTGATCTGCTACAACTCTAATTTTATCAATTGTCGTATCACCAATTCCACGACGAGGATAGTTAATAACTCGCTTTAGAGCCTCTTCATCATTTGGATTAAATATTAGTCGAAAATAACCAATCAAATCCTTTATTTCTTTTCTTTGATAAAAAGAAGTTCCTCCATAGATCTTATAAGGAATATTAATTTTTCTCAACGCTTCCTCTAAAGATCTAGATTGTGCATTAGTCCTATACAAGATAGCAAAATCTTTGTAATCTCCACCTTTAAGTGCCTTCTCTTGGGCAATAGCTTCTGCAACAATCCGTCCTTCCTCATTATCTGAAAATGCACGAACTACCTTAATTTTATCCCCTTGTTCATTATCAGAGAATACATTCTTTTCTAGTTGATGCTTGTTGTTAACTATAATACTGTTTGCGGCATTTACAATGGTCTTAGTGGAACGATAATTTTGTTCCAATTTAAAAACTTTTACTTCAGGATAATCTTTTTGGAAATTAAGAATATTTTGAATATTAGCTCCTCGAAAAGCATAAATACTTTGAGCATCATCGCCTACGACACAGATATTTTCATTTACCGCAGCCAAACGCTTCACAATTAGGTATTGTGAAAAATTGGTGTCTTGATACTCATCAACCATTAAATATTTAAATTGATGCTGATATTTATGTAAAACTTCTGGGTGTTTATTTAAAAGCACATTGGTTTTAAATAATAAATCATCAAAATCCATTGCACCAGCTCGATAACATCTTTGTGCATAGGTCATATAAATTTCTCCCAATTGTCCTCGACCGTTCGATTGGTCTTCGGCTAAAAGGGCAGGATTTTTATTATATTCTTGTGGTGAAATCAAATTATTCTTTGCCGAGGATATCCGACCGTAAACATGGTTAACATTATAAAGTTTATCATCGAGATTCATTTCTTTCAAAATGGACCGTAATAGACTTTTAGTATCATCAGTATCGTATATAGTAAAATTCTTAGGATACCCTATTAATTCAGCCTCAACTCTTAATATACGAGCAAAAATAGAATGGAAAGTACCCATCCAAATATTTTTCGCTTCTAAACCAACAACTTTAATAATACGTTCCCGCATTTCTTTTGCGGCCTTATTAGTAAAAGTTAAAACCAAAATATTAAAAGGATCTACTCCTTGCCTTATAAGATGTGCTACTCTGTAAGTAATGACACGTGTTTTTCCAGAACCTGCTCCAGCAACAATCATCACTGGGCCTTTAATCTGTTCTACAGCAGCTCTTTGAGAAGGGTTTAATTCTGCTAAATAATCCAAAATAGTTTCCTAAATTTATGTAAGTTTTACCATTAAAAAGGGAGACCCAAATTTAGTAAAAATACCCCTACTTTTTTAAAACTATTTACAATATAGTAAAGGATTAACTTTCCTTAACATTCATATGGCAAATTGAATAGTTATGCTTTTATTAGAGAATTCATTAGAAAGGAGCATCATCGGGCATATCATTCATCTTTGAAGGCATTGTTATGCCTCCAGGTTGACCACCAAAATCCGTAGATGGTTGCATAGAACTACTGAATCCACTTCCAAAATCACTGAAATTGCCCGCATCAGAACCCATACCAGAAAATTCATCTTCTAAATCAACAAATTTCACATATTTACCGATAAAACGTAATGGAACGATGCCGGTTTCACCATTACGGTGCTTTGCGATAATTACTTCACCAACTCCGACTGTGGATCTGCCTTCTTCATCTTCTAATAAACCGTAATATTCAGGACGATATAGAAATAGTACCATATCGGCGTCTTGTTCAATTGAACCAGATTCACGTAAATCTGATAACATTGGTCGCTTACTATTACCAGGTCTTGATTCCACTGCACGACTTAATTGGGAAAGCGCTAAAACTGGAATATTTAACTCTTTTGCAACTGATTTTAAAGCACGAGAAATACTACCAATTTCTTGCTCCCGATTCCCTCCGCCTTTTCCTTCAGCCTTTCCGTGCATTAATTGCAAGTAATCTACAATCACCATCTGTATATCATACTGTGCTTTTAAACGTCTACATTTTGCCCTAAACTCAAAGACATTTAAAGCTGGAGTATCATCTATAATTAAAGGTGCTTCGGTTAGTCTACCTATTCTGGAATGAAGTTGTTGCCATTCATGGTCAGCTAAGTTTCCCTTTTTTAATTTCTCTTGTTCAATTTCTGTTTCCCCTGCAATTAAACGATTAACCAACTGCACAGATGACATTTCCAACGAGAAAACAGCTACTGGTTTTTGATGATCTACAGCAGCATTTCGAGCAACTGAAAGTACAAATGCTGTTTTACCCATCGCAGGTCTGGCCGCAATTATTACTAAATCTGAAGGCTGCCAACCTGAAGTCATTCGATCCAAGGCAGTAAGTCCTGAGGGGATTCCCGTTAAACCATCTGTTCTATCACGCAAAAGCTCTAAATTATTTATTGCCTCACGCATAATATCATCCATTTTTCTAGAATCTCTTCTTAGATTATTTTGGGCAATATCAAATAAAGATTTCTCCGCATGATCTAATAAATCAAATATATCACTTGTTTCATCATAGGAAGCATTTATTATCTCCGTTGAAACTTTAATTAATTCTCTCTGAATATATTTTTGAGAAATAATCCGTGCATGGAACTCAATATTTGCAGCAGATACAACATGATCTGTAAGTTGTGTTATATAATAAGCGCCGCCAACCATTTCCAATGCCCCCATATGTCTCAATTCAGAAACAACAGTTAAAATATCTATAGGGGAAGTTTTTTGAAATAAATTATAGATAGCTTGAAAAATTTTTTGATGGGCTTCCTTATAAAAGGATTCAGGCTTTAGAACATCAATAATTTCACTAAGTGCATTCTTCTCAATCATTAACGCACCTAACACAGCTTCTTCTAAATCTAATGCTTGCGGAGGTAATTTACCTAAACCACTGATAAGGTTATTTAAGCTTGTACGTTTTTTATTAAAGTTTGCACGTCCAGGTTGACCTGATGCGTTATTTGTAAATTCGTTTTCTAAAGACATATTGAAATAGATAATTCCACGGCATTTCAACCCCGTTTTTACGATTGGATAACAAATGTAAGAAAAATTAAACTTCACTTATCGACAAGTTTTGAACAGTTATAGAGAATAAGACAAACAATCGCTAAGTTACATGAAGATTAAAGAGCAGAGTAATTAACATTTCATGTTGATAAATAATTTCGTTAACAACTAACTGACTTAAAACAAACTCATTAAACCTATTGTGGAAAACTCGACACGCTGTGAATAACCGTATAGAAATCTTCTATAGATTTTCAATTTATCATAAAATATTTCTTCATTTTATGGGATCCTCTAATTGAGAAATTATAGGTTATTTTTCTTTAAAAAAACCAGGTATTAAATCGAATATATCTATTTACTATTTATTGTATATTTGTATCTATGTCACATGATTCATCTGCTGTAAAGCCCTATAGAAAAGAAGGAAGTAAAAAAGAACAAGTCGCTGATATGTTTAATAACATTTCACCGACTTATGATCTTTTAAATCGTTTTATGACGATGGGCATAGATACCATTTGGCGAAAAAAAGCTATCCGATCTTTAGCAAATTTACATCCAGAATCAATTTTAGATGTAGCTACTGGAACTGGAGATTTTGCTTTAGAAGCTATTAGAATTTTAAATCCAAAAAAAATAATTGGTTTGGATATATCTCAAGGAATGTTGGATATAGCTAAAGAAAAAATAAAAAAGAAAGGGTTAGAAAATCAATTTGAGGTCGTTTGGGGTGACTCGGAAAATCTTCCTTTCCCGGATAATTCGTTTGATGCTGTAACGGTAGCATTTGGGGTTCGAAATTTTGAAAACCTTGAAAAAGGTTTAACTGATATATTGCGTGTTCTTAAACCTGGTGGTAAAGCAGTTGTTTTAGAACTGTCCAATCCAACTGCATTTCCAATAAAACAATTATTTCACTTTTATTTTCATCAGGTAACACCAACTTTAGGAAAATTAATTTCAAAAGACAAACGTGCTTACCAATATTTACCTGAATCCGTTGCCAAGTTCCCTGATGGGGAAAGATTTGCTGAAATTGCAAGAAAGATTGGATTTAGTTCTTGTAAAGTGAGAATTCAGACATTTGGATTCTGTACAATTTACGAATGCAATAATTGAAAATAACTTAATAAATAAAAGATTGACAGTAATGAGAACAGTCTTAATAACTGGTGCAAGCTCAGGTATCGGTGAGTCTTGTGCATTAGAATTAGCGAAGGAAGGTAAATATCGACTTTTACTGTGTGCAAGAAGAACTGATAAATTGAAAGATTTGATGCATAAAATTAAAGAGATCGATGCTGAATGTGAAGTCTATTTCTTTAAACTTGATGTTAGAAAGTCAGAACAGGTGGAAAATGAACTAAAAAATTTACCTCCAATTTGGAAAAATATAGATATCCTAATAAATAATGCTGGATTAAGTCAAGGATTAGATCCAATTCAAGACGGTAGTATTGACGACTGGAACCGCATGATAGATACAAATATTAAAGGGCTATTATATGTTACAAAAAATGTAATTCCTTATATGCAGAAAAGTGATCATTCCCATATAATCAACTTAGGTTCAATTGCGGGAAAGGAAGTATATCCCAATGGCAATGTTTATTGTGCGACGAAACATGCTGTTGACGCATTAAATAAAGCAATGCGGATAGATTTACTTCATAAAGGAATAAAAGTAACTGCCATTAATCCAGGAATGGTTGAAACGGAATTTTCAGAGGTAAGGTTCCATGGAGATAAAGAACGAGCTAAATCTGTATATCAGGGTTTGACACCATTGTCTGGTCAAGATATTGCTGAAACAATTTCTTTTGTTTTGTCAAGACCTAAACATGTCAATATTAATGATTTGTTAATAATGCCATCAGCGCAAGCTAATGGAACAATAATAAAAAGAGAAAATATTTAAGAATTATGTCATTAGAAAAACAAATAAACGAAAATATCAAAACAGCCATGATCGCTAAAGATTCAGTTAAGCTGAGAGGCTTAAGAGCTATTAAAGCAGCAATATTGCTAGCTAAAACTGAAAAGGGGCACACCGAAGATTTAACAGAAGAAACTGAAATCAAAGTTTTACAAAAACTAGCCAAACAAAGAAAAGAATCAGCCGAAATTTATAAACAACAAAATCGTGAGGATTTATTTCAAGTAGAAATTGAAGAGTTAGAAGTCATTGAAGGTTATTTACCTAAACAACTTGATAGAGCTGCTATTGAAGAGGCTATAAGATTAATAATCGGTGATTTGGGTGCTACTTCTATCAAAGATATGGGTAAAGTTATTGGAGAGGCAAATAAAAGATTAGCAGGAAAAGCTGATGGCCGAACAATCTCTGAGGTAGTAAAATCATTATTAAATTAAAAATGATCTGGGTATCAAAATCGTTTGAAGATTTATCAGCATTAGAACTTTATAAAATCCTTCAACTACGCATTGATGTCTTTATGATCGAACAAAAATGTCTTTACGCTGAATGTGATGATAAAGATATAAAAGGAAAGCATCTTTTTTTAATGGATGATAGTATTTGTGTAGCATATGCACGCTTATTACCTCCGAATGTTTCCTATGATAATTGCACCTCAATTGGTAGGGTTTTAGTTAATCGAGAATATAGAAATCAAAATTTAGGTCGTTGCTTAATGCAAAAGGCAATCGAAAACACAATTAGTTCCTACCCTGAAAATGCTATCCGTATCAGTGCACAAAAATACTTAGAAAAATTCTACACAGCATTAGGATTTTTAAGAGTAAGTGAGGAATATTTAGAGGATAATATTCCCCATATTGAAATGATATATTCAAACCATCAAAATAATTAAAGGGGATATCCAACGGCTACCCCCTTTAATTTAACAGATTCAATTCTATTAAGCTACATTAAAAGCTAAATAGAAATTAAGTTTTATTTATCTTACTTTTTTTTGTCGTTCCCCAAAATGCCTGTCTCTTTCAAAAGTAGACATATGCCGCTCTTTCTTTGCTGGATAAATGTCATCTAAATTAATCATTATACCCGTTTCTTCCACCTCTCCAAATTCATTGTTTCTTGCTGTCCCGAAAACGCGCATTGTTGGAGAAAGATTCATATAAGTATTAATTAACGGCGGAATATTCTCTCCTAGTTCCCTAATTTTGGTATTTAAAATTTTGTATCCTTCTTTATAATCATGACCATCGAATATCCCCAGGAATTCTGACACATCTGTTTTAAAACCTACATTTAATTCTTTAACAGGAATTACCAACTGATCTTTATCTGGAAAATAATGATTCATAAAATATATGAGTAAATCTCTGGCCTTAGCGTTGTAATGAGGATACATAGTTACTTTACCAAAAAGATACTTTACATCAGGATTCAATAAAACCAATGCCCCTAAACCATCCCAAAGATTATCTAGTGAAAACAACCCTTTTCTATTATCTATAGCAGGCTGATACTTAGGCTGTACCCATGATCTTCCTAATTCTAATGTCTTAGGTAAAAATTCAGCATTAAACTTTTCAGAAAACTCAAAATAATGAGCTGTAGATAGATGTACTTCTCCATCCTTTGAAATAGCATTATCACATTTAATAACACGATATCCTGCAATAATTTCTTCATCATCAGGATTCCAAGCTATTAATTGATCATAATTATGTTTACTAGTATCATTTTCATCAATATCCAGAGGCAAACCTGTCCCCCCCCCAGCATTCCTGAAGGTTAATTCTCTAAGTCTGCCTATTTCATTCATAATATTGGGTGCAGTATGATAGTTAACCAAATACACTTCATTATTCCCATTGTTTGTATAACGAATAAATGCGTTTTTGGTGAGTTCTGATTTAATAAGAGCTCTATCCACTGGTTGTATTATTTCTTGCATATATTATTTTTTTCCGTCAGCTATTGAATAAACCATATTTTTCACAATTGCTGCCCATTGCCGTTCATTATTTCGTTTATCGAACGTTGTATATGGTATTTTTTTTCCAATTCTAATTGTTATTCTTTTACCTCTTTGAGAAAACATCTCATCTGGTAAATATAACATTTCAATATTAGCTTTTATTCCTAACCAAGTACGAATTCTCGCTAAATTATAGAAGAAATTAGAATTTCGCCCTTCAATATAAACAGGTACAATATCTTTTTTATATTTCTTTGCTTTATTGATAAAACTTTTTTTCCATTCAAGGTCTACAATTTTTCCATTCCTCTTACGAGAGACCAAACCCGCTGGAAATACTAGTAAAGCTTGATCAGAGGCATAGGCATTTTCTATAGCCATAACTCCAGATTTACTTTGTTCTCCCAATTTATTAACCGGTACAAATAATGGCTCTAGGTTACTAACATTCATCAAAATATCATTTACCAAGAACTTAACATTTTTCTTATACTTTCCAATTGCTTGCATAAATGCCACACCATCTAAGCCTCCTAAAGGATGATTTGAAGCAAAAATAACGTTCTCTTCAACCGGAATATTTTCCACCCCTTCTAAATAAACAGTGACATTTAATTCCTTTAATAAAGAGTCTACGAAATCTAAACCAAACTTATCATGGTATGTTCTCATGATATAATTTATTTCATCTTCATGAATTATACGCTTTAAATATCTAAATAAAGGTTCTGGTATCCATTTGGCAAAATTAGGGCTCTTCTTACGTATTACTTCTTTTAATTGTATAAACTTTTTTTGCTCTTGCAAGTCCATATTGTTACCGCTCATATTAAAGTAGCGTAAAATTACACAAATACTTTTAAGTACAGTGAAACATGGATTTATTTTCCACGAAATTATATATTTTCTTTACCTTAGCAATGCTAAGTTTTTTTTAAGATCAGAATTAAACGATTCTTGATGTACAGCGTTAAATTAAATAAGGTATTATGTACATAGGTGAAAATATATCGACACTCTACACAGAGATTGATCCAAATGCCACGGTAGCATATACTTTGGATAAAATTAATGAACTTCACTTCCACCAACTACCCGTTGTAAAAGACAAAGATTTCTTAGGTATTATTTCTGAGGAGGATTTACTTTCTATAGATGATGAATCAAAATTCATTAAAGACGTACAAATTAATTTCCCATTCATTTACATTTATGATTATCAGCATATTTTAGATGCATTGCAATTAATGGAAATTAATCAGCTAGATATTTTACCTGTTTTAAACAATCAAAATCAATATTTAGGAGTTATAACATGGAGAGATCTTATGAAATCGGTAAATCAGATGCTTTCCTTACAAGATAAAGGAGCTATAATTGTATTAGAGATAGAAGAGCGAGATAATACGCTTACCCATATTGCGCACATTATTGAATCAGAAAACACAAAAATTATCAGTACGGGTTTAAAACCAGTTGAAGGTAGCACGAAGCTTGAATTAACTATTAAAGTAAATAAAAATAACATTTCATCAGTATTAGCCTCCTTATGGCGTCATGATTATGTAGTCAAAGCTAGCTTTAACGATGGTTCTGATAACACGGATACTCAAGAGAGATATCAATTACTAATGAATTATTTGAACATATAATTTAAAGAATTCCCATCTTTGGGCAAAATTTATTTAGACAAGCATGAAAGAGGTGGCAATTGCAGTTTATGGCCGAGAATTCAATCAATCCGTAGTAAGTTATGTGGAGGAATTATTCACCTATTTGCAAGCAAATAATGTAACAGTTTATATTTATCAAGATTTTTATACTTTTCTCCGAAAATTATGTAATCTGAAATTTAAATTTAAAAAATTCAAGTCTCAAAAAGATTTACCTCATCATATTTCCTTCATGTTAAGTTTAGGAGGAGACGGTACGATATTATCAGCCGCTACATTTATAAAAAATTCTGGAATTCCAATCGCCGGAATTAATTTTGGTCGCTTAGGATTTTTAGCAAACATTTCCAAAAATAAGATACAAGAAGCTTTGAACTTGATTTTATCAAACAATTATCAAATTCAAAAAAGAGCGTTACTTCAAGTTTCTAGTTCAGACCGGAGCTTAAAGGAGGATGATTGTATTGCCTTGAATGACATTACAGTATTGCGCTCAGATTCATCCGCTATGATTACGGTCAATGCTATTTTGGACGATGAATTATTAAATTCCTACTGGTCTGATGGATTAATTATAGCTACCCCAACAGGATCAACAGCTTATTCTTTAAGTTGTGGTGGTCCAATTATAATGCCTGGTAGTGGCAATTTTGTAATTACCCCTATTTCTCCTCATAACTTAAATGTACGCCCCATTGTTGTGAATGAAAATATGCAATTACGATTAGAAATAGAGAGTAGAACTGAAAAATTCATCTTAAGTTGTGATTCAAAAAGCCAAACTCTCTCTACTAAAACTACACTTCTAATCACAAAAGCACCTTATAGCATCAACCTCATTCGCTTACCAAACGATCAGTATTTCAGCATTCTAAGAGAAAAATTATTATGGGGGATAGACGTCAGAAACTATTAGACTCTTCTTCAACTAGTCTTTTAACACTATTTAATGTATAAGGATTATTGTAAAACCTGTATCTTTATCCAAAATTTAAAAAAATTGAAACCAAAATTCGAATCAATTGTATGCCCTATTTTTTTATGTAGTGAAATGCTAATATTGAATTCAAGAATTTGACCCAATGAGTTATAAAGATAAAATAGATCATATTAACCTTCCTAAGCACATTGCCATAATTATGGATGGTAATGGACGGTGGGCAAAAGAAAAAGGAGAGCTCCGAGTATTCGGACATAAAAATGGTGTAACTGCAGTACGTGAAACTTTAGAAGCGGCTGTGGAAATCGGCATTTCTTATTTAACCTTATATGCTTTCTCAACAGAAAACTGGAATAGACCAGAAATGGAAGTAAATGCATTAATGGAATTATTAGTTGATTCCTTAAACAAAGAACTTCCTACCTTCCAAAAAAACAACATTCGAGTGAATAGTATCGGTCATACGGTAGATCTTCCAAAACATTGTCAGGCAACCTTACAAGATACTATTGAACAAACTAAAAACAATACAGGATGCACATTAACGCTAGCTTTGAGTTATGGATCTAGACAAGAAATCTTAGACGCTACCAAATCCATTGCACAAAAAGTGAAAAATGGTGACTTAAAAATTGATGAAATTACAGATAATCTTTTTAGCAGTCATCTTTATACCCACAACATACCAGATCCTGATTTATTAATTAGAACCAGTGGAGAACAAAGAGTTAGTAACTATATGCTTTGGCAAATAGCTTATTCTGAGTTATTTTTCCTTCCAATTATGTGGCCAGAATTTAGTAGTGAAAGTTTATTTGAGTGTATATACTTATTCCAAAATCGAGAAAGAAGATTCGGGAAAATTAGTGAACAATTATGAGAAATCATTACTTTTGCGGCATGTTGATTAAATTGCTGTAAAAGCAGATTTTCGATTATTTCTTTTAACAAAAATTAACAAGACTTTGCTGTACTTTAGCAGACTTAATAAAAAGTAAATGAAGCATATAATAAAAATTACTACTTTGCTCACGCTCATAATTTGGAACTTTGCTCAGGCACAAATCCCTGGATACAGACCAATCAACCTAAACAACCCTGATGAAATA